>ERZ791737.48-NODE-48-length-165218-cov-90.724720_pt1 | contig 165218 bp, 160 predicted proteins | sample MGYA00510042_ERZ791737 | MGnify/ENA primary metagenome ERZ791737 (study PRJEB30046, sample SAMN00791965) | human gut metagenome | study: EMG produced TPA metagenomics assembly of the A metagenome-wide association study of gut microbiota in type 2...
ATTGCCAATAACTGCAATGGAATTATTACTTGCCTTTATGAATCATACCTGGCCTATCAACCCTATTTTCCCGGAAAGACGAAGTATATACCTTTCCCCATAGAATCTTTACCCAACCCACAATGTCCCTCTCCGGACATAGAAAAAGTAAAGTTCTACATCAGTTTGAAACATCACCGGGAAGAATGGAAAGGCAAAGACAAACTATACAGCGCCCTCTATGCACTGCAATACAAATATCCCTCCGAGTGCGAAATTGTGCAGACGGTTTTTACCCCCTATGATGATTGCGAACACTTTGTGGACGGATGCGACGTGATGCTGGATCAACTTTATTCCCACTCTCCGGGATTAAATGCTCTTCATGCCATGAGCAAAGGCGTCGTAGTGATAGGAGGCGCAGAAGAAGAACATTATAATCTTTTAGGCGAAAACAAACTTCGCCCTATCATTAATGTACGTCCCGGAGGAAATGACATCTATGATAAGTTGGAAGATCTACTGGTGAACAAAGATAAGATTTCGCAATTATCTGCCGATAGTATAAAATACATCAAGAAACATCATTGCCCTATAAAGGTGGCAAAAGAATGCCTGGATTTTTGGGAGCAAAATTAATTTCAGCCATTACATCCTCACTATCAGCAGCTTATTATTTTTACGAAAAAATATATCTAAAAAAAAGCTGGAAAGGTTTGCACATTTCGATTTATCAGCTTATCTTTGCACCGCGTTTGAGAGATAACGCCTCTGAAAAGGAAGGAAGTTTGGGTGAGTGGCTGAAACCACCAGTTTGCTAAACTGACGTACGGGTAACCGTACCGGGGGTTCGAATCCCCCAGCTTCCGCAGAAAGACCGTAAAATTTGATTTTACGGTCTTTTTTATATTCCCGATCCGCCTACCGCAAAAAGCAACGTGAAAGACTCTCCTATTTTAATGTTTAACAGCAGAAAATACAACTTTTCTATAATTGTAAACGTTATAATTCTAAAATAAGTTTGCAGTGTAATCTGCATGAAATAAGTCTGAGTCATATGATTACATCAAGAACACATCCTTAATAATACTATAAGCCCATGAAAGAACTTATCAATGTCCTGAACGATTTAAACAGGAAAGCAGAAAATGGTGGCGGAGATGCCAGAATCGAGAAACAACATTCAGTTGGAAAACTTACGGCACGTGAACGAATAGACCTACTATTGGAAAAGGGGTCCTTTATAGAAGTGGACAAACTGGTTACCCATCGTTGCACAGACTTCGGAATGGAAAAGCAGCAATATCCGGGCGACGGAGTAGTAACAGGATATGGCATGATAGGCAAACGCCTGGTATATGTCTTTGCCCAGGACTTTACCGTTTTCGGTGGAGCATTGTCCGAAACCCACGCCAAGAAGATTTGCAAAATCATGGATATGGCCATGCAAATGGGAGCACCTATCATCGGACTGAACGATTCGGGAGGCGCTCGCATCCAAGAAGGTGTACGTTCACTGGCAGGATATGCCGAGATCTTCCTTCGTAACTCAATGGCTTCGGGCGTCATTCCACAAATCAGTGCCATCATGGGCCCATGTGCAGGAGGCGCCGTATACTCTCCCGCCCTCACGGACTTTATATTGATGGTAAAGAACTCCGGCTATATGTTTATCACCGGACCGGAAGTAGTAAAGAGCGTAACGCAGGAAGAAGTGAGCAAAGACGAATTGGGAGGCTCTGACGTACATACTTCCCAATCGGGTGTGGCACACCTGTCTGCCGAAAATGATATAGAATGTATCAACTATATCCGCGAACTTATTTCCTACCTGCCGGGAAATAATATGGAGGAAGCTCCCTTTGTGGCAACACTGGATTCCCCTACCCGACTAACCCCGGAATTATCGACTCTGATCCCTACCAACCCCAATCAGCCTTATGATATAAAGGAGATGATCCGTATCACGGCCGATGACAATAATTTCTTTGAACTTCAGGAAGATTTTGCACGTAATATCGTTATCGGTTACATACGCCTCAATGGAAAAACAATCGGAGTGGTTGCCAATCAACCGTTGGCATTAGCCGGAACGCTGGACATCAATGCTTCCATAAAAGCAGCCCGATTTGTACGCTTCTGCGATGCATTCAATATTCCGCTACTCACATTGGTAGATGTTCCGGGCTTCTTGCCGGGAATAGATCAGGAATACGGAGGCATCATTCGCAACGGAGCTAAATTACTCTACGCTTATTGCGAAGCAACCGTGCCCAAGGTCACCATTATTACCCGCAAGGCATATGGCGGCGCTTATGACGTAATGAGTTCCAAGCACATTCGTGGCGATGTGAACCTGGCTTACCCCACTGCCGAAATCGCAGTGATGGGACCGGACGGAGCCGTAAACATCCTCTTCCGCAAAGATATAGAAAAGGCAACGAATCCCGAAGCCCGACGCAAAGAACTGCAAGAGGACTATCGGGAGAAATTTGCCAACCCTTACCGGGCAGCCGAACTGGGATATGTAGATGAAGTGATCGACCCATCTATTACCCGCCTGCGCCTCATCCGCAGCTTTGAAATGCTGGCAAACAAGCGGCAATCCAATCCGCCGAAGAAACACTCGAACATCCCACTTTAAAACAGGAGGAACACATTATGATAAAGAAAATATTAGTTGCCAACCGCGGAGAGATAGCCATGCGCATCTTCCGCACCTGCCGGGTGATGAACATTGCCACCGTAGCCATATATACCCGCGTAGACCGTGGAGCACTGCACGTGCGCTATGCAGAAGAAGCATATTGCATTTCCGATTCTCCCGAAGACACCTCTTACCTGAAACCGGAAAAGATATTGGCCATCGCCAAGAAGACCGGTGCGGCCATCCATCCCGGTTACGGATTCCTGTCGGAGAACGCTGATTTTGCACGCCGGTGCGAGGAAGAAGGAGTTATCTTTATAGGCCCCAGCGCCGACATCATAGCCCGAATGGGTATCAAGACGGAAGCCCGCAAGATAATGCGCGAAGCCGGATTGCCCATCGTCCCGGGAACAGAAAGCCCGGTAAAAGGAGTTGCCGAAGCCAAGAAGGTTGCCGCCGAAGTGGGATACCCCATCATGCTGAAAGCACTGGCCGGAGGCGGCGGAAAAGGAATGAGACTGGTGCGCTCGGAAGAAGAAATGGAAACGGCGCTCCGTGTATCGCAATCGGAAGCGGGAAGTTCCTTTGGAAACGACGCCGTATATATTGAAAAGTATATAGAAAACCCACACCACATCGAAGTGCAGATTCTGGGTGATAAGTATGGCAACGTTATCCATCTGTATGAACGTGAATGCTCCATCCAGCGACGCAACCAAAAAGTGATTGAGGAATCCCCATCACCTTTTGTAAAAGAGAATACTCGCAAAAAGATGTTAGAGGTAGCAGTGGAAGCCTGCAAACGCATAGGATATTACAGCGCTGGAACTCTGGAATTCATGATGGACAAAGACCAGAATTTCTACTTCCTCGAAATGAATACCCGCCTACAGGTAGAACATCCGGTAACCGAAGAATGTACAGGTGTAGACCTAGTGCGTGATATGATTTTAGTAGCAGCCGGCAACCGCCTGCCCTATCAGCAGAAAGATATTGAATTTCGTGGAGCCGCCATAGAATGCCGCATCTATGCCGAAGACCCGGAAAACAATTTTATGCCATCACCGGGCATCATCACCGTGCGCGAAGCTCCCGAAGGACGTAACGTGCGTCTGGACAGCGCTGCTTATGCCGGATTTGAGGTGTCCTTGCACTACGACCCCATGATTGCAAAACTATGTTGCTGGGGAAGAAACCGTAATTCAGCCATCTCAAACATGGCTCGCGCCCTGCGGGAATACAAGATTCTGGGAATAAAGACAACGATCCCTTTCCACCAGCGCGTACTGAAAAACGAAGCATTCCTGAAAGGAGAATATGACACCACCTTTATCGACACCCGTTTTGATAAAGAGGACTTGAAACGCCGCCAGAATACTGACCCCACCGTGGCAGTGATAGCCGCCGCACTAAGGCACTATGAACAAGAGAAAGAGGCTGCCTCCAGAGCAACCACTCTGCCCGTTGTAGGCGACTCCCTGTGGAAGTATTACGGCAAGTTGCAAATGACTGCCAACAACTATTGATAACCTCTAAACAACGAAAGATTATGACTGCAACATTAGCAACATATTATGCAAAGCTCCAGGATGTGCCCGATAATAATGAATACAAGGTAGAAATCCTGGAAGACGGTCCGGTAAAGAAAGTAGCAGTGAACGGAAAAATATACGAAGTAGATTATAACGTGGGAGGCGACTCCATCCACTCCATCATTATCAACAATCACTCTCACGGAGTTCAGATATCCCCTATTTCACACTCAGCCTATACCATAAAGCATGCCGGAGAGCTTTACCAGATTGAAATAAAGAGCGAACTGGAAAAGATTCACAATGCACACAACGAGTCAGAAGCCGTCGGTCGCCAAGTAGTGACAGCTCCCATGCCCGGAGTCATTCTGAAAACATACGTGAAGAAAGGAGATGAAGTAAAACGCGGAGATCCCCTTTGTGTGCTGGTAGCAATGAAAATGGAAAACGAAATCCGTTCGGCTACGGACGGAGTGGTAAAAGAAGTCTTTGTAGAAGCCGAAACAAAAGTAGGGCTAAACGATAGAATAATGGTTGTGGAATAAAAAAATCATGCTTTTATTTTGTAGATTAAAAACAAACTTCTAACTTTGTGCCGTCTTAAGAAAAAGACAGTGAAACTTACTTAATGGCGGTATCGTCTAGTGGCCTAGGACGCGGCCCTCTCACGGCTGAAACTCGGGTTCGAGTCCCGGTTCCGCTACTTTTAAAAGCTAATTGATAAAATTATCAATTAGCTTTTATTTTTTTTATCATTTGCCCGCATATTTCCCCTTCCAATAATTTATCGAAGCCTTACTCCTTCAACAAATACAATGGAATATTGCTTCAAGCATCTTCGCCTTCCACTTAAAGACTAAAAAAATCATCACATTTTCCTTTTATTATTCTGGTTCCTTCAATTATTAATATTACCTTTGCAATACTCTTCAAAGGGATACGTTCCTTTGTTGGTTGTTTCACCCCCGTAAGCCTGTGAAGGTCTACCGGGGTCTTTTCTTATATAAATTTTGCGTGACATACCCTATCAGCCATAAAATAGTATTATTTTACAGATACATCTTTAACAAGGAGTAATAGAACAAGTTCACACAGAAGAATATTAAAAAGATTAATTCCATCAAATTAAGAAAACAGTAATTTCACCCCCTTCTCATAGTAATTATAATCAAACACATATATAGACTTCAATAAATAAAAGCGGTTACCCATCACAGGCTACCGCTTTAGCAATTTGCGTTACAACATTTTGTATCAACCAAAAACCAGGAACAATCTAACCGTATTCCTTGGCTTTTATTATCATTATATTATGCAGAACTAATACAGAATTCAGCTTGAACCTTAAAGTTTTTTTTATACAATATCAATCCGAATTCATTTAGTTTCTAAATACGCCACAAAAATAACATTTTCATTCATTTATCGAAATAATTTTAGTTATTTTAAAGTATAAAAAAACGAGATAATGAAAATTTCAATAAGCAACCCATAGCGACTACACACGCAACTATATACTTAAAAATCTACAAGCATATATATAATACCTACTAATAGTGATGTGTAGCTCATAAAAAAGCAGTACCTTTGCAGCCCTAAATCTCTTAATGGTATATAACAGTATGGAAATGAACAAAGTTTTTAAGGATGGATTGTGGAGTAAGGAAATCAATGTTGCGGACTTCGTACATACCAATATTACTCCCTATGAAGGCGATGCCTCATTCCTGGCAGGCCCCACAGAACGAACTAAAAAAGTGTGGAACGAATGCCTCAAAGCATTGGAGGAAGAACGTACCAACAACGGAGTCCGTTCGCTTGATAATGTAACAGTATCTACTATCACCTCACATAAAGCAGGATACATTGATCGCGAAAACGAACTGATTGTAGGTCTTCAGACAGATGAATTGCTGCGCCGTGCCATTAAACCGTTTGGCGGCATCAATGTAGTAATGAAAGCCTGCCGTGAAAATGGAGTGGAAGTAGATGACAGAGTAAAAGACATCTTTACTCATTACCGCAAAACACACAATGATGGAGTATTCGACGCTTATACCGAAGAAATCCGATCATTCCGTTCACTCGGCTTCCTTACCGGACTGCCCGATAATTATGCACGCGGACGTATCATCGGTGACTACCGCCGCCTCGCCTTGTATGGCATTGACCGCCTGATTGCTGCCAAACAGGAAGACCTGCACAACATTACCAGTCCGATGACCGATGCGCGCATCCGCCTTCGTGAGGAAGTAGCCGAACAGATAAAAGCACTGAAAGACATCAAGACAATGGGTGAATATTACGGACTGGATCTGAGTCGCCCCGCTACCAATGCACAGGAAGCCGTTCAGTGGGTCTACATGGCATATCTGGCTGCTGTGAAAGAGCAAGACGGTGCAGCCATGTCACTTGGTAATGTTTCTTCATTCCTGGACATCTATATTCAGTATGATTTAGATCATGGAACGATAGACGAATCATTTGCACAGGAACTGATTGACCAGTTTGTTATCAAACTGCGTATGGTACGCCACTTGCGTATGCAGTCATACAATGATATCTTTGCCGGAGACCCTACTTGGGTAACCGAAGCCATCGGCGGACGTTTCAACGACGGACGCACCAAGGTCACAAAGACTTCATTCCGTTTCTTGCAAACGTTGTATAACCTGGGTCCGTCTCCCGAACCTAATATGACTGTACTTTGGAGTCCTGAGTTACCGGAAGGTTTCAAGGAATTCTGTGCACAAGTTTCTATCGACACCTCTTCCATACAGTACGAAAATGACACGCTGATGCGCGAGGTTCGTAACTGCGACGACTATGGCATAGCTTGCTGCGTATCTTATCAAGCTATCGGCAAACAGATCCAGTTCTTCGGTGCACGTTGCAACTTGGCAAAGGCATTGCTGCTGGCTATCAATGGCGGACGCTGTGAGAATACCGGTACGGTAATGGTAGAAGGTATCCCTGTATTGACGGGTGACTTGCTGAACTTTGAAGAAGTTTGGTCTAACTACAAGAAGGTATTGATGCAGGTGGCACGCGTATATAATGATGCCATGAACATCATCCACTATATGCACGACAAATATTATTATGAAAAAGCCCAAATGGCATTCATTGATACCGACCCGCGCATCAATCTGGCCTATGGTGTAGCCGGTTTGTCTATTGCCATCGACTCTCTGTCAGCCATCAAATATGGCAAAGTACGTGCTAAACGCAATGACATCGGCTTGACCGAAGGCTTCGACATTGAGGGCAACCATCCTTGCTTTGGTAATGACGATGACCGTGTAGACCACTTGGGTGTAGACCTGGTTTATTTCTTCAGCGAAGAATTGAAGAAACATCCGGTTTACAAGAATGCCCGTCCCACCTTGTCATTATTGACCATTACATCCAATGTAATGTATGGCAAGAAAACCGGTGCCACTCCCGATGGACGTGCCAAAGGAGTTGCTTTTGCTCCGGGTGCCAACCCGATGCACGGACGTGACAAGAACGGTGCTATTGCTTCACTGAGCTCTGTTGCAAAACTTCGCTATCGCGATGCACAGGATGGTATCAGTAATACATTCTCCATCGTTCCCAAGTCACTGGGTGTGGATATGGAAACCCGTATAGAGAATCTGGTAACAATGATGGACGGATATTTCACCAAAGGCGCCCACCACCTGAATGTGAATGTATTGAACCGCGAAATGCTGGAAGACGCCATGGAACATCCCGAAAAGTATCCTCAGCTTACGATACGTGTATCCGGTTACGCTGTAAACTTTATTAAATTAAGCCGCGAGCACCAGCTAGAGGTGATCAGCCGTTCTTTCCACGAAAGAATGTAATTGATTGATAAAGCTAAAGATAACATCCAACGTAGGGGCAGGTTCCAAACCTGCCCGAATACATTTACAAAAACGGTTCACTCCGTATGCATTCGGGCGGGTTTAGAAGCCGCCCCTACAAAGTAAACACCAACCCCTATGATTAGAGTACACTCCTACGAATCCATGGGAACCTTTGACGGTCCCGGTCTCCGTTTAGTAGTTTTCCTGCAAGGTTGCAACTTCCGCTGCTTGTATTGTGCCAATCCCGACACCATTGATGCGAAAGGCGAAAGTAAAGAAACCTCAGTAGACGAAATAGTACGCATGGCAGTCAGCCAGAAAGCCTTTTTCGGAAAGAAAGGCGGAGTAACCTTCAGTGGTGGCGAACCCACCTTGCAGGCTAAAGCATTACTCCCACTGTTCCACCGCCTAAAAGAACAAGGCATTCACATCTGCATAGATACCAACGGCAGCATTTGGAATAGTGATGTAGAAGAACTACTGGAACTTACCGACATCGTATTACTGGATATTAAAGAATTCAACAACACCCGCCACCGGCAACTCACCGAGCGCAGTAACGAGCAAACCATCCGCACCGCCGAGTGGCTGGAAAAGAATGACAAACCTTTCTGGTTACGCTATGTATTAGTACCCGGATACAGTGCTTTTGAAGAAGACGTTCGCGCATTGGGAGAACATTTTAAAGATTACCGAATGATCCAACGAATAGAAATACTGCCTTACCATACCCTCGGCGTACATAAATATGAAGCCATGGGACAGGAATACCGCCTGAAAGGAGTAAAAGAAAATACCCCGGAACAACTGGAAGCCGCCCAAAGCCTGTTTCAAGAATATTTCAAAACAGTGTACCTTAATTAAAAAAATAAAAGAACAAGTCATATCATTTCAACTTTCTGATACTTTTTTTGTTCTTCCTGCATGAGCAAAAGAGGTAATAACCAATTACATAGATTTGTACGACTTTAAATTAATAATGAATTATCAGTATAAATAATCCGTGCCTATTTGTGCAATCCGTGGTAATAAATCCCTCTTCGCCTCTTAAAACTATAAAAAAATCAGAAAGATGAAAAGATTATTATTATTTTGCCTTGTAGGTATAATGTGTGCGGGAAGCAATAAAACGCTTGCCCAGAATCAATCAACTAAACCGGATATATTTCATTCACTGGCTGTAGGGGTCAGTGCCGGAACAACCGGTATAGGTCTTGATGTATCCAGTCCTATTGGAAACTATGTAAGTGTTCGCGCAGGCGTTTCGTTCATGCCCAATTTTACTTACTCTACCAATGTAGATGTCTACATAGAAAAGCCTTACGAAGGAGAACTCCCGGATGTCAGGGCAAAGGGATCAATGAGGCGTACCACCGGTGAATTATTATTAAATGTATATCCGTTCAAATCCTCTAGTTTCTTTGTTTGTGGTGGTGCTTACTTCGGAGGAAGCAAATTTATCAAAATCAAAGGACATAGTGATGAATTGGCAAAACTGATAGCCGAAGGAAAAGCAGCAGGTATCAAAATCGGAAAGTATTCATTACCTGTGGATGCTAATGGGAATGTATATGGAGGATTAAAAGTGGCCGCATTCCGTCCCTATCTGGGAGTAGGTTTCGGACGCAGTGTTCCCAAAGACCGCATCGGATTTATGTGCGAGCTGGGGGTACAGTTTCATAACACTCCTAAGGTTTACGCTAAAAATGCAGATTTAACCATGCTCGATAGAAAAGCAGACGATCACTTTTCTAATATCATTGATAAACTGAAGGTTTATCCTGTGCTAAAATTCCGCCTATGTGGCAAGATCTTCTAGAACAACATAAGACAAAAAGTAAGAGTCAGCTTGTGATAACAAAGAAACCTGCCGGTTGAACAGAAGAAAAATAAAATATCAAAGGAGCTGATATATGATATGACACCGCGAAAAAAAAATATCGCGGTGTCATATCCTTTTTTCTCGGTGTCAAATTTATCTTCTACCTTTCCAAAACGATTAAGGTGTGATTTCAGCAATGTTTTCGCACCTTTTTTATACCTTTGCACCTCGAAAGAAAACAATGAACATGGAATTATTCAGCAAAATGATAGCAACGGCGCTAGGCGTAGCCGTGCATCAAGTGGACAACACCCTGTCCCTGTTGGCAGGAGGAGCCACCATCCCCTTCATCAGCCGCTACCGAAAAGAAGCAACCGGAGGACTGGACGAAGTGCAGATAGGCGAAATAAAAGACCGCAACGACAAGTTGTGCGAACTCTCCAAAAGAAAAGAAACCATCCTCTCCACCATAGAAGAGCAAGGAAAGCTGACGGACGAACTGCGCCGCCGCATAGAGCAAAGTTGGGATTCCACCGAACTGGAGGACATCTACCTGCCCTACAAGCCGAAACGCAAAACCCGTGCCGAAGCCGCCCGCCAGAAAGGACTGGAGCCCCTTGCCACCCTGCTGATGCTGCAACGCGAAAACAATCTGGACGCCCGCCTGCACACCTTTGTGAAAGGTGACGTAAAGGATGAAGAAGACGCTCTGAAAGGCGCCCGCGACATCATAGCCGAACAAGTGAGCGAAGATGAACGCGCCCGCAACCAGCTGCGCAACCAATTTTCACGCCAAGCCGTCATCACCGCCAAAGTAGTGAAAGGCAAAGAGGAAGAAGCCGCCAAATACCGGGATTACTTCGACTTTAGCGAACCGCTGAAACGCTGCACCTCCCACCGCCTGCTGGCTATCCGCCGCGGCGAAGCCGAAGGGTTGCTGAAAGTAAGCATTGCCCCCGATGACGAGGAATGCAGTGAACGACTGGAACGTATGTACGTGCGCAGTAACAACGAATGCGGGCGACAAGTGGGCGAAGCCGTGCGCGATGCCTACAAACGTCTGCTGAAACCATCCATAGAAACCGAATTTGCCGCCTTGAGCAAGGAGAAGGCAGACGAAGAAGCCATCCGCGTCTTTGCCGAAAACCTGCGCCAACTGCTGCTTGCCCCTCCCTTGGGACAAAAACGGGTTATGGGCATAGATCCGGGATTCAGAACCGGCTGCAAAGTGGTGTGCCTGGACGCACAAGGCACCTTGCTGCACAATGAAGCCATCTACCCTCATCCGCCCAAAAACGAATACCAACTGGCAGGGCGGAAAATAGTAAAACTGGTAGAGCAATACCAAATAGAAGCCATCGCCATAGGCAACGGCACCGCCAGCCGCGAAACGGAACAATTCGTTACTTCCCAGCGTTATGACCGCGAAGTGCAAGTATTTGTCGTAAGTGAAGACGGCGCCTCTATCTACTCCGCCTCCAAAACAGCACGCGACGAATTTCCCGAATACGATGTTACCGTGCGCGGAGCCGTATCCATAGGCCGCCGCCTGATGGACCCTTTGGCAGAACTGGTAAAGATTGATGCCAAATCCATCGGTGTGGGACAGTATCAGCATGATGTGGATCAGACATTGCTGAAGAAATCATTGGATCAGACCGTAGAAAGTTGCGTGAACCTGGTGGGCGTAAACCTGAATACTGCCAGCCGCCACCTGTTGACTTATATCTCCGGACTGGGCCCTACACTGGCGCAAAACATAGTGGATTATCGTACCGAGAACGGTCCTTTCGCCTCGCGGAAGGAATTGCTGAAAGTACCCCGAATGGGTGCAAAAGCCTTTGAACAATGCGCAGGATTCCTCCGCATTCCGCAGGCAAAGAACCCGTTGGACAATTCGGCGGTGCATCCCGAAAGTTATCCTATTGTAGAAAAGATAGCCAAGGATCAGAATTGCACCGTGAATGAATTGATAAAGAATAAGGAACTCCGTGCGCACATCGACATCAAGAAATATGTATCGCCCACCGTGGGACTCCCCACCCTGACGGACATCATGCAGGAACTGGACAAACCGGGACGTGACCCGCGCCAACAGATACAAGTCTTTGAGTTTGACAAAAACGTGAGAACCATAGACGATTTGACAGAAGGCATGGAGCTGCCGGGCATCGTGACGAATATCACGAACTTCGGTTGCTTTGTAGATGTAGGCATCAAGGAGAACGGGTTGGTGCATGTGTCACAACTGGCAGATAAGTTTGTGAGTGATCCCACCACGGTGGTAAGCATTCACCAGCACGTACGGGTAAAGGTGATGAGCATAGACCGCGAACGAAAACGCATACAGTTGACGATGAAGGGAATGGGGTGATGAAATGCGATGGCAATAACATTTCCATCACCGTAGGGGCGGATTGAATCCGCCCGTATGCATAAAGCAAACTGTTATCGGGCAGATTCAATCTGCCCCTACAGCAAAATATAAGGCATTTAAGATTAGAAACAAATGAAAGAAAATAAAGAACTGTGCGGCTGGTTCACCTTTTATAAAGACCAACTGCTGATAGAAAAGAAGAACGATACTTACACCATCCCCTTCGGCACAGAACCTCCGATGCCTGTCCCCGTGGGAAGCACCATCCACACCATCGGCCAGATAGACGGCGTGCCCGCCAAGGCATTCTCCGTACACGCCCCCGTTCCCGGCAGCGAAAGTGACACCCATCAAATGACAGACCTCCGCGCCTCTTACGACTACCTCCCCTGGGAAGAATACAACCTGGCTGGAAAAGCATTCCAAATACTGAACTGGGACAAGAACAGCCGTTACTGCCCCATGTGCGGCGTACCCACCCAGCAAATCTCCCCCATCGCCAAGAAGTGCCCGCAGTGCCGACAGGAAATCTATCCGCGCATCTCCCCCGCCATCATCGTTCTGATACGCAAGGAAGACAGCATTCTGCTGGTACACGCCCGCAACTTCCGCGGCACATTCAACGGACTGGTGGCAGGATTCCTGGAACCCGGCGAAACACTGGAAGAATGCGTGCACCGCGAAGTATTGGAAGAAACAGGACTGCACATCCGCAACCTGAAATACTTCGGCAGCCAACCTTGGCCCTACCCCAGCGGCGTAATGATAGGCTTCACCGCCGACTATGAGAGTGGAGAAATAAAGTTACAAGAAGAAGAACTAAACGCAGGCGCATTCTACACCAAAGACAATCTGCCCGAAATCCCCAGAAAACTAAGTCTGGCAAGAAAGCTGATTGATGCATGGTTGGAAAATAGTGGTAAGTGATTAGTGGTTAATGATTAATGGTTAGTGATTAATGATTAGTGGTTAGTGATTAGTACCTGCGGTGTGATAGCGCAGCCCATTAACCACTAATCACTAACCACTTACCACTAAAAAAATCGCTTTGTGTTGAATTAAATTATATCTTTGCAACATGGAATGGTTACATAGCTTATTTTTTGAGCATTCACCTCTTCAAGCGGTGGTCATCCTTTCGGTTATCACTGCTATAGGACTGGGCTTAGGCAAGATTCATGTATTCGGTATCTCGCTGGGAGTCACCTTTGTATTCTTTGCCGGCATCCTGGCAGGACACCTGGGCTTCTCCATCGACCCCAATATGTTGAACTATGCCGAGAGTTTCGGACTCGTGCTGTTTGTCTACGAACTGGGCCTGCAAGTGGGTCCCGGCTTTTTCAGTTCCTTCCGCAAGGGAGGCGTGCAACTCAATATGCTGGGCATGGGCGTCATCCTGCTGGGCACCTTGATGACCGTACTTTTCAGCAAACTGGGAGGCATCCCCATGAGCGACATGGTGGGCATTCTGTGCGGAGCCACCACCAACACCCCCGCCCTGGGTGCCGCCCAACAAACCTTAAAACAAATGGGCGAACCAGCCAACGGTGCTGCATTGAGTTGTGCCGTCACCTACCCGCTGGGTGTGGTAGGCGTAATCCTTGCCATGCTGCTGGTGCGCAAACTCTTTGTCCGCCCTGCCGATATAGACACTAACGAGCACGAGGACACCAACCAAACCTTTATCGCCACCTTCCGGGTACACAATCCCGCCATTTTCAATAAAAGCATAAAGGACGTAGCCCTGCTGAGTTACCCCAAATTCGTTATTTCCCGCCTGTGGAGAGACGGAGCAGTGAGCATCCCCACCTCAGAAAAAGTATTGAAGGAGAATGACCGCCTACTGGTAATCACCACCGAGAAAGACGCTCCCGCCCTCACCATCCTTTTCGGCGAAAAAGAAAGTGAGGACTGGAACAGCGAAGACATAGACTGGAATGCCATAGACAGCCAACTGATTTCCAAACATATCGTCATCAGCCGCCCCGAAATAAACGGCAAGAAACTGGGCTCCCTGCGCTTGCGCAACAGTTACGGCATCAACATCAGCCGTGTGAGCCGCAGCGGCGTGCAACTGCTCGCCACCCCGGGACTGATCCTGCAACTGGGCGACCGCCTCACCGTAGTGGGCGAAGCCAAAGCCATAGAAAATGTGGAAAAAGTACTGGGCAACACCGTGAAAACCTTGAAAGATCCCAACCTTGCCGCCATCTTTATAGGCATTGTACTGGGATTGATACTGGGTTCCATCCCTATCGCCATCCCCGGCATCAGCACCCCTGTAAAACTGGGACTGGCGGGCGGTCCCATCGTGGTAGGTATCCTTATCGGCTGCTTCGGCCCGCGTTTCCACCTGATAACCTATACCACCCGCAGCGCCAACCTCATGCTGAGGGGCATCGGACTATCCCTCTACCTGGCGTGCCTAGGACTGGATGCCGGTGCGCATTTCTTTGAAACCGTGATGCGTCCCGAGGGCGCCATCTGGATAGGTCTCGGATTTGCCATCACCTTTATCCCCGTCATTATCATGGCGCTGGTGGCACTGCGCATCAGCCGCCTGGACTTCGGAACCACCTGCGGAATGCTGTGCGGAAGCATGGCAAACCCCATGGCGCTGAACTATGCCAACGACACCCTGCCCGGCGACAATCCGGCAGTGAGTTACGCCACCGTGTACCCACTGTCCATGTTCAGCCGCGTGATTATAGCACAACTGATACTCATGTTATTTATATAAATTTCCAACCATGAACGCTTACAACCAAATTACTCCCGAAGCCATACAGGAAGATATGCGATACCTGCAACTGCTATCGCACAGCTTTCCCACCATAGCCGATGCCAGTACCGAAATCATCAATCTGGAAGCCATCCTAAACCTGCCCAAAGGCACGGAGCATTTCCTAGCCGACCTGCATGGGGAATATGAGGCCTTTCAGCACGTACTGAGAAACGCATCGGGCGCCATTAAGCGAAAGGTGAACGAAATATTCGGCAACACCCTGCGCGAAAGCGAAAAGAAGGAACTCTGCACATTGATATACTACCCTGAGCAGAAACTGGACTTAGTGAAAGCCGTGGAAACCGACTTGGACGACTGGTATGTCATCACCCTGAACCAACTGGTGCGGGTGTGCCAAAATGTATCCTCCAAATACACCCGTTCCAAGGTGCGCAAGTCGCTGCCCAAAGAATTTTCATACATCATACAAGAGTTGCTGCACGAAAGTTCCATGGTACCCAATAAGCAGGCATACGTTAATGTAATTATAAATACCATCATCTCCACCCGCCGCGCCGACGATTTCATCATTGCCTTGTGCAATCTCATCCAGCGCCTCACCATCGACACCCTGCATGTGCTGGGCGATATATTCGACCGTGGACCTGCGCCACACCGCATTATGGATATTCTGTGCGATTACCATAACTTTGATGTGCAATGGGGCAATCACGACATCCTGTGGATGGGTGCCGCCGCCGGCAATGACTGCTGCATGGCAAACGTGCTGCGACTTGCCATGCGCTATGGCAACCTCGCCGCATTGGAAGACGGGTATGGCATCAACCTCCTGCCCCTGGCTACCTTTGCCATGGAAACTTATGCCGACGATCCCTGTACCCTGTTCGGCCCCAAAGTAGAGAAAGAAGATTGCGCCTACAATGCCAAGACACTGCGCATGATAGCCCAAATGCACAAAGCCATCAGCGTTATTCAATTCAAGTTGGAAGCCGAGATTATTAAACGCCGCCCTGATTTTGAGATGGAAGACCGAATGTTACTACACCGCATCGACTTCCAGCGAAATGTGATAACCCTTGCCAACGGTAAGGAATATGAACTGAAAGACTGCTTCCTCCCCACGGTAGATCCCACCGATCCTTACCGCCTGACGGACGAGGAACGCGAAATAATGAACAAGCTGCATCACTCCTTCGTGAGCAGCGAGAAACTAAAAAAGCACATTCGTTGCCTGTTCCGCTATGGCTGTATGTACACGGTGAGCAATTCCAATCTATTGTTTCATGCCTCCATTCCCCTGAATGCGGATGGCTCGCTGAAAGATGTAATGATAGAAGGAAAGACTTACAAAGGAAGGGCATTGCTGGAAAAAGTGGGACACCTGATCCGCACCGCTTATTTTGCCGAGAGCGACAATGAGGACAAGCCGTTTGCCGTAGACTATGTGTGGTATCTGTGGTGCGGCAAAGATTCTCCTGCCTTCGACAAGGACAAGATGGCGACTTTTGAGCGTTACTTCCTGAAAGAGAAGGAATTGCACAAGGAAGTGAAAGGGCATTATTACACACTGAGGAACGAAGAAAGGGTTTGTGATATGTTGCTGGATGAGTTTGGAGTAATAGGTACGCATCGCCACATCATCAATGGGCACGTACCTGTAAAGACCACCCAGGGCGAGAACCCGATCAAAGCCAATGGAAAGATGATGGTGATAGACGGCGGTTTCTCAAAAGCATATCATTCTGAGACTGGTATTGCCGGATATACGCTGGTGTATCATTCCCGCGGTTTCCAGTTGGTGCAGCACGAACCGTTTACCTCTATGCAGAAAGCCATTGAAGAGGGACAAGATATCAAATCTTCCACCCAGATAGTGGAAATGAGTACGCAACGCATGATGGTAAAGGATACCGATAAAGGTCGCGAACTGGTGACACAGATTAATGATTTAAAGAAGTTACTGGTAGCCTATCGCACCGGTTTAATAAAGGAAAAAGCAATCTAATTAAAAAAGCCCGTATAGACTCACGTCTGTCGGGCTTTAAAATACGTATGATCCCATATATTTAAAATGCCAATAAAATAATAGGCAATTTTAAAATGTGTGTGTACTATCAGGGCTAGGATTACGCCTACCATGATATAATTTTTTTATATACGAATTACTTTATTCGTAGCAGAGTCAGGGAAAACCACTGTGGGTTTAAACGACTTCGCTTCTTCAAAATCCATCAAGGCATAGGACATGATGATTACAATATCACCTACCTGCACCTTGCGGGCAGCAGCACCGTTCAGGCAAATGCATCCCGAACCACGTTCTCCCTTAATAATATAAGTTTCAAATCGCTCACCATTGTTATTGTCCACAATGTGTACCTTTTCGCCGGCAATCATGTTGGCGGCATCCATCAAGTCCTCGTCAATCGTGATACTACCCATGTAGTTCAGATTGGCTTCCGTCACACGGACACAATGAAGTTTCGACTTCAACACCTCAATCATCATAATTCTATTTTTTTTAGTGGTTAGTGATTAGTGGTTAGTGATTAATAGTGGATGGTTAACCTGCATAGCATTAATCACTAACCATTTATCACTAACCACTAATAGACTATCAATCCAGTTTTCCTTTATACTTTATATTGTCTATCAAGCGTACATCGCCACAAAATACAGTGATGCATCCTACTGCATAGTCCGTATCGTTCCAGTCTGTAATCTTCTGGAGTGTAGCACCATCTACTATTTCAAAATATTCCAAACGCAATCCTTTGGAAGCAGCAATGGCATTTTCTACAAACTTCTGAGTTTCAGCTACTGTATGAGACGCTGCAAAGGTACGACTTTTAAATAAAGTTTGCGATATATTCAGTGCATTTTCTCTATCTGTGGCAGAAAGTCTTGCATTGCGGCTGCTCAGTGCCAGTCCGTCATCCTCGCGCACAATGGGACAACCTACTATTTTCAGCCCGTTAAATCCTATCTGCTTCACCATCTCACGGATGATAGCCAATTGCTGGAAATCCTTCTCGCCAAAATAAGCGCGGGTGGGCTCTACAATCATAAACAGCTTGCTCACAATCTGGCATACTCCGTTGAAATGTCCCGGACGGAAAGCACCTTCCATCACCGTATCCAAGGGCGCATAACTGAACTGGCGTGTATCCGGTTCCGGATAAATTTCCTCTACCGAAGGAGCAAATACAAAGGTAGCTCCCACCCTTTCCAACAGTTCACAGTCGGCATCCAGCGTGCGCGGATATTTCACTAAATCATTCTTGTCATTAAACTGGGTGGGATTCACAAAATCGCTCACCACCACTACATCATTTTCGGCAACTGCACGTTTTACCAGCGAAGCGTGTCCGGCATGGAGCGCACCCATTGTAGGCACCAAGCCAATTGTCTTTCCATTGCTACGCAGAACATTAAGTTCTGACTGAAGCTCTTTTATCGTCTGAACTAACTTCATCTTTTTATCCTTTTTTGAATCGTTTCAATTAAAACGGCTGCAAAGTAAACCAATATTTGGGAGATAAAGAAGAAAAAGAGGGTTTAATTAGTGGTGAGTGGTTAGTGATTAGTGGTTAATGCTATGCAGATTAATCTCTTTTTTTATTATACGTCATTAATCTGTTGCTAGTGATTAATAGTAAATCTGCATAGCATTAACCATTAATCACTAACCATTAACCACTAATAATCAGTTTCTTAACATATCATAAGGAATTATTAATCGATGTTTCTTGCCACTCTCATCTATTTTTTTTATATCTTTGCAAAATGTTTATGAGCAACAAAAAGTTAAGATGAAGGCAAATAAAGTTTTATTTATTACACAAGAGATCACCCCTTACGTTCCCGATTCCGAAATGGCTAATATGGGAAGATATCTCCCTCAGGCAATACAGGAAAAAGGCAGAGAAATCAGAACTTTTATGCCAAAGTGGGGCAATGTCAATGAACGCAGGAACCAACTACACGAAGTAATCCGCCTGTCCGGCATGAATTTAATCATAGACGATACAGACCATCCGTTGATTATCAAGGTAGCCTCTATACAAGCTGCACGCATGCAGGTGTACTTCATTGATAATGACGACTATTTTCAGCACCGCATGATGGTGGCTGACGAAAACGGCGTGGAATATACAGATAATGATGAACGTGCCATATTCTATGCACGCGGTGTATTGGAAACTGTAAAGAAACTCCGTTGGTGTCCGGATATTATCCACTGCCAAGGTTGGATGAGTGCATTTGTACCTCTCTATATAAAGAAGGCTTATCAGGACGAACCGTCATTCAGAGATTCCAAAGTGGTATTCTCTCTGTTTGGAGATGACTTCCAGACCGAATGCGAAGGCAATCTGACCGAAAAACTGATGCTGAAAGGTATTGAAAAGAGTGACGTAGAGGATGTTATCAAATCTCCTGCCAATTATGAGGAACTTTGCAAACTGGCTGTTGCTTACTCTGACGGCGTGATACAAAACAGCGAAAAGGTGAATGAAAACGTAATGCAGTTTGCTCGCGAACGTGGCATACCTGTGCTGGACTATCAGCCTGCCGATACCTATGTAGATACTTTCAATGAGTTCTACGACAAAGTATGGGAGTTCGAAAAGAAATAATCCATAAAGAGATAATATAAAGATGAAAATCAAATATTTATGCGCATTGTTGTTGGCGGCACTAGTATATAGTTGCGACGACTCAACAACCGGCATTGGAGACGGACTGATGCCCGGAGGCGACAGGATTCCGGCCAATACCGGTAGCTATGAATTTAGTACCAATTCGCTGTTGGCAGATTCGGTGTATGCACGTACCAGTACGGCGTATTTGGGACGATATACGGATGAACAGTTTGGAGAGTTTAGTGCAGACTTCATAGTACAGTTTACTTGTCCGGATAACTTCGAATTTGATAAAGACATGACAGAAGTAACCGGAGTAACACTAACATTACAATATAGTAAGTTCTTCGGTGATTCATTAAACGCTATGCGTTTAGCAGTAGATACTTTGGACAAAATAATCCCTGAAAAAGATCTCAGCACTTTCTATACCAGTGTAAATCCCAAAGATTATTATAACGAATCTGCAAAATCAATTGCCGTCAAAGCATATTCGGCTACAGGTCCATCCGTAGCATCGGATACAACTGTAGTCAATGCCTCAACTTCAACTAAAACAAGATACATAACCCAAGATATAAAACTCCCCACCAAATTTGGAGAGTATATATTCAACAAGTACAAAGAAAACAAAGACTACTTCAAGAATCCGGAAGCATTTATTAAAAATGTATTAAAAGGATTCTATATTCGTTGTACTCATGGCGATGGCAGTATCCTATACATAAACGGCATGACACTGAACATGAATGTAAAATGTTTGGTAGAAAACTCCGCGGGAGTACGAGATTCCGTAGTAAACAAATTTGGTTCTTTTGCTGCAACCAAGGAAGTTATTCAAGCCAATCATTTTCAGAATTCAGAAAAACTGAAAGAACTAGTAGCAGATCCCAATTACACTTACATAAAGAGTCCGGCCGGTATCTTTACCGAAGCAACATTCCCCATCGAAACGATTTATGAGGAGCATAAGAATGATACTCTAAATGGTGTAAATGTAACTTTCACTCGCTATAATGACAAGAACAATAGCAAGTATAAGATGGATATACCAAATAACTTGCTGATGGTGAGAAAAAAAGATATGTTCTCCTTTTTTGAGCAGAACAAGATAACAGATAGTCAAACTTCTTTCTATGCCTCGTATAGCGGAAACAATACTTATACTTTCTCTAACATCGCCCCACTTATTACTTACTGCATAGAGGAAAGAAAGAAAGGTATTGCCGAAAAAGGCAAAGACAAATGGGAAGCCGAAAACCCGGATTGGAACAAGGTAGTATTGATACCTGTAAAAGTAGACAAATCAACCACTACAAATGAAGTCACCGGAATATCAAATAGCTTAGGAATGGAAAGTGCGAAGTTGAAAGGCGGAACAAATCCAGATAATAAGTTGAAGATGCAGATATTCTATACTACATTCTAAAAAAGAATTCGATAGTATTCATTATACAAGAAAACGGTGACTTTCTAAGTTGCCGTTTTTTTTATGTATAGAAGAAAAAGTATGCTTTCTATTAGGGTATTAGGAAATTATGTAGTAATTTTGTTGAAAAGAAGATATATAGTAGAGATGGGGAATTTTAGTGTTCAACAGGAGTTGAAGAAAGAAACACGCGAGAGAGATAAATCGAGAAAAGAAAATTTAGGAAAGTTCTTTTATGATTTGGCTAAACTTACTTTCGCAGGTGTTGTTATAGGGAGTATAACTCCTTGGTTTACGGAAAAAGAAATAGTTTTTAATCCATATGTGTTTATCTCAGGGCTTGTAACAACCTCTATTTGGGCAATTGTGGGTTATAGGACATTTAAATAAATATATAAATTATGGATGCATTAGGATTTGTGTACACTGTTAGTGGCATTGTAGGTGGACTTTTCTTGGCATGGACTTATACCAAAAGAGGAAAAGAATGGTTGAAGAACTTGTAACAGAGATCATTCTTCCACAATAACATATGCTTGATAAGCAGTATCTTCCCCCACCGGAGTGAGCGAAAGATACCCCGACTTTATTCTTCCATCCACTACCCGCAAAGGATATTGCTGCCGAAAACAAGAATGAGCTTGTTCCGCCTCACCGGAATGGGGATAATATTCTATCACATACCTGCCATGCGCACCTCTGCACACATATTTATCATAAATGAGACGCGAAACAACTCCCATATTCATCCTGAGGTTAATCTCCACACAAGGATGAATGGCATAGCCCTCCTCCCTGCCCTGCTCCACAGTACGACAAATCATCATATCCACCCCCAAATATCCTTCATAATCCCCCTTTATCACATCTGCCAGCTCCGTTGACAACTCCATGCGAAGCTGCCGCAACGCTTCTATCGGCACATACGCCGCCAACTGTCTTTCAAGATCAGCATCCATAGCAAGCCGGTTTTCTTTATAACTCCCCCTCCCATCCGTTTCAAAAATAGAGTATCCCACAAAGCGAACTTCTCCTTCGGCATCAGCAAGAAACTCCATTGCAAAATCCAGGACTTTATCATAGAATGGCTCTCCCACCAGCGTTTGCTGGGTGGTAAGTATATGATGAACCCACCCTTTCAGTGCAGCCGGAAAGGCTCCCGATGTATATTGTACACCTCGTCCACTGCCCGACCAAGGCGCTTTCAGTATAGCCGTGGGATGCGATAAGACAAACGCCTCCACTTCCTCCAAGGAATGAAGAATGAAGGACTCTCCCACCGTAGGGGCGGACCCATGTGTCCGCCCGAATACACTATTCCAACTACCATCGGGCGGACACACGGGTCCGCCCCTACGGATACGGCTTAAAACTTCCACAGCAGTATGCCTGCCTGATAATCGGCGGATATGATTCATCCGTTCTCCGGACGGGCAAACCGTAGCCGCCACCCCCGCTTCCCGCAAATGATGAACCAACGCCGGACTCCATCCCCAAGGATACACCTTATTATATATAGGAGAAACTTCCGTTACCCACTCCACCGGAAGCGGCAAGGGAAACGGATCTTTCATAATCTGTGCATACCGGCAGGCATCCACCCACACGGCAGCCCCCTCGTCGGCATACCATGCCGGCAATGCAGACAGTTCGGCAGCCATCCGTCGCGCATTGGCAGGTGCTATATAATAAGGGTCACCACACGCCAACGCCATATCGTTTTCGGGATTAAACAAATAAAGCGTTTCCATTTCCGGGGACAAAGGTATGAATTCACCACGGATTAACACAGATTTTCACGGATTCTTTCATCAACTCCACATCTTAGACACATTGAAATAATCTATGCTCATCCGCGTTAATCTGTGGTGAATATCTATGAGAAAAAGAAAAATAATAATATTTTGCTATCTCCAGTTTGCAATTCGAATAAGTATTGTTATATTTGCAGCCGATAAAAAAGCAACCATGGAAACCTTTTACAAGACACACAGTTATCTGGTGGAACATACCAATGCTCCTGTTCGCCGGGACCTGATGGACGAAATAGACTGGAACGCCAGGCTGATCGGTATCAAGGGAACCCGTGGCGTGGGGAAGACGACTTTCCTCCTGCAATATGCAAAAGAAAAGTTCGGAACGGACCGCTCATGCCTGTTTATCAACATGAACAACTTCTACTTCTCCAAATACACACTGGTGGACTTTGCCGGAGAATTTGTGAAACGAGGAGGTAAAGTGTTGCTGATAGACCAGGTCTTTAAATATCCCGAATGGAGTCATGACCTGCGTGCCTGCTATGAACAGTTCCCGGGACTGAAAATCGTGTTCACCGGTTCGTCCGTGATGCGACTGAAAGAAGAAAACCCCGAACTGAGCGGCATCGTAAAGGTGTACTACCTGAGAGGCTTCTCTTTCCGCGAGTTTCTGAACCTGCAAAGCGGCAACAATTTCCGTGCCTATACCCTGCAAGAGATCCTGGAGAATCACGAACAGATAGCCAAAACCATCCTGCGCGACGTAAAACCGCTGGACTATTTCCAAGACTATCTGCACCATGGTTTCTATCCGTTCTTCCTGGAGAAACGGAACTTCTCGGAAAACTTGCTGAAGACAATGAACATGATGATAGAAGTAGATATACTTCTTATCAAACAAATTGAGCTGAAATATCTTTCGAAGATAAAAAAATTGCTATATTTGCTAGCTGTGGACGGACCCGTTGCTCCGAACGTCAGCCAGCTGGCTACGGAGATTCAAACCTCACGTGCCACGGTGATGAATTACATTAAGTATCTGGCAGATGCGCGTCTCATAAACATGGTGTATCCCAAGGGAGAAGAATTCCCCAAGAAACCATCCAAACTGATGATGCACAACACCAACCTGATGTACTCCATTTATCCGGTAAAGGTCGAAGAACAGGATGTTCTGGATACATTCTTCATGAACACCATGTACAAAGACCACAAAATATATAAAGGCGACAAAGGCACCTCGTTTATGGTAGACAATGGCTTGCCCTTCCGCATTTGTGCCGAAGGATGCAAGTTCAAGAACAACCCAAACGTGTATTACGCCCCGCACAAGTTGGAACTGGGGCACGGTAATCAGATACCGTTGTGGCTTTTCGGCTTTTTATATTGACATAATGAAAACAAAAAACGAAGCTTCCCCTGTAGGGGCGGATTGAATCCGCCCGAACGCATCAAGTCGCGCTATGGGAACGGGCGGATTCAAGCCACCCCTGCAGCAAACGTTTTTTTTAAGATAGAGAATAGATTTTATTACCTAATAATTAGTAATTGTATGACTAAACAAAAAAAATTCATCACTTGTGATGGAAACCAGGCAGCAGCACATATCTCTTATATGTTCTCGGAAGTAGCTGCCATCTACCCCATCACTCCGTCGTCTACTATGGCTGAGTATGTAGACGAATGGGCAGCCGCAGGTCGTAAAAACATCTTCGGCGAAACAGTTTTGGTACAAGAAATGCAGTCCGAAGGCGGTGCAGCAGGTGCTGTTCACGGTTCACTTCAGGCAGGTGCGTTGACTACCACTTACACTGCATCTCAGGGTCTTCTGCTGATGATCCCTAACATGTACAAAATTGCCGGTGAATTCCTGCCTTGCGTGTTCCACGTATCGGCTCGTACATTGGCTTCTCACGCATTGTGTATCTTTGGCGACCACCAGGACGTAATGTCTTGCCGCCAGACAGGTTTCGCCATGCTGGCAGAAGGTTCTGTACAAGAAGTTATGGATATGGCTGCCGTAGCTCACTTGGCTACTATCAAATCTCGCGTTCCATTCGTTAACTTCTTTGACGGTTTCCGTACTTCTCACGAAATCCAGAAGATTGAAATGCTGGAAAACGAAGACTTGGCCGGTCTTATCGACCAACAGGCTTTGGCTGAATTCCGTCAACGCGCTTTGAATCCTAACAAGCCCGTAGCACGCGGTATGGCCGAAAACCCTGACCACTTCTTCCAGCACAGAGAATCATGCAACAACTTCTATGAAGCAGTTCCGGCTATCGTAGAAGAATATATGAACGAAATCGGTAAGATCACAGGTCGTCCTCACGGACTGTTCGATTACTATGGCGCCCAAGACGCCGACCGCGTAATCATCGCTATGGGTTCTGTAACAGAAGCTGCACGCGAAGCTATCGACTACCTGATCGCTAACGGCGAAAAAGTAGGTTTGGTATCTGTACACCTGTACCGTCCGTTCTCTGCTAAACACTTCCTGGCTGCCGTACCTAAGACTGCCAAGACTATCGCAGTTCTGGACCGTACCAAAGAACCGGGAGCTAACGGCGAACCTTTGTACCTGGATGTTAAAGACTGCTTCTATGGACAGGCTGATGCTCCGGTTATTGTGGGCGGTCGTTACGGTTTGGGTTCTAAGGACACTACTCCTGCCCAGATCATCGCAGTATTCAAGAACCTGGCTCTGCCGATGCCTAAGAACCACTTCACTGTAGGTATTGTAGACGATGTAACCTTCACTTCTCTCCCTCAGGAAGAAGAAATCGCATTGGGCGGCGAAGGTATGTTCGAAGCTAAATTCTACGGTTTGGGTGCTGACGGTACAGTAGGTGCAAACAAGAACTCTGTAAAGATTATCGGTGACAATACCGACAAACACTGCCAGGCTTACTTCTCTTATGACTCCAAGAAATCAGGTGGTTTCACTTGCTCTCACCTCCGTTTCGGCGATACTCCTATCCGTTCTACTTATTTGGTAAACACTCCGAACTTCGTAGCTTGCCACGTACAGGCTTACCTGCACATGTACGATGTAACCCGCGGTTTGCGCAAGAACGGTTCATTCCTTCTGAATACCATTTGGGAAGGCGAAGAATTGGCAAAGAACCTGCCTAACAAGGTGAAGAAATATTTCGCACAGAACAATATCACCGTTTACTATATCAACGCAACCCAGATTGCACAGGAAATCGGTTTGGGCAACCGCACCAACACTATCCTGCAATCAGCATTCTTCCGCATCACAGGCGTTATCCCTGTAGATCTGGCTGTAGAACAGATGAAGAAATTCATCGTTAAGTCTTACGGTAAGAAGGGTGAAGACGTAGTAAACAAGAACTATGCTGCCGTAGACCGCGGTGGTGAATACAAACAATTGCCGGTTGATCCCGCTTGGGCTAACCTGGAAGTAGAAGCTCCTGCTGCCAACAACGATCCTGCCTTCATCAACGAAGTGGTTCGTCCTATCAACGCTCAGGATGGCGACTTGCTGCCGGTATCTGCATTCAAGGGCATCGAAGACGGTACTTGGTATCAGGGCACATCTCAGTACGAAAAACGCGGTGTAGCCGCATTCGTTCCCGAATGGAACGCTGAGAACTGTATCCAGTGTAACAAGTGTGCATACGTTTGTCCTCACGCTTCTGTACGTCCGTTCGTACTGGATGCTGAAGAACAGAAGGGTGCAAACTTCGAAACTCTGAAAGCCGTAGGTAAGCAATTCGACGGTATGACATTCCGCATTCAGGTTGACGTACTTGACTGTCTGGGTTGCGGTAACTGTGCCGACGTTTGTCCGGGCAACCCGAAGAAGGGTGGCAAGGCTTTGACCATGAAGCATCTGGAAAGCCAGTTGGCTCAAGCTGCAAACTGGGATTACTGCGCTAAGAACGTAAAGAGCAAACAACACTTGGTAGACATCAAGGCCAACGTGAAGAACTCTCAGTTCGCTACTCCGTTGTTCGAGTTCTCAGGAGCTTGCTCCGGTTGTGGTGAAACTCCGTATGTGAAACTGGTTACCCAGTTGTTTGGCGACCGCGAAATGGTTGCTAACGCCACCGGATGTTCTTCTATCTACTCTGGTTCTGTACCTTCAACTCCTTATACTACCAACGAAAAGGGTCAGGGTCCTGCTTGGGCTAACTCCTTGTTCGAGGACTTCTGCGAATTTGGTTTGGGTATGACACTGGCCGACAAGAAACTTCGTGCACGCATCGAAGAAGCCATGAAGACAGCTATCGCTGCCGAAGGCACTCCGGCTGAATACAAAGAAGCATTCCAGGAATGGATTGACGGCAAGAACGATGCTGACAAGAGCAAGGCTGCTGCCGAAAAGATCATCCCGATGGTAGAAGCTTCTAAAGACAAGTGTGCTGCTTGCGCTACAATCGCCGAGTTCAAGGATTACCTGGTAAAGAGAAGCCAGTGGATCATTGGTGGTGACGGTGCATCATACGATATCGGTTACGGTGGTTTGGATCACGTTATCGCTTCTGGCGAAGACGTAAACATTCTGGTACTTGATACCGAAGTTTACTCTAACACAGGTGGTCAGTCATCTAAGGCTACTCCGCTGGGCGCTATCGCTAAGTTTGCTGCTTCCGGTAAGCGTGTTCGCAAGAAAGACCTTGGTATGATCGCTACTACTTACGGTTATGTATATGTAGCTCAGATCGCTATGGGTGCTGATCAGACTCAGACTTTGAAAGCTATCCGCGAAGCTGAAGCATATCCCGGACCATCATTGATTATCGCTTATGCTCCATGTATCAACCACGGTTTGAAGGCAGGTATGGGTAAATCTCAGGCTGAAGAAGCTAAGGCTGTAGAATGTGGTTACTGGCACTTGTGGCGTTACAATCCGGCTTTGGAAGAAGAAGGAAAGAATCCGTTCTCTTTGGACTCTAAAGAACCGAACTGGGATGGTTTCCAGGATTTCTTGAAGAGTGAAGTTCGTTTTGCTTCTGTAATGAAGCAATATCCTGCTGAAGCTGCCGACTTGTTCGCTGCTTGCGAAGATATGGCTAAGAAACGTTATGCTTCTTACAAACGTATGGTAAACATGAATTGGGGTGAATAATCTGTTCCTCTGATTACATATAAATAATGAAAGCGGTAGCCTTTACAGGTTACCGCTTTTTTTGTATCTTTATAGAAGCAACTCCTTTTTCCCTTTCTACTAAACCTTTCCTGCCTAAAGCATAAGGGCTTTTGAGCATTCACATTCTATATCCCAAACTTTAGGATTTAAATCCATAGCCTTCGGATTTAAATCCCAAGCTTATGGAGTTAACTCCCAAGCCTTGGGATATAGAACATGAAAGTTAGAAAGCCCTTACTCATATAGTATGGAAGGATAATCTCTATAGGCGTTAACTTTAAACTCACCGCGCAGCCTCCTCCTTTTGAACTACTCTTTCTACACATCTCCATTAACATTTTCAGTAACGCTTTCATCCACCGTAGGGGCAGATTGAATCTCATAACCGTCAAGCTAAGGTTTCCATCCACTGTAGGGGCGGAATGCTTCCGCCCGAATGCATCCACGAATACACCTTTCGGAGTGTTATCGGGCGGATTCAATCCGCCCCTACGGTAAGTGTTAATGAGATGTATAGAAAGAGTAGCTTAAAAAAGGGGAGGCTGCGCAGTGAAACCTCTAGTAAACATCTATAGAACCCCATCCTTACATTCATCTGTTTCTTAAGCCATGAATATAAAATACGATTTCTTTCCTCCACAGCCCATTAACCCCCAAAAACTTTATATCTTTGCAACAGTATATTATGAAAAACCTAAAAATATGAACACACTAACCAACCTGAAATGTACATTAGCCGTCACAGCCGGACTATGCTCGACTTTTGCCTATGCGCAAAAGCATCCACACATTATATTAATCATGACCGACCAGCAACGTGGCGACGCCATGGGCTGCATGGGAAATGAAGCAGTAGTCTCCCCCCACTTAGACGAATTGGCAAGCGAAGGAACCCTCTTTATGAACGGCTATTCCTCTTGCCCCAGCAGCACTCCTGCCCGTGCCGGATTACTTACCGGACTCTCCCCGTGGCATCACGGCCTGCTGGGATACGGAAAAGTATCTCCACACTATAACTATGAAATGCCGCAAATGCTGAACGATGCCGGTTACTACACCTTCGGAATAGGGAAAATGCACTGGCACCCGCAACGGGTGAAGCATGGTTTCCAAGGCACATTGCTGGACGAAAGCGGCCGCATAGAAGATGAAAACTTTACCAGTGACTACCGCCAATGGTTCCAAATACAAGCTCCCGGAAAGAACCCGGATGCAACTGGTATTGGCTGGAATGACCACTCGGCGGCAATCTATAAACTGAGTGAAAAGCTCCACCCCACTTACTGGACCGGTGAAATGGCCTGCGAACTGATACAGAACTATGACACCCATGATAAGCCCTTATTTCTGAAAGTATCATTTGCCCGCCCGCATAGTCCATACGATCCGCCACAGCGTTTTCTGGATATGTACAAAGACGCTAAAGTTCCGGCTCCCGCTATCGGCGACTGGTGTGGCAAATATGCCAAAGAGTTAGACCCTGAAAAGGCTGCCAAAGATGCTCCTTACGGAAACTTCGGCGATGAATATGCCCGCAACTCCAAGCGTCATTATTATGCAAATATTACTTTTATTGACGAGCAAATCGGCAGAGTAATTCAAGCATTGAAGGACAAAGGTATGTATGAAGATGCGCTGATCATTTTCACCTCAGACCATGGTGACATGATGGGTGACCACTATCACTGGAGAAAGACATATCCCTATGAAGGCTCTGCACACGTGCCTTATATCGTGAAGTGGCCTGCTGCCGAACATATCGCCCCGGGAAAGGTAGATGCTCCGGTAGAATTGCGCGATATTCTTCCTACTTTTCTAGATGTAGCCGGAACAAATGTTCCTGCTGATATGGATGGTCGTTCCTTATTGCCATTGGCTAAAGGTGCGGAAACCGGCTGGCGCAAATATATAGACTTGGAACACGCCACTTGCTATAGTGATGATAATTACTGGTGTGCGCTGACTGATGGAAAGATTAAATATATATGGGGATTCCACACGGGGGAAGAACAGTTATTCGATCTGAGTAAAGATCCGCAGGAATTGCACAATGCCATTCATGACAAGAAGTACAAGAAGCAATTGGAAGCAATGCGTGCCGAGATGATTCAGCACTTGAGTGAACGCGGAGAAGAATTTGTAAAGGATGGACAATTGGTGGTGCGTGAGAAGACGATGCTGTATGGTCCTAATTATCCGAAAGAATAAATAATGGCAATATTAAAATATGGGTGACTGATTTATGTCGATCACCCATATTTTAATATACCATTAGAAATCAACACTAAACAATAAAGTAGGAGTATAAATAGACTTTTTATTTTCTATTTCTCTTGTTCCATACATAGCAACTTGATGGTATTTTTTATCAATAGGATTATATCTCTTTTCATATCCTTTAATATAACTTTCAGTAGTCATAGTCTTAGAATATGTCAAAATACAGTACAACCCAATACAGTAACGTTCAGCAAAACGCATGCCTAATCCTGCTCCGTAAAACATATCGCCTTTACTATCGGAAAATGAATAAGAATAACCAACTCTACCATCAACAAAAGGCTTAGTATCAAGATTAAGAGGTACGGTAAAGCGAATTTTACCATAACCACCTCCAGCAAATTTAGAATCTCCATTTCCAAAAGAAGCACCTACCATCGGTCCAACTCCCACATACAGATTAGGAATAATTCTACACCCAAAATCATATCCAATAGTTGTAGAGAAAGTCTTATCCTTGTAACCTACAAGGAAGTCTCCTGATGTTCCGAAACCTGCTTCATCTTGTGCTGAAACATTAGCTATACCAATCAAGCATACCATGAATAATACAAATAATTTTCTCATAATAGTTTTCTTTTAATTTAACCAATTATTTTATTTCGCGAATTAACATACCTGGATAGAAATCACTGCCAGAGACTTTTCTAAATGTTGTAAAACCAAAATCCGAACCATACGCCTGTTCTTCGGAAGCCATGTACCGGTTATCCCAAATCAAATTTTCTTTAGGCTGAATAACTCCTACACGCTTATAAGTCATTTTACCTTCTTTGGTCATTTCAGCCTCCAATACTTCAAATTTAGATTTTTCAGTGATGCCTTCCTTCAATCCAATATAAGCTTTCAAAGGAGAAACGCTGATTAACGGAGTATTCACTTTGAACTGATCAAAATTCTTTTGTAAACTTGCTATATTCTCATCAATCGCACGTTGACATGCCTTTCGCACCATTTGTTGGGGCTCATCCAAGTTTATGCCCAAAAAGGAAGTGTTACTTCCATCACTATGCTGACTACCTACATATTTTAATTTGAACAATTTACGGTTATTATTGAAAGCCTTTACCTTCTCCTTATCATCCTTATCTGTATAATATTCAGTATAGAATCTTGTTGCGGTCTCCTCATCCCAAATCAATTGATAAAGGTAGGTATCGATATTCACTTTAAATCCTTTATATGATGCAACTATATCACCTGTAGAATTGCCTAAGTCCAGATAAGATGTTTCACCTGTATAAATGGCTGCTGCCGCACCAAGCCCTTTTACAATTCCTCCCCATACACTTGATCCTTTTGAACGGTCAATATAGCGGATATCATTCACAATAAGAAAAGTGTTTCCAATCAAATCCTCACCTGCATCTTCCAATAAGGCATTTCCACGCTGGGTTTTGGATGCCAAGGCCTTATCTAGTTCGGAAGCATTGTATAATCCACGTTCTTTCACTAGCTCTACATCACAAACTCCCGTCATGTAATCACGATTAAACCAACGTCCCACCATGCGACTGGCAACACCATTGTTTCTGATAAACTCATCTATCTCTTCATGGCTTTTATCCAATTTCTTTCCAGGAGTATAGACTACTTTTACACTTAAATCATGATTGTTATATTTATCAGGAATAGGAATTGTGAGGAAAACATCCTTTATTTCATCACCAAACTCTCTTCCTTCGTGATTAACCATCATGCTATAAAGAGAACTACGGCGATATTTTATTTCACCTTCCTCTTGAGCTTGAATCTGAACGGCGAATATCATCACCAATAGCTGTATTATAATGAATCTTTTCATTTTTCAAACATTCAATAATTAATAATCCCAATGCTTATCCGGAATGATAGAGGTAATCTTAAATAGATTTGTATCCGGGTTAAAACGTGCAATTACTCGAAGAGCCTCTACTTCGGTCAGGTTCTTCTTGTTTTCTGATAGCATATATTGTTTGGCAAAGACCATATCTTCCTCCTTTTCGAACAAACAAGGTACTAGTGCCCTACCATCCGGATCAATAATACCCCACTTTTCATTAAGCATCACATAAGCCATATCATTGTCAAAATTGGAGGCATTACTAAATCCTTGCTTTAAACGAATACACTTCTGCACCCCATTAAAAAGATAATACAGATTATCTTTTTTCACCCATATAAGTTCTGGATTGACTATGGGGGCTACGCCTTGCCATTCTAAAGGAACGACAACCTGATTCTGCAAATTAATGGCTCCCCATAATTTATTCAGACACACAGATGCATAGCCATGATGAAAGTTCCCTATACGATCATATTTATCGGACACGACTTGCCCCTGTGTATCTACATAAAACCAAGAACCACCTTTTTGTACTCCCAATCGTCCAAAGTTCACACTTGTAAGCGAATTGGTATATTCAATAGGTATAACAACCATCCCTGTAGAGTCAATAGCTCCAAAAGCTGATCCTTTTTGCACTACTCGGTACCCTTCATTGCTCGAGAAAGCTTTTGATAAGCCATCAATCACTTTATTCCCCTTTTTGTCAATGAAATACAATTCATCAGCCAATGAAACCGGAGCTAAATTATGACTAAAAGCACCAAATTTTCCTTTTTCTGAAGAAGGTATTCTCACCATCACTTCGGCATTCAAATCATAATAGGCTTTAGCTATTTGTTTTTTTTCCACCTTAGCAAGTCTAAGCATATTATCTGAAGGAGGTAGAATAGCTTGATTTGCTGTTAAAGGGATAATAGTATTTCCATGTACATCGACCAAACCCTGAGATTTCTTATTAATGAAATAAAAATAATCGACCCGCGACGAAGGCAGCTGAGATTCAGGAATATGAGATTTGGGTACTAATAGACTCTGTATTTCCTGTTTAGTAGCAGGAAATGCAGACTGGTCTGCGTTGGTATAAAAGGTAGCCTCATCAAGCAAAGCTCCGGTTTTCTTATCCCGCAAAATCGGGAAATTACCAACATCTTCATACTTCGTCGGAATTATTTCCCGTCCATTTTCATTTATCAGCCCGAATTTTCCTTTAGACACCATGTTGTTCTTTTTATCGTATTTGCCACCGATATTAACCCAACATACCCCTTGGTCATTGAAGCTACCGATAAAATTATAAGTAGGTTTTACTATTATATTGCCGGCTGAATCAATGAATCCAAACTTCTTACTTTTCAAGACATATATCAACTTCTTATTCAAATCTCCCATTGCTTCATAGTCGGCTTTCAGAATTTCCTTACCAGTCTTATCAATCAAGCCCCATTTCTCACCTGTATTGCTACTAGCTTCATTACCTATTAATCCACCAGTGGTAAGCATCACTCCTTTCTTGGTGTTTCCCCCTTCGGCAACGGGACAAACTCCATTATAAAATTCACCTATATATGTATACTTCCGTTTAGTAATGATTTCGCCATCTTCATTAATCAGACTATACTTTCCATCTTTTCCTATTTTAGCAATTCCATCTTTAAAAGGTGTTGCTTCATCATATTTATACTTTATCACTACAGCCCCGTCTTCTGTCACAAAACCATAGCGGCCTTTTTCATTTTGCACGGCTTTCAGCCTCTGAGCTTGAACAGAACCACTGATCAGCCCCAAGAGACATAGGATTAGGATAATTTTCTTACTTCTCATATTCTGTTTATTTAAAATCATTTGAACTTGAATTAATGAAGCCAAGTAATATTGGTAGTAACCGGTTGCTGCCCATTACCAAATGCAACACCTACCGCCCGAGCAGCTTCTATCCTTTGCTTTTTCAATTCAATATCATCCTTATACTTCTCACGATTCTCAAAATTCCAATCGCTTGTTACCTTAGTCTTTATTTCATTATACAAAGCCTTTGCTTCACCTTCACAACTACTTCCCGGCTCAATATAGACCAACCAGTCAAAAGCTTTTGAAGCTCCTTCTGCATCGGGTGACTTTGCCCATTCGGCTCTAGCATATTGCAGAATCAATTGACAGTTATAATTCACATATTTAGCATAATAACTTTCTATCAGTTTACTAGCATCTGTATAGCCGACACAGCATTCAGGAATGGAAGTGACATAATACAATGCAGCATCATATTCATGCATTGAAGCACTTTTCTGCGCTTTTGCTAATATCTGTTTGTAATTACTATTATACCAAGAAATAATTTTCTCTTTCCCTTCGCGTATAAATTCCTGTACTTTTATATTATTACCATTTATCGCACGGAAAGCATTGATATATGCCCGATTAATATTAGTTCCTACCCCTTTTACATCCATGCTGAGAGTGGAAAATACTTTCTGTCCTATCGCATCCCCTATATACAAAGTCAATTGAGTTGTAAGAGCTGTACTGACAGGAGGACCAGGCAATGTTTCTTTATATAGAGTATTAACCTTAGCTGTGATAAAGAATGGTGTAAAATTGGAATTGGCAATAACTCCCTGACCAGCCACTGCTGTAGATAAACGATTCCCTAAAATCTCTTGTACTTGAGATGGAAGCACCTCTTTCTGGGTTGCTCTAGCTACAGTAAGACTTATCTCACAATCCTGTGCAGCCACAGACATAGCAAAACATACACACCAAACGGTAAATATAATATTCTTCTTTTTCATGTCTCTTATTTTTCTCCGATAACCAATTCAGCTTTACCTAACCCTTTTGTCATTACTTTGCAAGTAAGATCGGCCTTCTGTTTAAGATATTTACGCAAGTCATTGGCAAAACTTCTTGTATCTCTAGCCATTCCGTTTTCACGATAAAGCGGAATGCGCACCTGTTCAAAAAGCATCACACTCTCAGTGGCATCAGTTAAACTAAAACGATGAGCTACTGTATTCTGTGCCACCCAGTCTTCTATAATCTCTTGCAATTCAGAACCACCAAATTCACTCTCCAAATCCACGCCACTTCCATTATCAAATACACGAACTTCTAGTGACACTTCACGACCATTAGCCATCAAATCATCAAAATGTTTCTGTAACTGACTTACGAAGGCATCCATCTTGTCTACTACCGCTTCCTCTAACAATACTGCTACTTCAGCCGCCATAGAAGGTTCGCCTGTACCTTGTGTTGCCGCAATCTGTTTATTAGTGTAGGCATCCAGACCTCGCAAAGTATAAGTCACAGAACGTTTGGGGCCTGTTGTATTGATATTCCAAACAACTTCGACTAAAATATCAGCTTTGGCTCTATTCATCAACCGGTCTAAAGGAGACTCTGCCAATGAAGCACCTGAAGTAGAACTAGTAGTCATTTCATGTTCTGCCGAACTTTGCTCAATGGAACGGATGGAAGATGCCATATCTTTCAACGGAAAATCTTTTTCCGCCATCAACTCGCCTATTTTTGTTATAACATTCACCAAGTTCAAATCATTATCCAACGCTTTTTTATAATCCGGAATCTCGGTAATAGTACCCTGATTATTATATTTTTGTGTATAACCATTATTGGTGCACCACACATTAGCAGGAATGACCATAATGGTGGGTTTCTTAGCCTGCCCATATACTCCGGTATGTACAAGCATTACAAAGAATAAAATAGCATATATTTTTTTCATGTCTCTATCTTTAGGGTTTCAAAATTTTATCTTCTATTAGTTTCTGTTGCAATTGAGAACGCAACACGCGCACTGTGATAGAATAAGAAACTTGAGTTTTATTAGAAGTCTTCATATTGGAACTTGTTTTCTTATCTTCCATACTTACATAATTCAGATACTTACCTCCATCTCTAAAAAAGTCGTTAAAGTAATACGCATATCGTTCCTGAGCATTCACTTCCGCCAGCAAAGGACGCACACTACATTCACGACTACCTGCTATAATACCTTTAAACAATACATCTCTTACCGCGTTTTTCTTTGCCTGCTCTATAGCGTCACTACGATTTTTGCCTCTACCCCAAGCACGAACTGTTTCTGAGCCATCCAATTCCACACCCAAACATTCACTCTCAAATGAGTGATAGGAAGAAACACTCTGCTTACTACCGCATCCGGTAAGTACAAGTAAAAGCAGACACGCAAATTTCCACATATACAATAGATGTTTCATAAATTTTCTTTTTTAAAATTCATAGCCTAATTTTAATGATACAATATTCTCGAAATGACGGTCACCTCCACAAAGTTTCATAACCTGTCCTGTATAGTTCAAGCCTAGAAGGAAACAGGAACGCCGTTCACCAAAACGAATACCCAAAGTAGGGCTCACCATAAATCCGTCACGTATAGCACCACCTATATCAAAAGCCCAATAAGGGACTGCCATTCGAGAAGTCTGAGGAATAAAATTACCTCTCACATCGGCAAAAATAGGGAAGGACCATCGTATAGATGAATTTCGTATATCCTGATTATTTGCATAGTAACGTGCCCCGAACCCAATACCTATTTTCAACGATTCACCAAAACGGTACCCGTTGATCCAAGTAAGTTCCACATGTTGCATGTTCTTGTCTGAAAGATGTATATCATTTCCTATACCCATTTCCAAAGCCGTCCAATAACCTGAATCCATATTCCGATATTCTTTATAAGTAGAGTTTGAAGTTCTATCAACACCCCATTCTTTATCAACAGATTCTTGGTCTATTTTACGTATTTCTACTATAGGATACTGATATGTTTCCCCATTGGATGCTTTTATTTCCAATACACTATCCGTACGTTTCAATATAATTCCCTTCACTACGTTACCATTATTCAGATAGACTACATCTTGGTTCCGCTGGGCAAAAGCAGACAATAGTCCACTAGCCAGTATCAGTAAAGCAATACTAAATCTCTTACACATAAGCTAAAATCCATTATTTAATCCTTTAATAACTCCGGCTGCTACCAACTCCTGATAAAGAGCATCTTTTGCAACGGAAACCACGGCTGAAATCCGATACTGCTTTCCCATTTTTACCACCGAAAGATTCTCTCCTACCATATTGGCAAAATTCATATAAGAACCTCCTTTTTGAAAAAAGACATCAAAATAATCCTGATGTTGCTGTTCTACCACCATGCTCCCTGCTAAAGGTTTCTGTCTGGTGCGCGAAGTCTGACTGGAGAATCCTTTGAAAAGCACTCCATGAACTGCGCATTTCTTAATCACATCGGCATCCAATTTACTCTTTTTCTGAATCACCGTTACTTTTACCAAATAAGTACCTTGTGCACCTACTCCCTCTCCCTCTATTTCATATTTTAAGGGATCATCACCTGCATACGCTCCAATGCAGATGAACATAGAAAGAATCGTCATGACGATTCTACTGATAAACTTTACATTTTTTACTCTCATAATTATGATCTTAATTATATATTATTGTTCACAACCTTCTTTACTGGCAGATTGCAAAAAGCCATCTTTTATTTTCTGGTAGTACTCCCCCATCAACTTACCTGTATTCTTCCGAATCTTTTTTTCAAGGTCTTCCAACACATATTTTAAAAAGCCACAACGGTTACTGCCACCTGCTATAGCAGTAGCTGTAGATCCGCCAAGGGCATCCATATCATCCATAGAAAGTCCTAGATTTATTCCGACTGAAGTTTTATCTTGATTTTTATTTTTATCCTTAAATGAATTAGAGTTTGTAGATTCCAAATTATTATGCACATTCGCAATGTAACCAATAGTATTAAAAGTTCTTTTCTTTCGATCTTTTTTGGCTTGTTTCAGTGTCGAAGCAATTTCTTCATTATCAGGATCCAATTCTGCTGCAATTTTTAGATGCTCCATTCCTTTAGAATAAATGCCACCTGTCACTTGCCCTTTTCCCATATAATAATGGGCCATAGCATAATCAGGTTTCAAGTCTATCAATAAATTGAACATCCCCCAAGCACCTTCAACTCCCTTTTCTTCTTCCAGAAAGGATTTGGTCAAATCTTCTACAAAACCATCGGAGAGATGCCCTTTCTCATCCACCCAACCAAGTACGGAGTTCAACCATACAGGTGCTTTGCCATCTGCAAAACTACCTATATAATCAAATCTTCCCGGTAGTAATAAAGCTCCCTGACTATTATATAATCCCATTGCAAAACTACTAGCAATAAAAACTTTTGCCGAAGCATCATAATATACCCATTGATAGACACATGGTAATACAATACGTCCATATACGTCCAAAGCTCCCCATTTATCCTGTTTACACGCAAGAATAAAGCCATCCTCGGATATTATAAGTTCTTCATATTCTGCAGGAATTATGGTTTGCTCACCCACTAAAAGACACATCTTGCCATTCTTTTCTTCTATTTGAAGAGAATCTGTCACTATTTCTGTTTCAAGATTATTAATTCTTTCATTAACCTCCCTGCTACATTCGGTGATCTTATCCAATACATCATCAAAATCACCATTACCTTTCGCATCTTTCATTTCTTCCTGTTTCTGGCGATATAGTTTATTGGATATGGGAACACTTATCATTGCTTCTTCTAAAATATATTTGCATGGAACAACAACTTCTCCCCTTATATTAATAGCTCCGAATTTACCATCTTGCTTGACCGTGGCCAACATATTGTCTCTAAAATTATCGGCATAATCAAATTGAGGCTCAATGACAAATTCTCCTTTTTTATTTATAAAGCCAAATTTACCATTCTTCTTAACTGCTGATAATCCTAAATTAAAACCATGAACATCATCCACATTTTCAAACTGTGGCTTAATTATAAAACGATTGTGCATGTCTATGAACCCTACTTTACCTCCTAAAACAACTCCTGCTAATTTTTCTGTAAATGTTTTAGTTACCTCTTCATATTGTGGGGAAATCAACCAATTTATTTCATAATCCTGATTAACCAAAGCCGCATCCCATTTATCAAGCATGGAATTACCCCTGTATTTTGAATTCTTCCACCATCCATCTTTATTTTCCGTTTGCTCATAGCCCCATTTTTTTGTTATACCATTTTGACGTGCTTTTTGTGCATAAAAGCTGAAAGGCACAACGCAACATACCAAAAGCAATATTACTTTTTTCATTGTATTTTTCATTTCATTCATGTATATGTCTCCTTTTTAACCTTATGTAGCCCCAAAGAAAAACAATTAACACCATTTTACAAATTCTCAAAAACCAGAGAAAGTAGCAAACGATCAAATTCGCATACTATTCTATTTAAATTAATTACTAAACAGCTTTATTTACATACGACCTAAGGGTAAGAATTATGCAAAAAGCAAAAAGAGTGGCAATCTCACGACTCCCACTCTCCCCTAGCGATTCAAAATCACTTTTTATAAACTTGTACTCTTTTTTTCTACAGAAGATAAAACTGATCTTGCAACTCCTTCTTATATTTCTTGGAAACCTGAAGTTCTGTAATATTCTCGAAGGGTGGGAACATGACGCAACGGTTCTCCTTAATCATCATCAGATAATTAATATTAATGATATACGACTGGTGAATCTGAACGAAACAGGAATCATACTCTTTTATATTATCCGCTGTTGTATTCTTCTTCAACAACAAAGGAGTCTGGTTATTGAGCATGACCTCCCACAACTTGCGGTCTGAATTATAACGGAAGAAACCAATATCTATGGAACGCAGTATCCGTAAATCATTAGTAGGCGTAGAGATCATAAAAGTATGCTCACTGGTGGCATAAACACGCGGAGGGATTACAAAAGACGAAGAAACGATCTCCTCCGTTTTCTGCATAAAGCGATTGATGATTCCTTCCAGTTCCTTTCTATCAATAGGTTTTAGTAAATAGTCAAAAGCAGCTCCGCGGATAGCATATATCATATATTTATCATAGGCGGTGTAGAACACAATCTGCATATTCCATGTGACAGTACCTTTTATTTGCTCTATCAGGTCCATGCCTTTCATGTCCGGCAATTCCACATCCAGAAACAATAAATCGGGATGCACCTTCTCCAGCAGTTTCTTGCCATTCGCACCATTGCGTGCCATTCCTTCCACCGATAAACGGTTGTATTTCTTTAGTTCCAGACAAAGATTATCAGCAGAGAACTCGTCGTCGTCAATTATTAGAACTTTGTATAACTTATCCATCATACACAATTAATCTTTAATTATTAACGAAACAAAAGTATTAAAACATATTTTAACGAACAAACGAGGGATTTCCAAAAATGGATTAAAACAGCTATTTTGGATACCATTCTACTAAAATCAATTACTAAATAATCTTTTTCAAATTATAGTCATAGCCTTCGGGCAAGGTTACCGTAAACTCGCAACCAGTTTCTCCGTCCTCCAATTTTACATTTGATATTGACATATCTATCTGCTTCTTGTTATTGGCATTCAGTAATTGTATCGTTTGGAGGATCACTTTCATACCTGTCCCCGTACCCCTATTACGGCTGTTCACTTTGTATCCTCCCCCGTTGTCACGGATGGTGATGCGAATACTTTCTGCGGTTTTCGTTATGTCAATCCATAGTTTCCTCATTCCTTCTTTGTTCAGCAGAGCATGCTTTATGGCGTTCTCCACCGGAATTTGTATCATCATAGAGGGAAGGATTTCCTTATTCAGGTCAATGGAAGGATCTACGTTGACAGATAGTAGAAAGTTATCTCCCAAAGCTTTACGTTCCAGGTTGATAAAGGTATTTACAAAGTCAAGTTCCTCCTCCATCGTCACACACAATTGTTCGGTCAGTTCCAGGTTGCGCCTCATCAGCTTTACCAAGCCACGCATATTATCGGATTGCTCGTCCGTATAATTTCCCATTTCACGGTTCAGTATATTGAAAATAAAATGAGGAGAAACACGGTTGCGGATGTTCTCCATACGCAATGCCGCTATCATGTTCTGGCTTTTCATTTGAAGCAGAGAGCGTTGCTTCTTACTATATATATAAATAAAAATCACCAGAATAAGAATGCATACACACACGGACATCCAGATATAAAGTGTCTGATTCAGTGCCAAGACTTCGTTCTCCTTTTGCTGGATGAAAATCTTCTGCTTCATCAGAGTGGTGTCCTGGCTATATTTCAAATCTATTTCAGCGGTTCGCATCTTGATACGTTCATTGCGCGTAGAGTCGTCTATACGCTGATTCTCCATCTGATAGTGATATGCCTGCTTAAAATCTCCTGCTTCTTCAAAATAATGTTGCAAATTGCGGTTGCGGATATGCTTCATATTCGGTTCCACATAGTCAGGTTTCACCGCCTCAGCCAGACGTTTGCGTGCCAATGGCAGGTTATTCTCTTTCAAGGCAAGCTCTATCAGTTGGGTATCCAGATAGTAAAGGGCTGTCTGATGCCCGATGGAACGGAAGAAATCTCCGCAAAGATCCAGATAATAAGATGCCGAATCGGTTTGGTTCATCAATAGGAAGGTTTCTCCCATATTCATCTCCGTCAAATGCCCCTCAAAAGTCATGTCGGGATAGGATCGGCACAAATCCAATGACTTTCTGAACATCTCCAAGGCCTTGGGATAATCGGCACGGAAGTAATAAGAATTTCCACGATTATTCAGATAGATATGTTTCTCAAAGGGTTGCATTTGGTCGTAATGCCTCGCCGCCATATCGTAATAATAGTCACATGAAGCAAAATCACGGAGTTCCATATAGACTTGCGCCAAACCGTAGTAAGCCGGGAAACGCTTATCTTCGGGCACATTCAGGGAATCGTTGTAAGAGAGTGCTTTCCGATACCACATCGCTCCCTTGTCATAGCGCCCGGTATGGACAAATGCATCTGCCAGATTTAAACAAATATCGGGAAGCACACCTTTATCTATACCATTCTGCCGATAGTCAAAGGCTTTCTCAAAACATACTACCGATGAATCGGCCAGTCCCAAGCGGATACATACATTGCCCCGCATATTATAAACTTCGGAATATAAATCATTGATTTGTGAAGAAGGTTCCGCATTGTTGCAAAAGAGTTCCGCCCTGTCCATGCAGAGCCGTGCAGAATCTGTTTCGGATTTAAACATGTATGCCTTTGCCAAAAGTATCATATAGTGGTAATAGACCACACTATCCGTTGTCGCCGCCATTTGCCGGAATGTTTCCGTACATACATAACTGGGATTCTTCGATATTGAATCAATCATCAAAGCGTAATATTGCATATAAGTATCCATCTGAGTCTTTGCACGATGCTCAGAACGGGTGCAAGATATACTTATTATACACCATAAAATGCCAGACCATAATATATTTACTATAATACGTGTGCCCTTCATCGTTTCCCTTCTTTAGTGATGGTTCACAAACATAAACAAAAATAATTTAAATGACATACCTCAAAGGAAAATTCTTTCATCAGGCAGGCATATTGGATGAAAATTACATAAAGATTAGGATTCACTTTGCCATCTCATGAAACATCCCTACCTTTGAAAAAACTAATTTATATACGAAGAAATATGGAAACAATCTCTAATTCTATTTTGACCGTCCAGGTAGCTGAACATGGAGCAGAACTGCAAAGTATAAAGAAAGGTGGCAAAGAATATTTGTGGCAAGGTGATGCCCAATTCTGGGGACGCCGTTCGCCCGTATTATTCCCTACCGTGGGCCGTGTATGGGAGGATAAATACCGATACGAAGGGAATATATATGAGATAGGCCAACATGGATTTGCACGCGATATGGATTTCAAAAAGACGTATAGTGATGAAACCGGAGCTGTTTATTGGCTGGAAAGCACGCCTGAGACTTTGGGCAAATTCCCCTTTCCTTTCCGTTTACTGGTGGGATATTTATTGGAAGACAACAAGATTACGGTGAAGTGGCGTGTGGAGAATCTAGGGGCAATGGATATGTATTTTCAGATTGGTGCGCATCCTGCTTTCTTCTTCCCCGATTTTGATCCGCAGGCAGAGGAACGCGGATTCTTTGCATTGAATCGTACCAAGGATTTGGAATATATCGTGCCGGTAGAGAAGGGATGTGTGTCTCCGGAACGTCATGCACTGAAGCCGGATAAGGAGGGTCTGATGCCGATTGATATTCATACGTTTGATTGCGATACGTATATTTTTGATAATAAGCAGTTGCAAAAGGTGACATTACTGGATAAAGAGAAAAAGCCTTATATCAGTTTGGAATTTGATTCGCCGCTGGTGGCGTTGTGGTCGCCTACCAAGGTGCATCCCGATTGTCCGTTTATTTGTATTGAGCCGTGGTATGGACGATGTGATTCTGTGGGATATACGGGTGAGTTGAAGGATAGGGAGTGGATTCAGAAATTGGAGGCTAAAGGGGTGTTTGATGTGGAGTATAAGATTGTTATAGAATAGTGCTTTTCATTTTCTTTTGTGTGCACAAAAGAAAACGAAACAAAAGAAAAAGCACCGGCTACCGTTACAGAGCTAAAAATTAGTACCATTTCCTAAACAAAAAGAACTCGCTACGCTCAAACAGCTTTTTGTTCTTAACGGAAATGGTACTAATTTTCTTAACGCTCTTTCACTAAAGGCCGGGCATAAATAGTTTCGACTATGGTTTACTTTAGTGTGGATTATGCTATGCATTGGCTACCAGCTCTTTTACAAAGTCTGTTGCCGGATTGTTTTTTATTTCCTCTGGAGTACCTATCTGTTCTATTTTCCCGTTGCTCATGACCAATACACGTGTGCCCAGTTTCAACGCTTCCTTGATGTCGTGGGTGATAAAGACGATGGTTACTCCCAGCTCCTGATGGATACGGGCTATTTCTGTTTGTAACATTTTTCTTGTTATTTCATCCACCGCACCAAAAGGCTCGTCCATCAATAATATTTCAGGATTGGCGGCCAATGAACGGGCAATGCCTACCCGTTGCCTTTGCCCGCCGGAGAGTTCGGCAGGGTAGCGTTCCAGCATCTCCTCCTCCAGCCCCACTACTTTTATCAATCTTTCCACGGCACGGGCGGTCCGTTGCTTATCCCGTTTGTTTAGCAATTCGGGGACGTATGCAATGTTTTTACGGACGCTCATGTGAGGGAACAATCCTATACCTTGTATCACGTAACCGATATTTCTTCTCAGCAAGGTAAGATTTTCTTTTGAAATGTCTTTGCCATCTATATAGATTGTACCTTGAGTGGGAATCAAAAGACCGTTTATCATTTTCAGCATGGTGGTCTTTCCGCTACCGGAACTGCCAATGACGGTAATAAACTCCCCTTTCGCTATGTCCAGGCTGAAATCTTTCAGCACGGCATGTCCGCCATATTCTTTCGATACATGGTCGAAACGTATAATTATCGGATGGTTCATGCGGTCTTTTCTTTAGAGGTTTCACTATGCAATAATCCTTTCTTTTGCAGAAATTCACGGGCTACTTCACGCTCAGAACGGCCTTTTATATCTACTTGGTAGTTCAGTTCGGACATTTCACTATCGGTAAGGATACCTCCCATTTTGTTCAGGGCTTCTTCCAGTCCGGGATGTTTTGCCAAGGCATCTTCCTTCACCACCGTGGCACAATAATAGGTGGGAAAGAAATGCTTGTCGTCTTCCAATACTTTCAGTCCTGCCCCATTCAGTTGCCCGTCGGTGGTAAAAATATTCATCACGTCAATCTTGCCTCCTTTGATGGCCTCATATTTCAGGCCGATGTCCATATCAAGGGTCTTTTTGAATTTCAACCGGTAATGCTCACATAAGTCCTTATAGCCCAGAGGTATTTCATAAAAATCATACTCGGCTCCCAATACGAAAGTATCGGGATATTTTGCCAGATCCGAGAATTTATTCAGATGATATTTCTCTGCATTGGCCTTGTTCACCGCCAGGCTGTAAGCATTGTTAAAGCCGTATGGAGCGACCCATTTCAAGCCGAATTGTTCATGATATTCCCGTTGCAGCTCGGGATACAGTTCATCGGGACCGGGAAAGGAATCTTTTTTCAGAATAACCATCCAGCCCGTTCCCGTATATTCGGGATAGAGGTCGAAATCCCCCTTCATCAATGCGGGGTGGATATTGCTGGTTCCGCCGCCTATGCCTTTCGTTATTTCTACGGCGTAAGGGGTATTGTCCTCAATCAATGCCGAGAGCATTTCAGCCAATATAAACTGCTCCGTCATCGGTTTGGTGGCGATGCGGATGGTATCTTTTTTTTCTCCGCATGCCGAGAGTATCAGCAGGGCGGAAATGAATGTTGTTATTACTTTTGTTTTCATACATCTTTTTTATTCATTAGGGTGTGTCAAAACTAAAATCGGCTGTCCTTTTGCTGTAGGGGCAGATTGAATCTGCCCGATAACAGTTTGCTTTGTGTATCCGGGCGGATTCAATCCGCCCCTACGGTGAAGCATTTGATAGTTACTTTGGAGTTTTGACACATCCCCAGTTAAATCAGTCTGCGTTTTCTCATTATGTGGTGTTCATACCTTCCCACTCCCCAGTCGGCAAGCAATGCCAAAAGGGCAATCAAGATGCTTCCTGCCAAGGTCATGGCAGTGTTGTTGGTCGTAATGCCCCGATAGATGGCAACGCCCAATCCTCCCGCCCCTATAAAGGCGGCAATACCCGTAAGGGCAATGGTCATCACCATCATATTACGGATGCCCGAAAGGATAACGGGATAAGCCAAAGGCAGTTTTATTTTCCACAATATCTGGAAAGGCGTGCTCCCCATACCGCGTGCCGCTTCTATTATTTCACTGTCAATACCTGTTATGCCGGTGTAAGTATTTCTCACCATGGGGAGCAATGCATATACCGTCAGCGCAATGATAGCCGTGGTATTCCCGATGCCCGAAAAAGGGATGAGGAAACCGAACAGAGCTATGGAGGGAATGGTATAAATCAGATTGGTCAATCCCATAATAGAGGAAGCGGTCTTTCGGTATTGACTGGCGAAAACGCCCAACGCCAGCCCGATAAGGACAGCTCCGGCTATTGAAATAACCGAGATCTGAATATGCTCCCAGGTGAGGCTCAGGAACAAGGGCCAACGGTCTGCGTATAATGAAAATATGTCTTGTATCATATCTGTCCTTATTAAAAATAATATCCTATGTTTACATTAAAACGCGCATGCCACGAATTACTTCCCGTGCCTTGGGCAAATGCGTTCCAGTCCGGCCCCAGCCATGCCTGATGCAATCCCAATGCATAATCTATATAGGCTATGACGGGTCCTGCCGTCACCATGCATCCGGTTACATTCTGAAAGCTGTCATGGAAATCTTTCTTCTGCTTCTGCAACCATCCAAAGTCATTATACACCTGCACGCTTTCTACCGGTCCCCACTTCACATTCCATTTATATCCTACGCCAAGCTGGTACAAATTTGCCTTGGCAGCCACCGCATAAGGAGCGCCATAAGCCGTCATCATAATGGTATCGCGAGACATTCCTTCGGCATTTTTCGGTTTCATGGCATAGGTGGCAATCTGGGTTTTCAAGCTCAGTCCTTTCCAGTATAGTTCGTGATGAAGGGCAAATGCATAATGCGTGCCATTTTTCCGGGTATCCAGATTGTACAATCCGCCAAATTCTGCCGAGGCGCCTATGCACTGACGCACATTCTCGCCCCATTTATAGAAAACCTGTCCGTTGAATTGGTTCAATTCTTTATTGCGGCCTGCCACATCATATCCATAGCGGTCGTCCGAGGTTTCGGCATCCGAACTAAACAAAAGTTCATCCGCATTCTTAAAGAAAGCCAATGCAAAATCCCAATGCCGCCCTGTATAAAGGTATTTGATACCCATATCCGAGTCATCTTCCAACCCCACATAATAGGACATTTGGAACAGGAAATTATGGGCGGCAAACGGTTGGATTCCGAAAGGCACACGGGTCAACCCTAATTGCACTTGGTTCTTGTCATCAAACTGATAACCAATCCATCCGTATTTAAGCATTGCCCCGCCAAAGTCTTTGGAATAAAAACGATAATCGGCATCAAGCAGGATTTTATTATATTTGCCTCTCAGGCGAAAAAACAATACATCATAACCGAAGTCACCGCCACGGTTTTTACTCCCCTCTTTCCAGTCCGAAAAGTTATAGTTGAAGCGAAGGGCACCATTCAGCTTGAAGTGCGGAGAGGTATCAGGTTCTTCCGCATAGGCTGACATGGACAATAAGATGATAAGTGATACCAGTAAGCTTTTAAATTTCATATCTTAATCAAATTCTGTTTTGTTGTTTTTTAAACGATGTGTATATCCCTATAACAAAAAAATGGTTAATCGGGTTTACAGGTTTTTGAGATTTCTTCAACAACAAAAACTATTCGGGTTTCTCCGGAACTATTTCAAGAGGAGAAATGTTAATTAGGAAAAACCAATTAAAAAGAGAATAATCATGAACCAAGCATTTCTAACCTATCCGGAATGGCAGCCCACGGCGGATACCCTGCATATGTTGCTCCAAATGATAGGAAAAATAAAACTGGAACGGAATAACAAACGTCCCGAATGGGCGCATGCCCGCCAATATCTTACGCTGGATGGTCTCACTACGGGAATCATTCCGGGCAATCATTCACCATTTGAAATTGCGGTCAATTTCAGGGAACACCATATCACGGTGCGAAATACGGAGGGGTATTCCATACATATCCCACTACGCGATGGCATTTCTATTGCCCAGTATTACGAGCAACTTCATCATGCTTTGAAATATATCGGTTCTCCTACCACTATTAATGTACGTGCACAAGAGTTTTATGATCCGATAGATTTTGATCAGGACGAGAAGCATCATTCTTATGATGCGGCGGCGGTTACTTTATTCCAGAATAACTTGTTATTTGCTTATCATGCGTTGAATAAATTCATGTCTCCTTTCCGCGGAAAAGTCGATTTTCCGGCTTATTACTTTGGAACGATGGATTTATCGTGCATTGTGTATAGTGGCGAGGCAGCTCCGTTCCATTCCAACGGATGTATTTCTTATCCGGCTTTTGATGAGCGTAATTGTGAATTTGGCTTCTGGCCGGGAGATCCGAGGGCATTGGAACCGTCATTTTATGTAATGCCTTATCCGTTTATTTCTTCCATAGAAGAGAATGGAAATATGCTCCGTCCGGATAAAGCGGTATTCAAGCCGGAGAAGAAGGAATTCTTTTTGACGCTGAAGGATGCACTGAGTTATGATAATCCCGAAGAAAAGATTGTGGAATTCTTTACCAGTAGCCTTGCTATTGTGCAACAGTTAAAGAAGTGGGATAATTGGGAGTGGATTACGCATCCGTTGAGCTATAAATGATAATCATTTTCCCGTAGGGGCGGATTGAATCCGCCCGTATACACAAAGTAAACTGTCATCGGGCAGATTCAATCTGCCCCTACGGTAGATGAAAACCCTATCGGCTTCCGAAATACAAAAATATCATACCAATCAGTACCAGCGCCAAATCTACCGCCTTACTTTTCAAGTTCTTTTCACGGAACACCATTGCGCCGAAAATAAAGGAAACAATCACACTTCCACGTCTTACCATAGACACAATAGAGATCATAGCTCCATCCAAGCTCAAAGCATAGAAATAAACAAAGTCTGCCGCCGACAAAAATATAGAAATCAGTATAATGCACCAATGCCAATGAAACGGAGTGGTAGACTGACGCTTCGGCCACCACAACAGCATCAACACCGTACCCATCATAAACAACTGATAAATATTATACCACGATTGAACAATCATCCTGTCCAGCCCTATACCTCCCTGATCTACAGGAGCCATCAGATATTTATCATACAATCCACTGATAGCACCCAGCACGGCAGCCATTACAATGCAATAAATCCATTTATTATGTTTGAAGTCGATACCCTCTTTCTTCCCACTCCGGCTCAACATGAAGAAAGAAAAAACAGCCATCAGCACCCCGATCCACTGATAAAGATTCAACCGTTCCCCAAACACCAGCAACGCTCCTACCAGCACCATCACCGGACGGGTAGCATTGATAGGTCCTACAATGGTAATGGGTAAATGCTTCATGCCGAAATATCCCAATATCCATGACGAAAGAACGATAATGGATTTCAACACCACGTAGCGATGCACCTCCCACCCTGCCGTGGGTACATAAAAGATACCACCCTCCAGCGTTTCCGGTTTCCACACCGACAATACAATGAAAGGAAGAAATATCAGACTGGAAAACAACGTGTTGAGGAACAGCACCGGAATCACAGCATTGTCCTTTAAGGACTGCTTCTTGAATACATCATAAAATCCCAGCAGGGCTGCCGAGAGAAATGCCAATAGTAACCACATCATATCTTTTTACCTTATTAAAACCGGGTGCAAAGATACAACAAAATACAGATAAAGAGATGCCGATTTTGATATTATTTCCTCTCGTACTGATACATAAAGTAAGGGCAGGTTCCAAACCTGCCCCTACGGGAATATCATACTTTAAATACCCAATGACTTTCTTACCGCTTCTACCTTTTCTTCGGCAGCAGCATTGGCAGCATCAAAGCATTTGTGGCAACCCATTTCGCCCTTCACTTCCACATAGAACTTAATCTTCGGTTCTGTGCCCGACGGACGAACTGAAATCTTCGTACCATCTTCTGTGAAGTATTGCAATACGTTGCTGGTTTCCGGCATATCCAGGTCAACCACCTTTCCTTCGCCATCGGTCACCTTCAAAGTCTTATAGTCTTTTGCAAGAACCACCTTCGAGCCACCAATTTCTTTCGGAGGATTAGAGCGGAAGTTTTCCATCATTGCCTTAATTTCGTCAGCGCCACTCTTGCCCGGTTTCACTACGTTTACGGTTGTTTCCTTAGAGAAACCGTATTCTACATAGATGTCAAGCAATACCTCGAATAAAGTCTTGCCCTGATCCTTTGCCCAAGCGCAGATTTCGGCCAACAAAGCACAAGCTGATACGGCATCTTTATCGCGGACAAAATCTTCTGCCAGGAATCCGTAGCTTTCTTCACCGCCACCGATGTATTGTTGCTTGCCTTCGCGCAAACGGATTTCACGTGCAATCCATTTGAAACCGGTGTAGCAATCCAGCATTTCAATCTTATTTTTATCGGCAACCGCCTTAATCAGTTCAGTGGTAACGATAGTCTTTACGATAAAGTCGTTATCCTTCATCTTACCCATTGCAATGCGGTTCTTGATGATGTAATACAGGAACAACAAGCAGGTCTGATTACCATTAATCAATACCCATTCGCCCTTATCATTCTTGCACGCCATACCTACACGGTCGGCATCCGGGTCGCTTGCCATTACAATGTCGGCATCGATATTCTTTGCCAAAGCGATAGCCATAGACAATGCTTCGGCATTTTCCGGATTCGGAGATACAACGGTTGGGAAGTCTCCGCTTTTCACCATCTGCTCAGGCACGGTGTGAACATTTTCAAATCCCCATTGCTTCAATGCACGCGGAATCAGGATCATACCTGTACCGTGGATAGGAGTATAAACGATCTTCAAGTCTTTCTGGCGTTTGATAACTTCCGGATCGATAGAGATAGAATGAACTTTATCCAAATAAACTTTATCTACATCTTCGCCGATAATCTGAATCAAATCCTTGTTACCCTTGAACTTAATATCAGCTACGGTTACTTTGTTCACTTCATCAATAATAGCTGTATCGTGCGGGGCAAGAACCTGTGCGCCATCGTCCCAATAAGCTTTGTAGCCGTTATATTCCCGGGGGTTGTGGCTGGCGGTAATGTTGATTCCGCTTTGGCAACCGAAGTGGCGGATAGCGAATGACACTTCCGGTGTGGGGCGCATATCATCGAAAAGATATACTTTAATGCCGTTGGCAGAGAATATATCGGCAGAGATTTCGGCAAACTTGCGGCTGTTGTTGCGGCAGTCATGGCCTACTACTACTGATATTTGGTCCTTGCCTTTGAAACATTTGTTCAGGTAGTTTGCCAATCCCTGTGTGGCGGCGCCTACCGTATAGATGTTCATACGATTTGTTCCGGCTCCCATGATACCTCTCAGACCACCTGTTCCGAAAGCCAAATCTTGATAGAAAGAGTCAATCAGTGCGGTTTTATCGGGATTATTCAACATTTGCTTCACTTCTTCTTGCGTTTCCGCATCATAAGCAGGTGTCAGCCACATTTCGGCTTTCGCGGTCACTTGCTTGATTAATTCTTCATTTTCCATAATTTGTTATATTTATTAGGTTTATAATTACATCCTTTTTTATGTTCTGACAAATGTAAAAGAATTAAATTAAAAATCCTAGAAATTTGGGAGAAGAAAATAAAAGGGGACGATAATTATTGTTTCATTTTATAGCGGTCACCCGTAGCCTTCACCAGTTCTTCCAAAAATTCCTTGGGATAACCCGGACGTACCAACGGTGCACAATGACCAGTTTCGGGACGCAGAATCGTTCCATCTTTCGCCATCTTTTTCACCGCGCCGTCATTGTATTTCACAATCAGGAACTCGCCCAGTTTCTTCCAACTGTCTACGGCCGATTCGGCAGTCATGCAAGTGTAATTGGTCAGGAATGCCTTTGCTTTTGCGGGATCTTTTTCATACAGGCTCATGGCAGAGCTTTCAATGCCCGCCTGTGCGTCGGCATAAGTATTTTCCAACTGGTTCTGAACGGCACGCATATCATCTACCATCAGGCTGTAACGGGGACGTATCATATCTGCCACCCAGTTATAAATCCAGAAAGCGGAATCCCATGAGAAAGTAACGCAATCTGCTTCCTTGCCGCTATAGCAATCGGGAATGCGGTCCGTGCAACAATATACAGGAGCAAATACAGTCATATTCGCATCATCTGTGCCAAACCACAACACGCCGCCTATGGCATCGGGCAAATTGCCGCGCATCTGTGCCACGAAAGTAAATGCAGTCTGCTGGGTAGAGATGGGGCGCTCATTGAAATATTCCTGGTCGCCTACCTTGAAACTCAAAGGAGAAAGACGGTAAGGAGTCTTGAAAGGACCTGCTCCGGGATCATTGGTGATGTCTAGCGGCGTACCTTCGTAATGGTCGCGCATAGCTGCCTGAATGTCGCGCACGGATATTTTGCGGGTAGGTTTGATGTAGAGAGGCATAGGCTCTTTGCTTTCGCCTTGGATATAAGGCAGATAGGTATCTCCTACCGACTTATTGAACATATTATAGAAACTCCACACACGGGCTTCGCAGAAACGCAGGCCGCCGAAGTCCAAAGGATTGTAGGCTGCCGAGAAGCTGAAATCTTTGTTCATGCCGTCAAAGTAGCCTTTTTCGCGGGCAAAAGAAATGACATCCGGAGAGTAAAGGCAATTATCCTTGTCGTTCATATTGAACTGGTGGATACGGCTCTGGTTGGCATGTGCGGCAATGCAATCGTCGGGGATGCGGACTGCCACCCATACGGCGCCTTTCACACCGGGACCTTTGCCTATCATTTCCAGAATCCACACTTCGTTGGGATCGGCAATGCTGAAGGACTCGCCGCTGCTATAATAACCATATTCTTTTACCAAATCCGTCATTACCTGAATGGCTTCCTTGGCAGTGCGTGAACGCTGAAGGGCTACATAAATCAGGCTTCCGTAGTCCATGATGCCGGTAGAATCCGCCAGTTCCTCCCGTCCGCCGAAAGTGGTTTCGCCGATGGTAACCTGGTATTCGTTCATGTTTCCTATTACATTGTAAGTCTGGCGGGCTTCCTTAATTTGTCCCAGGTATTTGCCTGAATCCCAGTCGTAGATGTCGCGCATGGTTCCCTTTTCGTGGATGCCTGCGGGGTAATGGTACAGTTCGCCGAACATGCCGTAAGAGTCGGCTGAATAAGATACGATAACAGATCCGTCGGTTGATGCCCCCTTGCCTACAATGAGGTTGGTGCATGCCAAGGCTTCTGTTACTGCTGCCAGTAGCAGGGCAGCGCTCAAAATTAGTTTGTTCTTCATTATTATATTAACTTTTTAATTGTGTAATCAAAATGTATATTCCTCTCTCGTCTCATTTCCGCAATAATCCGTAATGACCAGTTCCAACTTATGCGGCACTCCTTTTTTCAAACGCTCAGGTTGCTTCATCCATAGTTTAGCGTTCTTCGAACTGATTCCGAAAAGGGCAAACTCACCATCTATCTTTACTTTATAGTCCTTGATGCCCGTTTCAGCATCTCCCACCTTGAACTGGATATTGCCTGTCTTCCATTGCGGCTTGTTCAGCGGAGTAACCCGTGGCGGAATGGTGTCTATTGCCACCGTGTAAGTTCCCAGTTCGCGAATGGTAGCCTTCATCCACCCATTTTCATACGTTCCGCCTGCCGAACCTTTCTTGTTCCCCCACTTGCGCGCCACATAATATTTGGAAGTATCCCCGATAGGCAGATGGCGCACGCCGATCATCAGCGTGCACCCTGCATGCAAAGGCACAGGGGCATCATGCAATTGGTATTCATAAGAGATGGCGGCGGTATCTTTCACCACACGGCTGTTCAGTGCCACATCCTCATACAGCATTCCGCGGGGAATCACCAGTTCCATACCCGGTTCTTGTATCACATTCCCTTTGTTCCATGCCAGGTAATGCTTCACTTGCGGATGATATTCCTCTATGGGCTGCCGTTGCCCGCGCACTGTGAAACGGTATGTGGACTTATTGCCGTATAAATCCGTCAGCACATAACGGAAATGGTAATCGCGTTCCTCATCTATGGTGACCACTCCCCCTTTATCATCCGCCTGCAACATACGCAAACGGTTTCCGGGAAGCACCTGCGAGCGCATCACCCAACTGTTCTTTTTCACAAATTCTTCATGATCCGTCCACGCATTAATCATCCTGTTCTCATCGGGCAACACGCCATCCACGATGCTTCGGAAAACCTCCGTAGTGTCTACATATAGCACCACGGAACGCACTCCGTAACTATTGTGTGTGCCGTCCATATAGTCGTATGCTTTAATGCCTGCGGCTATCTCCCCCCAGGCAGTAACCGGCTTGCCGAGCGACGCAATGGGCATGGCATGCTTCTGTTGGGAACCTTCCACCACTCCTTTCCCCCGTTGCGGATAAAGCATCACCAGGGATGCGCGGGGCGGTGTGGTATCTTTTATTTTGTCCGTATAGAATTGCAGGGGATCAATCAGTTCATCCGTATCCGTGTGGCGTATCTCCATGTGAAGATGCGGACCGAATGAATACCCCTCATTTCCACTGAGGGCGATAATCTCGCCGGATTTGAAATGAAGCTGATGCGGTTCAAATTTCAAATCCACCGTATAAGTTTCATGCTCATACTGATATTCCTCCACCACCTTTGCCACCGCCGGAGCGAATTTCAGCACATGCCCATATACCGATGTATAGCCGTTGGGATGGGTAATATAAATAGCCTGCCCATATCCGCCAGGGGTAATCAGCACGCGGCTCACATAGCCATCGGCAATGCAATGGATAGGCTTTCCCACTTCGCCTTGGGTTTTAAAGTCCACTCCCCCATGAAAATGGTTGGAGCGCAATTCGCCGAAATTTCCACTCAGGCTCAACGGAAAATCAAAAGGGGGGCGGAAAACGGGAGCCGCCGGTTCTTCTTGCGCCTGTGCGGTGAGTGCACTGCCCAGGGCAAAGATCATCATATAGTGACGTATATTCATCCTTCTCATTTTTTTCATCCCCGCAAACATACAAATAAAAAACAAAATATCCCCTAGAATAATGTTGCTAAACATACGTCCGTTGCAAAAAAAATATTCTTATACAGAACCGGCATTTCTGACATTTTGCTATCTTTGAGGCAGTCAAACCCCTAAAAAATGAGGAATATGATAGTAGGAATCCCTAAAGAAATCAAAAACAACGAGAATCGTGTATCGTTGACTCCTGCCGGAGCACACGAACTGGTACGGAGAGGTCACACGGTGTATGTGCAACACACCGCAGGTATAAACAGTGGATTTTCTGATGAAGAATATGAAAAAGTAGGAGCGCGTATCCTTCCCACCATAGAAGAAGTGTACGCTATTGCCGAAATGATTATCAAGGTGAAGGAACCCATTGAATGTGAATACAGCTTGGTGCGCCGGGGTCAACTGGTATTTACCTATTTCCACTTTGCCTGCGACAAGGAACTGACGGAGGCAATGATGCGCAGTGGCGCCATATGCCTGGCTTATGAAACGGTGACCGACAAACAGGGCGGACTGCCTCTGCTTATCCCTATGAGTGAAGTGGCGGGACGCATGTCTACCCAGGAGGGTGCACGTTTTCTAGAAAAACCTCAGGGGGGACGCGGTATCCTGCTGGGCGGTGTTCCGGGTGTGAAGCCCGCCCGGGTGCTGGTTCTGGGTGGCGGCATCGTGGGTACAAATGCCGCTTTGATGGCTGCCGGATTGGGGGCTGAGGTCACTATTTGTGATATTTCCCTGCCACGTTTGCGCCAGTTGAGTGAGTTTATGCCGAAGAATGTGAAGACGTTATTCTCGTCTACCTACAATATTGAGCAGGAATTGCCTACTACCGATTTGGTGATCGGTGCGGTTCTGATTCCCGGGGCAAAAGCTCCCCACCTCATTACACGCCCCATGCTGAAACTGATGAAGAAAGGGGCTGTCATGGTGGATGTAGCCATAGACCAGGGAGGATGCTTTGAAACGTCCCACCCCACCACGCATGCCGAACCTGTTTATGAAACGGATGGTATCATTCATTATTGCGTGGCAAATATTCCGGGTGCAGTGCCTTGCACTTCTACGCTGGCACTGACTAATGCCACTTTGCCATATGCGCTGAAACTGGCAGATATGGGTTGGGAAAAAGCATGTGAGGCAGATCCGGGACTGAAGAATGGCTTGAATGTTGTAGACGGTAAGGTAGTTTTTCCAGCGGTGGCAGAAGCTTTCGGCTGGAAGATTTAATGAAGTATGGATTTTAATAAAAAAAGGAAGGGGCTTCATTGTGCCTTCCTTTTTTTATAGTAAAAAGTAATGCCCACCTTCACAGGCGGGCATCACAAGTCCTGTAAGAATCTCATTCCATCCTCTGATGGAGATTCCTACATCTGATCTAACATTTAGTTTTTCTATGGGATGTCCTTCTAAGTCTTGAACAGCCTCCCCCAAAAGCCCTGCTTTTTATTTCTTTCTTCTAGATTCGTCCTTTTATAAATATCTTCATAACTCAGTCCTTCATGTACCATCCGGTAAATCACTCCCCAATCAGGCAATCCACCCAGGTTACGGTCATCAATGAACAAATCAGCTTTCAGCTTTCGTGAATAATGCCTATTTTTATCCTTTTCTTCCGTATAATTACTATTTACTGCATAAAACTCCAATCCCCGCTTGCGGCAAAATTCCACCGCTTCCTCCAGCAAACGACCTTCGCGCACACTCCACAATATCAGGTAATGACGCTCTTGTTGCAATTGCTTCAAGGTATCTATGGCAAATGGAATTTCTTTCCCTATGGCAGGGTATTTATGCTCTACTATTGTTCCGTCAAAGTCTACTGCTATAATCATAATTAAATATTTACCAATTTATTTCCTCAACATTCTTTTATAGAATATCTCCCGCATCCTGTTAGGCATCATTCTTGTTGTAAACCGAATCATTTATGCAATAATTTTGTAGGTGCTCACTATAGGGGCATTTTATAGAAACAGTTAACCAATTTATCATTGATTCTTAAATATATTGCTATTCAGCATGCATCCTATTATGATACTTATTACCTCAACGGATTATGATCTGATTGATACCATGCTACAAATTCACTGATTCCTTGATGAAGGGAAAACAAAAGTTTATACCCTATTTCGGATTCCAATTTTGAAGTGTCCGCATACGTCTGATAAACATCTCCCGACTGCATGGGCAGAAACTCTTTTATGGCCTCGCGCCCTAAGGCCGATTCCAGTTCACCTATAAAGTCCATCAATTTCATGGGGTGTCCGCACTCTATGTTATATACCTTGAATGGCATATGGTTTACACAGTCCTCCGCTTCTACTACCCTATTCAGCACCTTAATAGTACCCTCTGCTATATCGTCAATATAAGTAAAGTCACGGTACATATTCCCTTGGACATCACGATAAAGACATCGTTTCGGTTCTGTTCACGATGAAGTTGCCCATGTGTAGCTCCAACAATATACGGATTGACGACGAAGTTATCACACAACTTTGTGGCGAAGCAGAATCCGGAGAAGCCGATGACTCCACGGAAGGACAACCGTCAACTATCATTCTTTTTTTTAACAAAACACCGCATAAGGAAAAAGTTTGTATTCCAATAATATTCATTTTCCAATATGCTTTATATTGCATTAAGTTTCTATTCTTCTCCTGTCCCCACAGGTGGAATCAGACTTTGATACAACTCCACATATTCTTTCCAACGATCGGCTTTATTGAAACATTGCTCAGCACGATGGCGACATGCAGTAGAGTAATAAACCTTGCCATTAGAAGTAATACTACGGACAGATTGGGACACGGCGTTAATGTCACCTTGTTCTACCACCATACCGGTATGCTCATCCACAGCTTCCACACTACCACCCGTACGATAAGTAATCACTGGAGTACCACAAGCCAATGCTTCTAAATTCGTAGTAGGAAAAGTGTCTTCCCATGTGAGATTTATAAAAATATCTGCTGCCGAATAACATTCAGCCAATTCCTCTACACTGTTTGTCCTTGCTATCCCCATTATACCTTCAGGTAAATTCTTTTTCTGTTTTTTGTTTAATCCGACCAATATTATAAGATAATCTTCTAAAGGTAATTTACGCCTTAAATCCATAAAATCAGCAAGTCCTTTACTAAAAGTCCAAATACTAGCTACTCCTATCAGCATATAGCGTTGATTTATTCCCAGACGTTTTTTTATATCACTTACATTAGTCCTAGGAGAAAAGACATCCAAATTTATCCCATTATAAATACGATGTATAGAAGCTTGTTTCAAAAAAGAGTTTTTTACCAGTCCTGCCAACCAATCGGAAACAGGTACAACAGTCAGCCGGGGAATAGAAGTAAAAGCATTCCTTTTCGCTTGATAGTTCCGAGCTGCTTTATTTAATAAATAAGAAGCAGGATAAGTCCTTTTCCGTGTACAGTGTGCACAACCGTCTTTCCACTGGAAACATTTAGCATAGCTAAAATGGGCACAATGCCCCGTGAATGTCCAGCAATCATGCAACGTCCACACCACAGGGATGTCAGCTTCTGCCAAATATTGAAACAACAGTTCATAATTTAAATAATAACCATGCATATTGTGCAAATGAATGATATCCGGCTTTATTTTCTGTATTTCAGCAATCAGTTTCCTTGTGGCTTTTTGGGAAGCCAAACCATGGTTGTCAAAAAGACGTGACTGCAAACCATGCCAATACATATCCCAATCATTCCCTATCCGGATGAGTTGCGACTTGCTCTGCGGAATTCCACGCCCATAAGCTATATAGCTTTTCCAGCCATTAGCTATGGCAACTTGCCCTATTTCTTCGGCTATGCGACCGGTGGAGCCCCAGTTGGCTACTACGTTTATTTGAAAAAGAATTGGCATTATAATAAGTGCTCACTGTACAACTACAATTCCTTGGCTATATTGCAGTGCACATTGAGTCTTTTTTATGATTAATAATTCGGTTATTTAAATCTATTTTCCATAGTCAGCAACTCTGACGGATCCCTTCTATCTCTACGCAAAAACACTTTTCACTATCATTATAGCATCTAGCAAAATGGCAAGAGGCAATTATCATCAATAGAAAGATTTCAACTTGCCCTCTACTAAGTCCATTATTTTACTGAAATATCTCAGTGACAGTATAAAGATATTGTTATACACGCCATTTTCTCGAAAAGTTTTTAAATGATCTTTCATTATCTGTTGACAACTAATCAATCCGTTGCTTGAAACTCCACCTATACGCATGGTTACTATCTCCATTGGATTATAGATTGCCTTTATCTGATGAATATAAATCAATCTGAACAGACATTCAAAATCGGCAGCAACTTTATAATGCAACTTAAAAGCCCCATAACGTTGATACACCTCTTTACGACAATAGAATGTCGGATGGGCCGGCATATATCCCAATCGCATCTTCCAACGCTTAAACTTTGCCGATGAGTAATATCGTACCAATTTAGAAGTATTTTCCCGATATACGTACTTCACATCACCATACACCGCATCCACTCCTTCAACAAAACAAGACATCTGTTTGGATAACACATCTGGAGAAGACAAAAAGTCATCCGAGTTCAGAAACCCTACCACCTCCCCGGTAGCCATGCTAATTCCTTTATTCATAGCATCATAAATGCCATTATCTGGTTCTGTTATATAAAAAAGTCTCCCTTGAAACTTTGGTTCATAATATTTAATCATATCAATAGTTCCGTCTTTTGACCCTCCATCAATAATTAAATATTCAATATCTGTATAAGTTTGGTTGAGAATACTTTCTATGGAATCCTTCAGTGTTTCTTCACTATTAAAAGTAACTGTAATAATAGAAATTTTCATTTATGCATTTATTAGGATGATGCCTTATCTGATTCTAATCTTCTTCAGTCAGACTCTCTTTTAAGGCCTGAACCTTTATTTGTTGTTCATCATTTAAATAAATCAGAACTCCTAAAATAAAAGGCGCAAGTGCAGTCATAAGCGGAACCGCATTAAGCATAGCAAACAAATAGAGATATAAGCAAAATATTGAACTCGGATTTTCTTTTTGAAATTCATGAAATTTTTTCACCATTACGTATAATGGTAGAAATGCGATAAAACCTAATTCAAAAAACAATGCTCCTATTCCACTCATAATGCGATGGTAACGCCTAATATCAAAATAAGAAATAAAAAGATTATGGAACATACCACTAGAACGAATTTCCAACACATTTTCAGAAAAAGCATCAAAACCATGAGGTAATCCCCAATCCTTAAAGAAGCCATACAAAGGGAAAAAAGCATGATTAAACCGTTCATTTACACTTGCATCTGTTGCAAGAAACATAGAAGGATTCTTTTGCAAAAAGAAAAGCAATTTACCTATTCGATAAGAAGCTAACGGAGAAAGATCTATTACAAAAAAAAGAGCAGAACAACATATTCCACCCATTAGAAGTAAAATATACCTATCACGACATTTGGATGAGCAAAACGCTTGATGTACAACATAAGCCCCACAAGAAAGAATGATAATAAAAATGCAAGCAGAAGAACGGGATATTATAAATATTTGAACCAAACATGAAAACAAGATCCATCTATAATATTTTTCATCACAAAAACATAATTGGTTGATTATTGCCAAAAATACACAAATGACTCCATAAAAAGTCGGCTCAGGTGCTAAAGACGTAACCCCTCTTCCACTCTCTATCAAAGAAACGACCGACAACTCTCTGAAAAGAAGAAATTGAAGAAAACCAGCATCCACAAATAGTTGTACACACCCTACCAAGAGCCAAATACAAACAACACAAATAAAAAACGAATACGGAATTCCAGCTGTGGTTTTGAGACTTACATAGGTCACATACGGAATAAGAAAAAGGCTTATATATCCTCCAAATAATCGAATACCCAGTGATGTTATTGGATAATTTACAATAAGAATGATAAAAGCGCCCAATAGAGTCAGCAACAGCAGAAACAATGATTTATCCATTTTCCCTTCCCCCTTTTGCAGAAAAAATAGAACAACAGCAATAATCAAAGCATTAGGTTGGCTATCAGTATTAAATGGAAGAATTTGAAGATACGGAAAAAAACAAAAAAAATAGAAAAGATATATGAGATATTTCATAGGCATATATACAGTAAACACTATAAAGTCTAAAATCTTATAGTTATTTAGAGCTATTGTTGTATAAAAAACACTTGAATTTAAAATTCTACCTCTCTACCTGATGGATAAAGTAAATAAAACTAGTTGAAGAAAGCTGCATTAAAAAGCTACAAAAACTATCATTTAAGTCAAATCCGAGTGATTACCCACCCCTTTACAAAACATAAAACCCTAATTATAAACCTCTTACCAATTATACAAGAAAATATATCAACTATCCCCTGCTGTATTCCATTAACTACATAAGTAGGCTTATATGGAGGAAGTTTCTTTGACACTTCAACATTCGATTTCCATATATCATTCAGAAGAGCCAAATCATGAGTGTCCACAATCTCATCTGAGATAATTTTCTGTCTAAGTGCATCCAAACAAATATTATAGTTTTTATCCCTAAGTTTCCTAACTATCGAATTGGGCTGGATACGATATTTAACCAATGTTTCCGGTAAATTAGCATATTTTCCATATCTGGACATACGCCCCCACAATACAAAATCCTGACCTGTACGGATATTCAAATAGCCTCCTGCTCTAAAATAGGCATCTTTACGAAACATTGCTCCAGAATGATTTATATTACATCTTTTCTTAAGCGAACGATCCGTACAGGGCTGTATGGATTGTCCTATCACTTTTCCCTCTTCCGTTATGAACTCGCATAAACATGAAACCAATATATAATCCGAATGTGACTCCAAAAAAGACAATTCTTTTTCTAAACGAAAAGGCATAGCAATATCATCATCATCCATACAAGCAATATACTTTCCACGTGCCTCCTTACAGGCTGCCGCACGAGCCGCCCCCGTACCTTGATTGGATGCACAAAAATAACGGATACGATTATCATGATATGACTTAATGATTTCTTCTGTACTATCTGTAGAACCATCGTTCCAAATAATAAATTCAAAATTTTTATAAGTTTGCATCAAGATACTATCTATTGATTCGTGTAAAAATCGCTCTGAGTTATAGCAGCTCATCACGACTGATATCTTTATTTCTTCCATATATAATTATTGGTTTTAAAGCAAATACATTAGATACACTATAATATTACAAATTCTGATTTCAAGCTCATATTCCAGACTTGTTATTTCGATTCTAATTATCATTAGAAAGGCTTATCCATCCACAACAAACTGCATGAGGGTTTGTAAAGTTAGTAGGTGCTATAACTATCTTTCCCACATAGTCCGAAAGCCACGCACCCCACCAATAAAACGAACTATTGGAAATAATATAATGCTTAAGATGTGTCATCAAAAACAAGTCCTCTATGCTAGCCAGTTCGCCAAATTTCGGTTTCACGAAATACGTTTCCGCATCCTCTATACTGATATTATTTTTCGCCCACTCATAATCTTGACAGAACACAACAAATACCGGATAGTCCACCTTCGATTTTATCATCTCTATTGCTTTATTGTAATAGTCTTTTGTAAGGATACCTCCTGGCACCTGTTTATTATTCAAACATTCCTGATATCGGCGTATACCGATCATCACCGTATTTTCCCCAAAACGGTTAATAACATCTAATTCTTTTATCACACTATCCGACATTGGTGTAACAATTTGAAAATCATTTTGTATTGTTTCTCTACAATCAAAAAAATATTTCTCACTTTGCCAATATCCTTCCAAATATATATCATGTATCGAAGTGTCTAGGAGTTCATTATGAAAACATTCAACAGAATCTCTTACAAATTTACATTTTGGATTTAACAAATGACAACCAATATTTCGACTAATTTTCCTTACCCATCGTCCCATAGGATAATCAAATGTAGAAAAGGAAGAAAATGGCAGATTCAAGTTAAAATGGTTCAGTTCCAGTTTACGATGATATACAGAGTCCGTTTCAAAGCCTAAATGCGTGTTAAATGCCATAGGAACTCTATTTCTTAAAGACATAGCTCTGACCATAGCATACATAAACATTTGATTACCAAGCCCCCCAGTAAGTGTTGTTGCTATCATAAATTATTTTTATATTAAAAAAAACGAAATTGCGGATAAACAGCAGAAAATTCCTTTCATAGAAACTAAGGAAACGCTGGGTCACAGCAGACAATGTTGAAAAGAAAGTAATGATATTATCCCACCAACAACTCCCCATAAGCTGAAATCCACTGTCCCTAAAGAATTAAGGTAAACACTCAATAACTTTGAACTAACTTAAAATCAGTCTATTCTACTTTATGAGAATATTCTTTTAATCGCATTTGAATCATTGTAAATGTCCCCCACAACATAAATCCATCTGCAAAAAAACTAATATCTCATTTGCATTGGCTATTGAGTCAGGAACATCCCCAATTTAACACTATACAAGAAACTGACAAGAGAAGTAAAAAGATTCTTTGCATTATTATCTACTCATTAAAATAATCAGGAAAAGTAACACTGTTATAACGAGAGCCATATTTCTTTTGCAAAATTTCAAAATCCATGATCTTGGAATAAGGCATAGCAATATCTTTCCATGGGCGATGAAGCTTCTTTATCACAAAATCGCCATAAAGTTCAAACTCTGAAAACCCTGCAAACTGACTTTTATCATAACAATCAACAATGACTTCCCACCATTTTTTATCCCTGAAGCGTTTTTCTATGATAGAATGTAGCCGATCTATATCTGTACGACTAAAAAGCATCTTATGGGCCACATAACTCAATACAGGATTAATGCGATATCCCATGAGCTTTTCTATATTGTCATAGTAAGGCTTATTATGTTCCTTACTAAGGTAAAAGACAGGTTTATCTTGTTCGTCAAGAAAAGTAAGTGGACGAACGAGTATATGGTCGGCATCTATACAAAGATAATGCTCACACGTACCAATATTCCCTGACAACTTCAAAAGCTGTTGAAAAAGCCATCCACTTCTATTCCCCATCCTACCATTTGAAGAACGAACAATAAGATTTAAATCGCGTGGAGAAAAGCCGAGTACACTGGTCTCGTCTATGAATTTAATACTTTTTTCATGGCAAAACTGAATTATCTCCTCATTATAGGGAGCTACAATATATATATTGCAAATTTCATTCCGCACATTTCTACGCAACCCTTGCAAGCAAAGAGGTAATATCTTCAAGTCTTTAGGAATAATTGGTATTACCACATCAATAGACTTATGTGAAGGCTGAATTTGCGGAAGCCAAATAAATGAATATACTTCAATAATAATCCGACGTATATAATGATGCATGATATATGATATATTCAAATTAATACTACTCAGAAAGCGAACGAAAAAGAAAATCCATGCTACGACTACGATATTTAGCTAATAACTGATCCACTTGAGCATAATCCATAGGAGTATCTGCCAGTTTATCAAACTCGCCTTGATATATGCGTTCTAAAAGTCCTACCGCCTCCAGCAAAGTGAAGAGTCGATCATCTCCTCCACGCCGGGTAACACCAAACTTGGTAAGAACAACTATTGGTCTGTGGTAAAGTATGGAAAAGGCCATGCCGTGAAAACTATTAGTCACCATCAGGCGGCAACCTGCTATCCATCCTAACCATTCCTCAACCGTAGGATAAATTGCCGTAAGTTGCGGATATGTTTTACTTAAGTCGTCATTTCCTTGACTTCCTATGTAATAGATCTTAAGATTATAGATTTTGGAATAAGCAATGGCTTGATCGAGCATTGATTTTTCTGCACCTATCACATACAACAACATATAGGGTTCATCCAGACAAGGCACAACAGCAATACGCCTGTAATCGTCCGATGCCAGCAAACAGGTAGGATCAAGAACTACCTCTGCATCTGTGTGCCCCAATTGACGGCATACCCCTAAACCTCCAGTTTCCCTTACTGATACTGCTGACAACTTCGCTATTAAAGGTTTCACAAGTTTATAATAAGCAGGAGAGAAATCCGTACGACCAAAGCTAGCGGCATAAGCCACTTTCTTTACATTACCAAAATCAAGGAAAAAAGCTTTTAGAATATTACGATAACGATAGACATCATGAAAAGAATACCAGATTTGATCACTTCCACAGATATATAAATCCGCATTAGGAGGATTTTGTTGCAGTTCTTTGTGTGATTTCCAAATATGCTTGGTCGAACATATATATTTCGATTTAAAATCATTGAAATGACGATCTACCATTGTCGTTGTCATTATATTACGAGGGGGCTTTACAATCCACCAAAGATGTTTTAATACAACTAAGGGATTGACAATCTTCTTCATTTGTGTAGGCGAAAAACGCCAATCAGTGAACAGACTATAACGGATAAGAAATGGATTATGCCCCATAGATTCCAGCACACGCTGCAAAGCATAGCATTGAAGCATTTGCCCATAATTATCTTGTGTTTCCCAAAAAGTTATAATTCCAATATTCATTATTTATAAAGTCTCATTTTTATTAAAATATCACGAACAGATAGGCGTAAACGCTTTTGAGGAGTATCATAAAGACAACGGATTATCAGTTTAGAAGGATTCAAGCTGTACTTTTCAAACAATCTAAAAAAATCATTCCGATGAAGATGCGGTCTTACAGAATATAACAATGATTCATTATAACGGCACGCGGTATCATAAGTCGTTTCCACCTTAGTAAGCATTATCTCATTAAAAAGAGCCTGCCCCTTCTTCGTGTTGCAAAGTACCAAACTTGTCCCTTTGTCATCATCCATATCAATATGCACTTTTGCAACGCTCCAAAAATCAGCTATCGTCAAGTCCGAACCACTCCGCAATTCCTTTACCGGACAAGAATGACAGGAAGGGCGCAAATAAAGATTGTCAAGAAAACCCTTCATAAACAAATTCCTGGTAGCTAGCTCAGAACGAAAAACTGAATTTTTTTTCTCCCCACCTGAAGGCAGGGAGAATTGGAACGAAAAACTGAATTTTTTCCAACCGGTAATTTTATCTCTAAAATTCACCCCCGTTACCACGGGAGCCATTTTTAGAGATTGAAAAACTGTATTTTTTCCAACGATGCGCTTACGCGCATATTTATTTCTTTGTTCATTCAAATATGCCTGGAAAACCTTACTGCTGGGTACACCATGGCAAATAAAATCCACCAAAATAAGCCGTTCGTAATCTTTATGCAAGAACAACCTTAATCCAGCTACCTGACAGGGAGTACCTGAAAACAACACCCACCTGCCTTCGTGCAAGAAGCAACGCACCTGCCGATAAGAATCCCTCAAATCACTTTGCATATATTTTGATCCTCGAAACAGTGCCAAACCTTCTGTAGTTGTAGCTGCCGTATGCTCTACCAACCAATCTTCAGAATAACGAGCCCCAAACACAACACCACCTTTTCCTATCACCTTTTCTGCCAACTGTGTAAAAACACCCCCCGATGAACTATTCATACGCACCTCTTCATTTGGATTATAAGCCCCAAAGAGCGACAAAGGATAACGTATTTCACCCTGATTTACTACCGGGCATACTTTTTCGCACAAACCACAATCAATGCAAACACTCTCATCCACCTCAGGATAAAGGAAGCCTTCTTCATCCTCGTGCATTGTAATGCATGATTTAGGACAACACTGCACACAACTGTTGCAGCCACAACAGTCTTTCTTATCTGTAATATGTATCATATAATCAGAATCCCAAATATTGATTCAAAACTTTCGGAAGTATCTTTTTAGATATAATTATAGTCACTATAGAAGCACATAATACCACAATCCACAGTAGCCCCCAAGGCAATTGCCTTAATCTCGCATAGGATAGGACCTGGATAAAAAAACAATGAATCAAGTAAACGCCAAATGAAAGTCGGCCAAGTTCCCGAATCCATCTGATGCACCTCTTCCGTTCAGAATATCGGTTTGCCACCAAGGGATGAAACAAAAACAAAATCACGCTCAGTGAAAAAAGAAACGATGATGGCTTTATGCCCAAACCACCTCCATGGAATGAATAAAGCCAATACGATTCCGCCATTTGCCAAGCGAATGACAATATAACCAGTCCAACGCACCACCACAAGGAACAATCAAGCGGTGAACGGCGCAAAGCGATTCCCATCACAAAGAACATCAACCACAGGTCACCGTGTCCGGCATATACCACCAAAGGCAATGACAGCCCCCGTATCTGCAACAGATAGGTAACCAACACGATGGATGCTATAGAAATTAGGATACATCGTTTCACCCCCCCCCGTTTAACATTTTGTAACACAGGCAGCAACAAATAATATTGAATAATTACCGCAATGAAATAATAAACACTGCATCCACATATCAGGTATTGAATCAAAACCATCAAAGACTCTTTACCGGCACGCAAAGGAAGGAACAAACAAGGCAACGACCAAATCAAGACCGGAATATATACTTTGGGAATCTGATGCCTCCAAAATGAAAAGACCTCCTTCTTGGTTTCCAACTTCTTCACCGACAGGAAATATCCCGATATAGCAAAAAATATAGGAACGGCACAGTTCAACACTTGCCGAACCATTACAACCAATACACCTTGCATCGACTCAAAATGATAGACCGGACCCGTATGGATAGCTACTACCATCAATATGGCGATGCCACGGAGAAAATCATAATAATTTAATCTCATACTTTTATTTTCCTATCTTTTTAAACGGAACAACAAATAAATTCCGTTCATATGCGTTCATGCTTGCAAACCAAAACACCAAAGCATAAACTGCTACAAACAAAACCACAGACCAGATGAACACCATTGGTGAAGTTAAATTCACCTCCCAATAATCCACACACCACAAGCTGGCGGCTACAAGCACCATCGGCATTACCGACATCTTTGCTATCTCATACCAAAAGCAGATAATATCTATACCTTGTTTCCTATTGTAATACAGATTCATTACCAAGCCTTGTCCCAAAAACAAAGCTCCCGCTGTAGCATAAGCACACCCCATCGCTCCCCATTTTTGAGCTCCATAGATGGAAAAAGCCAAACTGCAAACAGCGATAACCACATAGCAAACAGAGCGGAAACGCATTTGATTACGGGCCTGAAGGATCGTAATCCCCAAGTTCTGTATCAGAGGAATCAGCAGGACAAAGAAAAACAGTAACGCAATATAGTAAGCCTCCTTATATGCATTTCCAGCCCATAACTCTATGAACGGGCGGCCAAACACGATGAAAGAGGAAAGGATAAACGACATCACGATATATTGGATGCGCCCTGTGCGAATAAACAAATCCGAAATCTCACGCTCACTGCCTCCACCAGCCACCATTGCCGTGACTTTAGGAAGAAACACACCACTTATCGCAGTGGAAAACATCATGAACATTTGCGTGAGCTGAACTGCCACGGAATATATGGCTACCACCACAGTCCCTCTGTATATGCCCAACACAAACTGCCCTGTACTCCAATAAATCCTATCCATTATCGCATTAAGAAAAATCCAAAAACTATAGATTACGACTTCCTTTAAGAATATTGGATTGAAATGTCCAAAACAGACTTTGATATGTATTTTGTAACGGCAATAATAAAAATTGATTAGCAAAGTCGCGACATTGAACAACGTGGTGACAACGACCATCGCCACTGCTTTATATCCCATAACCAAGAGCAACACCATTACTACCGGATTAAGCACACTACGCACAATACTTACCAAGCGTTGGAAAACAAAACACTCATAGGCCGTCATTATACTTCCCCAAATACTCATCGGGAATGTAAAGGCCAAATTGAATGTCATCAGCCATAGCATGATACGGGTACGGCTCACCTCTGCGGCTGTCATATTCACGGAAAACATCCGTTCTACATTCAAGGCTAGAAAAGCCCCTGCAACTATAGCTATCAATCCGATCCCTATATATAGCAGGAAGAACATGCCAAACATTTCCTGTTGTTTCCGTTCCTTGCCTTCTGCTCTGAATTTGGCTGTATAGCGCACTATGGCATTACCAAAGCCCAAATCCAACACGGTTAAATAAGCGATAATGGACGCAGCCAATGAATACAGCCCATATTCCGACTGTCCTAACATACGCAGCATGTAAGGGGTGTACATAAGCCCCACCATCATGTTCAGCACAATGGACACATAACTCAAAGCCGCTCCAGCTTTCAATTGATTCATTAACTATAAGGTAAGCACTCACTGAATGGCCATAATACACTTAACGGCATTACAGTCCACATTAAGTTATTTTTTTTGATTAATATTCCGTGATTCATATAAAATGTTAGAAGTGCATAGCCTCCTTGCCATTCAAACATTTTCGGGCAGGAAGCGAAGCCCCCGTAAGCATTAATGAATGCCCACAGGGCCCTCCGCATCCATTTTCTGGTATAACCGGATGCCGATTCTATTTAAACCACACATCCAGCAGGCATCTTTCCATCTCGCCCAGTGATGCGCCACATCGCTTCTCATCCACATTTTTGCGCAAAAAACTGAAGATGCTGATATAGTAACCTATGCAAACATCCCCCCTTTTATTACCTCATAATAACGGGATTTGCTAAAACGACATTCGGCCGCAATCGTAGCCACAGTAATTTTACTCTCCTCGCGAAGCGTTTTTATCGCTTCACCCAACTCCTTGTAGGGAAAAATCTGTTCCTCCATTTTTGTTAATTTTAGTTTTAAACAATTAATTATTAACACAGCGTACCGATATACAGGTAACGCTGTTATTTTTTTCCTTTGTAATTTCGCGCCTCGATAATCAAAATGAAACAAGCAATATGCAAAAAAACGAAACATCTATGTCCGTAGCCGAGCTGCAGAAAATGATACATATCTGGAAAAGCCGCCACATCACAGACTCTAACATCAGTAAATTACTAGAACTCTACCTGGGACTCACCCCCTACATGAACAGCCAAAGAATATACCCGCAGGAGAATTTCTACGAAATAAAAAACTCACTGAAGTTTACCAATACGCAGACATTGGTGGAAGCCATGAAAAGATCACAATCCTTTCCCTTCATCACCGATCCCGCCACGGGAGCCGTCCAGGCATTCTGGTCTCCGCTATACCACGAGGACAATACCGAAACACAAACCGGAGCTTATAATATTAATAAAAATAATAATTATTCTCTCCTTCCGGAGGATAGAACTTCTTTAGGAAGTTCTTCTCCGAAAGATAATAATGCCACTCCTTCGGAAGAAAATTTCCCGTTGCCGGAAAGTTCCGAAACCACCGCCAATGCCATGACGGCAGCCGCGCAAGAGTTTTTCCACCGCATCAATGCCAGCGAGGAAGAAAAGGCGCGCATACTGGTGCCGCTCATCAACCACTTCCAGCGGCAGGAAGGCATTGACCGCTCCCAAGCTTGTCAGGTATTAGTGTGCCTGGTGAACGAGCAACTCATCCCCTACTTTGCCCGGCTGCCCAAGTTCATGAAAATCAACCATGCCGGACGCTTGGCATGGCTGGTCAACCTACTGAAGTCCCCCCACGGCACCCGCCTGAAGGACGAAGCAGTCCGCACCAGCCGCACGAAGCGTGAACAGACAGCTCGGGAAGACTGCCGCAGACAGTGTAGCGAACTCCGCAGCTTCCATCCCGTCAGCCCCCACGAATGGAGCGACCGGGAATCGGGGTTGAGATTCTATGACGATGCCACAGAGGGAACCATCCTGATTCCCACGGAGGCAGAGCCACGCCCCACGGATACAGCCCAATGGAATGTGTTGTCCAAAGAGTGGTGCCATTCCAACGATAGTATATAATTTTTTAATTCAAAAAATATGAAACCATTTTATCAACTCTCTGACTTTCCCGACCGCAAGAACGCGGGCAAGAATTATATAGCCCAATGTCCCAAATGTGGAAAGAAGCATCTTTGCATTTCCAAGAAGGACGGATTATTCAACTGTTTTTATGCCGGATGCGACTTCCACGGTCGACTGAAGGACTTCTGGGACCAACGTCCCTCCGCCTCTTCTTCGTATTCCTCATTCTCACCCGGCACTCCCTATGTCGGCACGGGGAATGCCACAAGCAGCGCCGCCAAGAATGACGGTCAAAGCACGCCTAACATCGTGCCCATGGTCCCCAATGATTATGTCCGCCTCACCCCCGAAATAGTGGGACGCATACAGCCTATTACCGATGATGTGCAAACCACCGATCCCGTGCAACAGGCAGCACAACGTTACTTGTCAGACCAAGGCATCTCCCTGCAAACCGCCATCGCCGCCCGCCTGGGATGCCTCAAGCACCACTGTGCAGGCAAGGGCGACAAGAACACATCGGGAATGGTGCATCCCTGCATCGCCTATGTGAATTACCTCAACGGACGTCCCGTGAACGCCAAATACCGTTCCTGCGACCTTTCGCCACAAACTCCGTCACAAGGCAGTGCGGAAAAGCCCGTCTATACCAAATGCTGGAGTCAGGATTCACCCAGCACGCCGTGCGCCCCTTACAACATAGACTGCATCAATCCCCTGCTGGTCACCACGGAGGAAAACATCAAGCGGCTCATCATCACCGAAGGCGAAAAAGACACCCTCTCCCTGATGGAAGCAGGCTACCGATACGTCATCAGCATGCCCAACGGTGCAGCCAGCGATCCCGCGAAAGCCTTCGAAGCCTTCACCCCCTGGCTGAACCAAGTGGACGAAATTGTGATATGCGGAGATACCGACCTGCCGGGACGCACCCTCACCAAGCATCTTTCCGATTATTTCGGCACACGCAGCCTGCACGTCATGCTGCCCGGAGATTGCAAGGACATAAGCGATGTACTCGCCGCCTATGGTGCAGAGGTAGTGCGCGAAATCATCGACTCGGCGCATTCGCTCCGGGCATCAGACATCATCACCGTGCACGAGCGCGAAACTGAAATAATGAACGTGCTGCATGGTGAATTTGACCACGGTTACCAAGTAGGTCACGGACCACTGACAGACCACGTGCTGCACCCCACCGACCAAGGCGGGCTGATCATCGCCACCGGAAAAGCCAATGCAGGCAAGACCGACTTTATGAACGACCTCACCTGCCGCCTGATGGCAAAGACAGGCCGCCACGTGTGTTATCTCTCTTTCGAGGTGCCGGACAAGAACAAGCATATCGCCCACCTGGTGCACCTCATGCTGGGCAAGGCGAATACCACCCATTACACCAGCGAACAACTGCAACCGCTTGTCAACTATCTGGATGCCCACACCGTGCACCTCGATTTTCACGAAGCGCCACCCACGCCGGACAACATCATTGCCCGCGCCGAACAGGTGCGAAAAAGAATGCCGCTGGAATATCTTTACATCGACCCCTATCTTTTCATGGAGATGAACACCGCCCACGGCACTACCGAGACGCAAGCCATCAAGTCCATGCTGACACAGATGCAGACCTGGGGACGAAACAACAAAATATGGGTAATCATCGTAGCCCATCCCCGCAAACTGGCAAAGTTGAGCGGCAAGAATGAACTGGAAGAAATCGATATGTACACCATAGCAGGCAGCGCCAACTGGGCAAACCTGGCCGATTTTATCTTCTCCATCTCTCGTATCAAAGAGCCCGACCGCGCCTTTACCCGGCTGGATATGCTGAAGGTGCGCGACCAGGACCTGTGCCAGACGGGCACCGTGCTCTATGTGCGCCAACCCTGCGGACGCTATGATGAACGCGAATCCGAAGAACAGATCATGGCAGAGATGAACGGGCGAATGATGGCTCACGACCAAACTCCGTGGACGGAGCGCCTCACCCTGTGAGGCACCTTCCAGATGCGAATATTCACACCGCCATGTGTGAATATTCACGATGGCCTGCGTGAATATTCACGCAAGGTCACGTGAATATTCACGTTTTTCCTCCCCTCTCAGGGTCTCCCCAAATAATGAAAAATAAGCTCCACCTGCAACGATGTGAACATACGTTGCCGCGATTGATAGCCTGCCAGCAGCAAGGCTTCGTACAATGCTACATTATGATGCAGCCACAATGCCAACCGGTTCAGGGCGGAAGCCGGAGTAATATCGGGAGCATAAGCCACGGCAAGGTCGCGCTTGTAATAAGGGCGCACCGGCCATTCTTCTGTGAGTGTTTCCTCTGTGTTCATTGATCTGTTTTTTGTTTTGGTTATAATGTACAAATGTAACCAAAATTCACCAGCCGCACAAGTATGTGGAAGGGTTTAATTCATAGTTTGCCATACTCTGCCACACTTCACCATATCCTGCCACAGTTCACCACAATCGGGGTTTACCCATGCCTTATCTTTGTATCGTTCATTAAGTATTAACCTTTTAAAAATGTAAAATTATGCCATTAAATTACAGTGTTTCATTACGCACGAACCCCATGAGCAAGAATGCTGCCCCCAAGGCGTATGCCAAAGCGCAGATTAACGGCGAACTTACGCTGAAACAGTTGAGCAAGCGCATTGCTTCGCAAACCACCGTGAGCCGTGCCGATGTGTCTGCCGTGCTCATTGCCACCGTAGAGAATATGCTGGCAGCCTTGCAGGAAGGTCAGCAAGTGGACTTTGGCGAGTTGGGTAAATTCCGCCTCCAGATTTTGAGTGAGGGAGCGGAAACCCTGGCGCAGTTCACTGCCGACAACATTCTGGGTGTAAACATCCAGTATATCCCCGGTGAGGACCTGAAGAACGTCTTCGCAGGATTGGAATTTCAACCGGTGGCAAGCCGCAAGGCACAGAGTGCCGCACTTCGTGCCGAAAAAGAGGGCAAGAACGTATCCGAGCTTGTGAAAACCGAGAAACCCGCATCAGAACCTAATGTCTAACCTTTAAAAACGATTGACTTATGAGTAAATCATCATCTTCTACCTGGAGTATTATCCTCAAAGTGGTTATCGCAGTAGCTTCCGCCGTGGCGGGGGCACTGGGATTCCAGGCATGCCAGTAAAATTAAAAAGTGAGAATTAAAAATTAAAAAATAGTTGCTGTTATGAATATTCATACAATCAGCTCTCAGTATCAAAACTATCGGCGCATTGCGCTGATAGTTATCCATTGCAGCGCCACGCGCTGTGACCGCGACTTCCCTGTGGAAGCCCTTCGCCATGCCCATGTGCACGGACGGAACTATGCCGACATCGGTTATCATTTCTACATCACCCGCGATGGTATCATTCACTGCTGCCGTCCGGTGGACCACATCGGTGCACATGCCCGTGGATGGAATGAACACAGCCTCGGGGTGTGCTATGAAGGCGGCCTGGATGAACACGGCCGCCCGGCGGATACTCGCACCATAGATCAGAAAATTGCTCTTATCGCCTTGCTGCGCCAACTGAGGCGGGATTATCCGGATACGCGGATCATGGGACATAGGGAGCTTTCTGCCAGTGTTCATAAGGCTTGCCCGTGTTTTACGGCGAGTAGGGAGTATCAGGATTTGTAAATTCTTAAATTATTCACTGTAGGGGCGGATTGAATCTGCCCGTATGCATAAAGCAAACTGTTATCGGGCAGATTCAATCTGCCCCTACAGAAGTTTACTTTCCTAATATCTTTTTCAACAATGAGCTGCGCGAACTGACATGCTTGCGTTTTCGCCCGCCATCTTCTGTGTAATAGCCATAGCCGTAACCATATCCGTAGCCATAACCATATCCGTAACCATAGCGGTTTCCCTTGTCCTTCACATCATTCAGAATCACACACATATTATTGAATTTCTTCTCTTGGTGCAACCGTTCCAGTTCCGTGAGGTAACGGCGGTCTAAGATGCCTTCACGAATGACATACATCGTGATTTCCGCCACCCGGTTCACAATGGAGGCATCGGCAACCACCAGTGCAGGGACATTATCGAGGATAATGTAATCATAATGTTTTTTCAATTCCGTTATCAATAGTTCCAGTCGGTCACTCATCAACAACTCCGCCGGATTGGGCGGAATGCTGCCTGCCGGAAGCACGTCTACATTGGGATGCAGTTGTGCCGGAATGATCAGTTCGGAAATATCATTGTAAATGCCGCTCAGGAATGTAGAGACACCTTCCTGGCGTTTTATACCGGACAGTTTACTTTGGGTACGCTTCCTGATATCCGTATCTACCAGTACCACCTTCTTCCCTGTGCCTGCCAAAATCACAGCCAGATTTCGGGAAACAAAAGTCTTTCCCTCTCCTGCCATGGTGGAGGTGAACATCAATACCTTCGCCCCCTTGTTCATAAAGTCCAGATTGGCACGGAGTAGACGGAATGCTTCAGTGATGCGGTCGTTCTTGTTCTCGGACACTACGATCTGTTCATCTACCTGTCCTTCCTTGCGTGCAGGGATTTCGCCCAGCACGGGCAAAGTGGTCATATCTTCCACATCCTTGCGTCCACGCACCCCTGTATTCCAAAATTCGCGCAAGCGGAAATAGATAAAAGGAATGACAAGTCCCGTTACCAACGCAGCCAGCAAGATCATCATCCGCTTGGGCGCTACAGGCATGCGGCTGCCAAAGGGAGCTTCCACTACACGGATGTTGGCTTCCGTTACCGCCAATTGCATGGCAGTTTCTTCCCGTTTCTGAAGCAGATAGGTATAAAGTGTTTCCTTGATGGACTGCTGGCGCATTACGTCCAAGGCATATTTCTCTTGTTGAGGAATGTTTTCAATATTCTGGTTTACTTTACTCTCCACTTTGCGGGCATTCTGAAGGCGGAGACGGATAGTACGCACATAGTTGTCAATGCTGCCGGCAATGGTCTTACGCATAGCATCCAGGTTGCGGTTCATATTCTGCACCACCGGGTTGTTTTCTCCCGAATTGGTAACCAGATGATTGCGCCGGAGCAGCATTTCATTGTAACTTTCTATCTGGCTCTGCACACCCACATCACCTACTCCGGATACATTCGGAATCAAGTCGGCGCTTCGAGTCTTATCTGTTACATAGTTCTTTACAAATTCTACGACATTCAGTTGCGCTTCCAACTGCATGCTTTCTTCTTTGGCCTTGCTGCCTTCCTGCAGGTAAAGGTTCGCATTGGAGTTGATGTCCACAATGCGGTGTTCCTGCTTGAAGGTGGTGAGCTTGTTTTCCACATCGCCCAGTTCCCGGCTGATAATGACAATACGCTCGTCAATAAAACGCGCCGTATTGGATGCTATACGGTTCTTGTCCTCTACGATGGTCTCATTGTAGACCTGCAAAATGGTAGTCAGAATGGCATCGGCACGAGCTATGTTGATATCCTGGCAAATGATATTGACCAAAGTACTTTTAGCATCCATGGCGGAGGTCTGTATCCGTGCCATCACTGCATTGGTGGCAGATTCGAGATCGGAACGTGTTACCCTGATCTCCTTTCCCTGATAATGCGGTATGGATTCGGCATGAGGCAGGATAAGGATGCGCCCTGCAGGGGTGGAAAGCGTATCATTGAATGCCACGGCCTGCTCATAGGATTGTACATCTCCGGCTATTTCCAGTTGGGAAAGTTTCACTTCCTTTTCGTCGGTGATGGAAACAGTGAACTTCGTGAAACCCGGATAAACATCAAGGAAACGGACTTCGAAGGGAAGGTCGCCAAAAAGATTGTCGTGACGCAAACCGTTGCGCAGGGTGTAATCCACATCCAAATGCAGGCGTTGCACCACATCGTTTAATATCTGATAGGAACGCAGAATATAAACTTCATTTTCCACACTGCTGCCACCGGGAATTCCGTTTAAATCCAACATGGCGGAAATATCATTCTGTGAATTCTGGCTGTCGCCCTTTACCAACATCACTGCTGTGCGCTGATATACCGGAGAAGTGGCGGAAAGGTAAATCCATGCCATGGCCACACAAGCCACGGCAGATGCCACAAACCAGTACCAGTTATTCAGAAACAGTTCTACTATATCGCGAAGGGTAATAACATTTTCCTTAGAGGAAGAGGTTGTCGTTTTTTTAGTTTCCATCGTTTTTTATCTGCTTAGAGCTATGATGATTGACACTAAGGAAGCAATCATGGAGATCATACCGAAGGTGGAAGTCATGGTGCTCATGGTTCCGCTTCCCTTTACACGGATGGCGCTGTTGGGCTCTACATAAACCACATCGTTCTGTTGCAGGAAATAACAAGGGGAGTTCAGCACATCATAACTGGAAGTAAGATTCACCATATAAGTCTTGCGTTTCCCGTCTTCTTCACGAATTACCATGATATTCTCGCGCTTGGCACTGGGGAGCAAGTCGCCTGCCATGCCCAATGCTTCAAGGAGGGTGAGACGCTCACCGGTAGTACTCTGCACGCCGGGGGCTTTTACTTCGCCCAACACGGTTACCTTGAAACTCATTATCTTGACAGAGACCAGCGGATCCTTGATATAATTCTGGCTGATCAATCTGTGTTCCAATTCTTTGGCAAGTTCCATGCGGGTGAGACCGGAGGCCTTGATGGTCCCGAAGATGGGAAACTCGATATTTCCATCCTTGTCTACTTGAAAATAAGATACGCCTGCCTGGGTATTGTACTGGCTGTTCATACCACTGCCACTACCTATCAGGGTATTATTGTTGAACGGCTCTATCAGTTCTCGGTCTTTGCTACTGATGGAGATGGCCAACTGGTCGTCGGACTGGATTTTCAATTCAAAATTCGCATCTATGGGTTGCGGATTGTCATGCAGATAGTCAGCACCTTGCAGGTAAACCATTTTCTTTTGAGAAACGCAGGAGGCGCATGTTAATAGGATGAATAGCAGGATGAGGGAAGTTGATAGTTTCATGAGTTGCTAATATTTAGCCGTAGGGGCGGATTGAATCCGCCCGAACAGCAAGATGATAGAAAATTTTAGTTCGTAGTACCTTGTCCGCCACTATGCGTAGGATCCTTAGTCACTGTGGTGTACTGATGATCGGCACCAACATAGCTTTTTGCCGATACACTGATAGTAACAGGAGCTGACTTATAGAGTACGGTGACCTTCAATGTATTGGTACGCACCTTGGCATAGCATACATAGTTCATTACGGTATAACCGTTTACATTCACCGTGTTATAGACGCGCTCGGTAGAAGTAATACCCGACAGAGACCCCATCATGGCATACATACGAGTCTTGATATAAGCCACCATCGCATAAACCGTTACGGTAGAAGCCCCCGGAAGAGCTGACTGTACGGTAGTGACCAGATTGTCAGTATACTCCCAACCGGCCTTTTCTGTATACTTCAACACAATGCCTGTCACTGCTTTTGCATTCTTGCTATTGTCATAGCTATCTTGTCCCAGAATCTCATTCTTGCTGGTCTGGCTACCCGAAATGGTATTTTTCACATTGCTCTCCATGGCATAAGAAGAGAAGTGGTGGATAGGAGCTTCATACTGGTCGGTTTCCGCATTGTATGTCACGGCATTTTCGGTATCTTCCCACTTGCCGGTAGCAGAATTCAGATAAGTCAACTTCATATCACCGGATTCAAAGATCACCCCGGGAATCGGATTGGTTACCGCCATGGTAATAGGCTTTTCGAAAACCAAACCGGTAGGTTCAAATTTTACGGCAGTCAAAGGAGTGCTTTTCGCTACTTCCTTATTTTCCTCCGAAGCATCCACCTTGGTAGATATAGCTTCCGGAGCAGGTACAAAGTTTGTTACACTTACGTCGGCCGAACCATCTTCGTTAATGCCAGTTCCCGATTTGGGAAGTGCTCCGGCAGGAATATTGATTTCCGCTTTGGTAACGGGTGCATTTTCCACCACTTTATCGGGATCTGTTTCGCCGGGAGCAGCAATATGCTCATTGGTGGCACTGTTGTCTGCTACAGTGGCAGCCTTGTCCGCTTCTACTTTTACCGGTTTACTTTCTGCAGTCAGTGCCAGGGCTACAGTCACCACGCTACGGTTTTCAGCATTGGCTGCTATTTCTACTGTAGTCTTTTGTGCCAGGTAGCCTGCAGGAGCTACTTCAATGATATAGCTTCCGGTTGCTGTTTCCGTTATCGAAAATTTACCGTCGGCATCTGTCTTCACTGTTTCCGAATTTACTTTCACGTCCACACTTGCCACGCCTTTGCCTGCCTCGGTCACAGTACCCATAATGTAATATTCCACCTCCGGTTTCGGAGTTACCACTACTTCACCTTCTTCCGGTTTGTCGTCCTTATCTTTGCTACAGGAAACGGAAAAGAAAGTAAACATGCCGAAAGCCATTGCAGCCAGGCATGAATAGACCCATTTGTTCTTTCTCATAATTGCTACTTAGTTAATTAATAAAATTAGTTATTCTCATTATTTATTGTTCTGATCAGGTAATAGCGGATATAGTCCGGCTGATAAAAGCGGGTGTTCTCTGCCGAGGTGGGTTCCGTGCGATATTCTTCTCCCAGACGGCGGCGGGCGTATGAATTGCCACTGCGCATATCATAGCGGAATGCAAAGTAATCCGGCAACATGACGCGGAAGCCATTGCGCCGAGGACGCTTGCTGCCCGGAAGCGGAATGGAGAAATGGAAACCTGCATTCTTTTCATGATCTGTGTACATGGCATATACTCCCACTATGTATTCGCCAAAATAACGGGACAACGTGCCCCTTACTCCATAATCGCCATACAGGAAACGTCCGCCCTCCGCCTGAAACCAGGTGTTGCAGGAAGGAAGATAATAACCGGCTTTCAGCATGCCGTTCACGCGTTTCCATTCGCCTATTTTCCAATCACTGCCATAGAGGTGCGAAAAGCCCGTCACTCCTCCCGTCACTCCCAAGGTGAACCTGCCATCCGAAGATAGATAGCCGAATGACAGGGCGGCTCCCTGCCGGTCATTGGAAAAATTCCCTGCCGCCACATCTCCCTGCCAATGGTTTCCCCAACGGAAACGCTGGCTGAGGGTGAGATACCCCGGACGGATGCAATCCCATTTGCCTTCTTCATTATTGACCAGCGGAAGGCAGACCTGGGCACGGATCAAAGCGCCTTTCCAAAGTTGCATTTCCAAAGCCGGCTGAAGTTCGACTGCATAGCGGTATAGTTTGGTTGTGAGGTTGTTAGCCAGCATAACTCCCGGATATAGCACCAAGTCGGTTTGACCGAATGAACGGTAGTAAGAACGTGCACCTTTTAATTCCTTCATTGCATGGCGGGTGGAAACCGTGATGTCCATGGTGCGATAGAGATCTTCCAAACTGCACTCTTTTGACTGATATGCTTTGATAAGCCGGACAGGCAGGGTGATGCAAAGTTGCGGAATGGCATTATCCAGTATCACCAGTTGCAAGGTATTAGCCGGTGGAATAGCAACCAACCTGCGGATGGCAGCATCTATCCCGCGATAAACGCCACGATATGCCGTTGTTTCAAAAGCCGCGGTAACGGTATCTCCCTTTTGCCCCACGGCTATGTTTTCCATATCCAACTGCCTCAGCGTATCCATGATGCGGACAGGCTGTGCAGGAAGCATGGTGCACATTATTATATAGGATGCAAAGAATAAAATCAATCTTTTTGACATGGCATGGAGCATTAGTGAATCAACGTACATTCATAGCGCAACCCGGCGGAAACACAAGTAAATTCGCGGGTAAAGGCATTCACCGTGAAATGCTTCCACAGGCGGATGGCGCCGCCCACATTCCACCCATGTGAATCATATTCCGCCATCAGTTTCAGTTCCCGGCAGAACGAGGGAATATAAGTGATGCCGCCGAAAGGCCCTTTATTGAAATGGTGGTTGCCTTGCGGAATATACCACCCGGCAGTGACGGAGAGCGCGTGCCCGTTTTTCCAGTCAAAGTGCTTGGTAAGTACCCCATAATAGGCTCCCCAATATTGGCTGCCGCCTTCCTCGGTAAACAGATCGTCAATGCCGAACACCACTGCCGGGAGAAAACGGCTCTCTGCCAAAGGGCGGATGCGGATGGTATTGGAACGGTCTTGCTCATGGTAAGTTGCCTTTCCCGTTCCGTTGGATGTCTTTAGCAGGGTCATTCTGTAATTCAGTTCGATGAAAGAGAATAAGGTCATATTCACATAATAATTCATCGTGGGATAGGAAAACGTTTGGGGAGTGAGCTGTTCCGGAAGGAAATTGGCTCCGCCCATAAATGTACCTGTGCGCTGCATGTCTGCCGTGGGAATCATGGATTGTCCGGTTACTCCCAGTGCATATTGGGCACGAATATAACTGCAACAAAGGCAGGCGAATACAATAAGAATTACTGTCTTTTTCATTTCCATTATCAAACCTTAGCAGAGTAATCCCGCACCCATTTCCGTTCAGGACAACGCTGTTCGTGAATCGCTATAAAATGATTCAGAATGAGATGCATAATGATCCATAACAAAATATCCATCCCGCATAAAAGCGTGATATCAACAGATTGAACAAGGACTGCATTGAACGCAATAAAAAACAAGCTGACCATGAGCAAACTGGCCATAGCCCAACGGATACGCATCCCGGTACGTAGAAACTTATGATGAATATGGTTCTTATCGGGCAGGAATGGATTGCGATGGTCGCGCACGCGAGACAACACTACCCGCACTACATCAAACATGGGAACCAGCAAAGTGGAAAAGACTATAAGGAACATTTTGGGGCACGCAGCTTCCTCCCCCGACATGCACAGATGAAGCATGATAAAACTCAATATATATCCTAAGGTCAAGCTGCCGGTGTCACCCATAAAAATTTTGCGGCGTCGCTCTACGCGTCCATATACATTGTATATCCAAAAAGGGACAAGGACACCCAACATGGCAAAAGCCAACATGCTATGGATATAATGCCCCAGCCACAAACTGATTCCTCCCAATACGCATAACGAAATGCAACTCAGTCCGGACGCCAGCCCGTCAATGCCATCAATCAAGTTCATGGCATTGGTGACATAGACCACTATAAATATGGTAAACGGCATCCCTATCCATGCAGGGAGATCGCAAATGCCGAACAAACCGCCCAATGAATTGAACCATAATCCGGACAAGGGAAACAGGCAGGCACTCATGAGCTGCACAGCCAATTTATAAAAATATCCTACCCCAATCAAGTCGTCTACCACACCTACCAGATAAAGCAAAGTCAACCCGGCCACAAAAAACATAAATTGAATAAAGACCTGATTGGCACTTAAATGCTCTATGGGGAAATTGAACAGATAACGCAACCCCATTGCCAAGCAAAGAGTGACCAAGAGCACCGGAAAAAAAGAAATGCCTCCCAGACGAGGCACCGGAGTAGTATGGACTTTACGGGCATCGGGGACATCAAACAACCGCTTTTTATAGGAAACCAGCAAAATGCGGGGAATGATAACGGAAGCTAAAAGTGCAGAGATAACAAAGACAGTTACAATAAAAAAGTAGATCATATGTAGTGTATTATTGTTAGATCATTTTCCCTTTGACTTATCTTCTTCTATTACTTCAATCAAATCGGGATGAATAATGGCAGTAGCGACTGCAATCACTCCCTCTAAGTAAATGACAAGTCTTCTGTCTCTTGCCCCTTTTACCTTGACAAAGATCCCTTCTTGTCCGTCAAAATTTCCCCCATGGATGCGAACTTTCGTTCCTTTAGCCAAATTTACCTCCTCGGGCTTAAAATAAAGAAGATGTTCATCATAAGTGCCGGACACGGCTATAAACCGGTTCATTTGTTCCTCGGGTACAATAATAGAAGTTTTTATGCCACCTTTTTTTTCTGTCATAAATTGCAGATAGGGCAATATAAATTTTACTTCCCAAATGGCAGCACAGGTGGCATGAACAAAAATCAAATTATGAATAATAGGGACTAATTCTCGTTTCTTCTTGCGGTTCTTAACAACTATCTTATATTGCATCGGGATGAAGTTCTCAATCTTTCTATCGTCTAAAAATCGCTTGACTTCCAGTTCCCTGCAATAGGTGGCTCGCATAGCAAACCAAACCTTGTTTTCTTTACGTGAGTCCATAGTTTAAGAGCTTTGAAATCGTCGCAAAGCTCTGAATTTCAATCAATTACAGTCGGATGTTACAAAGTAGTGTTTTCTAATCTTATTTCTCATTTCGATTATTCAAAGTAGTAAATAGCTCGTATTTTCGCTTTGAGAAACCGATGTTCAGATCCTTTTTTATATTATTGCTTTTATTTACTTCCCCGAAAAAGAGACGACAAACAATTAATAGACTATTAAAGAATCGGTGCAAAGGTAGCGTAAAAAAATGAAATAACCCATTATTATTTTACTTTTTCTTTCTTCTTTTATGGTTTTTGTTAATTTTGATTTAATCTGATACGAAAAAAGGGAATAAAATAATAGTTTTCTCATAGGAGCATCAATTAATTTATAAAAGTGAGAAATTCATAGTACCAAAGCCCGGTTGTAAATCTATGGATTGATGGATTACAAATTCAAAGAACACTTTGGAAACACTTTAGAATGCCTCAAAGTGCTTGAAATATGTTTTAAAGAGAAGTAAACTTAATATTTATAAGGATTATCTTCCCACGGTTCTTCAGGAACTTTCTCTACCGGTTCCTCCACCTGTTTCTTTTCCGTCCTACCCACTATCCAAATGCTGATTTCATAAAGCAAATACATGGGTACGGAAACCATCATCAGGGTGAAGACATCAGAAGTAGGGGTAATAATAGCTCCGATAATCAGAATGATAACGATGGCATGGCGGCGATAGCGCTTCATAAAGGCAGACGTAAGGAATCCCAGCTTGGCAAAGAGCCAGCAAAGAATGGGAATCTCGAAAACAATACCCATCATGAGGCTCATCATCATCAAGGTATCCATATAGGAGGATAAAGTAATGGTATTTTCTACTTCCATGCTCACTTGGTAGGTAGCCAGAAAACGGAACGTGAGGGGGAAGATCAGGAAATAATTCAGCAATACGCCCATCATAAAGAGGGTGTATCCCCACCCTATCACCCGAGTGGAGTATTTCTTTTCACTTTCATACAAAGCCGGAGATACGAAACGGAATAGCTGGTAAATGACATAAGGAGAAGATAAAAGGAAACCGGCATAGAAAGAAACACTCATGTGGGTGATGAACTGTGCTGCCAGTTGGGTATTGATGATCTTTACATAAAAAGCTTCCGGGCATAGGGAGGGCATGGAAACTGCATCAGCCAATCGGCAGAAAAGGTGATAAATGATAAAGTCAGCATTCTTGGGGGCAAGTACGATGGCAAAGAGTTCGTCTTTGAACAGGAAGGCGATTAACATAAGAAGGACTACTGCTACGGCTATGCGGAATAATACGTGGCGCAATTCCTCCAGGTGATCCCAAAAAGTAAGTACTTTCTGCTGCTCTTGTTTCATTGGATTTGGGTTTAATAATAATCAATTTCTCATCCTACCATCTACCGTAGGGGCAGATTGAATCTGCCCGATATCAGTTTACTTTGCGCATACGGGCGGATTCAATCCGCCCCTACAGTAGATGGTATCCATTGCTTAATGGCTATGAAATTCAATCCGCTCCTACGGCAAAATAAAATTATTCTTCTTTCTTTTCCTCTTTCTTCTCTTTTCCTTCTATATCATCTTCAAGGCCATTCATTCCATCCTTAAAGCTCTTGACGCCTTTGCCCAAACCTTTCATCAACTCGGGTATTTTTTTGCCCCCAAAGAACAAAAGCACAATCAACGCAATGAACAGCACTTCCTGCATGCCCAATCCTAAAAATAATAATGTACCAATCATTTTCTTTATTTAGTATTATAATAATGAATAATCAGAAGCCGAAGTCATCAATCACCACGTCTTCTTTTTTTTCTTCTACAAAAGGTTTCGCCTCTTGCTGAACCGCATTGCCTTCTATATAAATCGCTTTATAGGGCTTAGCCGGACAAACATATTCGCAACCTCCACATCCTACGCAAATTTCAGGGTCTACCTTCGGAATAGTCAAACCATCCTTATAGGTAACCATGGCTACCGCCTGCGTGGGACAATGCTCGGAACAAGCGCCGCAACTGGTATGATCTCGCTCTACGATGCAATTCTGCTGTATAAAAACCACACGTCCCATCTGCGTCTTATGCTTCTGCTCCACCGTCAATGGCTTGATAGCTCCATTGGGGCACACATCGCCACACACCGTGCAATCAAAGTTGCAGAAACCTTTTTCAAAATCCATCATAGGTTGCATGAAACCTCCCAAACCATATTCCAGAAGGGCAGGTTTCAATACATGAGAAGGGCACTTGGTGACGCAAAGATGGCACGAAGTGCAATGCTTCAGAAAATGGGAATGGCTGACAGAACCCGGAGGACTCAGCGGAACCATTCGTTCGCTAGGCTTGAAATCATCAGCAAACAAGGAAGCGGTCTGCTTCCCCGCCAATGCCACAGGAATAGCTGCCGCCGTGGCAACCGAAGTCAAGATAAAACGACGACGGCTATCATCAGCCGGAGCCGCCACTGATTGCTGTGCTACACTTTTGGGAGTTACTTCGGGAGTTTCTTCAGAAATCTCAGTCTTAGCCGACACTGCTTCTGCCGGAAGCGCTTTCTTACGGAGCCCGTAGGTCATTGCGCCCTTATGACAATTATCCAGGCAATCAAAGCAAGTGATGCAACGACTGTAATCTATCTTATGATTCTTTGTATCAATGCAATACCCTTTACATTTCAGCCCACACAGCCCGCAATTATTACATTTATCCGTATCAATATGCAATTTGAACCATGAGAAACGGGAAAAGAATCCCAGGAAAGTGCCTACCGGACAAATGGTATTGCAATACGTTCTCCCCCAGTGGAATGCGAAATGAGCCACAATAGCCAGCGTGAGCAGGGCAACCACAAAAGAAGCCACCGCACGGATGGATATATCCACAAAATAAAAAGTATAATTGCCGAAAGAATTGAATACCCACGCCAACAAATTATTCAGCGCCATATATACCGGGCTGAATACATTGGCCGCCATACGCCCGTAGGCGCTATAGGGTTCCACCAGCCCCGCCAGAAAAGTAAAATCGGCAAACCACGCAATAACCGCCACCGCCAGGATGCCCCAGCGCAGCCATTTACGCTCCGGACGATAACCATACTTTTTCTTCTTATTCATCTTCCGCGCCATCCAGTTAAAAAGATCCTGAAAAACGCCCATCGGACAAATGGAAGAACAATATACACGGCCGAAAAGCAACGTCAATACCAGCAAAACCAGCACAATAACCATGCTGCCGGACAACAATGCCGGAACCAGTTGAACACGCTCCAGCCAAGAGTTATGCCCTGTGATTTCTGCAAAATCGAGAAAGTAAAAGGTAATCAGCGAAAAAAGGACTACCGATACTGCTATACGCAGCATTCTCAACTTGGAATGTTTGGAATTTCCTTTCATTCTCTTAGATCTTGATTCTCTTTACTTTCAGTTTATCAATATCCATCGTGCCTACTTTCAAAGCCTGCGCCTTAGACAGATGGCCTACTTTATCCAAAGGCATTTCACGAACCTGATTGAAGAACTTGGCAGCCGCCGTGTCTACGGCTACAATATCTTGTGACATGAACAATCCCTTTGCCAGCACTACATCTGCCGCCGAGCGACCGCGAGGACCGTTGGTCTTCATGATGCGATAAGCATCCACCACATTCAGCACGGCAGGTTTGCTCATTGTACAAATATCGGCAATGCATTGCTGGAGGTCGTTCTGATGGAAGAAACCCCTATCCCACACAATACCCATGTGATTCTTCATGGACATGGTGAGTTGCGCCCCTCCGTGATTTTTCAGAATAGGCACGTTTATCCATACATCACAATCCAGAATGGCATTGTGAATTTTAGCCTTCTTCAGACTCTTGCCACGCGGCAAAGTGATTTCGCGATAATACGTCTCCTGGTCGGCAGGCAGGACTTTGGCTCCGGCAGCTTTTGCCGCCGCTTCTATGCCACTATTCTTATAGCATTTCTGCCAGTCGTCGCAAGTATGGTCAAATACGGAAACTTCCTTGGCACCTGCGGCAAAGCATTGTTTAATGATTTCGGTCACCAGTTTGGGATTGGTATTTCCTGCCAATTCCGGTGTTTTATCCCAACCGATATTAGGTTTCACCACTACTTTGGAACCGGGTTTCACGAATTTCTTCATTCCACCCATCTGAGCAATGGCCTGACGGAACATTTCATCGGGTTCTCCACCCATGACGGCAACCATATCATATCCGGCGCCCCCACCTTCGGCCTGTTTCACAGTTTGTGCCATGACGTCCATAGCACCTTCCAGCTTTACCGTTGCTGCTACGCCGGCAATAGCTACTGTTTTCAAAAAATCCCTTCTGTCCACAATCGTACTTTTTTATGGTTTATAAGCGCTTTATTTCTTAGCAATGGCTTTCAGCAAAGCATAGCCGCCGAAGATCTGGAGTAACATGCCCGGAATACCGATGCGGAAATCCTGGACAGCCAGATAGAAGTTGCCTACGATAGCCCATTCTATCAATGTTCCCACTACCTGATAGGCCAAAACTACGCCCAGCAATGCAGGGATGGTGATACGCCGGAAACGGTTTGCCATGTATCCGGCAGCTACCGCCAACAAGATAGATTTTGCCAACATAGCGGGAAGAACAGCCACGGCAGGCATTCCAAACAAGGCGCTATTGATAAGCGGAGACAGAATAGCCGTCAATAAGCCGACTTTAAAGCCATACTTATAAGCTCCTACCAATGTAAAGAAATAAATAGGCAACATAGTGGGACCACCCAAATGTACCAAATGGCAGAGTTGCGGCAATGCGATATTACCCACAATGAACAATAATGCAAATAAATAAGTATTTGCACTTGTGTAATTCAAAGAATAAAGTTTTGTTGTCGATTCCATAATACTAACCTTCCTAATTTAATTTCTGCAAATATAATAATTTCATTCGCCAAGCTCGATTCTTTTTTTCCTTTTTCTTATCAATATTATCAAAAATTCTTCTACCTTCGCAATAGATTGATAAATTTTAGCCTATGAAATGTTATAGATTTGTTAGTTTATTGGTTGTACTGTTTTTCATGGCAACCTTAACGCAAGCTCAGAATGATCCCTGTACAGGAAGTCAATATAGTACGAATGCCGAGTTTTTCCGTGCTTCGGCATCCGGTCAGAGTGGTGATGCCACTGCTTCTAAGAAGAAAGCAACCATAACTGCCCGGACTACCATCACCAACCAGATAAAAGCGAAAGCTGAAATGGCTGCAAAATCTCAAAGTAAGTTTGGAAGTGCCGAGATGACGGAGTTTCTGGACTTGGTTCAAATGGCAACCCAGCAGGAGGCTGCCAACCTGAAAGTGATTTGCGAGAATAGCCAGCAGACCGGGGGGAAATACAAAACCGATGTTGTAGTGGAGTTGTCTAAGGCAGAGGTGCTGGGAAGTATTATTGAACAAGTGAAAGGGGATGATAAGCTGAAAGGGATTTTTGAGGAAGGAAAGTTTAAACAGGCGTTTTAAGAAGGAGCGTAGAAAAAAGAAGATATTTTATTACCGTAGGGGCGGACCCATGTGTCCGCCCGAATACAATTCACTTTATGCATTCGGGCGGACACATGGGTCCGCCCCTACGGATGATAAATTTTTATTGGGTATTCCCCGGTAGATGAATGCTAGAACAGCAATATATATGCCAACGAACTGATACTAATCACCGCCCACAGAGCCACACCTTGAATCAACGGCTTCATACCTACCTGCTTCAATACATCCATAGAGAGCGATGCACCAATAAAGAACATGGTAATAATCAACCCCTTACGCGCCAACCCGGAAATAGCTTGACCAAATTGCGGCACACCATCCAATACATAAGTATTCAACACAATAGCCACCACAAAATAAAGAATGAACCAAGGAATACTGACTTTCTTCCCACTCCCCTTAAATATAAAAGAAGTAGCCAACGCCAACGGAATAATCCACAAAGCACGAGTCAACTTGATCGTAGTCGCCACCTTCAAGGCTTCCTCGCCATAAGCAGCTCCCGCACCTACCACGGAACTGGTATCATGAATAGCAATAGCCGCCCATGTACCAAACTGATGCTGATCCAGCCCCAAAGCATGTCCCAAAACCGGGAACACAAACAATGCAACCGCATTCAAAACAAATATAGTAGCCAATGCCACAGACATTTCACTATCTTTCGCCTTCAACACCGGACCTACGGCGGCAATGGCACTACCGCCACAAATGGCTGTACCCGAACTAATCAAGTAAGAAGTATCACGATCCACCTTCAACAGTTTACGACCGATAAACATACCGATAAGCATAGTGCCGATTACTGAAATGATGGTAAACTCCATACCCTCCTTGCCCGATGCCAAAGATGCCTGGAGATTCATGCCAAATCCCAATCCCACTACCGAATATTGTAACAGATATTTTGAAGTTTTCTTATTAAACTTGGGGTGAGCCTGTCCGCAAACCAATGCGAATATCAATCCCAGAAATAAAGCAACCGGAGGAGTGACCCAATGAGAGAAAGGAGCCAATGCCAGAACATAATCCATTAATAGAAAGAACGTTAATGTGGAAAGTAAGCCTACATAGATAGCTTTGTTGTTTTGCTGTAAAGCAGTTACTGAAATCATATATTACTCTTTTTAGTGTTATCTCCTTTTTTCGGGGTGCAAAGGTAGTATATGTTTCAATAGCAATCTAATCGTTTTTAATTATAGGTTATAACTTTTCCTTATAATGATGGGCAAATTGCATGAACAGAGCGGGAAGTCCGGTGTCTTGTCCTTGTAATTGGACAAAATCGAACTCGCGGCACATTGCTAAATCTTTTATTTCCAATACTTTAAATTTACCGGAGTAGAGTTCCTTGTTGATAGAGCGTATAGACAGGATGCCCATACATTCACTATTCTCAAGGAATAATTTAATGCTTTCCGTACTACCCAGATACATGCGGACGTTGAGATCTGATAACTTTATGTTGTGTTTCTGCAATGCGGTAATCAATACATCCAGCGTACCCGATCCCCGTTCACGAAGCACTAAAGGGATTTCTCTCAGTTCATCCAAGGTTACTTCGTCATAGTCCATCCATTTGCTGCGGGTGTGCACGATGGCTACCAGCTCATCTTGCAGGAAAGGGGTGTATTTCAGATTGGGCTGGCGGGTATTTCCTTCTACCAGTGCCAGGTCTATGCGGTGTTCCTGCAATGCTTTTTCCACTTCCGCCGAGTTTCCGCTGAATAAGGACAGGGATACTTGCGGGAATTTCTCGACAAAGCGGGCAAGCAGAGGGGGAAGTACATACTGGGCAATGGTGGTGCTGGCTCCCAGGCGTAATTCGCCGGTATGTTCGTTGCGCAGCAGGTTCATTTCATATTCCAGTCGTCCGTATTCTTCAAGGATTCTCTCGCAATGTTCCAGCAGTAATTTTCCGGCATCGGTTAATAGGATTTTGTTTCCCATACGTTCAAAGAGGCGTGTCTGGTACATGGTTTCCAGTTCTTGGATGTGCTTGGTGATGGCAGGCTGGCTGATAAAAAGCTCTTGGGATGCCTTGGTGAAGCTAAGGTTCTTTGCTACACTGGTGAATACTTTTAGTCTGAAATCTGACATGCTTTTTAGTGGTTAGTGGTTAATGATTAGTGGTTAGTGGTTAATGATTAGTGGTTAGTGGTTAATGATTAGTGGTTAGTGGTTAATGATTAGTCTAATGTAACTTCATCCCCTCTTGAGAGGGGAAGGGGTGTGTGAAATGCACTTGCAAATGTATTCGTTTGTGTAATCTAACACACCCCCTACCCCCTCTCAAGAGGGGATGAAGTTACATTAGACTACCTATATACAAATAATGTATAAGAAAAAAAGAGGTTACACTAAATTATTGTCAAGGCAATGCAACCACTATAGCTCGTCCGCCTTAATGCCTAATGATTGCAAAACTCCAAATCCCAGCATCTCCCACTTATAACTCCCTTCTTCTGCCGGAGGATTCATACCAAACACCGTCATTTTTTCTTTCCCATCCACCTTATTTAATATAGCAGGCACTTTTTCACCGTATTCTTCTTCGGAGGGAACTATGATCATCCGCTTCACTTCCTTCGCATCAGCCACTACTTTCAGGGACTCCAGGAATAACTCCTCACGAGTCGCCATATCCGAAGGCTCAAAAGAATAAAGGGCAAACTCTCCCAACTGGCTCTTGAATGCCACATTATTTAATTCTTTCTCTAAATCCGCCGGCTGGAAAGCATTCATCTTCTTACTCTCCTTATCATAGATAAATAATACCTGAATCGCATTCTCCCCTAAGGGTATCCCGCCGTCCAGCGACAAGCATTCTAACAACAACGGCAAATCAGCTTTCGGCAACTTGCGCCCCACTACTTCCCCAAAATGCTTGGATAAATCACCCGCTACCCTATCCATATAGGCTGCATCCATCAAAATCACGGTATCTGCAAACTTTATTTCATTCGTCATCTCGTTTTATCTTTTAAGATTTCGATGCTAAGATAACAATTATCATCCGCCTGCAAAAAGAGTTATCTGCCTTTTTGTGTCCAATTCGGACTTTTTTTCATTTAACAACCCTTCCAATCTGCCATTATGTCTGATTCTTTTACCTCAAAGAGCTATTATTACCTTCTGGCAGACTATTTGACGATTTACTAATGAAATCGCGAAAGCTATTGAACAAAGCAATCGCACATTCGTTTTTTCAATAGGTATTTAGAATATAAATAGAAAGGAGATACAATATGAACTTTAACAACTTCACAATTAAATCACAGGAGGCAGTACAGGAAGCGGTGAACTTGACCCAAGCCCGCGGACAGCAAGCCATCGAACCTGTGCACCTGTTGGCCGGAGTATTGAAGGTAGGCGAAAACGTCACCAACTTCATCTTCCAGAAACTTGGAATGAATGCCCAACAGATTGCATTGGTCATCGACAAGCAAATAGACTCACTGCCCAAGGTATCAGGAGGAGAAGCCTACCTGAGCCGCGAAAGTAACGAGGTATTACAAAGAGCTGTGCAATACTCAAAGGAAATGGGCGACGAATTTGTGTCACTGGAAGCCATTATCCTTGCCTTGCTGAATGTAAAGAGCACGGTAGCCACCATTCTGAAGGATGCAGGAATGACCGACAAGGAACTTCGTGCCGCCATAGCAGAACTGCGAAAAGGCGAGAAAGTAACTTCACAATCCAGCGAAGATACTTACCAGTCTCTAGGCAAATATGCCATCAACCTGAACGAAGCCGCCCGCAGCGGAAAGCTGGACCCGGTGATAGGCCGTGACGAAGAAATACGACGGGTATTACAAATATTGAGCCGCCGCACCAAGAACAATCCGATTCTGATAGGTGAACCGGGTACGGGTAAGACCGCCATCGTGGAAGGGCTGGCACACCGCATCATCCGTGGTGATGTGCCCGAAAACCTGAAGGACAAACAAATCTTCTCACTGGATATGGGTGCACTGGTAGCCGGTGCCAAATATAAAGGTGAATTTGAAGAACGTTTGAAGTCCGTTATCAACGAGGTAACGAAGTCCGAAGGAAATATCATCCTGTTCATTGATGAAATCCATACCTTGGTGGGAGCCGGTAAGGGTGAAGGTGCCATGGACGCCGCCAATATATTGAAGCCCGCCCTGGCCCGTGGCGAACTGCGCAGCATCGGCGCCACTACCCTGGACGAGTATCAAAAATACTTTGAAAAGGATAAAGCATTGGAACGCCGGTTCCAAACCGTTATGGTTGCCGAACCGGATACACTGAGCACTATTTCCATCCTCCGCGGATTGAAAGAGCGTTACGAAAACCACCACAAGGTGCGTATCAAAGACGAGGCTATCATTGCCGCCGTGGAACTGAGTAACCGTTACATCACAGAACGTTTCTTGCCGGACAAAGCCATCGACCTGATGGATGAAGCCGCCGCCAAACTCCGTATGGAACGCGACTCTGTGCCCGAAGAACTGGATGAGATTTCACGTAAGTTGAAACAACTGGAAATTGAACGCGAAGCCATCAAGCGCGAAAAGGATGAACCGAAGTTGCAACAACTGAACAAGGAGATTGCCGAATTGAAGGAACAGGAAACTTCTTACAAAGCCAAATGGCAGAGTGAAAAGGAACTGGTAAACAAGATTCAGCAGAATAAGCAGGAAATAGAACAGTTGAAGTTTGAAGCCGATAAAGCTGAACGCGAAGGTGATTATGGCAAAGTGGCGGAGATACGTTACGGAAAGTTGCAGGCACTGGAAAGCGAGATAAAGGATATACAGGAAGACCTGAAACATAAGCAGGGTGACAGCGCCATGATTAAGGAGGAAGTAACCGCCGAGGACATTGCCGACGTAGTTTCTCGCTGGACAGGCATACCGGTGAACAAGATGCTGCAAAGCGAGCGCGACAAGTTGCTGAACCTGGAACAGGAACTGCACTTGCGTGTGGTAGGTCAGGATGAAGCCATTGCCGCCGTATCTGATGCCGTGCGCCGCAGCCGTGCCGGGTTGCAAGATCCGAAACGTCCTATCGGTTCATTCATCTTCCTGGGTACTACCGGTGTAGGTAAAACCGAGTTGGCAAAGGCATTGGCCGACTATTTGTTTGATGATGAAACCTTGATGACCCGTATTGATATGAGTGAGTATCAGGAGAAGCACTCTGTGTCCCGACTGATCGGAGCGCCTCCGGGATACGTAGGTTACGATGAAGGCGGACAGTTGACCGAGGCCGTTCGACGCAAACCTTACTCAGTAGTCTTGTTTGACGAAATTGAGAAGGCGCATCCGGATGTATTCAACATCTTGTTGCAGGTGTTGGATGATGGGCGGTTGACTGACAACAAGGGACGGACGGTGAACTTCAAGAACACCATTATCATTATGACTTCCAATATGGGCAGCTCTTACATTCAGAGTCAGTTTGAGAAGATCAATGACGAGAACAGGGAAGTAGTGATTGAGGAAACGAAGAAGGAAGTGATGTCTATGTTGAAGAAAACGATTCGTCCGGAGTTCCTGAACCGTATTGATGAAACGATCATGTTCCTGCCATTGAACAGAGAAGAAATTGAACAGATTGTAATGTTGCAGATCAATGGTATCAAGAATATGCTGAGTGATAACGGCATTACGCTGGAAATGACGGATGAAGCTGTTCGGTTCATTGCAAGTACCGGGTATGATCCTGAATTTGGCGCCCGTCCGGTGAAACGTGCTATTCAGCGCTATTTGTTGAATGATCTGTCTAAGAAGTTGCTGGCGCAAGAGGTGGATAGGACGAAGCCGATTATAGTGGAAACGGCTGGTGATGGGTTGAAATTCAGTAACTAAAAACCTCACAATAATGTTGCCATCCGCCGTAGGGGCGGGGTTTGCCCGCCCGAAAACAGTCCGCTTTATGTATTCGGGCAGGCAAACCCTGCCCCTACAGCTAAATGAGAGCCTATATGATTACTAAATTCCCCGGTGTCTAATTTCGTTTAGACACCGGGGAATTTTATTATCTCGGTGTCAAACCTATCGTTTCACACCGCGAAAAAAATAATATCATCCTTTATTATTTAGCTTCCTTCTTTTCTTTAGCCGGAGCTTTTGCTTTTGCCGCCTTCGGAGCCTTCGCTGCTTTCGGAGCTTCTTCTTTAGCTTCAACTGCCTCCTTAGCTTCTTCCGCCACTTCCGGAGTTTCCGCTTCAGCTTCCACTTCTGCCGCTTCCACCACAAACTCGGTCAATCCATTATTCACCAGGATATTATACCAAGAAATCAATTTCTTGATGTCACCATTATGAACGCGGTCACGGTCATAGTTAGGCAGAACTTCTGCAAAGTATGCGTGCAACTGGTCAGCAGATGCTTTTTTATAATCGATAGAAGCTACTGCTCCGTTTTCTTTCTTCTTCACTGCTTCCAGCACTTCGCTCAAGGGAACTTCTTCTGCATCAGTGTACATAGCGATGTCTGCCAATGAAATTACTTTGTCATGAGCATAAGCCGGAACTCTTTTCTTAGCTGCGTCAACTGTTTCTACAATCAACATGTTCTTTCCTTGAGAAATCAATTTATATAATCCCGGTTTGCCCGCGATTGATAAAATGGTCTTTAACATACTATTCTATTTTTATTTTATGGTTTGAGGGAGCAAAAGTACAATTCGCTAATGAAACTCCCAAATTTTATTGTACGAATTTTCCCGTTTTTAATTGTTCTATTATCTCAGTCAACTGAGGGATAAGCGGTTGAGCCCCATCATTTACCACCGTAAAGTGTGCACGGCGGCGCTTTTCCTCATCATCCATCTGCGAAGCCACACGCGCCCTCACCTGTTCTTCGCTGGCGCCGTCGCGATACATGGCACGCTGCACCCGCAAATCCAGAGGGGCATATACCATCACCACCGCATCCACCGTATCCTCAAAACCGGCTTCGTAAAGAATGGCCGATTCCATTCCCACTACCGCACAATCCTTCCGTTTATCTGCCCATGCTGCAAAGTCTTCCCTCACCCGGGGGTGAATAATGGCGTTAATCTGCAACACATGCGCCGGATCAGAAAACAGGTAAGAAGCCAACAAAGGTTTATTCAGCATTCCGTCCTTATAAACGTCCTCGCCCAGCAAAGCGACCAACTGCCGGCGGATTCCTTCATCCGAAACCGTCAGGCGCTTCGCCTCATTGTCCGCATTATATACAGGGATATTCATATCTTCCAGCAGATGGGAAATATACGACTTACCACTGCCTATGCCACCGGTAATCGCTATCTTAATCATTGTATCTGATTTGTTGTTCTATTAAATAATCCACTTCCTTGGGGTTCAAGCGGACATGGTTCACATAACGGGGAATTGATTTTAAACTGACCGGACACTTCTCACCTTTATTATTGAGCAACGATTCATACGTCACCCCGATAAAGAAATCGTCGGCAGTTATCGCTTTAAAGTGGCTCAGTCCCACTTGGAAAGTCACTTGAATCTTTGAGGGGAAAGTACGCAGCACTTTATCGGGCGGAAAGTTAATCCCCTTTATGGGCACTTCCACGCTTTTCTCGGCATAAATATCTACCAGCAAAGTTACATCATTAAAGGATGGAGTGAACTTTGCCCCTTTCACCTGTGCCAAGTTCACACGGCGACGAATGGTATCCGTCACATTCTCAAAGCTGAGAGGCTGGGTATAGGCTGCCGTTATAGTATCCAGAATTTCCTGGGGAGCATATACCATGACCGAATCCGGAGAATAAATAATATCCGAGACGTAATATTGGCGATCCAAGGCAACCTTGCCCTGCAATTTCACGGGCACTTTCTTTGCTTTGCCTTTGGTATAGATAAACTCCACCGTGTCCGGGCGGATGGTCTGCAACTTGGTAGATTGGTTCAACTGCACTGCAATCTTCTTCATCAAGGCAGACACAGGAATGCGCACACGGCTTCCCTTGTCTTCATAATCTTTAAAATCGAGCGTTATCGGATAGAAAGTCTGCCCCAGCATATAGTTGGCAAGCACTGTTCCCCTATCCTTTACCCCGATGCGCAGTTCGCTGGGCAGTTCGGAAGTCAGTACCACATCTCCCGGCACATTCTTTAAACGCAAGGGGACAGAGAACTCTGTTTCGTAATCATCATTCAATACTTGCAACAACCAGAAACAGAAAGATACAAACACAAAAAACAAGAAAATCAGGAACTCCCTGCTATTACGACTAAGCAGGAAGCTTCTGATTTTCTCTAAAGTCTTTAAATAGTAAATACGTATGTTCCGTTTGTCGAACATGTTATTCTTTTATTTACTTCGTCTGTTGGCTGGCAGCAGCATCGGCAAAGATTGAGTTTTTGTCAATCTTGATCTTTACGCCTGATGCAATTTCCAGAACAACGGTATTATCTTCTACTTCTTTAATCTTTCCATAGATGCCACCGGCAGTGATCACTTCCTGTCCCACTTCCAGACTCTTGCGGAAATTAGCGATAGCTTTCTGTTTTTTATTCTGAGGACGAATCATGAAGAAGTACATAATAGCGAAGATGGCTACCATCATAATCAAGAAAGAGTAATCTCCTCCTCCACCTGCCTGCAGAAATACAAATAATAAGTTCATACTTTCAATATTTTTTAGTTTATAAAGTTGTTATGCCTCGATAACAAACAAAGATATTAATTTTTCGTTAGCTTATTCTCTTTTTTCAATGAATTAACGATTCCATCCAAAGTGCCGTTGATAAAACCACCGCTTTTCGGTGTGCTATACAGCTTGGCAATCTCTACGTACTCGTTCAATGAAACGCTCACCGGAATATTGGGGAAGCTGAGGATTTCCGCCAAAGCAATCTGCATCACAATCACGTCCATGAATGCCACGCGGTCCAAATCCCAGTTCTTTGTATTCTCGCTGATCAGGTGGCGATAGTAGTCTGCATTCAATATGGCGCGACGGAACAAGCGGCGTGCAAAGTCCTGGTCTTCATCATCCTTAAATTCAGGCAACAGTTCTTGCTTGGCGCCGTTCTTTTCTTCGAAACGCTTGATGGTCTTCAATACGAAAGTATCTACAATTTCTTTGTCATCATTCCAATACAAGCTTTGGTCTTCCAATACCTGGTCCAGTTCTGCATTGTTGAATATGATATTCTTGTAAATCTTGCGCCACAGCTCGCGGTCTTCTTCATAAGATGAAGTCTCGCTAGCCATATATTCCTTATATATATCGCTTTCTAAGATTTTATCACATAAACTTTTTATAAAATCGGCTTCGTTTTCCCAAGTTTTCTTTTGGTTGGTTGTAAACTCCATCAACTGTTTGTTCACTTCCAGTTGGGCAATAAAGCGGTTTTCTACAAATTTGGTGTTGGGAAACAATTCTTCCTTAGTAGGGATCATTTTGTTTTTCGCAGCATTCAGTCGTTTGTTAGCCTGTTTAGTCACCTCTACCATTAAAAGCAACAGATAGTTGTATAGGTCATATGCTTTAGAAAGGCTGAAAAATAACTCTTTTTCCGCTGTATCCAAGTTTTTGCCTCCGTTCTGATAATATGCATAGACTATCTGAACTATCTTAAGACGAATAAGAACTCTATTTATCATAATTCACATAAAATTATTAAGGAGTTGCAAAAGTAGGTATTTTGATCGATTTTACATAACATAATTACATTTTTTAATGTAAAATTTACATAGACCCGCCGAAATCGCTTTTTTCGTCGAAGTTTATGGGCAAATTCTTTGCCCATTTAAAAAAAATGTCCAATTTTGAAGCCGATTTATAAAGATATTCAAGTTATGGAAGATTATAAAAAGAAAAGTGTTGTGGATGGTGATAAGGAAATTGTTTTTTCAAAAGCAATAAAAGCCGGTAAGCGTATCTATTATTTAGATGTGAAGAAAAACCGGAAGGATGAAATGTTCTTGGCTATTACGGAAAGCAAGAAAATTGTGTCGGGAGAAGGTGATGACTCGCAAGTGAGCTTCGAAAAACATAAGATCTTCCTGTATAAAGAAGATTTTGAGAAGTTTATGAACGGATTGCAGCAGGCTATCCAGTTTATTGCCGACGAACAGGGCCCGATAGAGCCACACCATAGCGAAAGCGAAGATATGGCAACAACGGAGGAAGAAGATTCCAAACCGCTTACTCCGGGTGAAATCAAGATTGATATTGATTTTTAAGGAAGTATATCAAAGCTCTAATAGAGTCCGGATAAAAAAATCCGGGCTTTTCTTTTGTCAAATCAAAAATAAGCGGTAATTTTGCACCGCTTTTTTAAGCTCCATCGTGTGATATACCACATCGTGTGATGGTGAATTAAGCAAAAAAACAACTTAATTTAGAGTAACACAACAAAAAAATTCAAGAACAATGAAATCAATTGAAGTTAAAGGTTCTGCAAGAACAGACCTTGGAAAGAAAGCAACTCGTGAATTGCGTAAGAACAACGGTGTACCTTGTGTATTGTACGGAGTACAGAAAGACGAAAACGGCTTGCCCGTAGCAACTCATTTCTCTGTACAGGTAGAAGGCCTCCGCAACTTGGTATACACACCGCACATCTACGTTGTAGACCTGAACATTGACGGCAAGACAGTGAATGCTATCTTGAAAGATATTCAGTTCCACCCTGTAAAGGACAGCATCCTTCACGTTGACTTTTACCAGATTGACGAAGCTAAACCTATCGTAATGGAAGTTCCTGTTCAGATGGAAGGTTTGGCAGAAGGTGTACGTGCCGGTGGTAAATTGGCATTGCAGTTGCGCAAGCTGAAAGTGAAAGCTTTGTACAATGTAATTCCTGAACGTCTGATTGTAGACGTAACTCACCTGGGTCTTGGTAAGACTGTTAAAGTGGGCGAACTGAGCTATGAAGGTTTGGAATTGATGAATGCTAAAGAAGCAGTTGTTTGCGCAGTTAAATTGACTCGTGCCGCTCGTGGTGCTGCTGCAGCTGCCGGCAAGTAATTTTAAACCCTTAATCCTTATCAATGAAATATTTGATCGTAGGACTGGGTAATATCGGTGAAGAATACCGGGATACCCGTCACAACATAGGATTCACAGTATTGGACGCCCTCGCAAAGGCGTCCAATCTTGTTTTTACCGACGGACGTTATGGTGCCACTACCACCCTGCCCCTCAAGGGACGCCAGCTTATCCTGCTGAAACCGTCCACCTATATGAACCTGAGTGGTAACGCAGTGCGCTACTGGATGCAGAAAGAAAACATTCCGTTGGAAAACGTGTTGATAGTGGTTGATGACCTTGCCCTTCCTTTCGGCACATTGCGCCTGAAAGGCAAAGGAAGCGATGCCGGTCACAACGGACTGAAGCATATAGCTGCTACGCTGGGTACACAAGACTATGCCCGCCTGCGCTTTGGAATAGGCAACGATTTCCCCCGCGGCGGACAAATAGACTTCGTACTGGGTCACTTCACCGAAGAAGACCTGAAGACCATGGACGAGCGTGTAGCTATGGCTTGTGATATAATCAAGAGCTTTTGCCTGGCAGGCATCAGCATAACGATGAACCAATACAATAAAAAGTAATGGCTGAAGCAAGAATTGACAAATGGCTATGGGCCTCGCGCATTTTCAAGACTCGTACTATTGCATCCGAGGCATGCAAGAAGGGACGAATCAGCATAAACGGCACCCAAGTAAAACCGGCACGAATGATAAAGCCGGGAGAAGTGATACAGGTAAAGAAACCGCCTATCACTTACTCATTCAAGGTGCTGCAAGCCATAGAAAAGCGTGTAGGAGCCAAACTGGTTCCCGAAATCATGGAGAACGTAACCACACCAGACCAATATGAATTGCTGGAAATGAGCAAGATCAGTGGTTTCGTGGGCCGTGCCCGTGGCACAGGGCGTCCTACCAAGAAAGACCGCCGCAGTATGGAAGATTTTGTCACCCCCGAATACATTTCCGAGGATGACGGCTTTGATTTCGACTTCGATTTTGAAGGGGAAGACGAGTAGAGACAAGAAGGATATGCAAAAGAAGGGGGTGTGTCAAAACTCTAAAGTAACTATCAAATTGTTCACCGTAGGGGCGGATTGAATCCGCCCAAATACACAAAGTAAATTATTATCGGGCAGATTCAATCTGCCCCTACAGCAAAATGATAGCTATTTTTTGTTTTGACACATTCCCTATCTGAATAATCCAAGCATATGGATTACATAACCATTTCGTGTTCCAACTCTTTTGATACAGCCTTGGTGATAAATTCATTGATAGTAGTACCGGCATTGGCCGCTGCCATTGCTACCATGCTATGAAGCTCGGAAGGCATTCGGACAATTAGCTTTCCGCTATATGGCTTGCTTGGCTCTACTCCACGGTCTTTGCAACTTGCTAGATAATCATCAATAGCACCTTCAAAATCGCTTTTCAATTCATTAATGGTTTCACCCTCGTAAGTAATGCAATCCTTTTTGAGACCAAGAACCTTGCCGAATAAGCAATTATCATCTTCGCTGTATTCTACGCTACCAGAATAACCTTTGTACTTTAACTGTCCCATAGTCACTTTGTTTTTTGTTCTTTACTCTGTTCATACTTCTCAATCAGCTTGTTTTCGCGGATATAAGTAAGTAGTTGCTTCATCACATACCCTTTAATGATATTGGAGGGATGTGGCTTGTGCATAATATATGAATCTTTGCTATCTGCACTTATAAACTCAACCCGTGAACCAGACGTACTTCCTTTGCTAGCCTCAGCATATCCAAACAACCCGAATAAGCGTTTTACTTCATCATAAGTGAAATCTTTTGGCAACGTAAGGAAACGTTCAATTAGCTTTTCTTTTGTACCCATAATCTTTAATGGTTTATGCAAAGATACTAAATTTAGTATCACATATAACTTATTACTATGCTTTTTATTTATCAATACCGATATTTAACATTCACTCAAAATATGTGGAAACTATCCGAATCCTCCTTATTTTTTAGATGCATTTGTATCTTTTCAGCTTTCCATGGCGGGGATGTTCATGTACGCCTGCTTTTCCGCAACTGCGACCAAATAAAGCTCATCGGTTGATGAATTTTCCCTCCCGCATTGCGAATGTCGGTGATAGCCTGCCATACGGGATGGCCGATAATGCCGTAATTGCAATAAACCACCAGGCGGATAATCTCATCCTCCTTGGCGCCAAAATGGCACAGGTTCTCCACCAGTCCCTCGCAATTCCGTTTTGCCCCGTCCCGGGGGATGGAAGAAAAAATCTCCTCCACACTCCGCAACTTCCCCCCGGGGGGATTAGAGGGGGGAGTTTTTCTTTCCTCTACTTTCAGTTTACTTTCCTTTACTTTACTTTGTTTGGAAATGTCGACATTTTCGCCGAAAATGTCGACATTTGGAGGCAAAATGTAGACATTGGAAGCGTTCAAGCCATTTTCACCTGCCGATTCACTCTTTTCTTCCAACTGCTTGTCCTCACCCGCCACGTGCACGTTCTTATACTTCTTCACATCCACCAACAAGTAATCAGGCTCCACCTCCACCTGCTTGCGGCGCTGCACAGCCTCAAAGTAATGAAGCTGGATGCTTTCAGAAGTCAGCACACCCTGCTTTTCATAATACTCCTTGTGGAAGAAACCACGTTCCACCAAGGCATCCACCACGCTTTGCACAAACTCAGCCGTATAGTCGGCAGGCAGTTTGCGGGTGAACAGCAGGCATTCATCCTTTCCCCATTTATAATAGAAACCCTTGTGATAGATCTTGCCCAGCAGTTTGATGGCAAGCAGGGTTGCCCTGCTGTCATACTCCTGCTCCACCAATAACACCTTGTCGTTGTCAAAGAAGTCCACGCTCAGATAGAAGAAGTCCAAGCCCATTGTCTGTAATGCCATCGCTTATGCCTCCCCTTCCGTTACCAAGTGAATAATACGGAAAGTGCGCCACTCCTCCATCTCCACATCCCAATACGCCACAAACTGGCAACCCGGACGGTGGCGGTAAGGCTTGCCCAGTTCCCGTTCATAATTCACTAATGTTCCCCTCACTTTGCGATGCAACAATTCCTGATGGAAGATGTCTTCCGGTGCATAATAAGCCAGTGTAAAAACCGCTTCACCCCTTTTCATTCTACCTATTAATTCAGATAAGAAAAACTCTTTTTTGTCGTCTATTTTCATAACTATATGTTTTACTATTTATTATTCATAAAAATAGGAGGATATCCTTTCGGATACCCTCCCCACGCGCTCGGTTTATTACACCATAGCTTGCACGCCAAGCGTTCCCGCTATGGCAGTAATCACAGCCGTTACCAGCTTCAGAATAAACATTAGGTTTGTACGTTTCATACTTTTTTCTAGTTTCTAAATTCACAATTAGTTTTCTACTACATCTTCCTTCTTCTTTTTCTCGGTAGCGCATTGGTAGGTCATGTTATTACACATATCCACCAAGTCATCGCCTGCCGTAAACAGAACGTGACAGCCCTTAATGTTGGAGTCATTGAAGGATTCCAAGGTTTCTGCTCCCTCCTGGCGGTTGATGGTAAGGCGGAAGCTGCCCAATCCGCCCAAGCGGACAATGTTTCCCAGCTGCAACTGTTCCATTGCATGCTCCAACAGGGTTTCAATAGCTCCCATGCTGTCGCCCATCGTAAAGGTGGAGTGAGCACGACACATTTTACACAAGTCACGCACTTCAATCACTGTTGATGATTTTGCCGTGGCATAAAACTTAGGGTCCGCATTCCTGTTTACAGGATTGGGACGGGCACTGATAGTGTACTGTAATGCCATAATTGATAGTTAAGGTTTAAGTTAATACTATACGTGACAGGGTGTTTCCCTTTCACATGACAAAGGTAAGCATTTTAATTTTAGCAAAAATCGAGGAGAATGAAATTGGATGAGATTGGATGAGTTTCAATGAGATTGGATGAATTTGGATGAGATTCGATGAAATTTGATGAAATTAAGTGAGATTTACGAAATAGGAATAAACATATAATCATTATCTTTGCAAGGAATTTAAAATAGTATATATGACTCAGGAAACAAAAGCCTCTGCTCAGAAAGAAGAACAGAGCAAGCTAACAAAAGGTAACGAAGTAGGTAAAGGTAAAAAAAAGCAAGGCACTATAGGGAAAGGTGAACTGGCTATGGAGATTTATCCCGAAATGACTCCGGGAAGTGCATTGAATGCCCTAAGAAGGGATATCAATGCAAATCCGGAATTACAGGAAGATTTGGCAAAAACGGCTTACAAGCCCAATTGCCATGTATTGACCTATAAACAGGAACAGATTATCAGAAAACATATTTATGGAACTTCGGATGATGGGGAATGATATGGAGCTTTAACTACCTTGTAAAAAATGGACGTTCGTTTTTCAAATTCGAACGTCCATTTTTGAAAAACGGGCGTTCATTTTTGGAAAATGAATGCCCGTTTTTTAATGCCATGCCAATATTCGCTACGGTGTAGCGAATATTTCGGGATAAGATAGTTTATCGTTCTAAAGAGAACATCCCCCTTGCCCCCTTCAAAAGGGGGAGGCTGCGCGATACCTTAGAACAAAGATAATGCAAGTTGTAGAGATCTACAATTAAATCACACTTTTTTTCATCAAGTCAAAGAACGCTTTTTATAATTCCCTGGTGGCGGATAATATATCTGCCAAGACTAACTAAGACTATCTATTTATGGCATTTCCTGAATACAACGTACTTGATGAGCATCGGTTCTCGTCCACTTGGAAGATAATTCCGTAATAAATAGATCACCTAGGGTTTTACCATTAATTACAAATGCCCATGCTTGATCACCATTAATATTATCTCTCCCCCATAAAGCAGTAAAACCATTAATACCCTCAAAAGAAGTTGCTGTTCTACGGTATCCCGTTAATCGGATATAAGTAACTTCCGTACTGTTCTTTCCATATTGTATTAATGCACCTCCATCTTGCATTATAGCCGTTTCATCTGAACCATTCAGTGCTGAATGGGCGTTACTTCCCTTATTCGTTGTGTAGTTTCCTTTGTAGTTGTTATCTTTGAAGAAAGTCAAGAATACCCCGTAAGAAGGAACACGCCATCCTTGGGGACTAGGATCATAAAAAGTTTTTTCATTCCCATTCCAAGAAGTTGATGAACAAGCTCCCCAAATTAGAATATTTTGAAAAGTCCATTCTTCATTTTGATACTTTCCATCACTCAAGTTTAATGAAACAACTGTATATCCGTCAGGACCATACATATTTAGCAAACCATCCACAATTCCCGAAGTCAATTTCAAAGCCTTTATTTTCTCTCTAGAAAAACTTCCCAAACTCGGGTCTTTTCTTCCCTGAGTATACCCTAAGCCATTGCCTCTGGAACGTTCCAACTCAGTATCAGGAACAGTCACAAATCCTTTTTGTGCTCCGATATTCCTATCCATCATTGGCAACCATTCATCACTTCGATAGGTATATTTTTGTTTTCGTTTATTTTCATCGTCCACAGATGTGCTACCGTGAGGGTCAGGGTTATAGTCTGTTACCCAAAGATGCCAGCTCCATAGTATTTTCCCATTAGCAGCATAAGCTACAATCAGTCCATTACCCCCTTTCGTATTCGGGGCGACACGGCAATGAATATGACACTGATTTTTTTCAGTAAAAGCCGTTGCAGAAGCAGAAGTCAAAGAAGTATTATCAGCATTGGTTAGTTCAACGATATTAGTATGATCGTTTACACTATTATTGGCTATTCCCAACACAGGGTCACCTGTATCACCATTTTCACGGGTTTGCCATAACACTTTTACACTAGCAATACCTCCATAACTACTAACCCATTTTTTTAAGACTGTATTTTCATCATCCCTACCTGCACGCCGGTAGAGGAACGGATCAAAATGGAAACTACCTCCCGGTTTCACCATAAAACAATTGGCAGTAGGGACAAAGGTAGTATTTCCTTTGGATGCCGGAGAACCATTGAGCAACTGTACACGACCATCGGCATCGGCTATCTGTTCCGATGAATTGAAAGTCAAGTTGTAATTATAATTGGTATTATCCTGCACATTGAAATCCTGTACGGAGTTACCGCCCAAGTAGATGCGATAGATCAATCTATCCTTTGCGCCATTTTTAGTTGCTACAAAGCGAAGATATGAGCTGCCTTGCGGAGCTCTCTCCTTGTCGCGCATCGCCTCAGTGGCAACATTTGCTGTTCCACGTACATTGCGGGCTACCCAGCAGGAAGCAGAATTGGTTGTTGTTGTTGCGTCCAGGTTGTTGGCATCATATAATTTGACGGTATAATACTGATCCATCAAGTCGGGATAGGTACTCTCCGTTTCCGATGGAAAAGCCAGATACTTCAAAGGGGTATCCTGCAAAGTCACTTCCTGCAAGGTATAATCTTTGACCTTGAAACTCCACGTCACATTGACACGGGAGGCAAGACGGCGAAGGCGGAGACGGGCATCGTGACCTTCATTGCTTTGGATTATATAATTATTGGTAGTAGCATCCTGAACGATCTTTACGTGCTCTAAATGAAGAAAGTAAGGCATTTTTTCTATTCCGGTAGCTTCCGTAATCTTGTTTATTTCCGTAGAAGTGACGGCACAAGTGGATAGATTAACCGTAGTAAGATCATTGCCACTTGTCCCGTTACGGGCAAAGATAAACAGGTCGCTGTCTTCATCAGGACTCAATCCACTTAAAATTTGTTTTGCACCTAGAGACACTGTTCCGTTGGAAAGAACCGAAACGAGGGTTTTGTCTTTTTTCCTTTGCACAATATTGACATTCGTCAGTTGGGTGGGCTTACTCGTATCCAGATTCGTAGCACGCGAAACGGATGTGGGCAGAAGTTCCACTTTTATTGCACCATTATGAGAAGCACCGTTATGAGAAACATCACGATGAGAAGCTCCATTGCAGACTGCGACGGAACGGGATGTGCCTTGCGGAGAAAGGTAATCACAGGCATCGCCCACTTCTTCCGTGTCAAACACCACTTCTACGGAAACTCCTTCCGAACCGTCAGAGGAATAAAGAGGTTCTACCAAATCATCATCTTGACAGGAAAACATGCCACAAACTGCGGTAAAGAGATATGCGAAATATAGGAATTGCTTTTTCATACGTTCAAAATTATGGTTTTAGAAAGTAATAGTGTGATCTACACCCGAAGGGTCACCGATGCTGAACACATTGCTATCCGTAATGCTGACACGGGCATCGGCGCTGTTGGCTCCACTCAAAGTTATATCCAGCTGATAGGATTTGCCACGCTCTATATCGTAGTTGTTTATCATGTCCGCACCGGGGTAGAAACGGTATTCTACTTCGATGGGGTCAGTATCATCCGATTTATATTTATACGTGCCTTTCAGCACGATGCAGGTGCAATCCGCCAAAGTGCCGCCCGGTCCTTTCTCCATCATACTTTTTTCCTGCTGCGTAGTACCCGTACCTGTGCCCTTCTTGTTTTCGGGCATATAGAAGGTTAAACTTTTCTTATCACTATTGAAGGAAATAGTTTGTGCCCCTTCTTTGTATGCAAGGCTTGTGGCAGATTGTGGGTAGAGGTAATACTTATCAGGAATATTCTCTACTTCTGCCGAGGTTATGGTAAGATTCACATCGGAGGGAATTGTCCATGAAACATCTATTTTAGTACCGATATGCTGCATCTTTGCCAGTAGTTGCAAGGCTTTCTTGTTGCCTGTAGCGGTCGTAGTGGTGCTATATTCATAAGGGCCGTAGACCATGATTTGCGGTGCGGAAGTAATGTCTGCCTCGGTATGGGTGCATGCCAGGAATCTGTTTTCATCAGAAGAAGCGGATGGATCTGTGGGTAAGTTTTCCAAATCATTTCCGGTATTGATTACGATATAGAATCTACTCGATACATCATCAAAATCCGTATCACCTGTAGTAACGGTAGGCAGACCTGTGGCAGCATCTGTCCCAATACTATCATATTGCTTGTTACTTTTCAGACTGCCATCACTTGCGAATTGAAGTACACGCACATCGGTTACACTCACGCCATTTACTGTTACTCCGTCTCTCGGTTCCACCGTTATCGCCTGGGGCAGGGCAAGTGAAAGGCAAAGCCGGAGTGAGGAAGCATCCCCTCCCACTTCCGGTTCTACGCTGCCTGTACATGCAGGCAGACATATGGCGATAGCCAGCAGGTAACCTGCCAGTTTCGCCCTCACTTCAAGGTATTGTTTATTACGATTCATATTTTCAGTTTTTCTATTAATCTTCTCCTACACCGCCTATGGGCAATTTCACAGGGGTATATTCCTGTATATCCAACGTCACGCCCACAGGCTTGTAATCTCCATAAAAGGTGAGACGGAACACGAAGTTATAGGACTTGCCCGCCTGCAACTGCTTGGAGAGTTCGTAGCCGGTAAGCTCTACAAGTTGTTCTTTTTCGGTTGAACCGCCACCAGTCTGTGTAGATGTATATTTTACTTTCATGGAAAGGTCGAATTTCAATGGAGACGAAGCAGCCACCGGAAGCAGAAACGTGTCATCGGAACTGCACTGGTTATGCAAGGGGGACGCGTTGAAGTCGGGAGTAAAACCACCGCTCGCGGAACTCATGGAAGAAAAGGTGAAAGTAGCCTCATTCTTATCTTCTCTTGCGGAAGTGGTAATCTCCGTTCCTCCCGGTACATAAGTGCCGCCGGCAGCCAAATTCTTTACTTTGACTGACAATTCGGTCACTTTCTGCGGAGCTACGGGTTTCTGCTGTACCTCCAAGGTGGCTTTTACACGGGCGCACAAGTGACGGAAAGGAGCTTCCTTCATGGAAACGGTAAAAGTTTTGGTGCCGCCGGTGGAAGTGGAACCGGAAGTTTGGTCTGCCTGTATCTCTATGCTTTCCAAGGAGGTGGAAAGAAAGTCTTTGCCATTGGGAACGGTTACTTTACTTTCCTGGGTTGTCTTGCCACTGCCGTCAAGTGAAAGCGTGGGGTATTCGTCTGTACCTGTTCCCGTAGCATGGTACGAGAAGAAATGGAGGTCGTATTTCCCCTTGGTGAGTTTCAATACTTTTTCTTCGCCCCCTATGGTGACAGCCGAAGCCTGTGTGGCATCGGCACTGCCCACTTGATAAACCCCTGTACCCACATTTACGCCGTCACGGTAGGCATAGACGCTGAACACCGTACTCTCCGCCAGATTCTCAACAGAAGGGGAAGCCCCCAAGGCACGCGCATCCACAGAGGGAAAGGTAAACAGAAGGCTTGCCTCCCCACCTTCCGCTACGGAAGGCAACGGAGCAATGTCACCGCTATTGCAAGCGGAAAAGAGCAGTTGCAGGCAAAGGCAGCCATAGATATATTGATTCAGTTTCATAATGAGTTGTTTTTTTATAAATTTGCCAATTCAGGTTTCGGGTTCGGGAGTTACCGGAATATAGGTATCGGAATAGGGTTCCCATTTGTAGACGCTTATGCCGGTTACTTTTGCATCCATACCGTCCAGCTTGATGGTCACTATGATGTGCTCACCTTGTGCCCCGTCCGTTTTCTTCGGGGTGACAAAGTTGGACTGGAAACTGTAAGTTTGTACACTGCTTTTCGCTTCCAGTTCAAAGCGGAGACCGGTTACACTGGTAGGTGCCAGTAGGCAGTGCACGGTGGCAGGACTGTCCTGAGTATCCGGAACCACTTTGGGAGTATATCCTGGGGAAGAATCATCCGCCGTTATGACCAGTTTCGACGTATTTGTCAAGCCGGAAAGCACTCCATTGGCAAGGCGCATGCTTCCCTGTCCGGTAAGCCAGTTGTTGTTTCGCTCGGTAATGGAGAGGCTGGTAAGATGTATTTCCTCTGTCAATGAAGAAGATTTATAAATCTTGCAGGTAAGTTTCAGCAAGGCATGGTTCATGGTGAAAGAGGCAGCCTTACCTGCCTGCACGGATACAGGAGTGGCATAAAGATAGTCGTTCTGATTGGCGGCATCAAAAATTATTTGGTTAGGGATGGCGACCCCTGTGACATGGCTTCCGCCATTGGACTGGTACACGGGGGTGAGGTCGGAAGGATGCCATGCATAGGCTGTCACTCCGGGCGCTCCCGTACCTGTGGGGAGACGGAGGACGGCATCAAACTGAGTGGCGGTAGTGTTCCACTGGCTGCCGTTGTACTGATAAATATCGGTATTGCTGCCGTGGGCGGGTTTGTACTCCGTGCCATCCGAGTATGCGGCGTACACGCCTATGCTGGAAAGTTCGTCTGTACCTTTGCCCACTTTTTCAATAATGCCGCGGGGAGTGGCGGAGCCGTCCATAGCGATGGAGGCGATGCGCAGGGGTTCCCACCCGGGGGCGGACAGGGTGCCATCCCGGTTTTCTTCCGTGCAGGCGGGCAGTAGCAGCAGGCAGGATAGAAATGGCAGGGTGATTGGAAGTATTGTTCTCATTTTTCGGTTCATTTGTTTTCTTTGTTTTCTTTATTGGCTTTATTGGCTTTATTCGCTGTTGGGCTTGTTTTGTTGTCAGGTTGCGCTTATTTCGTCTCCGGCGGAAGTTCCTTCACCGAAGGCGGTTATGGTAACCGTGTTACTCATTTGGAAACGGTCGCCTTTGCGGTAGAGGGTATAAGTGTAGTGGGTGGCACTCGCAAATGTGGTGCTGGTAGCGGCGGCATAAATGGTGGTATTCCCCAGCTTGATGCTTAATGTGTATGCGCCGGGGTTGATGATGCCGGACCATGTGTGTTCGGTAGATGCCCCAACGGTTTTGCAAAGGCATTGCACGGATTGGTCTGCGTTGTCACTTCCTCCGCGAAGTTTGGGGGCGGTAAGGGTCAGTCCATTATCGGTAGATATGGCTTCGGCTGTTTGGTAGTAAATGATTACCGTTATCTTGGTGAAGGCAGGGGTGAATTTAAAATTCACTTTTCCGTCACTCGCTGTTGCTTCGGCTGTCAGTTTGTTGCTGCTCAGGAAGCCCGTTCCTGTTTGGTCTTCTGCTATTTCATTGAAGGTTGAGGGATAGGTAGCGGTAAAGGTCTTTCCGTTTTCGTAGGTATAGAAAGGGCCGTTTGTGGTTTCGGCTCCTGTCCATTCCCATATGGTTTCTGTGGATGATAGCCGGTAGGTGCAGGAGGTGGAGGTAAGACTGCTTGAGGAATCTGCTTTACGTTCTACTTTTATTATGTCATTCGCTTGGAAAGAGGTCTTGTCATAAGAAGACGGGGACGGGGCAGCATCGGCACGGGAAGGTGTTCTTGCCGGGGCAATGGAGGCTGCTATCTGCAAGGGGGATTCTTGCCGTGCAGGGGTTTCCGGTTCATTGCAGCCGGAGAGTATCAATATGCCGGTACTCAAGGCGTATGCATATAATAGAATATTTGTTTTTCGCATGATCGTTTCTTTTTTATGTTTCTTATTGGGTGAGTTTTATTAAGGGGTAGTGGTTTCAATTTCTCCTTCGGTTGTGCCGCCGTCAGTCCATGATATGCTCTTATCGGTACTTTCTATGGTAAGCTCTTTTCCACTTACGGATAAGGTGTAAGTGAGGGAAGTGCCGGGAGTCCATTCCGGGGCATCGGTTAGGGTGACGGTGGCGGTGGTAGTATCTGTATCGCTGCTGTTTGGACGGGAAAAGGTATAGCCCAATGTAAGGGAAACGGAAGCAGGTTTGCCTATGGGGAGCAGGTAAAAGGTGCATAGGTCTTTGGAACTATTTTCTATAGAGATTGGATTGCTCGTTGTTACTGCTGCCGTAAATGTTGAAGTATTTGCACTAATATTACTCCATGTAAATGGTTTTTCGCCACTGGTGGGAACATGGAAAGTCAGTGTTCCACCAGCAGGAGCAGAAATGGTAAGTGAGGTGATGGTTTTGGTGGTGTGGCTTTCGCCGTTCTTTGCCTTGATTGTGACTTTGGTCAGGGCGTGATACATGGAAAAGGTGATCTTTTGCCCATCCGCCTTTTTCTTGTTCATTTGTGGGGCTGCCGCCAGCAGGTCTATTTGGGAATTTTCGGCTGTGGGCACGGCATAGGTAATGGATGGGTATCCTGCCTGGGTATTGCCGGAAAGGGAAATGCAAGAGGCTGTATTCCCGCTATGCGGGGCATAGGCGAAGAAACTCAGTTTTTCTCCCGGGGTATTGGGCCAGTATTTTATGGGGGTATAAGTCCATGAGGCGCTTTGATCGGCTCTGGATACTAACTGGTTATACATAAAGTTGGGGGTATCCGTGGTGCTGTTCCAATCGGCACTTCCGGTATAGGAGGCGAAGACGCCAAAGTCGGTAAGGGCCTCCGTGGTGGATTCGGTTATGGCACGGGGGGATGATGTTTCCGTGGTGGTGGCGGAAAAGCCTATGGCACGGTCTGTTTCTGTTTCATCGGTTGTGCCGGTAGGGTCGCAAGCTGCCAGCAAGCAGGGGAAGATGATTCCCCAGCATCCTATGGTTACGGTTTTTGTATTCGTAGGTTTCATGTCTTTCCAGGTTTTATCTGTTAGCCCAATGTCTTGATATTCTTTTCTTTATGATAATTGGTGACCGGATAGGAAGATTCAATCCTGTCCGGTCTTGGGGGCTTCTGTACATTCCTTTGGTGGGATGTAAATTGGTGGATGTAGTCTAACACACCCCCTACCCCCTCTCAAGAGGGGATGAGAATAGTTTTGACTATGGATTGGGGGAGTGTTGATTGTTAATTAGTTTGTTTTAGGAACAGCTACGTCACCTCCTGTACCATTAACCCAACCATCTTGTACAACAGATGCTTCTACCTTGACTTCTGTTAAACCGAGAACAAAAGTATAAGTGTATGCGGTGCTCTGTTTCAATGTACCATCCGGCAAATCAACTGTAACCTCGCAGGGGACAACAGAAGAACCACCATTCAAATTACTATCTTCTGTCTTGATATAGTATTCCAGTTTTACCTGAACTTTCTTGTTACTGTCAATGCCTGTAAGATAGTTGACAGGAATAAGATAAAGAGCATGATCTGGAGAAGTCTTAAATAAGTTCACTGCTGTAGTGGAAGAAGATATTTCTATGGCATCTTTAGCCGTGCTTCCTACAGTAATTTGTGTAGTAGACGAAGTATTCAGAATACTAGCTAAAGAATAATTGCTACTCATGAGTGCTGCCGGAGCTGAAGCACCCCCAGAAGAAGAAGTAGTAGTAGAAGTATCCCATTGTCCATCTTCTTTTGCAAATTTATAGGTAGCATATAAAAAAAGGCCTGTATTCGTACTTCCATCTGCTACCAAAGAAACTCCTGTTATATAGATCTTTGTCTTATTAGCATCGCCTTCACTTTTAAAATATTCGTCTCCCAATTTAGCTTTAAATACTGCTTTCGTCAATTTATGCTTCAAGGTAAATGACACATTACTTGTTGTCTTTGTTTGATTGATAACGCTATCTGTCACCAAATCTACCATATCCTTTGCTGCATCAGCTATTGTGAACTTAATAGTAGGATAGCCAGTAGCATTATTAGCGGATAATGCTATTTTAGGAGAAGTTGTCTGATCTGAAAGATACGGAGCATAAGCATAGAAAGAAACTTTATCACCTGTAGTATTCGGCCAATACTTTAATGGAGTATATTTCCAACTAGTGTTGTCACTATCATAGGTAACCTGTTGATTCCACATAAAATTAGGAGTAGAACTCGTTCCCATATCACTTTGCCCTGTATAATAAGCCAATATGCCGAAACCTTTACCACTTCCTTGTATAGCATCATTATCTGTTTTCACCCCACGTGCCTGTGTCCCCGTATATACACTAAACCCAACAGCCGGATGCGCATCCGAACTCACCTCCGTAATCTCATTCTGCGAGCAGCCTGCCAATGATACGACAGCCAATGCCCATAATAAATAATTCTTTTTCATACGATTATAATTTTAAATGACTCAAATTTTATTTTATCTCTATATCACTATCCTTTTCGTCTCCCCAGTCATCGACATCCACATCAAAACCGGAGTCGCTGCCGCCTTCCGGTTTCACATCGGGCACGGTTTCGGCATCCACCTCCATGTAGAGGGTGATGCGCCCCTCCTCCTCCAACTCATGCGGAACAACGGTAAAATCCTGCTCCAACTGAGTCTTGCCATCCACCAAAAGCATTTTCAACACAAAGCGGTGCGGAACTTCCGTGGCAAAACCGAAAACGGGAAAATTACCCGTCACACTGCCCTCGGTCAAAGAACCATCAGCAAAACGGATTTCGCCCAACTCGAACTGCTGCGTCACCAGATTGCCCGAAGGAGTGCCGTCCTTCAACAGCACAGATTCAGAGACACCTTCCAGCAATCCCACGGCAGAACGGACATTATTCAATCCCTTGATATTGATTTTCACCACCACATTCTTCACCAAGGAACGCGGAGACAGGCAGAGCAGGCACGGATCAGGACTCTCCGCATCACCGGATGCTGCTTGACGGGAATTTAACGGGGAATAATTACCCAACATACTTTCGGTTACCTCAAAGTTCTCTACCGCATCACTCGCTATTGCCTCGGGCACGCCCACAATAACCGTCTCCCCCGTCCCATCCCGCAACTCCACCTGACGGGCATAAGCCGACAGCGTGGCATGGGTATCGCCACGAAAGCCGATGCCGCTAAAGTCATCGAAGGTGCGGTTGAAAATGATTACATGATAGATGCCCGGAGAAAGGCGGACCGTCTCCTGTTTACGGTCACCCATCAGGACCACTTTGGGAATGCCTCCGGCAGCAGGATAGAATAGAGCCGTGGCACCCATGCCTGCTTCTTCCAATCCCGAACGGCTCCAATCCGCACGGATGGTTATTTCGGCCTCGCGGTAGTAGGTAAGCTCACGGCGTTCACAACCGGAGAGGCACAGACAGAAGTACAAAAGAACAGATAAGGAGAAATTTGTTCTTATGTTCTTTTGTCTAAAAATAAACATATATCGTATGTCTCTCATCGTGCCCCTCCTTTCTTCGCCTTGCGGTTCAGCAACCACACCAGCGAGATTTTTGCCTTGGTAGGTCCTATCCAGGTATAGTGTCCGTTGTTTTGCCACAACAAGGTGCGGTAGCCATCCGTCATATGGTAATGCCGGTAATAAGTGCGCAAGACGCCGATGCCCAAACTGAATTCCAGATTGAAGTTGCGCCCTATGTGGCGGCAATAGCCATAGCTGACACCCGAAGCAATGAAAAACTCTCCCTGATAACCTTCCTTCAACCACTGGAGGTCATACTTGCCACCGCCGGCATAGAAACCGAGGAAATGCCCCGACAGCGGAAGGCGGCGCCTGCGGTTGCCCAGCCAGCAACGGGCTTCCGCCCCACCCGACAAGACTTGCTGGCAATACTGGTTGCCGGAGAAAGTCCACCAAGGGAACATACATTCACCATTCACGGACCATCGGCGGCCGAGGGGGAGTTCCACTTCGAGGTTGGGCATCAGCGCGGCATCAAAAAGAAGGTTCGTCTTTACAGCCAGTGCAGGTGAACGCCTTTCCTGTGCATGGGCACAGAAAAGACATCCCGACAGCATATACAGGGAGAACAGCAGCAATCTGATATCCGGCATTCCTTTTATCATAATCAGCAATCGGTCAGTTTAATGTCCTCCAAAAAGGAACGGGTCAGTTGGTTTATCACGCCTAATTTTTGAGCGACTGCCCCATAACGCATATAAAATTCCTCGGAAGTGGGATGGTTGCAATTTAAGTGTTCCCCTATCGCCTCGAGCACATTGAGAAGGGAAATGCGCCCCGATGCACGGGTAAGGCTATAAGAAAGGAGTTTACCCGAAGGTTCATCGGCTTTTAAACGAATAAGGCCGGCTCTTTCCAGTTTGCCAAGCAAAGAGATGAAATCGGCATCGCTTATCTGATAATTATCCAAGCGAGAGCGTCTATGGTTGGCAATGTCATGTAAGGCTGCCAAAGCTTGTTGGGTTAAAAGTGTTAGCATAATAGTGTGTGTTTCGACTGCTACTTTGCAAGTAGCAGTATCATTATTCCGGTACAAAACTATGAATAAAAAATGAATATAGAAATTAAATAGCAGTTATTTTATGAATAAGGCTTGTTTTTTCTAAAATAAATAGGATTTTAGGGGAGAAATAGGAGAATTTTCCGGAAATTACGGGATTAATGTGTGGTAAGTTCTTGCTTTGCCGAATGCAGCATCTAATTATACATCAAATATCTTTTGTTCTTTTTAGCTCATAATATTCTTTCTCCAGTCACTTTATTTAATGGAAATTTCCAACAGCACATTCTTACTAATCAGTTCCACATTATATTTTTTCTTGAAAACTACTTTTGCACGCTGTATAGAAGTATCATTGGCGGGATGGCGACTGGCAACAATAAAGGCATATTTCTTCTTTCCTGCATTATCCCTCATATCCGAAAGCTGCCTTATACTCTTTTCAAGCTGCTCGATAGCATGAGGTAAATCTTTGCCTTTCAATTCCACAAAATATTCATTTCCACAATGGTCAATCACTAGATAATCACATTTTGCACCTTCTACGATCTGACATCCATCCACTACAATTTTCATCAATGGATGCCTATTAGGATTTAGAAACAGACATTTACGCTTATTTTCTTCCAACACCAGTAGTTTGTCTACCACTTCCTTCACACAAGCCTGCTTAAACTCCATCATCTCATTCTAAGTCTAATAATGCCGAAAATATACGACTTTCCCTGTCCGAAATTGTATCAATCTTATCTGCTACAACTAAACGGTATTCTTCATCTAATATGGAAATCACTTTACCATTCTCCATTTTATAGGCAGAAACCTTGTCAAAATCCATAATACAATCCTCGGGAACCCATTTTTTTACTTCCTCCTTCTTCTCCGGATGCATTTTCAATACATTGCCTGCCTCTATCAAATTATTTACTGCGGACAGCAAATAAGGGCTATGGGTGGTCACCGTCAGCAACGGGCAACGACCCACCATGCGTTGAAGCAGATCGACTTGTGTTTGAGGAAATAAATTTAATTCCGGTTCCTCTACCACATAACGGTTAAAAGAAGTTTCGGCTATAGCATAATCCAGTACCATCAGCAAAGGGATAACGGACTGAATGCCCGAAGAAGCATCCTTAAAAGGAATAGTCTTGCCACACCCATCCAGCATAATCATTTCCTGCATATTGTCTGCCCAAAAGCTTAAATTCAAAATAGAAGCGGCATAACGGGGAAATTTATTCTTTGCTTTTTCGTAAAGAGAAGCAAATTCCAGCAATGTGCTGGGAATGGGAGCCTTGGCCAGCACCAATGTAGCCAAAGAACGGGAGAAAGTACTCACAAAGAAGCGTTCTGAAGGGATATACAGATTATGAAAAGATTCATTTTTTTCGTTTCCTTCCGATACTTCACAATCAAAGCCTCCATTTTCATAAACAATTTCCCCATTGGCAGAACTGAAACTGATATATGTATCCTCATTAAAATAGGATGCAATATTCAAGGCCTCAAATTGAGGCATCAAGTCGTGGTCCCTATCCACACGTCCTATGGTTTCGTTGTTTTCAAAAATGGTTATCAGTTTCGCTATTGTGCTTTTGCCCGAGCCCTGCTCACCAATAAAGAAATTAAAATCTTTCAATATGACAACAGCCGAATCAATCGGACCAAAATTGCGAATTACAAGTCTACGTTCCATAATCATAATCTTTGATGCAAAGATATAAAAAGAATTATTCCCTACATCATTATTGCCGCTCCTTTTAGTGAATGTTATCGGGCGGAAAATTTTCCACCCTTACGGTGGATGAAGATGATATTGATTGGGCGGACACGGAGGTTCGCCCAATATGGGGAATTACAGATTTTTCTTGATTGCTACGATCATTTCCTGATATTCCACATCACTCAAATAAACTTTTCCCGGATTCATTTGGAATACGCCACCATAATCGGGACCGTCCACATACTTTGGAGCCAAATGGAAATGCAGATGGGAGAGTTTATCACTATATGCTCCATAATTTATCTTTTCGGGATGGAAAGTCTTATCCATAGCACGGGTTACACGGGCTACATCTGCCATAAATGCATTGCGCTCTTCATCGCTTAATTCAAACAAATCATTTACATGACCGTTATATGCCACCAGGCAACGGCCACGATAGGTTTGTTCCTTAAACAAGAATACACGTGATACACTTAGCGGTGCAATTTCAATCATCAAATTATGCAATGTTTCATTGTTCTGACAATACAGACAATCTTTAGGGTCACTTTTCATGGTCTCTTTTTATTAAATTAAAAATTAGTTATTATTCTGCTTCCATTTTCTCTTTCTTTCCCAGCAAACGATACACATCTGCACGCTCACCTACCACCCAAACCATATCACCTTCGGCAAAAGGTATATTTATATCGGGAGTCATCAGGTTACTATCTCCTTTCTCGACGCCTACCACCAGACATTTGTACTCATCGCGGATGCCACTTTCCCTAATATTCTTACCCAAGAAAGGCGAATGGGTGTCTATCACAAATTGTTTCAAACTCATTTCCCTCTTTTCCAAGTCCTCCTCCTCGGCAGCAGCCGATACCCTTTCTGCCTGACGGGCAAATTCTCCCAACTGCTCGTCCGTACCGATTACCTGAATCGTATCTCCGGGAAACAAGCGTACATTGGCTCCGGGAATATTGATGCGGTGCATGCCACGAATGATGGATGCCACGTGCACTCCATATTTATGCCCCAGGTTCAGTTCCTTCAACGTATGCCCTGCCCACAAGGAATCAGCCGGAATATCAAAATCTGAAAGGTGCAGGTCGCGGGACAGGAGATGGCCTTCATATTCGGGACGTTTCTGTCCGGTAAACTCGGCATGTACATCCCTGAAACGGAGATTCTGGATAAAGGTGCGTTCCATAAAGATGGACTGCTTCTTGAGCCAGCGCGAGAACATCATGAGGCACACCAATATAATGGCAATTCCTATCAGCAAAGTAGTGGAAGCCTGAAAGAGTTTCTCGATGACAAACATCACAAAGACAACCGCTATCACCATGCGAAGCAGAATGGTGGAAATAAGCGGAGCACGATTGAAACGGCTATCTTGCCACAACGCCTGAAACTCGATGGAGTGATTTTTCTTCATAATGATGGCACGCAGGAAGGGCGCCAGGCACGCAATAGTAAATATCGCCCCCGCCAGATTTGCCCAAAACACAGGCAAACTAACCCGGAACAGCGGAATAACAAAATGGAACGACAATGCAATCACTGCAATGCACAGCACAGAGTAAATCGCTACAATCCGGGCAATGGCAATCAGCAGCTTTTTCCAGTTATTCTCATGGTTCACCGTTTGGGAACCGGATGAATATCGTTCCAAAATCTTTTTCCACTTGTTAGGCAGATGTTTCTCCACCTTATTATATGCAGGTACAGCCAGACGTATCATGTAAGGAGTGAGGAACGTAGTTATAACCGACACCGCCACCACAATAGGATAAAGGAAATCACTCGTCACCTTCAGACTGACACCCAGGGAAGCGATGATAAATGCAAATTCACCTATTTGTGTCAAACTGAAACCGCACTGCATAGCCACCTTCAATGGCTGGCCCGCCAGTATTACCCCTCCCGTGCCGAAAACGACCTGTCCCAGCAGGATGGCGCAGGTAATAGCCACAATAGGCCATGCATACTCCACAATCATAGCGGGATCTACCATCATGCCCACCGAAACAAAGAAGATTGCTCCGAACAGATCTTTGACGGGTGCTACCAGTTTCTCTATATTCTCCGCTTCCACCGTTTCAGCCAGAATAGAACCCATGATAAATGCCCCGAAAGCGGCAGAGAAGCCTACTTGGGCAGCCAGCACTACCATTCCGAAACACATCGCCAGCGAAACAATGAGCAGCGTTTCATTCCCCATCCACTTGCGGGAGCGTTTCAAGAAAGTGGGAATGACATAAATTCCCACCACGAACCACAATATGAGGAAGAATAGTAACTTGCCAATGCTATACATCATCTCCGTGCCCTCAAAGTTTTGGCTGACCGCCATCGTACTCAGCATCACCATCAACACAATAGCCAGTATATCTTCCAGTATCAGAATACTCAGAACCAATCCGGCAAAACGTTGCTGCCTCAGCCCCAAGTCATCAAACGCCTTATAAATAATGGTGGTAGAGGACATGGCCAACATACCACCCAAGTATAGGCAATCCATATGCTTCCACCCAAAAGACCAGCCTACAAACATCCCCACCAGTATCATGCAGAAAATGATGGTACAGGCGGCAATGACCGCCGTCCCTCCTACTTTCACCAGTTTCTTGAAACTGAACTCAAGCCCCAAGGCAAATAATAGGAAGATCACACCTATATCAGACCAAGTATGGATATTCGCCATATCAATGACCGAAGGTGTGAAAGGTACATGGGGACTTGCTAAAAATCCGGCAACAATATAACCGAGAACCAGAGGTTGCTTCAACCGTTTAAAGACAAGCGTCATGATGCCGGCGCAAATCAGGATTAAAGCCAAATCACTTATCAGTGGAGCTAATTCAGACATAGCTAATCTATTTTTGAATGCAAAAATAAGAATTATCCACTTACAACGTCTTTTATCTTATCATTAATTTTGCTTTAAATCACTACTTTTTAACAGAAAAGCGCAAAAGGACAGATGAGGAAATTAATTGATAAAACAATGAAAAACGGAAGTACGCCGAAAAATAAGCTCTGTTGGTCGATTATATTTCGCCATCCGGAGATGGAAATATAGCTTTAGCCGGTCACTTTAACAAAAAAACACAAGATGAATATAACATGTGCCATATTGCATAACAACCCGAAGACAACAGAAAAACTGGAAAGTTTCATTGTGCAGACTCCTTTTCTCAGCCTGTGCGGCAAATATAAACATCCTATGGAGGCTCTTTCAGCTTATTATGAGCACCATATACAGTTGTTTCTGGTGGGGATAGAAGATAATGATATGGAAGGATGCCGTTTCTGCCAGTTATTGAATACGCCCACGCGGGTTATCTTTATTTCTAAGGATAAGAGATCGGCTGCCGATTGTTTCCGATTGGATGCTTTGGATTATTTGCTGGTTAGTGTGACGTATCCCGTTTTTTTGGAAGCAGCAAATAAAGCACTGCGATGGTTTAATACCCGAAAGCCTGTGGTTCCTGTGGCTTCCGAGGTTCCCAAAGAGGCGGAATTTATTTATATTAAATCAGAATATCGCATTATGCGGTTGGAACTGGAAGAAATCAATTATATAGAGGGATTGGGAGATTATGTCAAGATCTATTGCCGTAATGAGGTGAAACCTATTCTTAGCCTTTGCAGTATGAAAAGTTTGGAGCAGGCGTTACCTGACAGGGATTTTATGCGTGTGCATCGTTCTTATATTGTTAGAAAACAATGTATCAGTGTGTTGGAGCGTGGTAATATTATTTTCGGGAAAACCACAATTCCCGTAGGAGAGTCTTATCGCAAGCGGTTTCAGGAGTATCTTAGTCAATTACCTATTTTATAAAAGCTATGTTCAATAAGATTTTCATTTATTGTAGAGGCGGAAAAATATGAGTTCACTGAAATTCCCCTACGGTAGATGTTATTGCAAATATTATGAAAAGAATTAGGGAGACTCAACCCAATAGCCAAATCTCCCTAAAGGAATTTATAAACGATTCTAACAATTAATCGAATCAGAGAATACCCTTCACAGTTTCCAGCATACCTTTTTCCTGAATAGAATCAAGATTAGCTTTAACGGCTGCTGTCAATCCCGGAATATTGTTCAAATTTTCACCCCAGATAGATTCTGCTGCCAATACGCCTTCTGCTACCTTCTGAGTGCATCCTGTAGCCCACAGTTCTTTCAGCAAATTCATGATTTCGGGAGCATCATTCGGAGTAATTTCAGCACCATCGGCACGTACACCACCCTTATAATAAGTAATGATGGCAGCCAAACCTAATACCAAGCCTTTAGGCAATTCACCCTTGCGCTCCAAATAGATCTTCAAGCCCGGAAGATCGCGAGTTTCATATTTAGGGAATGAGTTCAGCATGATAGAAGTCACCTGGTGGTCTACAAACGGATTGTTGAAGCGTTCCAAAACATCTTCGGCAAATTTCTTCAACTCATCTTTCGGCAAATTCAATGTTTCCATCAACTCATCAAACATTACCTTGTGAATGTATTTACCCACCACTTCGTGTTCGCAAGCCTCGCGCACAATATTGATGCCAGACAGATAAGCTACCGGAGACAACACCGTATGGGGACCATTCAGCAAAGTAACCTTTCTTTCATGATAAGGAGCTTCGGAAGGAACAAACAATACATTCAGACCGGCCTTGTCAGCGGGGAATTCCTTTGCTATCTCCTGAGGAGCCTCTATCACCCACAAGTGGAAGATTTCTGCCTGTACCACCAAGTTATCATCATACTGCAATTTCTCTTTAATGGCAGCAATATCTTTGCGGGGGAATCCCGGAACGATACGGTCTACCAAAGTAGCGTAAACACCACACGCTTCTTCAAACCATTTCTTAAAGTCTTCACCCAGATTCCACAATTCAATGTATTGATAGATAGTTTCTTTCAGCTTATGACCATTCAGGAAAATCAATTCGCAAGGGAAGATAATCAAGCCTTTGCTCTTGTCACCATTGAATGTTTTGTAGCGATGATACAGTAATTGAGTCAGTTTGCCCGGATAAGAAGAAGCGGGAGCATCGTCCAATTTGCAGGCAGGATCAAAAGCAATACCGGCTTCAGTAGTGTTAGAGATCACAAAACGCATTTCCGGTTGCTCTGCCAATTTCATAAACTCGGCATTCTGAGAATAAGGATTCAATGCGCGGCTGATGACATCAATTTTAGTCAAACTGTTCACTACCTCGCCTTTGTCCAATCCTTGCAGATTGACGTGATATAAGCAATCTTGCGCATTCAGCATATCAACCATACCTTTATCAATAGGTTGAACTACGACTACGCTACTGTTGAAATCAGCTTTTTCGTTCATGTTGTAGATAATCCAGTCTACAAATGCACGGAGGAAATTACCTTCACCAAATTGAATGATTCTTTCGGGACGTTGAGCCTTAATGGCTGTCTCCTTGTTTAATGCTTTCATATTCTTATTATATTATGTGTTTATTCATATCTATATTTATAGAAGAAGACGAAACAGATTTTGCGATGTACCCATCTTATCTATGCTTTCTTATAAATGGTAATATATATTTAAGTTTTTACATACTATCATTTACTAAAGCATTTAAAATCTTTAAATCTTCGCCGCAAAGATACAAATAATTTTGTTATTCCAAATAAAATTTCTACTTTCGTGTTCGATAACGGTTAATAAATCTAAAGGGATGTTCTTCGACATCTTTTTAGAAACAGCTTTTTAATAAAAGTCAAAATAAACAACAATTATATAGAAATTAAAAGACTACTTATGAAAAACTTTATGGATGAAAACTTCTTGCTCCAGACAGAAACTGCACAGAAGTTATATCATGAGCATGCGGCTAAAATGCCTATTATCGACTATCACTGTCACTTAATCCCTCAAATGGTTGCTGACGATTATCAATTCAAATCACTGACAGAGATTTGGTTGGGCGGAGACCATTATAAATGGCGTGCCATGCGTACCAACGGCGTAGATGAACGTTTCTGCACCGGTAAAGACACCACAGACTGGGAAAAATTCGAGAAATGGGCGGAAACCGTACCTTATACATTCCGTAACCCGCTATATCACTGGACTCACTTGGAATTGAAAACAGCTTTCGGCATTGATAAGGTGTTGAACCCCAAAACAGCCCGTGAAATCTATGATGAATGTAATGAGAAACTGGCTCAACCAGAATATTCTGCACGGGGCATGATGCGCCGTTACCACGTAGAAACGGTTTGTACCACCGATGATCCTATTGATTCACTGGAATATCACATCAAGACTCGCGAAAGCGGTTTTGAAATAAAGATGCTTCCCACCTGGCGTCCGGACAAGGCAATGGCAGTAGAAGTACCTGCTGATTTCCGTGCGTATGTAGAAAAACTGTCGGCAGTAAGCGGCATTACTATTTCTTCTTTCGATGATATGATAGCAGCATTGCGCAAACGCCATGATTTCTTTGCAGAGCAAGGTTGCAAACTGTCTGACCATGGTATTGAAGAATTCTATGCTGAAGATTACACCGATGCAGAAATCAAAGCTATATTTAATAAGGTATATGGCGGTACAGAATTGACTAAAGAAGAAATTCTGAAATTCAAATCTGCCATGTTGATTGTCTTCGGGGAGATGGATTGGGAAAAAGGCTGGACTCAGCAATTCCACTACGGCGCTATCCGTAACAACAATACCAAGATGTTCAAGCTTCTTGGCGCTGATACCGGTTTCGATTCAATAGGCGAATTTACTACTGCCAAAGCTATGTCTAAGTTCCTGGATCGTCTGAACACGGAAGGTAAACTGACCAAGACTATTCTTTATAACTTGAATCCTTGTGCCAACGAAGTAATTGCTACTATGCTGGGCAACTTCCAGGATGGTACTATTCCGGGTAAAATCCAGTTTGGTTCAGGATGGTGGTTCCTTGATCAGAAAGATGGTATGGAAAAACAGATGAATGCATTGTCATTGTTGGGCTTGTTAAGCCGTTTTGTAGGTATGTTGACGGACTCTCGCTCATTCCTGTCTTATCCACGTCATGAGTATTTCCGCCGTACTCTGTGTAACTTGCTGGGCAACGATGTAGAAAACGGTGAAATCCCCGCATGCGAAATAGAACGTGTAAACCAGATGGTAGAAGATATTGCTTATAATAATGCAAAGAAGTTCTTCCAGTTCTAAAGAATCAGGAAGCTGATAAATTTCTCCTCCACCCGGTAAGCCAGGTGGAGGATTTTTCTTATAATAACTCCTTGATGGCATCCGTTATTTCTTTATCAGTTGTGCCCTTACCATAACCATATATGATTTTCTTTATAACTCTATTTTCATCCAGTATAAAGTAATAAGGCACTCCCCGGTTGCCATCTAAATAATTCTGTATTACTTTATCATTTCCCTCCAATAATTTATAGTTTATCCTATTTGTATTTATATAGTTTTGAATCGAATGAATCTTTCGTTTCCAACTCTCTATAGCTACCACTTCCAGTTCCTCTTTCTTGAATTGATTTTTTAATCCGTTCAGAAATGGAATAGCCATTTTGCATGGGCCACAGCCTACGCCTGTAAAGTTGATCAATAGGACTTTGCTCTTAAACCCAGCAAGTGATACGTCTTGTTCATTGATATCTCTCAGAGTCCAATCCGGCGCTTGGGCTCCTACAAGACTAGGTTTTGACTGTTTCTTCCCCTGCTCACCACGTTTTCTTATCTCATAATCCAGTGGAAAATAGTCGTATAAGCTAAAGTTCTCAATGGACAATTTATTGATCTCTACATTTGAGCAAACTTCCACACTCGTTCCTTGTGACATCTCTCTTCGTTTTTTATAGGGCAAATCATTCTCCTTATTTATCCATAATTCATAAATAGAAACGGGATTCGGGTCATATGGATTAGTCAGGTGATAATCCTTTCCGAAAAATTCAATTTGCTGATCTTCGTAAATTTCCATCTTGAAATGATAAGCATCTCCTATGTCTTTAAGATCAGTAATAATGCTATCCGAAGTGGTAAGCGCATATCGAATCACACTTTTTGCATAATTGAAGAATGGAGCAGTTAAAGGTCTGAAAGGATGTTTATTCGATGAAAAATCATCAATCAGCACTCCCTTCTTTTCATGATAAGCATGAGCATTGATATTACCATCATATCCCCATAAAAACACTTTATTCCCAATAATATTATCATATTCTACATAACTTGCCCCGATGGCGGTATCTTGGGGATTGTCATATTCCTCGATATAATGAGTGCGTGTAAATAAGGGCACTGTATCACCGGGTTCCCATGCTGTTACACATTCATCATATGTGGCCGACTTAATCTGTTCCAGATTACTCAACACCTTTCTCAAATACTCCATCTTTTTATTATTCTGACCATTCATCATAATCACCGATAATAAAAAGAGAAAAACTAAACCTGTTTTTGTTTTCATACTATTACTTTTATTAATTCGTGAAATATTTTGTTGTTGCAAAGAAGAATAAAAACGCATATTCTCTCAAATTATTTATCTGAACTTTGTCTGAACTCTTTCTTTTCCGCAAAAATAAACCAAGAAAACAACAGCTTTTTCCACCTAGTTATTTACTTTTGCATTCAAAATTTATACGATGAAAAGGAGCAAAACGCATATTATCATACTTACAGCCATTATCGCTGCAATCATATTCACCCTATATATTGCCTTTCACAATAGCAAAGAGCGAATAAAGAATGAAATAAACTATGCTTTCAAAGAAGCAATCACCAAAGACTATAACGATAGACTGGCCTATATCAGTTACTACCATCCGGAACCGACAAACTGGGATATAAAGATGTATGCCCTTGCACCTGTGCTGGACAGAAAAGTAAAGGAATACACTATAAGAACCAAGAAAGGGAAAACAATCTATACTTTTAAAGATAGTCTGAACGAGCAAATAGCCAAGCCATTATTGAACCAATATATCCTGTCCCAACTAAAACCTATAAAAGCAGATGAACTGAATTCTGTTTTTCAAACGATATTATCCAGCCATAATGTCACAGGTACATCCGGTACAACCTATTATAATAAGCAAGCATTGCAATATAGCAATAATGATTCTATCATTCCTCCCTCAGCCCATTGCACCCCCCGCTATACATTGGACATTGCCCAAGATATTCGCGTGCAAGCCTGGGTAGATTATAATCTGGCAACCATATTGAAACACATTGATAATACCATCTTCTGGATTGTCGGACAATTCATTATTGTTGCCGCTATATTAATCTTCTACAGGAAAGAAAAGACCCCCCAAACGACTTTTCACCAAATGCTGATAGACCTGGAAAAACAAGAACTATCTATAGATGGTACACCATGCAACATTCAGAAACTGGATCTCACCCTATTAAATATCCTCTATCAGAAAACGGGCTTATGCATTAGTCGCAATGAAATAAAACAAACCTTTTGGCCTACTGATGATAATGCCAACGAAAAGATAGATGCACATATCAAGGCTATTCGAAAAGTTTTAAAAGACTTTCCCGATTATAAATTGGTTACAGTCAGAGGAAAAGGATATTATTTATCCACTCCATAGCTTTTATCCAGTTGACATGAAATGAAATCCTCTATCCGAAAAAGCCCGTTTCTATTTTATTTCCCCCTTTTTTTATGTATATTTGCGACTCTTTTAACACAAAACGTGGGGATTTACTAGAATTGGGAGACGCAATAACATGAAAATCAAATTTATAAGTCTTGCGAGCGGAAGTAGCGGCAACTGCTATTTTTTGGGAACAGAGACATATGGCATATTGGTGGATGCAGGAATTGGCATCCGCACTATAAAAAAAACATTAAAGGAATTAGGTATCGGATTGGAGATAATCCGGGCAGTATTTGTAACGCATGACCATGCAGACCATATTAAGGCTGTGGGGCATTTAGGAGAAAAATACGGCATACCGGTCTATTCTACTCCGGAGGTTCATGCAGGCATCAACAAAAGCTATTGCATAACTGAAAAACTATCTACCTGCATTCACTACCTGCATAAAGGAGAAGTTATGAAGCTGGAAGATTTCGCTATCACCGCTTTTGAGGTTCCCCATGACGGAACAGACAACGTGGGTTACTGCATGAACATAGATGGTAAGACCTTTTCTTTCCTTACCGACTTGGGACACATTACCCCTACCGCTGCCCAATATATATGTAAAGCCAATTACTTGATACTGGAAGCCAATTACGACGAAGAAATGTTGAAGATGGGTCCATACCCCCAATATCTGAAAGAACGTATCTCCGGACCGAATGGTCACATGAGCAATCGCGAGACAGCAGAGTTTTTAGCAGAAAACATCAATGAAGGATTAAAATATATCTGGCTTTGCCACCTTAGCAAAGACAATAATCATCCCGAACTGGCATATAAGACGGTGGAACTCTCCTTGAGAAGTAAAGGCGTGTTAGTAGGCAAAGACGTGCAAGTCATTGCTTTAAAGCGAAATACGCCTTCCGAACTTTATGAGTTTGAATAAATTTCGATGAAATGGTGAAAAAAGGATGCAAAATGTTGGAGGTTTAAAAGAAAACTCCTACCTTTGCAACCGCAAATTAGAAATGAATGCACTCTTAGCTCAGTTGGTAGAGCAACTGACTCTTAATCAGTGGGTCCAGGGTTCGAATCCCTGAGGGTGTACAAAAGAAGAAAAATAGTTTGCAACTTGCACTCTTAGCTCAGTTGGTAGAGCAACTGACTCTTAATCAGTGGGTCCAGGGTTCGAATCCCTGAGGGTGTACAAAAGAAGAAAAATAGTTTGCAACTTGCACTCTTAGCTCAGTTGGTAGAGCAACTGACTCTTAATCAGTGGGTCCAGGGTTCGAATCCCTGAGGGTGTACAAAAAGGAGTAACTTTTGTTACTCCTTTTTTATATATCCCAACAAAAACAAAAGTGGCTACCCATCACAGGCCGCCACTTTAACTTACAAATGAGCGTACAGCCATCCAAAGGCTGCAAGCAAGGAAAATCAGTTATCGTATATATTCAAAATATCACCTATCTTTTCTAAAACATCCAGATCCAAATCCTCCACTTCAAGAGCTATCAATGTATTGGTTATATACAAGCGATTACCCAAGAAAAGATATTTTGCATGGAATGGATTATCATTATAAGAGAATTTCAAATTTATAACTCGATCGTTCTCTTCATTACACAATTCCTTAATTCTATTTATAATGACTGACTTTTCCATAACAAATAATATTACAGCGATTTTTTCAATTAATCTGCTACAAAGATAAAAAACCCTACAATAAACTTCACATAATTTATAGAAAAGTTATATGAAAGTTATTAACAATTTTATTAAATCTAAGCAATAGATGAGTATTTTAAAGCAAAGTCCAACAGTATATGTAGGGCAAAGTTTGGCTTTAAGACTAAACTTTCCGCCTTATTCTTTGTTATATGATAAACTTAAACAAGAAGAATAATGAGCAGACGTAGCCAATTAGAGTACGAGGTTTCTCAGGCGAAAGAACGCTTGAGAAATATTCCTAAAGATGTACCCGGAAATATCAAGAAAATCTGGGAACAAGAATTAAGAAACCTGGAACTGGAACTTAACAATCTCACAGACGAGGAGGAAGACAACAACGATTGAATCTTCTTCAATGTCCGTATTTCAACGAAATGAAGGTGGTGTCCGCCTATTCTCAGGCGGACACATCTTCATCCACCCCTATTTTATAGATCATGATTTATCTTTTCCTTTCTCGATTGGAGTCAAAGCGGTTTTAGCGCCCTCCACCACAGGAGTTAATATATCAAAGATTACCTGTTTGTATTCAGACAAGGCGATACTTAGCAGAAGTTCTTCTTTTCTAATTTTGTCTGCCAAGGCATACTTATCCTTTTCGTATGCTTTATTCTGCATATAAACCCGATAGGTATTATAATTTTCATAAAATGCAGAAATGGAACGGAACATACGGCCATAATTCTCTTTCAGATTTTGGCGGTCTTCCTCATTAAAATAATCACCCGGATGAGCGACAAAAACTGTATCTTGTGCTGAAATCACAGGTTGTGTCAATGCAGGCAGAGAATCTGAAGCTATCCTCCGATCCAGATACCCTAATACTGTTTTTATCTCATCTTCATTAACCAAACTTTTCAGAACCTTCAATGAAGTATCATAGTATTTCATTACTTCATTAGCATTCTTTGCACTCATGCTACGGGTATCCACTGTTTGGTTGTTCTTTGGATTTCCGGAACAAGAGGATACCGAAAGGGCACAAAGAAACACCCCATACAACAACAAATTTTTCTTCATACTGCCAGTATTAAATTATAATACACTTATAACAATATGAAGTCCTATTTGCTCACGCGCCCGTCTCTTTTTTCTCCAAATTGCTCTTAATTTTCTCTAACAAAAGAAGACAACCCTGCATTTTAGGATTATTATAGCAGATATACGCCTGCTCAAAAAGCATATCCACCGTATCTTTCAAATTAGGCGTATATGCTGCTTTATCTATACGCATATCCGTGGGAAGAGTCTGTGCATCAAACCATTTCTTCAACTCGTCCACTTCTTCTATTGTATATGTTTTCTTTCCTGCTATCATAATATATATTTTTTTTAAAATGGATAACCTACAGCAAAATGAAATGCAAAATCCCTGCTGAAACGGGGATGAATTACCGGATACCGGTCTTTTCCCGTCTCTACCGGATTCACTGCCTTCATACCACCATCAAAACGCAAAATCAGATAATCAAGATCAAAACGTATGCCCAGTCCGTATGCAACGGCTATCTGCTTATAGAATTGATCAAACTTGAACACGCCTCCCTCCTGTTCCGAATCATCGCGGATAGTCCATATATTACCGGCATCAATAAATGCGGCACCGTTCAACTTCCAGAATAAATGAGTACGGTATTCCACATTCAAATCCAGTTTGATGTCTCCGGCCTGATTGATAAAATTCATGCTTCCATCGCCGTTGCCTTTGTAAACTCCCGGTCCCAAGGAACGCACAGACCACCCACGCACACTGTTTGCACCACCGGAAAAATAGCGCTTCTCAAAAGGAAGCACCTTCAAGTTACCATATGGATATGCCACCCCCGCGCCAATATGGAACACAAATGAGTTTCGAGGGTCAATCATAAAGTTCTTTGCAAAGTCAAAATCCGCCTTTACATATTGTGCAAAAGGGATATTTGCCAGTACATAACTATTTCCTTCCCGGGGAGTGGAATGTGCCAATTTAGATGCCCCATACAGCAAGTTTCCGGCTTCTTCAAAGTTCACGCGAATGGAGTAAGAATTGGTGGTAGGAGTTCTCATCATCGTATTTCCGGCACTATTGTAAGTAAAACCATACCCCATGCGCACAATGAGCAGATTCTCATAACTGGTTCTTAAAAGCGAGTTAGTCTCAGCCATTTTATCCAGATAAATCCGGAAAGTGTCCGACACATGTGGCATATATACATAGTTCACATCTATCAAGTCAAAGCGGTGCTGTATGCGCTTTTTGTCACTCCACTTATAACTCCATGAGGCAGAGGCAAGCATACGCGAAAACTCCGGACGTATCTGCGAGTTGAACTTCACTCCCACTTCAGAAGTAGCCCTGCTTTTCTTTTTAAAATCCGAGGACAGAAAGGGAAAAAGGAATTGAGGAAAGTTCAAACTGCTCTCCACGCCATATTCCAGATAGTTATCGTTTACATAATCCTGAGAAGTCCCCAGCCCTGTAATTGCTTCATACGCGCCACGCACTTTCATGGTGAATGCTTCCGAGCCTTTAAACACATTGCGGTGCTGAAAGGAAACCGAAGCGGCAGCCCCCAAGTCGCCGGCAGAGTTTGTTCCTTCTATTTCAAATGCCATTGATTTATTCTGGCTTTTGGCAAGGAGCACATAGGCATCCAGCTTGGTACTGTCATTCTCGGTTATCTCATTGAAACGGATATTAGAGTATTTCAAGGCACGCAGACGCCCCAGATTGGCGTATGTACTTTGTACATCCTGCTCATTATATAGTTCTCCGAAACGAATGCGGTTGAAATCCAGCAACATTTGGGGACGGAGGAAGATCTTATCTTTATAATACATATTATATCCCTTGTATTGCAAAGAGTCAAAATTCTGCAAAGAACTTTCCCCTTGCAGGGACATAATTTCATTGTCGGCAATAAAATTCACATCCCTCACCATGTATTGCTCATGCTTTTGCGGAACATCCTCTTTCCGGCGTTGGTAAGGGAGTAATCTCAATGTAAGATCCACCAAGTAAGTATTCCGTACTGTGTCTGCCTGATACACCAGGAAATCCTTATTGAATTTATAATATCCCTTATTTTGAAGCAGTTTGGTGATGCGTTGACGTTCAGCATCCAGCAGGTTCACATCAAAAGGCATACCGGGATGCAACATACTTTGTGCAGAATCCTGCTGCATATAGTCATTAATCATCAGGTCATTAATATCATAAGCCAAATGACGCACCACATATGGACGCCCTGCCTGTATGCTATATGCCAGTTTCAGTCTGTTCTTTTTTACATTCTTGTCCAGCTTCACGGTGGCGCCCATGTATCCCATGTTGCGCACGGCTTTCTCTATCTCCGCCTGAGATTTTGAAGCTATGGATTCGTCATAAATCACCGGAGCATCCCCTATCTTCCTGAAGAAGCGGTTGATCCACTTGGTGGAATCCAATCCGGACACACAATAGGTGCGCATAGGAACCTTGACCAGATTAAACCACTTTGCATTGGGATTTTGACGGACATACGAATTGAATAACGAAGGTTTTACTTCTTTCGTATCCGATACAATCTTGACTTCATCTAATAAATACTTATCCTCCGGAATAAATTTATTAACCGAACACGAAGTACATAGTGCTATTATAAATGTGTAAATATAAGGGTGCGCGCTTTTCTTCATACAAATCCGTAACCTTCGCAAATTTACCTACAAAGATAGATATTAATTGAAAATATCTTCTTAGCTTTGCTCCAAATATTTGTTATTTAATAGAAATAATCATGCTGAGCAAGAACAAAATTAAATATATCCATTCGCTGGAGCTGAAAAAGAATCGTAAGGAAGAACAAGTTTTTGTGGCCGAAGGGCATAAATTGGTAGGCGATTTGCTGGGGCATTTCCCTTGCCGATTGTTGGTGGCTACTTCCGGATGGTTGCATATGCAGGAGTCTTTGGTGGCCGATGAGGTGATTGAAGTGACACAGGAAGAATTGTCACGCGCCAGTTTGCAAAAGGCACCACAAGAGGTGTTGGCGGTATTTGCACAGCCTGTTTATGAGTTGAATCCGGAGGTGATGAAGACTTCCCTCTGCCTGGCGCTGGATGATGTACAGGATCCGGGAAATCTGGGGACCATTATCCGCTTGGCAGATTGGTTTGGCATTGAGCATATCTTTTGCTCGGTGGGCACGGCGGATGTGTTCAATCCGAAGACGGTGCAGGCCACTATGGGGGCATTGGCTCGGGTAAAGGTACATTATTGTTCGTTGCCGCAGTTGATTGATGAAGTAAAGGGAGATGTGCCGGTTTATGGGACTTTTCTGGATGGAGAGGTAATTTATAAGGAAAAGCTATCTGCCAATGGGTTGATAGTGATGGGAAATGAAGGAAAAGGAGTGAGCGCTGAGGTGAAAAAGAGAATTGACAGAAGATTATATATTCCGAATTATCCGCAAGAACGGGAAACTTCCGAGTCGCTGAATGTGGCGATAGCTACGGCAGTGGTTTGTGGAGAGTTTAGGAGGAGAATGTTATGATGGTAAAACATATTAAAGTGTATCCAATCAGTATTTTCATCCTCCATTCCGCATTTTATTAGAAAATCTTCCCACGAGACAGTTTCTCACCAAATGTGATATTCAAATTCAGCGTCAACCGGTCTTCCTGCATCAGATTACTACGGGAATTCATTTGCTTACGCCAGGTAACTCCCAGTGACACCACCGTTTCACGAATGGGGAAAGCAGCACCGGCACTTAAATCGAGATTGTACATTTTGCCTTGCTTCAACACTACATACGAGTTGCTATATCCTACTCCCATCATCAGTTCCACAGGATTAGGTTTGCGGGAAGGCATAATAAATACCGTCCCCAGATTGGCACGATGCTGGTCTATATACTTCACCGAACTAACCGAAGAGTGATTACGGCTCCATTGCATCCAACTGTAATCCCCCGTTACCACCCATCGTTTATTCTCAAAAGTCAGTCCTCCACCGATTCGTTGCGGAATGAACTGCTTTTCATTATATAAACTCACATCCAAGTCATCATCCGTAGAACTATTCTCGTAAGTGAGACTACCATTTTGCTTCAAGCGGGTGGAAAACCCATAAACACCACCCACCGACCAATTTTTGCTTAATGCATAATGCAAGCCGAAATCTACATAAAAAGCCCCTTTCTCCGATTTCCGCGTCACGATGGCACTCTCCTGAGTCTCGGTCTGCTGCACTGTCCCCGAAATCATACCAAGATTGACTCCCAACGATATTTTCCTGCCGATAAGAAAAGCATTGGTAAGATAAAGTTTATACAATCCTCCCGTACCCTCGAACAACGACGAAACTTGCCCGCCATTTGTACCTTCCACCTCTTGGGCTGATTTTATCATATAACCCACACTGCTATAAGGAGCCACTCCAACCATGGCATACCAGCCGGGCAACAAGCGAAGTCCTAATGAAACACGACTCGGATTCCCCGTCTCTGCCGTGCTAAAATCGCCCAACATACTATAACGGCTATAACTGCCCGTCATGCCAATATCATAAACAAAGCAGGTGGTATCCATACTGCTGATGCAAGCCGGATTCTGAGTATTCATAAATCCCCGGCGATTCAGTGCGATACCTGCCGAACCCAGTCCGGCATATTTTCCACCGTCTGATGCCGCTATCTCTCCCAATCCGTACATGGAAGTGGGAGTATTTGTAGTATTCTGCGCGGATAGTCCTCCGGCTACCGTCAGCCCTATAATGCCGGTCAATATTTTCTGTATCATCATCTGTCGTATGTTTTATATCGTATATCCAATCTTATTTGTCCTGTTCCCTGAGCAGGATCATTCGTAAATACCACCTGATCGAAAGTACATACAAAATCATCATCATCCAGTATCAGGAAAAGTTTCTGCCGGTTCAATCCCCATGTACCCAGATTATCCTGCATGAATGAGGTAAGGTCGAAAGAATAGTACGTTTCCTTTCCCTCCATGTCATCCACTGTCAGGCTGCCATCCTGAATGGTGGTTCCCATCGAATCATACACCTGATCCACCGTGTTGTTACTGTCGTCCGCTATATACAAACGCAGAGTAGACGGCAACTGATTCACTGCTCCATACGATTTCCCCAACGGGTACAGGTACAATGCGGCACTTTCTATGGAGACAATATCTCCATTTATCATTAAATCATTTAAATAAGGAAACTCTATAGCATTATAAATACCCGTTAACCCCTGTAAATAAGCACGCTTACCTGTTTTTGCAGAAGAAGTGGCAAAGATAGCCCCTCCTTTACTCAATGCCTCCAAAGGACTATCTGACCGATCGTGTTCCACACGCGTATAGGCATAGGTGCGATTCACCTTTATATCCAATTCGCTTTCCGTATTAGTTTCATTCAATATATGGTAATACATCCTCATATATACAGATGAATCACTCACCATAAATCCTGAGACGCAACTGCCCGTTTCATCGGGCATCAAAGCCAGTCCGTGCAAATAAGCCCGAAATTTGTCCTGAGTATCGAATACATCTTTCTCCGCCAACATATCTTCAAATAATTGCTTGCCAAAATTATCGGGCATCCGTATTTCCATACTCTCTTTCTTGCCGGGACGTGGAAGATAGGTAAAACTAAACAAAGGCGCAGATTCCACAGGCACGTAAGAAGTATTATAGAGTGTTTCGCCTTGCAGATAGGTAATAATCCGTTCCAACGGATAAATCCCGATGCGTTGTGCCGCCAGTGTATCTCCCCAGTAATGTCCCGATGGTTTTAAGTTCAAGGTAATGGAATCGAATACATAGGTGTTAGTTACACCGGGTTTAAAGGAATTGGCTGTAAACTCAGCCAAATAAGAAGCCTTCACTTTACCCCAAACACTATCATTATAATATCCCACCTGACAAACACTGTCGCCCAAGGTTGCCAGTGAGTCAACCAGAATTGTACTAATATCCACCGTACAAGTATCTGTAAACACATTCTTAAAAGAGCTCTTCACCAGGCTCCCACCCAGTGAAGAATTCTCATCCTGACAAGAGCAGAAGGCAAATAAAACCAATGTCAAGCCAACAACTAATTTTCTCATATTTATTATTTTCGTTATTTCCGGTGGCAAAGAAAAATAATCCGGGGCAATGCTGCCGCATGGAATCGGTGAACCCGTTTCTTTTATCGGTCAACGCGTTCACCGATAAATCAGCCCGTTTTATCGACTATATTTGGCATAGTTTCGCGCTGCCCCTATTTTTGCAGCAAAAATTTAGAAAAGAAGAATAAAGATGAATGTAAAAATGACATTAGGAATGTTACTTGCCGGACTGGTCATGTTCAGCAGTTGCATTTCGGACGATGATTCATACACACAGGGAGTATGGTCACAGAAAGCAAACTTGGACGGCCCCGCACGCGGTCATGCTTGTAGTTTCACCATCGGCAACAAAGGTTACTTATTTGGCGGATACGGTTATAACAAGAACCTGAACGACTTATGGATTTATAATATTGATGGTAATTATTGGGAACAGGGGACTTCCATGCCTGCCACAGAAAGACATGATGCCACGGCCTTTGCCATCAATGGAAAAGGTTACATTACAACCGGAGTGAACCGCACCACAGGGGAGTATATGAAAGACACTTGGGAATATGATCCCAACACAGATACATGGACACAAATGGATGACTTTCCCGGTACTGCCCGCAAAGGTACATTCTCTTTCTCCTTAAATGGCTACGGTTATGTGGGTGGCGGAAAAGATGCCGATAATTATTTGAAAGATATATATAGATTTGATCCCACCGCACCGGCAGGCAGCCAATGGACACAAATTGTGGGTTACGGCGGAACTAAACGTATTTATGCCACGACTTTCATTATAGACAACGAAGCCTATTTGTGTTGCGGATCAAATAACGGCACAAACGTATATGACTTTTGGAAATTTGACGGTACCACGTGGACGCAATTACGCGATATATCCAATACCAGCGATTATGATTATGATGACGATTACGCCATTATGCGCAACCAAGCCGCCGCCTTTGTCATTGACGGGAAAGCCTATCTGGTAGGAGGAAACAGCGCGGAAAGCAGTGGCAGCAATTACTCGGATTACTGGATTTATGATCCGTCCACGGACTTATGGTCGGGCGAAGGCGATTATGAGTACACACCTTTTGGAGGAAGTTCACGTACCGGAACATCTTCATTCTCCACCGGTGAACGCGGGTTTATTGTGGGAGGAAAGAGTGGAAGTAATGTATATGATGATGTTTGGGAACTTCTGCCCTATGAACTGGAAGATTGATTAATATAGCAATAAAGCAGTTTTTTTCATTTTTTGTAGTAGTTAGGAAACGCGAATATTCAAGAAATAATTCTGAATATTCGCGTTATGCTTCGTGAATATTCACGTTGGCATGTGTGAATATTCACGTCAGCCCACGCGAATATTCGCGTTTTTATTTTCTGAACGGCGGTTTTACAACCACAGCTTTCAACTTGCGTCCGCGTACATCAATAAAGATTTCAGTACCCAAAGCTGCATATGCAGTTTGTACATAACCCATACCGATTCCTATTTTACGCATCGGAGACATGGTACCGCTAGTCACTTCACCTATCTTTTCACCTTCGGCATTCACCAGTTCGTATCCATGACGGGGAATACCACGATCTACCATTTCAAAAGCAACCAGTTTACGTTTCAATCCTTCTGCTTTCTGTTTTTCCAGGAAGGCACGAGAGGTGAAGTTCTTTCCGTCTACAAACTTAGTAATCCATCCCAGTCCGGCTTCCAATGGAGAAGTGGTATCACTCAAATCATTGCCATACAGGCAAAAGCCCATTTCCAAGCGCAATGTATCGCGTGCACCCAACCCCACGGGTTTGATACCTTCGGGAGCACCGGCTTCAAAAATTGCCTTCCAAATAGCCTGACCTGCTTCGGGATAGAAATAAAGTTCGAAACCTCCGGCACCGGTATAGCCTGTATTAGAGATGATTACATCTTTCTGTCCTGCAAACTCGCCTGTAGCGAAAGAGTAATAAGGAATTTCAGAAAGGTTGACCGAAGTCAGTTTCTGCAATACCTCTGTTGCTTTCGGACCCTGGATGGCAAGCTGTGCCATGCGGTCGGAAGCATTTTCCAATTCTGCACCTACAGTGTTGTGGCTGACACACCAGTTCCAGTCTTTTTCTATATTGGCGGCATTTACTACCAACAGGTATTTTTCGGGTTCATAGTGATAAACCAACAGGTCGTCCACAATACCTCCCTGCTCATTGGGGAAGCAAGTATATTGAGCCTTGCCTATGGCCAAGGTTGCTACGTTGTTCGAAGTCACTTGCTGCAAAAATTCGAGTGCATTCGGGCCTTTTACCCAAAATTCGCCCATGTGGGATACGTCAAAGACACCTACGGCATTGCATACAGTAAGGTGTTCGTCAATGATTCCCGAGTATTCGATAGGCATATTATAACCTGCGAATTCGTGCATTTTTGCCCCTAGGGCAATGTGTGTTTCGGTAAACGGTGTTGTTTTCATGTTACTAATTTAATATTTTAAGGTTAATAAAATCTGTTTCGTTATCTGGCTACTACTTCTGCAATTTTCACCACTACATTCATTGCCTTTTCAATGGACTGTATCGGTGCAAATTCATATCTTCCGTGGAAATTCAGTCCGCCGGCAAAGATATTGGGACAAGGTAATCCTTTGAAAGAAAGTTGCGCTCCGTCCGTACCGCCACGAATGGCTTTTACTTTCGGGGTTACTCCCGCTTCTTCCATTGCCTTGAAAGCTATATCGATAATATGCATCACCGGTTCAATCTTTTCGCGCATATTGTAATACTGGTCTTTCAGTTCCACAGTCACGGTTCCTTCACCATATTTCTTGTTGATGATTTCAGCCCATTTCTTCATGCTTTCCTTGCATGCCTCAAATTTAACGCGGTCATGGTCGCGAATGATGTACGAGATAGTGGTTTGCTCCACATCTCCGGTCATACCTACCAAGTGGTAGAATCCCTGGTAACCTTCGGTAGCTTCCGGCACTTCATCGGTAGGCAGCAGGCTTACAAACTCATTGGCTACACGCAAAGAGTTGATCATTTTGTTCTTGGCATAGCCCGGATGAACATTACGCCCTTTCACAATTACCTTGGCAGAAGCGGCATTGAAGTTTTCAAATTCCAACTCTCCTACTTCACCGCCATCCATGGTGTATGCCCATTCACAACCGAATTTCTCTACATCAAATTTATGCGCTCCCAGTCCTATTTCTTCATCGGGATTGAAACCTACGCGAATCTTTCCGTGTTTAATTTCGGGATGTTCTTTTAGATAAACCATAGCCGAGATAATTTCGGCAATACCTGCCTTGTCATCGGCGCCCAACAGTGTCTTGCCATTGGTTACTATCAGGTCTTCTCCTTTATGATCCAGCAATTCGGGGAATTGTTTGGGAGAAAGCACGATGTTGTCTTCTTCGCAAAGAACAATGTCAGAGCCATCATAACCATAAACAATGCGCGGAGTAACTCCTGCACCTGTCATATCGGGGCTGGTATCCATGTGTGCTATAAAACCAATGGTGGGAACCGGCTCATCCGTATTTGCAGGCAGGGTGGCAAACAGATAACCATTCTCATCTAATGAGATTTCTTCAAATCCCAACTGTTCCAACTCGGATTTCAGGTATTGTGCAAACACCATTTGCTTCGGTGTACTGGGCGTAACGCCGCTGTTCTCATCAGACTGAGTGTCGAAGCTTACGTATTTTAAAAATCGTTCTATTACTGTCATATTATCTTTTTGTTTTAATATTCATAGTTGCTGTAAAAATAGGAAAAGAGCCGTGAATTGCCAAACAATTCACGGCTCTTTTTTATTAATAGTTTATTATTTTGCTATCAGAAGCAGCTGGAACCATCAAAACAATGGGTACAGACCTTACATTTTGGTAATCCTATAGCCTCAACCAAAGTCTCCAATGTATTGAACTTCAAGGAGCTTAATCCGAAACGGTCAGAAATCATCTGAACCATTTTCTTATATTCCGGCGAGTCTGTTGTAGCATATTTTTCCAGGTTCTTATTCTCATCACCTTCTATTTCCTGAATCATGCGGCGAGTAATCAATTCCAAATCACTCTTTGAAGAAGTGAAACCGATGAACGGGCAACCATAGATCAGCGGCGGACAAGCAATACGCATATGAACCTCCTTTGCTCCATAATCAAACAGGATCTTCACATTGTCGCGAAGCTGTGTTCCACGCACAATGGAATCGTCACAAAACAGCACACGTTTATCCTGCAACATGGCACGGTTAGGAATCAATTTCATTTTTGCCACCAATGAACGCATTTCCTGATTGGCAGGGGTAAAGCTTCGTGGCCAGGTGGGTGTATATTTAGTGATGGCACGATGGTAAGGAATGCCTTTCCCTTCGGCATAGCCCAAAGCCATACCTACGCCAGAATCAGGAATACCACAAGCACAATCTACTTCGGAATCATCCTTCTGCCCCATCTTGAAACCACTCATAAAGCGGACTTCCTCTACATTCTTGCCTTCATAACACGAAACAGGGAAACCATAATACACCCACAAAAAAGAACAAATCTGCATTCCTTCATTCGGCTTGCGCATTTGTTCCATTCCGTCGGCACGCAAGCGGATTATTTCGCCCGGTCCCACATATTTTTCTATTTCATAATCCAAGTTCGGCAAACTGCTCGACTCGCTGGTTGCGGCATATGCGCCGTCTTTCTTTCCTATCACTATAGGCGTGCGTCCCCATTTGTCGCGGGCGGCTATGATGCCATCTTCCGTCAGTATCAGCATGGAGCATGATCCTTTGATCTTATTGAATACATTCTCAATGCCTTCTACGAAATCCCTCCCTTGTATAATGAGCAATGCTATCAACTCTGTCTGATTGGTCTTTCCAAGACTCATTTCTGAGAAGTGCATATTGGCTGCCAGCAAGTCGCGCTCCAATTCCGGAATATTATTGATTTTGGCGACTGTAACGATAGCGAACTTGCCCAGATGCGAGTTGATGACAATAGGCTGCGGGTCTGTATCACTGATGACACCTATGCCCGAGTTGCCTTTGAACTTTGGAAGCTCTGATTCAAACTTAGTGCGGAAATAAGAACTCTCCAGATTGTGGATAGAACGCATAAACCCTTCTCCCCGGGCATATGTAGCCAAACCACCTCTCTTGGTTCCTAAATGTGAATTATAATCCGTCCCGTAAAATAAGTCGGTGACGCATTCAGCCTTTGCGACTGTTCCAAAAAAACCACCCATTCCTTTTTGCGTATTTTCGATTAGGGTGCAAAATTACTAAAAAAGTTTGGCTTCAAATGAATTATCATTGCTATTTTTGCATTAAAATGTAACATATATGAAATCTCTCTTATTCATTTTTCTGGGAGGAGGTACGGGGAGCGTACTCCGCTACTTACTTACCATCGGCATTTCCCGACAAGGGGTGACAAGTTTTCCATGGGGAACTTTTGCGGTTAACGTACTGGGATGCATACTGATAGGTGTTTTTTATACGATGACTTCGCGCATACATATCAGCAATGAAGTAAGGTTGATGCTCACCATCGGGCTGTGCGGAGGATTCACCACGTTTTCCACTTTCAGCAATGAGAGCCTGCAATTATTGAAATCGGGGATGTATCCCACTTTTTTCGCTTATGTTATTGGCAGTGTAGTGCTGGGACTTCTAGGGGTGATGCTGGGAGCTTGGATGAGTGAATGATTTAATAAAGAGAGCAAACAAAACCATGTCCTTCTTTGTTATATCCATAAAACCATCTATAACATATAAATATTAGAAAAATGAAAATTGCAGAGATTAAAGGAAGAGAGATTTTGGATTCACGTGGCAACCCCACTGTGGAAGTAGACGTTATATTGGAATCAGGCATCATGGGCCGCGCTTCTGTCCCATCGGGAGCTTCTACCGGCGAACATGAGGCATTGGAACTGCGCGATGGTGACAATACCCGTTACGGCGGCAAAGGTGTACTGAAGGCTGTAGAAAATATAAATCATATCATTGCCCCTGCATTGGTGGGAATGGATTCCCTGGACCAACGTGGCATAGACCAAGCTATGCTGGCACTAGACGGAACCCCAACCAAATCCAAACTGGGTGCAAATGCCATCTTAGGCGTATCCCTTGCCGTGGCCAAGGCTGCTGCCAACTATCTGGATATACCTTTATATAGATACATCGGCGGAACAAATACCTATGTGATGCCCGTTCCGATGATGAATATCATAAACGGAGGCTCACACAGTGACGCTCCTATCGCTTTTCAGGAGTTTATGATCCGCCCCGTAGGCGCCACTTCTTTCCGCGAAGCGTTACGTATGGGAGCCGAAGTATTCCATGCACTGAAAGTAGTATTGAAGAAACGCGGTTTGAGTACAGCCGTAGGCGATGAAGGCGGATTTGCCCCTGTATTGGATGGCACAGAAGATGCATTGAATTGTATCCTTGCCGCTATCGAAGCTGCCGGATACGAACCATTTAAACATATTACTATCGGTTTGGATTGCGCTTCTTCCGAATTTTATCACGATGGCATTTATGACTATACCAAGTTTGAAGGTGCTAAAGGTGAAAAGCGCACCGCTTCCGAGCAGGTGGCCTATTTGGAAAAACTGAGTTGGGACTATCCTATTGATTCCATAGAGGATGGTATGGCAGAAAACGATTGGGAAGGTTGGCGTATGCTGACAGAACGTTTGGGTAACCGTTGCCAGTTGGTAGGTGATGACTTATTTGTTACCAATGTGCAATTCCTGGAAAAAGGTATCAGTGAAGGTTGTGCAAACTCTATCCTGGTAAAAGTAAACCAAATCGGTTCACTGACCGAAACACTGGATGCTATTGAAATGGCACAGCGCAATGGTTATACCACAGTGACAAGCCACCGCTCCGGTGAAACGGAAGATGCTACAATTGCAGACATTGCAGTGGCAACCAACAGTGGACAGATCAAGACCGGTTCATTGAGCCGTAGCGACCGTATGGCAAAATACAATCAGTTGCTACGAATTGAAGAAGAATTGGGAAGTCGTGCCGTGTATGGATACAAAAAGATTGCGCACAATTTTAAAGCATAAGCTATCTAGATTCCAAATATTTAGATAAAGAATACCTCAAACCGGATCGTGATAATTCCGGTTTGAGGTAAAAATCAAAAAACAAACTCATTTCAAATGAACCTTAAAAGCAAGACCGCCGGAGAAATATTTTCCGTCATTTAGTTCTGCTATGAGGTTAATATGATCTTTCCAAAAACTATATTCAAAGCCTATATTGCAAGTCCTTGCATCATACTCTGCCATCAGATTCAAGCCATTCATCATCTTCACAGCAAAAGATTCCTGCGCAGGCAATCCCAATCGGAAATTTACCCCTATTGCCGGACGATTATGATGTTCCCAGGTAGCAGGTCGGTCCAACACCCATGAAAGATGAACTCCCAACATTCCCAGATTCTCAAAATCAATATGCTTCGTAGCAGCAATATAATAACGGGTAAAAAAACAGTTCCCTCCATTTTGGTCACGGCTGGATATTCCTCCTCCGCCATAACTGTCATGGGTGCCCGGATCATCAACTCCTATCACAATCTGTGGTGTCCACACTTTCCACCATCCCTCTTTCCACGCGCGTAACCGAAAATTGAAAGATCTATCCTGATTAGTATATTTTCCCCACGATTGCTCCGGAAAATAAGTGGAACCCTCATTGGCATAATTCAACGTACAGGTATATCCCACTTCCAGCCATGGAAAAATCGTAATATTAAGATAATAATTGAACGTATATTTTACATCAAAATCGTAGTAATGCAGAGGAGTTATATCCAACACATTACCACCGAACATGAATGTCTTATCCCGTTGCATATCGGCTGTAGGTGCATGAAGCAATCCTGTAGTACCTCTTAAAGCCTGCCCATGGACAGAGGTACTTATTAACAGACATGCCGATGCAACCGCAAACATCACGCATATTTTTTTCTTATAATGAATTAATCCCATCTCTTCTTTTAGCGTTTCTGTGCAAGCAACCATTCAAAATATTTTTCATGCTCATCTACCAAATGTTCCCATGAATATTCAGAACGAATTTCCTCCAGATTTGCCGCAATGAATGCCTCCTTGTCACGAACAGATATTACATCCATATTATTCAATAAATCCGTTACCTCTACTGATGTGCTATAATATTCCGCATAATTCTTCAATACGGCCCGATTGAACAGATTATCATTAGCTAAAATAAAACAACCGGAAGCCATAGCCTCCAACAATGACGGATTCGTTCCCCCCACTGAATGTCCGTGGAAGTAGGCAAAAGAAAACTTACGTATCGAGTTCAACTTCTTGAAATCATAGATACCACCTGTAAAGCGTATCGACTTCTCCATACCATACCGGGCTACCAGTTCCTTACCATGAGGAGTATTGGTCTTGCCTACAATGACTAATGGTTTAAGCCCATTCTCTTTAGATGCCAAATAACCATCAATTGCCATTACTATATTATTTTCGGGTTCTAGTCTCGCCACCAGTAAGTAATAATTGTTTTGCTCCAAACCAAATTCCTTCAGGAACTCCGGATTATAATCATCGTGAATATCCGCTCCGTATGCCAAAAATTTGCTCTCCTTGCCATACTTCTCTTTGTAGTAGTCATGGATACCCATATTATCGGCTATCAAGTAATGGCTATGCTTTACCGTCATCCGTTCTTCCCAAAAAACAAACTTTTGCACCCATTTATTAAACTTCGTGCGCTTATATTCCAGACCGTCCATATTTGTTGTGAATACCGGATGCTTGATATTCTTCACATCAAACCAGATATATGCAGGTACGATACTTGTGTATCCGGCTTCATAGATAACATCAAACTTTTCCCGTTTCAATGCATCACGCAGTGAGGCGAAATCATAGAAAAAACTTCCTACGGAACTTCCCATCCATGTTTCAGGACTGTAGATATGTTTGATACGGACCCCTTTATAAGTGTTTTCCTTGTAAGGATGAAAATGAGGAGAATAGACGGTCACTTCATGACCTCTTTTTACCAAACCCACAGAAATGTATTCGGCAAATTGTTCGAAGCCTCCGTAGTTATTAGGGATACCACGGGTGCTGATAAAGGCGATTTTCATTAGAAAATTAAGTGTATGAAGTTTAGCCCAACTACAGAAAGTAGCTGGGATATCAAGAAAAAAATATTATATTAATGAAATACAGCTACTGCTGTCTAAAACGAGCAAAGACTGAAATTATTTCTTTCGACTCTCCTGATATTTTTAAAGAGTTACATTTGAGAACCAACTTTCATCAGCCCATCACTCCTGTTTTAAGCTTATGTTCCAAAAACGAATACACATATTTATGAACTTTGATAAGAATCCAAAACATCGGTAAAACTCAGCGTATGCATAATGTCGTAATATTCATCAATCATTCCTATTCCTCCGTATCGTTTGATGTATTGGTAGGCTTGTAGTATACTCAGACCATTCATTTCTGCAAAACGACTGACAAGTGCCATCAGGTATTCCGCTTTGTCTCTTAATATCATTCTTCATATCAACTCTACACTTTAATCACAAAAATGATACTTTTCTAATTATCTGTATTACATTGTTCGGTTCTTTTCCAATCATAATGAGGATTTAACTTTTCAGAAGAAGCTTATGAAGCCTTACTTAACAACAATTCTTTCTATACCATCAATCATTCTTACATAAGAATAATTCTGTGATAAAAGTATTGCATTCCGACTTAATGAACCATAAATTGCATTATCTGTCAATATGCTGACTATCCTCATTTTAATCTCCTCTAATTGCTGTACATCTATCTTATAGCCATTGACACCATCGTCTACCAAGTCTACAACTCCTCCAACTGTTGGCACAATGACAGGAAGACCGGCTGTCATTGCTTCAAGAACAGTCATGCCAAATGTTTCTACAACCAATTCTTTATTGGACAAATTCAAGACCAACGAAGCACGTTTGTAAAAAGGTAGAACATCCTTTTGTCTATCCCATATCATTAAATTCGATGGAATCTCTATTTTGTAATCTTTTAGGAATGAATTGATAGCATTCCAAGAATCATTTATTACGAGTTCAAAATAGAACTGAGGCAATGACACAGCCAAACTAATAAACTCCAATGTCCCTTTATACAATTTCAACGAAGATAACATGAGAACTCGTTTCTCCTTTTTCTCCTTCCCTCTAAATTTCATGCATTCTTTCTCAAAAGCAGAAGGAAGACTATTAGGAATTGTCCTTATACCAGTCTTCCTTTGCAAAAATTGACGCTGATAATCCGAAACACAAATAATCTCATCAGCAAGTTTTTGCATGAACCATGCCAAAAGTATGTAAAACCGACTTTTTACTGTCGCATTCTCATGATAATGATATACAATTCTCTTTCCAGACAGTTTAGCGGCAACAGCTGCTCCTACCGGCATGATGGTATTCAAATAGAACACAATATCTTTTTGGAACAGATAACGAAAGGAGAAACAAAAAATATAACATTGTACAAACAGAAACTGCAAAGCATTCCACAACCTGTTTCTAGAGAAATGATAATGGTATTGATAAAAAGTAACATTTTCTTTTTCCTGCAAACAATTCAAAGCACCATTTCCTTTAGAAGTAATCATATCAATAGAATAACCTTTAGACAGCAAACCTGATAATACCATTTCCAAAACTTTAGGACTTCCGCTGTAATCGTTTAATACGTGAAAACAGGCTATTTTCATAAGTTTTATTATCTTATCGATTATACTTAGCCAATCGTGCTATCCGCAAGTTCGTTAATAATGCTACGTAAATGATAATATACTTCAGTTTACAACTGCATAAAATGGAAATCATCCAATACTTTTTCTTGAAAAACATTTTTCTTGAAAAGTTTCTATCAGTCGCATTTAAATAGTACCATTGGTCATAAAAAGCCTTACTTAAACAAGCTACAGATTTGTAGACTATAATGGACTTTTGATGGCTTATAATAGCAATCTTATCAAAAAGACCCTCAGCCACCTTAATTACATCCAGCACCTTTTTCACAGAAGGCCTAGACTGAGTTATAGACCCTTCACGCATATAATAATAATATAACGACCGGTCCAAATAAAGACATCTTTCACAATATACATATACTATAGGAGTGAAAAGCCAATCTTCAAAACAAATACCCTCAACAAAATACAGATTATTTTTCTTTAAAAATGAGTGCTTATATATATAGAATGGCACTCCAGTAAACGGATATATAAATCCTCGATTATACAATTTCATTCCATTTAGAATTTCGCCATCATTTATATTTCTTTTTACCTCCTGCTCTCTATAACCATTATCTGTCGCATAATAAGTATTGAATGCCATCATATCTATATTATTCTTTTCAAACAAGCAACATATAGTTCTTAAACAATTATCTTCAATCCAATCATCACTATCTATAAACCATACAAGTTCCCCTCTTGCTTTTTTTAGCCCGGCATTCCTTGCAGAACTTAAACCGCCATTCGGTTTATCTATTAGCACAATATGCTGATATTTATTAGTGTATTCTTTCAATATACTCAAACTATCATCACATGAACCATCATTAACCACTATTATTTCGTACTCTCTATCATTGAGATCCTGTCGCAAACAACTTTCCAAACAACGGGATAGATATTTTTCTACATTATATACAGGAATAATCAAACTTACTGAGACCATACATCACTATTTTTATCATTTTCCGTTTCAAAGACTATCACAAATAGAAATGAAATAACAACATAAAGTTAGAACACACAATACTATAAAATCCGTTGCTAAAAAATTGTTTATAGGAGAAAATTCAAAAAAGACTTTAAATACTTGTCCATAAATATACATAACAACTTATTTTGGATATGGCTTGATAACTTTGCTAAAAACGCTTCATCAATTGTTCGCTTTCGTCCACCTCCTGTCACTTACATATACCAGCCCGAACCATAATATAGGAAATACGTTTCTTAATCTTTCTCCACAAACTTCGGTGAGGGGTAATCCAAGAGGCTGAGTAGTGGTGAATAGAAACTGTGTCAGATGTGATATTCAATTCTCCAGTAAAATAATTCTTAGGACAAAAGTATTCTGTTGGATATATGTAAATATCATCAATCATCATTATACCGCCATCAACATACCTAAATTCTTTTTTGCTCAGAATTGAACTTATTATGGTAACCACAGTGTCGGTAATTACCCCTGACCATGTGGTAAAATGATGAGATTCATAATAATCCAATACCTCCTTATATATAGGAAGGTGGGCTGGTGCCCCAATTCCAATGCCTGGGTTAACATCCGATACAATCATGTTCACTCTTGATGATAGATTTTTCTCCATCCCCATAAAAGCCCCTCTATCAATAATTACTTCCATATTCCTCACTATTTCTACATCTGTATCAAAGTATAGACCTCCATAGTTGTATATTACCCAAAAACGTACATAGTCGCTGACGAAAGCATATTTCTTTAATTTGTATGCTTCTCTTGTATAAGAAATTGCGTTGACATCAAAGTTATCTTCATTCCATTCCTTTATCTCGTAGCATGGAAGGTATTTCCTCCATGAAGCTAAACACATTTGCGCTGATGTTGGCATAGGATTATGTCCAAACCAACAATAATGAATTGTTTTAGGTATCATAAAATTCTACTATATTATCTATAAAATAGAGTATGTTTTAATTTCCGTTTTAGCGTCGCTTTGTAGATAATTAATAATTTAAAATAGTATTCAGCTCCTGTTTTACAATTGCAAATACGAGCCTCTTCATAAAATTGGCTTATCATGTTACTTGAGGACACCCCCCTCCTATCATAAATAGCAACATATACGGGTGTCTTTACAAATTTCCATCCTGAATCATAGACCTTTTTAATCATGTCATAATCAGCTGCTAACTTATAACTCACATCAAATTTATATTGTTTTGCAACATTTATTCGCATAAAAATCGACTGATGACATATCCCCATACCTTTAAGTTTTTTGTTTACATCGAAGAACGGAGTCATTGAAAATTCCTTTATTGTACCGTTATCACTTGAATAAACATTGCCAAAGACCACTCCAACTTCCTTGTCATAATCTTTACAAAATATTTTTGAACATACATCAATATCAGCAAAAGTATCACCCGCATTCATAAAAATAATCCAATCACCTGTTGCCTTTTCAATACCTTTATTCATAGCGTCAAATATACCATTATCAAGTTCTGAGTATATCTTAGTGTTGAAATTAGCCAATAATCGCGCTATCTTTATAGTATCATCTACGCTGTTTCCATCGATTATTAAGTATTCCATATCTTGATAGGTTTGCGTAAGCACCGATTTCATAGTTTTGCCAATAGACTCTTGGCAGTTATAAGTTACGGTAATAACAGAAATTTTATTCATTATCAATTTGTAGTATGTACACGAAGATTAAATAATATATTGTCAAAAAAGATGTTTCGGAAATTGTAGTGCTACTTAGTCCCACAACAAATTCTAGACAGAATGCTATAAATGTTCCAAAAATCAAAGTGGAAGCATACCTGTGCTTATAAAAAAATCTTCCTATATACACTAGAACATTGAAATACAAGAATATTCCAATAAGGCCCAAACGCGTAAGCAAATTTCCATAAGCAATATCCGGCGTAATTAATTGCTGAGTACGTTGCCACTCATTGCTCCACAAACCAATTTTAAAGCTATATTTTGCTAATTCTGCATTAGATGGAGAACGATACAAACCGAGCCCTACCAACAATTCTAGCATGCGTTCTTGCATATAAATCCACCGTTCAAATACCCAAGCAAATCTATATGACAACGTGGCTGACTCACTTGTAGTTTGGTAATCACCTATATCCCCTGCCACTATTAGGTTAATGTCTTCATCGAAACCACGGCTAGTTATGAAAGGTAATATAAATGGGAATATTACCAAAATCATCACAAAAACCACAAGTATACGGATTTTTTTTTTAGAATGTCGTTTCTTATCTGCAACAAATAACAATGCCAAAATAATACTTGCTAAACTAATGCTAATATAAGTTCGCCCCAATGTGGCTAAGCAAGCTAAAGAAAATACAGCTCTACAAACATTTTTATTAAATATGAAAATCTTTTCTGTCAATGGTATAAAGCTTAATACTAAAAATAAAATAAGAAAAGGTGGGCTATTGTAAAATCTGTATAACCCGGATGTTTCTAAGACTCCGCCACTAAGCATATAAGGCATCATTTTCACACCTGTAAATGCCTGTATTATATAAAGCACAGACATTATAAAGATCAGCGTTGAAATCATTCTTAACAGACTTATTACGTCCTCTTTATTGATTTTAGAGAAAACATATATACCGCAGACAAAGGTCATTCCATATAATGCAGAAAATATATCAGTAAGAGTAATATGATAATAGAAAGAGGAAATAGCACATGACACCAATAAAAACGCTATATAATATCGTATTTTTTTCTTTAATGCAGATGGAATATTACCAAGATTCGGTTTATCAAGCAATATGGCTATAACCATATACATAAAACCTAACTTTAATGGATATTCACCTATCACATCTAGAATTAGCAATCCATACCCTCCTCCATATCCGGAGAGAAACCCTATGAATATAAATAAAGACCATATTTTCTGCTTATTTAAAAGAAGAATAATAGCTATTACTAAAATTATGTATCCTAACATATTTATTCTTTTATTCTAAATTCAAAAGTTGCTCTACTCGTTTTATGAACTTTGCAAGATTTCCTTCCAAAAGTTTTCTGGCAGGCATATCTTTTATTACTACACTGCCTGCCACATTTATGCACTTTGCCCCAATTGCAACTCTTTTACAGATAGTGCATCTTATACCAAGGGAAGTTTATAACATAGGTAAACCTTCTACATAAAATAACCTATTATTTATAATCATCTTTGTTTCTTTACAATCTTAAATATTTCAGCCATTATTTTTTCTCCCCATATATCCCAATTAAATTTGTCTTCAAATAACTTTCTTGATCCTAATGATAAATAATCCATCTGTCCGAATTTAATGCATTCATATATTTTTTTTGCAAAATTCTCTTCGTTGTTTGATAAAGGGAACACATATCCATTAACTCCGTCAATTACATAAGAAGGAACTCCACCTGTGTTATATGAAAATATAGGAAGACCGTATGCAGCAGCTTCGCAATTTACAATGCCATGAAACTCAGCTTTCGTAGGAAATATAAATAAATCGGCATTTTCATATTGCTTATAGAATTTAATCCGTTGATCTTCTTTATTTTTATCAAGCATACCAACATATACGACATTTTTATCTTCCAAGATATAATCATCCGGCTTACCCCCTACAATTGTTAAAGTTGCATTAAGATAATATGTAGATCTGAGCAGCAACAATGTCTTATATGCAACGTCAATACCTTTTCGTTTGGCATCAATACCTATGAACAACATATTTAAAGATTTATCTATACTAAAATGCTTGACTTTATAGTTTACTTCATTATTTAAAAGATTAGCGCCGGTTTCCACAATAGATACTTTTCCTTTTACGTCAAAATCTACCCGATACTTTACCAACTCATCCATAATCCATTGACTCGGAGAAAAGATTTTAGTCAGGTTATTTAATGCCTTGTTTTCAACGTTAATACCTTGTAGCCGTGACAGACTCGGCACTTTAAAATAATAGTAATTTAATGCAGATTGAAAAATGGCATCTATTCTTACAAATATAGGTTTTGCAGTTTTCAAAAAAGCAATGTTCAGCGTGTCTGTTGAGAAAACAAAATCATAATCAATATCTGAAATTTTTCTCTCTATATCCTTTGCCATCATTCTTGAAAGTAAGACATTTCGCCCACACGGATTATACCTCAACCCAATCATGAGTTTATAATATAATCTCAATGGCAGTGTAACGAGTTTATTAGTCCATCCCTTAATCTCCGGTTTTATCCATATTACATCATCACAACGTTTTTTTAATTGCTGGTATATGCTGTATGGAACGCCACTTCTAACAATACGGTCGTTTGGATCTTGTTCACATACTAATATAGCTTTCATACAACTTATATTTAATTGTATTCGTTTCTATACACCTTGCCCATATCATCCAATGCCATTTGTGTCCATTCACTAAAAAGACAAGATGTGGGAGTTAGAGTCATTTCTCCAAATAAGATTTTTTCTCCAGTATCATACAAATCCACACGCATCAAATCAAATCCATTTGAGAGCTTTTTGGCAATTTCAATCATCTTATCCAAATTAGTGGGTTTTGTTATATCTTCATAATGCCCATCTTTCCTATATTCTTTGACTGGCTTCCAATCTAAAGTATAGGGTGTATATGTTGGTTCACCTTTTTCTCTACTACCACATGCTAAAATACAATATGGCCTACCATGAAAACACATGAACTTGTAATCAATGGGGAAACCACCGTGATTATCTTGTATAAATTCCTCACAAACTAATTTATGTGGTATTTTATCATAATGATGTTCTGACAAACTGTAGTGCTCTACAGCCATCCAATTATTTAAAGTTTTTATGGCTTCGTCGATATTTAAAGTCTTCTTATCCGTACAAATTAAATTCATCTTTGAACCAAAATTCACTTTCAATGCAAATTGGTTTGGAAGTACTGAAAAATTTATCTCTTCCGTTCTATCCCACACCCCTAACAAATTTATCAGATAAGACCTTCCTATTCGTTCTTCAACAAATTTTCGTACTTCATATTTATCAGCAAGATAGTAATATCTATCAAAATAGCCTGACAAGTACTTGGAAATCCATATTTCAGCAAGATCTTTAGGATGTTCAAAGTCAAGTTTTTTATGACGTTCACACTTGTATTGAAAGGCATAATAACCTTTAATATCGTTTTTAGATAGAAGATATTTCACATATCTACCGCTAAGTTTTTTTTCCATTATGTGCAGATAATGATTTAATTTAGTTTGCTTTATCTCCATTTTAGTGATTATTAATTTTATGTTCCAATTCAAAAGAAATTCTGTCCTTGTGTGACTCACAAAGAATCGTATTTCTTATGCCAAGATACCAATTATCATCTATTCCTATGTGAAAAAAATTTCAGCAAACTATTTATCAACCTATTGAATAATCCTCGATAGACCGGTGTCAGTCCATTTATGAATGGATGCTTCAAATAAAAATCATACAAATAGTCTGCAAGTTTTTTATCATCAGTCAAAACATCATTAAGTTTTTGAATTTGCTCATCAAAATCTGCCCTGTCATTTATAAAACGAACTGTCGCTTGTTCTCGGCATTGCTCTATCGGATAAGTTTCAAACGATATCTTTTCACTCTCTATATTTAAAACCATGATAAAACCATAGCATAGAACCATGTAATTGGCCTATCTAATCCCTCGCCAAAACAATAGTTTCCTAAACCATAGAATATAGGCTTACTTTTATAAATTTCATACTCACAGAAACAATGCTGATGGTGATTTAACACCATGTCTGCTCCAGCATCAATAAAGAAACGATATGTCTTCTTCATTCTGATACTAGGCTGTTGGCAATACTCATGACCTCCGTGTACAATAATGAAAACATAATCAGCATTTTGTTTAACCTCTTTAATGTCATAATATTGCTTTATCGGATTGAGAGGATTGCAGCCACCCCTGTTTTCTGTCGCTATCGTAAATTCATTTTCACATACGTTTATAAAGGCAAGTTTATTATTATCGACCGTAATATACAATGTTTCTGAAGCTTTAGCTATACAATCACCTCCCCCTACATGTAAAAATCCATATTGGTTGATTGCTTCAAATGAGTTTTAAATAGCATTGCTGACATAATCTCTAAAATGGTTATTTGCCAAACATAGAAGACTAAAACCACACCATTTTAAAGCATCCAATGCCTCTTCTCCACTTTTGAGATTAGGTCCTGATTTTCTTATGGGTAAATCATCCACAGTAGCTATTGTTGTTTCAAAATTAACCAGACTTAAATCAACACTGGAAACAAGATGCTTAACTTCGCCCAATACATACGAGAAATCTTTATCTAAAAACTTTTCTTGTAACCTTAACCTAGAACAGAAATCCCCTGCAAATAATATTTTCATTGCTTTATCTTATAATAATATTCACGTATTTTTAACAAAACAAATATTCGTTCATTGATAGTTAGACCGACATAGAATATCGATAAACTTGATGATATAATGCATGAAACCGTAACTATCAAAAGCCTCGTCAGAGATTCGTTCATTATATTCATCTCTAAAAGAGGTATAGGGAAACTTAAAACTATGATGATGAATGCTCTGACAAATACCTCCTTTGCAAACACTCTTCCTGAAAGTCCAATTAAAGAATAACATAAGCGCAACCTTATTATGAGAAATAGTGAATAGGCTATAAAGTCTACTACATATCCCCAATAGACAGGCATTCCTAATTTATAAAGGAAATAGACAACAGGTAGAACAGCAAATCCTACCATGCCAATAGTTAATTGATATTGTTTAATATCGCCTGTTGAAAGAATAGCAGTAATAGTAGCCTTTCCAAACACTCTGACTATATTATTTATTAAAATTAGCCGTAAAAAAAGAACTGCTAATGGTGGAACATCTTTAAGCCACAGTACAAGTATCTGTTCCGATTCCAAAAGCAAAGGAAAGGAAATAACAAAAAGCAAGTAAAAGGAATAACGTGTTCCCCTAATGACAAGGCTATGCATATAACCTAATTCATTGGCAGCATAGGATTTAGTAATCTGCGGATTTATAGCTATAGTGAAATTATTAACAAAATTTTCTAGAACTGCATTTAATTGCATTGCTATACCACTTGCAGCATTTACTATAACTCCAAAAAACATATTCATTAAAACATTTATACCTTGCTCCATAAACATAGAGGAGGCTGCTCCAAAAAAGTTCCATCCTGAAAATTTTACCATTTCTATTAAGCATCTTCTGTCAAAAACAAGGTGATAAGTACATTCTTTGAAGTGTTTTTTAGTATATACACCATAAATAAACCTTAAACAGAGTGTTACTAAGAACATTAATATGGCATAAACGATAAGAACATCATAAGGAGTAATAAAAACAAGAAAAACAATGACTAACTTCAGTGCAACTTCTAAGATTGAAATATACGCAAATGCTGACATCTTCTCGTGAGCAACAATTGCCGAATTATAAGGAACAGATATTAAATTAACACAGAATGAGAGCACAGATAACTGATATACCCACATCGCTGCTACTTCTCTTCCTATAGGTATTTCCAACTTATTATAAAAAAACCATAAACCTATCGTTTCGGCAAGAACAATGGTCAGAAATGAAAATATCAATTGAATGTTTACAGAAGTTGAAAACACCTTCTTTAATTCCAGTCCATTATTCTTTCCCAAAGAATAGGCAAGGAAACGACTAATTGCTGCTGATAACTGCCCGGAAATGAGGCTGAACATAGCAACAAAGCCACCAACCAAATTGTATATACCATAGTTTTCAAAGCCTAATGCATTAAGTATAACTCGACTAGTAAAGAGTCCTATAAATAGAAGTACCATCATTCTAGCAAAGAGAATGATAGTGTTCTTTGCTATACGCTTATTATTGTTTTGAGCAGAATTATCCATTAAATTACGAGGGGTTCTATTAAATAATACTCACGAAGGTTAGGTGGTATAAGGTAAGTAAAGTATAAGTTTAGAACCACAAAGACTTAATCACGTCTAAATATACCTTCCGCATATGTTTTATCTTTTACATTATCAAGACAGACATTATAATAGTTGGAATTGATGACATCACATAATCTCTTGAATATTCCGATATCATTTACAACCGACCATGATTGCCTTCCTTCATTTGGACTGAAATTGCCAGATTATAACAATCATAGTATCCCGCCCTGTGAAGCCCCAAATGCCTAGACCTTTCTTCAAAAATTCAAGTAGCTTCAATAGTAACATAAGTAGGTTGAGAATTTAAGGTTAATACTAAATTTTAAGCATATCCTTTATATAAGGCATCTCATTCCCCCTTCGTGAAATAAGCCTTATCCTTTATATTTTGAATCTCCATACATTATATATATGACACTTGTAAGATATGTATCTTTCACCTATAGCATTACTAATCTTACGCCTCACACATTAGTAATCTTTCGCCCCACACGTTAGTAACGTATTACATAAAAGTTCCTATACCACTTATAAAACAACAAATTCCTTTTATGCCTTTCACCAGAAATAACTGATAAACAAATTATTACAAATTACGAAGAAGGAAACTTCACCTCAGGTGAGAGGAAAAAAACTTTGATCTTTTCCTGAAAGAACTTGAACTTTCCGAAAAAGAACTTGGCGTTTTTGAAAAACGTCCTACTCTTCTCACATATAAATACTGAAGTCAGCCCCCAAAAAGTAAGTCAAGTTCGTGGAGCAAGTAACTTAACTTAGTTGAACAAGTAAGTTAAGTTACTTTGCCATTTAAGTCAACTTACTTTTTACTGCAATACGGATCTCACCGCCACTTCATGCCATTTATAGTAATCCCTTGTTGCTAATAGATTATCAGACAGAACTTTATGGTGAATCCCTTCACGGGAAACTATGTGTTTGCTAAAATAAGCCTCAGCCTCATCAACGGAAATGGAAGCCATCACTACATAGTCCGGAAGACCGGGAACCCTAAACAAGGATATCTCACTGCTCGGAAAAAGACCGTTTAGCCGACAGGCAGAACGCTCGAAAGCGACCCAATATGTACCTATATTATATAGGTGGATAAACTTACCATTATTCTTTTCCCTTGCGAGGATTTCAACATGGTGATTTTGGATCAGCTGTTGAAGACGGATGCCGGAAGGAACAGATTCTGTTCTATTCATTATTATATAAGGTGAATGTATTCAGATACTTCACTTTGTTCAGCATGACAAAGGCTATTAAATCACTTCTATCAAATCCGGTGAAAGAGTTGCCATGGCCATGGCGATAACCCCTTGCAAACTAATAACCACACGACGGTCACGGGCACCTTTTACCTTTACAAAGACTCCCTCATAACCTTCAAAATCGCCACCGATGATGCGGACTTTCGTACCTTTACGAAGATTCACTTCATCCGGACTAAAGAAGATGAGATGTTCATCGTAAGTTCCTGCCACAGCTATGAACTGCCTCATCTGCTCATCAGGTACAATAATTTTCTGTCCGTTGCGGATGTCAATCATATACTGAAGATAAGGCAATTTGAACTTTATTTTCTGAAGTTCGGACTGGACGGCATGGACAAATATCAAATCACTGATGACAGGAACCAACTCACGCCTCTTGTGTCCGTTCTTTATCCTAACTTCATAGCGCATAGGAATGAAATTACTGACTCCTCGTTGATCCAGCATTTCCTTGATTTGCATCCCCCGACGGTACGTGGCACGCATGGCAAACCATCGCATTTTTTCACTTGAAAGCATAGTTATGGAGCTTTGAAGTACAGGTATTATCCTATATTTCAATCACTTACGAGTAACATCGTAAAATACAAAGGGAATCGGCCCCTTGTGATTTAGTTGACCGATGAAGCTATATTCAATAGATAGGAGATTTGGAATCCGCACTATCAACAGATGCAGTTTGTCGGGTCAACCGATGACCTTCCGCAGATTCCCGAACCGGATGGTTCTTATGTATGAGATAAAAAACTTGCGATACCTATATATAAAAAAAGCGCGGGAATCTGTACCTGTTACTCGTCCCACTCTTCAAGGCTCTCGCATTGCCCCATCGTCTGAACGAGCAACGCAGAAGCCCACGCCGATATGTATAACGACCTGAATACACCTTTGACAAACAAAGATGCAACAAGGGTATAAACATACCTCGCAGACATCCACTATTGCTTTGTTTTTGACGATGGTTAGAATTTGCGAGATTCTGAAGAGTCAAGAACAAAACGTCAAGTAAACGTCTTTTCTATATATGTATATTTTCCACTTCCCATTACTTCCTTTCGGAAGCACTGACATGGAAAACGTGGCAAAGGTAGGAATTTATCAGTAGAGTAGAAAATTATTTCCTGTTTTTTTAAGTTCTTGCAATCATCTATTTTCTCTCTTTCCTTATATGAAGAAACAAAAAAAACGCAATAGGCTTCAACGGACATCGTAGCCTATTACATTGAACATCACAGCCTATTGCATCGGGCATCACAGCCTATTGCATGAAACCCTGTTATGATTACTTACTCATAGCTGGTTTGGAACAGGGGGGGAACCAGATTATTAATAAAAAACGTTGGCGGAATTAAACAGTAGCTGTCATTGCGTAGCCACTGTTTAATTCCGCCAACGGATAAAACCTTAGGAATATTTCTCTTTCAACCTCTCCAGACTCATCCCCGTAAAATAGTCCTCTATAAACTCCCACCGCTGCTCATCATCTAACTTCGTATTCCCAAAAAACAAGCGGAACAGTTCTATCTGCTCTTGGAAGATCTTCTCATTATTCTCCAGCACCATATTCTTATAAGCTCCCGAAGCAGCCTCTTTCTCAAGTACCACGGCATTATGGATACGAACCACCACAGAAGGCACGCCACCCTCTACCGTAAAGTCCACCACATTGAGCATGGAGAGAAGATTGAGTAACATATTCAAATCAGAGAACGGAGTGACATAGAATAATAACCGGTCACCCTTATTTCCTACAATTCGCTGCGCGCACAACTTCTGATAACGGGAAAGCAACAAATCAAATCCACGCGTAACGGTAAACATCAATTTATCCTCATCCTTCTTCTTGGCACTGGTAATGTAGCTGACACTTCTGCCCTCTTCCACCCTGGACTCCAATAGCGAAGAAATAAAACGCTTCGCCGAAGGTACATCCATATCGTATGCTGCAAAGATACTGCGCAAATCATCTTCTTCAAACTTGCCCTTATTTCCATACAGGCTCACAGTCAGCAAATCTTTTAAACTCTTTAGCAGGCTTGCCAACTTATCACAAATAGTTTCCGCACTCTCTTTTAACAAAACCTCGTGTTTACCGACTGCTGCCGCACGCACTCCTTCAAATAATTTGCCATTATACAAGTCGCGTTTAAACTCCCGATACCCCACTTCCGAGAAACATTGTTCCCACAGCGCTTCAAAGCAAACTTTGTAAACCCCTTCCGTATCTGCTACCGGAGTCATATACTGCTTGTATTTATTACGAAAAGCAGCATCACCCGTCTTTTCCTGCACATAGCCATCCGTAAACAATGTCTGAGAATTGATCTCAATGGGACATCCGCCATGACGGGTATTCAAATCTTCTTCAATCCACAACAGGGCTGTCTTTATAACCTGCTCCAAATCTGATTCATACTCCAATTTATTCTTTTTCCGGGGCAACTTGATAGCAAACTCAAAGTCGGACAAAGAAATCTGCATTTCATTGCTACGGCCTTTCATCAAATAAATCTCCCATACCTTCTTCAATATCATTCCCAACTGATCCTGAGAAATAGCCCCCGCAGAATGCAGGCGGTTCATATAATAAAAATCGCGTTCATTAAAGTCCGTAACCGCTACTCCGGTGATATTCTTATCGCGGGCCGCACGGCCAATTTCCTGAATATAATCAACAAAAGTACTGGATGGCGCCACATGATACACACGGTCAATATCGCTAATATCGACTCCCATGCCGAAAGCCTTTGTAGCCACAATGATCTTTTTCTCACCTTCTTTGAACCCTTGTATAATCTCCGCTTTTTGCTCTTTATCCTTCTTGCCATAATAAGAAGCTACCCAATGCCAATTGGCAGGCTGCACCCAAGTTTTCAATTTCAAATCAATTCCTCCGGCAAAAGGATAATAAATAATCGTCTTATGCCCTTTCAGGAAATCTTCCACACGGGCGGCAACCACACGCTGTTTTGCCTTGTCATATGTTTCACCTTCCTCTATAGCCATTGCAGCAATGTCAAAAACGATATTTGCACGCTTCACCGTACCCACATAGAGCGCACACGGAGCGATATGCAGGGAACGTATCGTATCGAATATCATATCATTTCCCCCCTCCGGATTCCACACAGCCGTAGCCGTCAAAGCGAAAACAGGGAAAACATAGCCCAACGTGTTCTTCAGGTTTTCCAGATAACGCCCTAGGAACCAGTAATCCACACGAAATTCCTTCCCCCATGTAGTCACCGTGTGAGCCTCATCCACTACCACCAGCCCGATGCGGCGATCGCCCACAAAATGGCTGATGTCATAGGCCAACAATAATTCCGGAGACAAGTAGAATATATCCACCTCTCCTTCGCGCACCCGGCGATATACCTCATTCTTCTGTTCGGGCGAAAGATCGGACGAAGCGTATGCCACGCGGTCATAACCCAGCTCCTGCAAGGTTTCAACCTGGTCTACAATCAAGGCTTTCAGAGGGGAAATTACAATGGTAAGCAAGCGGTATTCATTGCCCAGATAAATGGCGGGAAGTTGGAATAACAATGATTTTCCGGCTCCGGTAGGGGCAGTCAAAAGCAAGTTATGGGCAGACGGATCTCCCTTGATCCCTTTCTCGGCTTCTACGATTACTTCTTCAATTAACTGTCCCTGAGACAGTTGAATCTTTTCTTTTCCTTTGAATAAGTCATTAAAGACCTCCAAATTACGAAACTCCTGATACCCGTACACCTTATTTAAAAGGACCTTCACCGCTTCACGGCATTTTTCCGGCAACAATCTTGTTGCAATCTGTGATTCTATCATACAAAATGAACTCTATGAGTTATGGCTATGCCAATCTCGAAAACTAAATGCGACACAAATATAAATAAAAAAGCGAGAAGAATGAAGTTTCCTTCGTCCTTCTCGCTTCCTTTTGAGCCTCTTGTCGGATTCGAACCAACGACCCCGAGATTACAAATCACGTGCTCTGGCCAACTGAGCTAAAGAGGCGGGTGGGTAAGCTTACTATATCGCGCCGCTACAACCAACTACCTTTGCTGCGATCAAGCCCTGGAGGATTCATCGGGAGCTGGCCGTATAGGACTTACCCATTTTTGTTTTGCGAGTGCAAAGGTAGACATATTTTTCAGAACGGCAATACTTCTGCCTACTTTTTTTTCATTTTAGCAGAAAAAATACATTTTTCACCCCTAATTATAGGGCGTATTCCCACAAAAGAAGTACTTTTGTGCACTTATTAATAAAGAATGACGAATAATAAACCTACTTTGCAGGAATGCGCAATGCGCTATGGAACCAGCATGGGTCTCTTGTGGGCCTTTAAATTCATGCTCTTCCCAATAGGATTGAGAATACCTTTCCTACAATTACTTTTTATGGTCCTTACTTTAGGAGTGCCCGTATTGGGCTATATATTTGCCAAGAAATTCAGAGACAGGTATTGCGATGGAGCCGTAACTTTTTCACGTGCATTCCTATTCACTACCTTTATGTATATGTTTGCCTCCATCTTTGTAGCGGTGGCGCATTACATATATTTCCGCTACATAGATGGCGGATTCGTAATCGAAACTTATCAGGCCATGTGGAGCCAGATTAAAGAAACGGCATCTGCCGAACTAATGCCGGCATTAAAGCAATACGACGAAGCCCTCAACCTGATTGCAGGACTTACCCCGCTGGAACTGACGTTTCAAATGATTACCAATAATATATTCTTTGGCATGCTGATGGCTATTCCCACAGCATTGTTAGTGATGCGTAAAAAGAAAAATCAATAAAAATGGATATATCTGTAGTTATTCCCTTGTACAACGAAGAAGAATCCCTGCCGGAACTGTTTGCATGGATTCAGCGTGTAATGGATGCCAACCGCTTTAGTTACGAAGTAATATTTGTAAATGATGGCAGTACCGACCGTTCATGGGAAGTAATAGAGAAATTGCGTTCCGAATCGGACAACGTAAAGGGTATTAAATTCCGCCGGAATTATGGAAAGTCCCCCGCCCTGTATTGCGGATTTGAGAAAGCACAAGGCGATGTGGTTATCACCATGGATGCCGATTTGCAGGACAGCCCGGACGAAATACCCGAACTATACAGAATGATTACAGAAGAAGGTTATGACTTGGTTTCGGGATACAAGCAGAAACGATACGATCCGTTGTCAAAGACTCTCCCCACCAAACTGTTCAATGCCACAGCACGCGCCGTTTCGGGTATCAAGAACCTGCACGACTTTAACTGCGGATTGAAGGCCTACCGCCGTGATGTAGTAAAGAACATCGAAGTTTATGGTGAAATGCATCGCTATATCCCTTACTTGGCAAAGAATGCAGGCTTCCCCAAGATAGCTGAGAAAGTAGTCCAGCACCAGGCACGAAAATTCGGAAAGACCAAATTCGGAGGCCTGAACCGTTTCTTCAACGGCTATTTGGATTTGATTACCCTGTGGTTCCTGTCCAAATTCGGAATCAAGCCGATGCACATGTTCGGGTTCTTAGGTTCGCTGATGTTTATCTTCGGTTTCATTTCCATCGTCATCATTGGCGTTCATAAACTGTATGCGCTGTCACACGGTCTACCTTATATATTAATAACAGATTCTCCTTACTTCTACCTAGCGCTCACCCTGATGATACTGGGTACGCAGTTGTTCCTGGCAGGATTCATCGGAGAACTGATAGCCCGCAACGCTCCTGAACGTAATAACTATAAAATAGAGAAAGAGTTTTAAGATGAAGAAACTACCAGTCATAATCCTGTTGTTCCTGATTGCCTCAAGTGCATTGATGCAAAGTTGCGGGGAAACCGATTGTCCGCTTACCACTTCCTCCTTTGCCCATTTCGACTTTTTGGACGGAGCAACGCATTCATCAGTCAAGTTTACGGAACCAGTTACCGTTACAGGATTCATCATTGCCGATGTCATTGTACGCGATACGCTGGAAGACGGAAGCATAAAGGAAACTGTGGTGAAAGATTCACTCCTGAATGATACTATCTATAATAAAGCCGAAAGCAGCATGAGCCTGCCCCTGAGCTATACGGCAAAAACCACTTATGTAATGCATTACACGGAAAAGATGCGTGATACCATCGAGATTACCCATCAGAACATCCCATACCTGAGCAACATAGAATGTGGCACAATGATGTTTTATAAAGTGGAAAGTATAAGATACACCACCAACCACCTGGATTCAATATCGACAGTAAACCCGGATATCAATAATGAAGAAACAAAGAATTTCAACATATATTACACTGTTAGCGCTACTGAGTAGTATGCTGTTGTACTGCCCCACCTTGGCAGCACAAGAGAAGAAGACAGTAAAACAGGAAGAACAGGAACAAGTTCCCTTATATCAGGGCACCACCATTGGTGTGGATATCTATGGCCTGGGAAGCAAAGTATTCGGCGGAGATATAACCAGTACGGAAGTCAGCGTAGAAGTAAACCTGAAAAACCGATATGTGCCGGTTGCCGAAATAGGATACGGCACCACCGACACCACCGATGATGGAACCAATATACATTATAAAGCATCAGCCCCCTATTTTCGCATAGGTATGAACTATAATTTCTTCTTTAAGAAACCCTACCTACCCGGTTTCCTGTATGGAGGCATCCGCTATGGTTTCACCTCTTTTTCTTATGATGTAGATGCTCCGCCTATGCAAGACCCGGTATGGGGAAACACGGAAATACCTTTCAGTTACGAAGGAGTGAAAACCAGTGTAAGCTGGGCGGAACTACTGGCAGGAATCAAAGTAAATGTATATAGGAATTTCTACATGGGATGGTCACTGCGCTATCGCATACGCATGAACGTGAAAAAGGCGGAACATACCGAACCTTGGTATATCCCCGGTTTCGGAAAAAATAATTCGACAAACCTGGGAGTTACATACAGTTTAATATATAAATTACCGTTTTAACTAATGACTAATTTAGAGATATGGCTACTTGCCGTCAGCCTTGCTATGGATTGTTTCACTGTATCCATAACGAGTGGAATTATCATGCGTCGCATTTGCTGGCGCACTTTTTTTGTTATGGCCTTCTTTTTTGGACTGTTTCAAGCTGTCATGCCGATTATCGGATGGTTTGCCGCCAGCCGTTTCAGTCATCTGATAGAGGATTATGACCACTGGATAGCTTTCGGCTTACTGGCTTTTCTGGGAGGACGCATGGTTAAGGCAAGTTTCAGCAATGAAGACAAATGCTGTTTTGACCCTACCAACCTGAAAGTAGTACTGACCTTGGCTGTGGCCACCAGCATTGATGCACTGGCAATAGGCATCTCATTTGCTTTTGTAGGAATGAAATCCTTTGCTTCCATTCTTTCCCCTATCGCCATCATCGGTTTTACTTCTTTCATCATCTCACTGCTGGGAAGTTGGGTCGGTGTATTCTTCGGCAAGCGCTTCAATCTGCGTATGGAGCTATGGGGAGGTTTGGTACTGATTGCCATCGGTGTTAAAATACTGATAGAACATTTGTTTCTCAATTAAAACATAGAGCTATGAACAAGAAAAAATTAATGTGGCAGTTGCCATTTCTAACCATTCTGATTATAGGCACAGTTATTATCCTGAAAAAGCAACCACCTTTCCATACAGACCAAGGATTTGTTTTCGGCACGGTCTACAAAATCACTTACCAGTCCGAAGCCAATCTAAAGAATGAGATAGAAGCCGAGTTGCAGAAAGTGGATAATTCCCTCTCGCCCTTCAATCCCAACTCGGTGATTACACACGTCAATCATGGCGACGAAGTGGAATTGGATAGTTTCTTTGTACACGTATTCCATTTAGCGCAAAAAGTATCCGAGGAAACCAATGGAGCTTTCGATATTACCGTTGCCCCACTGGTCAATGCCTGGGGATTCGGATTTAAAAAGTCAATCGCGGTAGATTCATTGACAGTAGACAGCTTGCGTCAAATCATCGGTTACCACAATGTTGCCTTAGAAAACAACAAAATCATTAAGAAAGATCCTCGCATCATGTTGGATTGCAGCGCCATTGCCAAAGGCTTCGGAGTAGATGCGGTTGCTCATCTGCTGGAAAACAAAGGAATAAAGAATTACATGGTCGATATAGGCGGAGAAGTGGTCGTAAGAGGCAAGAATCCGAAAATGAATGCCTGGCAGATTGGTATCAATAAACCGATAGATGATTCTTTATCGGTGAATCAGGAGTTGCAGACTATTCTTGCCATCAGTGATGTGGGAATGGCTACCTCCGGCAATTATCGCAATTTTTATTATAAAGGAGGAAAGAAATATGCACATACCATTGATCCGCGTACCGGTTATCCGGTTCAGCATAGCATTCTGTCATCCACCGTTATTGCAAAAGATTGCGCCAGTGCCGATGCCTATGCTACAGCTTTTATGGTGATAGGGTTGGATTCTGCCAAGGCTTTTTGTGAAGCGCATCCCGAATTGGATGCTTACTTTATTTGTTCCGGCGAAGGAGATCAGTACGAGACCTATTTCACGGAAGGGATGAAGAAATTTATCATAAAGAAATAAGTGGTGGAGGGTGTGTCAAAACTCCGAAGCAACTATCAAATGGACACTGGTAGGGGCAGGGTTTGCCTGCCCGAATACGCAAGGCAAACCATTTTCGGGCGGGCAAACCCCACACGTGTCCACTAAAAACCGTTAACAATCTCTGTAACTCGCTATCCACAAA
>ERZ791737.49-NODE-49-length-164842-cov-5.217548_pt1 | contig 164842 bp, 131 predicted proteins | sample MGYA00510042_ERZ791737 | MGnify/ENA primary metagenome ERZ791737 (study PRJEB30046, sample SAMN00791965) | human gut metagenome | study: EMG produced TPA metagenomics assembly of the A metagenome-wide association study of gut microbiota in type 2...
ATATTCATAATCTTCCGGCTCCTCCGCCCATGCTGCCAGACACCACAACAAGGATGCCATCGCAAAAAATAGAGTAAATCTTTTCATGATAATTTATTTATTACAGGTTATTAGAAACACACCATACCAGCCAATTACACATCCGACCGTTTTCAAATTTAAATATTTTAAATTAGAAAAACAAACAAACCACAATTTTAACAAAAAAATCAGGAGACACCCCTCGGCGGGATGCCTCCTGACATCAACATATAATTAGATAGAGTGAAGTATTGCTACTTCTTGCAATATTTCAAGGGTTCGGCAAATGTCTTGAACGTGTCGAAGTCTGTACCATAAGGAGCATACACAACAACGCGGCTGCCGTATTTATCGGAATAGAACGAACGGATTTTCACTGTTTCATCCGTCACTTCCAGCGTATTGCGGTATATAAATTCCTCCTGATTGACGGTCACATAACGTTCGGCAAGGAATTTGCCCAATTCTTCCTCATTCCCCTCGGTGATGGTTGCAACAGAAGCCAACAGGTTGTCGTCATCATCGAAGCAGAAATAGAAGTACTTCGAAGCCTCAACATCCAACGTTTCATACACCAGACAATTGTCCTCCTCTTTGAACGGCTCACCGTACATCTTCTCTACGGCATAGCGCGTGGAAGGAAATTCGTAGTAAGGCTCCACATAAAGCGTATAGCGCGGAATGACTGATACCTGTATGAATTCCTTGACGGCAGATGTCGACAGACGCACCTGAGTGTCGCCAACGTAGCGTGCTGTGACCAATCCGTTTTCATCCACTGAAGCGTAATAGTCGTTCAACGAAGAATACTGGATTTTTTGGCTGGATTCAGCCTCAATCTGTTTCTGTTCGCCCGGATAAAGGTGAATACGTTGCGGCGTATGGATAATCATGTTCGTATCTTCTTCGCATGAAGAGACTGCCAGCAAAAGGAGCAATAGTCCAAATAGTTTTCTCATCAATTTTTTCTTTTGAATCTTTTTTTAAAAAACAATACCATAAATCCGGCGGCAAAATTAATGAAAATTTTCACAACAGCCAGCATGATAGTAAAAAAGCAGACGCCGTTCCCGAGGAGGAACGACGTCTGCCGTTATGATTGAGTCATGCAAACTGTCTGCTTATTTGCTTTTCTTAGCAAGTTTGCGACGTTGCATAGTGTATGCAATCGGAGTTGCTACATAGATTGTTGACAATGTACCGATGATAACACCGAACAACATTGCGAATGTAAAGCTGCGGATTGTTTCACCACCGAGGATGAAGATGCAGAGCAATACGAGAGCGGTTGTTGCTGATGTCATGATTGTACGTGTCAAAGTTGAGTTCAACGAGTGGTTGATAACTTCGCCACGATCCTGCTTCGGATGCAAGCCAATCATTTCGCGAACACGGTCGAATACCACCACTGTATCATTGATAGCGTAACCGATGATAGTAAGGATAGCGGCGATGAACGACTGGTCGATTTCCATTGAGAACGGAAGGATACCCCAGAACAATGAATAGAAACCGATAATCACGAATGAAGTGAATGCCAAAGAGCAGAACGCACCAACAGAGAATGAGAAGTCGCGGAAACGCAACAGGATGTAAAGTGCGATTGCAATCAGTGACAGCAATACTGCCCAGATAGCACCTTGAGTCATATCGGAAGCGATGCTCGGACCAACCTTTTCAGTCAATACGACACCTACAGTTTCGTTAGATACGCTGAAGTCTTCGTAGCTCATGCCGTTCAACTCATCCTGCAGACCTGTGTAGAGCATGTGCATTACTTCTTCGTCAACGCCTTCAGTTTCGTCAGCGATCTTGTAGTTGGTAGAAATACGAACCTTAGAATCGTTGTCGATAGTGATGACTGACAATGAAGATTCAGGGAAGAGCGGAGACAACTTGTCCTGAATGTCGGCAGTCTTGACTGCATGGTCGAATTGTACGATATAGTTGCGACCACCAGAGAAGTCGATACCCTTGTTGATGCCACGGAATACGAAAGAAGCAAGGATTACAACTGCAACAACAGCGATAATGATACCGGCTTTCTTGCGTTGAGCCAAGAAGTCAACCTTAGTGTTGGCAAGGAAGTTGCGGCTGAAGCTTGTTGTAAATGTCATATTTTCGTAACGCGGGTTCTTCAACAGTCTTTCGAATGCCAAACGTGACAAGAAGATAGCTGAATAGAACGAACAGATAATGCTGATAAGCAATGTAGTGGCGAAACCTTTGATCAAACCAGTACCATAAACCAACAGGATGATGGCAGTGATTACAGAAGTCAAGTTTGAGTCGAAGATTGCAGAGAATGCGTTGCCGTAACCGTCGGCCAAAGCAGTCTTCACATTCTTGCCTGCGCGAAGTTCTTCCTTCGTACGTTCGAAAATCAACACGTTGGCGTCGACAGCCATACCGAGTGACAATACGATACCGGCGATACCTGACAAAGTCAATACTGCCTGAAAGGAAGCAAGAATACCCAATGTAAAGAACAAGTTGATGATCAAGCAGCAGTTAGCCACCATTGCCGGTACGAAACCGTAGAAGGCAATCATGAACAACATCAAAGCGATGATGGCGATTACGAACGACCATGCACCGGCTTCGATAGCCTGCTGACCGAGTGACGGACCGATGACGCTTTCGCTTACGATGTCAACCTTAGCAGCCATCTTACCGCTCTTCAACACGTTAGCCAAGTCACTTGCTTCTTCCGGTGTGAAGTTACCGGTGATTTGTGAGCGACCGCCTTCGATTACAGAGTTTACGTTAGGATAAGAATATACCTGATCGTCAAGAACGATAGCTACTGCCTTACCCAAGTTTTCCTGAGTGATTTGTGCCCAGCGGCGTGTTCCTTCGCCGTTCATTGTCATTGAAACAACATAACCCTGGAGGTTGTCGTAGTCGCTGCTTGCGTCTTCCACAACATCACCGCCCAAACGTGGCTTGCCGTTCTGAGTCTTCAATGCAACCAATTGATAGAAGCGTTCTTTTTCATCCACAGCCTTAACCGACCATGCGCACTTCAAGTTGGTTGGGAGCATCTGTTTTGCCAAAGCAGATTTCAAGATAGCGTTTACGGCAGCAGTATCCTGTACGTTTACAAGACCGATAGCCGGGCCACCTACGCCACCTGCCGACCAAAGCATTTCAGCCAAAGTCTTCACAGCCGGAGCAGCAGCCGGTTTGGCAACTGAATCGTTGGCAACAGCGGCTGAATCAACAGCTACTGAATCTGCAGGGGCAACAGCTGCAGCGTCAGCCGGAGCAGCCTGCTTTGCAGCAGCTTCGCTCAACTGAGCCAATGCACCCTGAATATCCTGCATTGTATATGTTTCATAGAATTCGAGGTTAGCTGAACCCTGGAGGAGCTTGCGGACACGTTCCGGTTCCTTGATACCCGGAAGTTCGAGAAGGATTTGTCCGTCGCGTTCCATCTTCTTGATGTTAGGAGCAACCACACCGAAACGGTCGATACGTGTACGCAATGTGTTGTACGAGTTGTCGACCATAGCGGTAACCTCTTCTTTCAAAATTTGTTCTACCTCTGCGTTAGAAGCACCCGGATTTACACGTTCGATAGAACGGAAAATCTGAGCAAGGCTTCCGCCCGGTGCCAGACGTTCGTATTCGGCACGGAAACGAGCAACGAAATCTTTGTCCTTGCCCTTGTCGGCCAATGCGATGGCTTCATTGAATTTCGGGTCCGGATTTTCTTTAGAAAGTGTACGGAGAATGTCAGGTACAGAAATCTGCAATGTTACATTCATACCGCCTTTCAAGTCAAGACCAAGACCGATTTGCTTCTCACGCGCTTCATTGTAAGTGTAGCCTAAGTACACTTTTTCGTTACCGATAGAATCCAAGTACATCTTGTATGTGTCCTTGTATTTCTGAGAATCTACATTCGGATCAACCTTTGCAGCATAGGCTGCAGCATCTTTCTCAATGCTGCTTGTCACGAAGGTGAACGACATGTAGAACACGCATACAAGAATCAACAGAACTGTAAGGACTCTGATAAAACCTTTACTTTGCATTTGTGTTTAGTTAATTTATATTAATTTTTAAATTTACGTATTTTTATCAGCGTGCAAATATACATTATTTATTTCAAGATGAAAAAAAAATAATCGGTGTTTTGCTTTTTTTCTAACGGTATTCGTAGGTTGTCTATTGTTTTTGACGGTTGGTTTTGCCGTTTTTTGTATCTTTACACCGCATTTCCGTCTGGGTATGCCTTTTACATAAATCTCCTATTCATAAATTAATATGAACTTACACAAATCTCTATATCCGCTTTTTGCCCTTGTGCTGCTGTCGATAGTTTATTCGTGCGCCAGTCCGGGCAATCCTTCGGGAGGCCCGCAGGACAAGACTCCGCCTATCTTCATCAACAGCCACCCGAAGCCGAACGCCACCAACGTCAACAACCAGAAACTGGAACTTATATTCGACGAAATCGTGACGCTAAAGGACCCGTCGACGAAAATCATCGTCTCTCCGGCGCAGACCGAACAGCCGAAAATCACGGCCAACGGACGAAAAGTGACAGTCGAAATCATCGACACGCTTCTCGAAAACACGACCTATACCGTCGACTTTTCAAATGCCATACAGGACAACAACGAGGGTAACCCGCTCTATAATTTCGCGTTCGCATTCTCGACCGGCGAGCAGATTGACACGATGCGCGTTTCGGGCATCGTGCTCGACTCCCACACGCTCGAACCGATGCAGGGAGTGGTAGTCGGCCTGCACGACGACCTGTCGGACTCGGCATTCTTCAAGACCAAGATGAAGCGCGTGGCGCTCACCAACGACCGCGGCCAGTTCACTATCCGGAATCTGAAACCGGGCAAATACCACATTTTCGGACTGAAGGACCTCGACCGCGACTATAAGTTTGCCAATCCGACGGAGGACATTGCCTTCTGCGACAGCATCATCATCCCGGCAGTGGAAATGACGGAATCAGCCGACACGGTCTACAATCTGGAAAACGAAATCGACACCATCATTCCCCGGATGAAGCCGCGCTATCTGCCGAACGACATTCTGCTGAACATGTTCAACGAAAACAGAATGGCGCAATACATGTCGAAGTACTCCCGTCTCGACTCTACAAAAATCTCCATCATATTTGCCGCCCAATCGGACACGCTCCCGCAACTGCGCATCATCAACAAGCAGCCGGAACCGACCGACTGGTACACGCTGGAACGTTCGCAGCACAACGACTCGCTGACCTATTGGATTACGAAGCCGGAACTGGTTTCATCCGATTCGCTGCGCATCGAGCTGCGTTCACTTCGTACGGATACGGCCAATAATCTCGTTTGGGGAACCGACACGCTGAACTTCAACTTCCAGCGCCCGAAACCGAAAAAGCCTGAAAAGAAGAAAAAGAACGACACCGTGCCCGAAATTCCGAAAACTCCGCACTTGAGTCTCGGACTGGTTGGCGGCACAACGGTAGAGGTCTACGCACCTTTATATATTGAGACACCTACACCGATTGACTCGTTCTCCACAGCAGCCTTCCACCTCGACATCAAAGTGGATACGCTCTGGAACGAAGTGAAGGACTTCAAAGTAGCCTTCCGCGACTCGACCATCAACCGGCGTACACTCAGCCTCCGTCAGAAATGGGAACCGGGAGCCAGCTACAAGCTGCGCATCGACACAATCGGCATCACCGACATTTACGGACTCTTTACGGCACCGTTCGAGCAGGAATTCTCTGTCCGCGCCATAGAAGAATACGGCAACCTGACGTTCAACATCACCGGCCTGCCACAGGATACACTGGCCTGTGTCGAACTGCTTTCCGGCTCCGACGAACCGATACTGACCGTACCAGTGAAAGACGGCCGCGCAGTGTTCCTCAACCTGCTTCCGGCAAAATATTATGCACGTCTGTTCATTGACCGCAACGGCAACGGAAAATACGATACGGGCAACTATGCCCTCCGACTGCAACCGGAAGAAACCTTCTACTACCCCGGCTATGTCAACTTGAAAAAGAACTGGGATGTGGAACAGACTTGGGACATCTACGCAACCCCTGTCGACAAGCAGAAACCGGAAGCCATCAAGAAGAACAAGCCGGAACGGAAGAAATGGGAAGAAGCTGAAAAGAAACCGACCACCGAAGAAGAGGAGGACGAAAGCGGATTCAACAACTTCGACGACCCGAACGACCCCAACCAGCGCCGCTTCAACCAACAGCTCAACGGAAGCTACTATTAAACAACCATTCATAAAAATAAAACAAGGACAGCCTGCCGCCGCAAGCTGTCCTTGTTTTATTTTCCCATACAGAATAGGCTATACCGCCGCTCCTATTGTTTTTCAGTCTTTTCCTTAAACCGGCTGCACAGCGACACCAATATGTCGCAAACCTTCTCAACAGGCACGACGCCGGTGTTTATCATCAGGTCGTAGTGTTCGGCCATTCCCCATTTCTGCCCCGTATAATATTCATAATGCGTACGGCGGTTGCGGTTGATACGCTTTATCTCGCCGGCGGCTTCGTCGGCATTCAAACCGTATTCCGACACGCAACGGGAACAGGCACTTTCCAAGTCGGAATAGCAGAACACCCTTATCACACGGGGATAGCCCTGCAAAACGAAATCGGCACAACGCCCGACAATAACACACGACTCTTTTTCCACCAACTCACGTATAATCTTGCTCTCGGCCACAAACAGCACATCGTCAGGCGACAGGCTTTTCTCCAGCAAGCTGTCGCTCTTTCTGCCTTGAATGCATTTCAGCCAATAGGAAGGCAACTGCTGTTCGTGCGCCTTTATGTAAGTTTCGTCAATACCGCTCTGCTGCGCTGCCAAATGAAGAAATTCCTTATCGTAGAGCTTCACGCCCAACCTTTTGGCCAACATTTCACCCAACACATGTCCGCCACTGCCGTATTCACGTGCTATCGTCACGACAAAATGCGGCGTTTCCTTTCCAACGGCAACCGGCATCGGTACGGACGACCCAATCCACCTGTCCAGAAAACGGTAGTACGGACTGACAAAATGCACAATCGGACCGACCAGCAAGGCCGCAGCCACTGTACCTTCGCGCACGCCTTCAATGGTTTCGAGAAAGACCAGCGACAAAAGACATGCAATGCACACCAGCGTCACATCGAATCCGAGCTTCATAAAACCGAACTCTTTCCGAAAATGTCGCGAAATGACCTGAACAAAATATTCGCCAGCCATCATGGCGGCATCGGCCTTTACCTCGAGTGAGATACCTAACGCCAGAATCACACAACCAATGAGCAGCACCACCAACTGCATGACATAAGCCACGGGGTTCAGCCAGAAAAGCAGGTTCATCGACACGTCGATAAACGTACCGAAACACAGCGAAATAGGAATCTGAAGCAGGTACATCCGCAAATCGCCGCGCAGCTCGACACGCGTCATAAGCGGCAACTCCAACACGACAAACAGGAGGTTCAGCAGAATTGTCCACTGTCCGATGGTAAAAGGCGTAAACATGCTCAGCACATAAGTGACGCTCGTTATAGGGGATGTTCCCAACATGGCCTTGGTAATAAAGGCAATACCGAACGCATTGACAAACAATGACACCAAAAACAAAGCATACCGCCGCAACATGGTCTTTTTCATATGCACACGTATTAAAACAGCTGCAAAGTTGGTGTCATTTTCTCCATCTCCTTTCATAAAATTACGACTAATATTGGTTAGAAACGAAACACTCCCTATTTTTGCACAGCAAAGCGACATTCCAATGAACGACTCGGCAGTAATCAGCATAAACAGCGACAGCATAACAGTCCGACAATCCTCCGGCAGTGCAGAAAGCACACTTTACGAAAACGGATTCCACCTTATTTTCGTTACAAACGGAACTGTTGAATTTTCATCAGCGGCAGGAACCGCCATTGCCGCATCCGATAGCCTCATCCTGCTCACTCCAAGCATGTCGGCACGCATCACACGCAAAGACAATGGTGCGCGGACAACAGTGGTCCACATCGTTCCCAACTATTTCGACAGCCTGCCCGACGGACAATTGATGTACCAGCAGTTTTCCCAATATATGGGCCGGAACAGCCTGCCCGCCTTTCGACTGTCACCGGAAAATGCCCGCAACATGTACCGCACCATAGCCCTGTTCAACGAACAGTTGAACCGTTTCCGTTTCTACCGCATCGGCACCCTGCGGCATGTCTGTAGTCTGCTGTTGCTCCAAATTGCCGAAACGCTCCACAGCTACGAAAAAGAAACCACCGTTTGCCTGCGCCATTCCGACGAGATTTTCCGAAAATTCAAGCAAATGGCCCACGAGCATTATTCATCGCACCACGACATCGCCTTTTATGCCAACCGGCTGAACATTTCCACCACCTACCTGTCGCGGATTGTAAAGCGGACAAGCGGCAGAACCGTCCACGCCCACATTTCCGAACTGCTTATGGCCGAAGCCAAACGCCTGCTCGAAAGCACCGACATGGACATCAAAGCCATCGCCGACCGGCTCGGCTTCTCCGACCAGTCGACCTTCGGGAAATTCTTCAGCCGCTCCCAAGGCACATCCCCTCACAAATTCCGCCTCAAAAAATAAAAATACCACCTCAATGGTGGTACAAACGCAACAAGGTGGTATATTTCATAGCCTCTACTCTGCATACTTTCATTAAATTCATTAATTTTAATGCCTAAATACTACAACCCATGTCACAAACAGAAACGAGAAACAAGTTACTCGGCTGTCTTTACGGACAAGCAATTGGAGATGCTTTAGGCTTTGGAACAGAGGGAATGACAAAAGAAGAAGTCAAAAAACATTACCCTACAGGCCTAAAAACTTACAACAGCATCATACAGGACAACCGACGAAAAAACTGGCCGATAGGGAAATGGACTGACGATACGGAAATGATGTTATGTGCCCTTGAAGCTTTTGTCCACGACAAACAACTAAAAACAAAAACGCTTGCCCATATTTTTCTTGATTGGTACGACAGAATGGGCCATACCTGCGGCACACTGACAAAAAAGGCTCTTAATTTTGCTCCTCCCCTCTATGAACAAAATCCTGTTTCAATAGCAAAACTTGTATGGGAACTCAAAGGATGCAACAATGCTCCCAATGGAGGTCTAATGAGAACTTCCATAGTCGGATTGTGGCCAATTGATGTAGAACAAAATGCTGAACTTCTTTGCCAAATGACACATTACGACCCTCGTTGTGTCGGTTCTTGTGTCATCGCATCCCAAATAATTAACAACCTTGCATGGCACAACCGAATAATGGATGCCAAAGAATTAATCGAAATAGGAAACAAATACGATCATAGAATAGAAGAGTGGATTCATCTTGCCTATAACAGCACTAATATTTCTGATTTGCAACTTGACAACGAAGAAACAATGGCTTACACCTTACGGACTCTTTCCGCTGCTCTTTGGTGTTATTGGCATTCCGCCTATTTTGAAGAAGGATTACTTGCCATTGTAAACGAAGGAGGTGATGCAGACACAAACGCAGCCATCGCTTGCGCTATATTAGGAGCAAAATTCGGCTACGACACCATTCCCTCATACTATATTGAGAACCTTTTTGATGAAAACATCTACCGAACAAAATGTATTCCCTTTATAGAGTTAGCAATGTCAATCTAAAGCGCTCCTACTCCAGTTCCAGCAGGCGGGGCAGGTGGACAAGGCGGTGGGCATCGTCGAGGAGGGAGGCGTTGGAGAAGGTTGTGGCGGATTTGTGGAGAATTCCGTAGCTTTCGTGAGCGTGACCGAAAAGATGATAACGGGGGCTGATTTCGAACACTCGGCTGCGCAGGGAAGCATTTCCCCAATGTACGCCTGCTGAACGGTCAAGAATCATGACAGGCGGTTCGTGAGTGACAAGCACGTCGACTGCATCGGGAATGAGGGTTTCGGGATGATTGTAGCCCAACCCGAAAAAACACACACCATCGATTTCGCAACCGCAGTCCTGCAAGAAATGCATTCCTTCGGGCAAATCCTCAATACCGCCGGCATCCCAAAGGCACAGGTCATGGTTGCCCGCCACAAAAATCTTATGGGCATACGGCAGTTCGGCAAACCAATTCAAAAAATCGAGCACTTCCTCTTCCGTTCCGGCCTCCGTAAAGTCGCCGCAATGAACAATTACATCGGCAGCCGGCAAATCTGCCAACTGCCGATGCAAGCCATGTGTATCGGATATTTGCAATATCTTCATCGTTCCACTATTCCAGACAATCGTCGAGCAGTTTTATGATTTGCTCCTTGTCCATTTTCTGACCGATAAATACGATTTTCTGCATACGGTCGCCATACTCCGGATCCCAGTCGCGCATCAGCCCCGGTTCCTGCTTCATCATTTCGGCAAGTTCGTCGGCCGGAGCCGTAGCATACCATAATCCGGATTCTTTAATGGACTTCTGCTTGCCGGCCTGTTCGAACAGATACGACATGTCGCGGTTGTCGGAGAAATAGCATACGCCTTTCGCACGGATAACGCTCTTCGGCCAGTGTTTTGCCACGAAATAGTCAAACTTGTTGATGTCGAAAGCACGACGGCGGTAGTAGACAAACGTGCTGATACCGTACTCCTCCGCTTCACCTTCGTCGTGGTGGTGATGGTGTCCGCATTCGTGGTCATGGTGGTCGTGATGATGTTCGTGCTCATCTTCATGCTTATGGTCATGATGATGGTGGTGTTCCTCCTCTTCCACCGGTCCTTCTATGCCGCGAATCCAACCTGCCGAAGTGGCAACCTTCTCAAAATCAAACATGCGGGTATTGAGAATCTGGTCGAGGTCAATGTTTGCGTAGTCGCACTCGATAATTTCCGCACCCGGCTGAATAGTCTTGATAATCTGACGGATACGGCCCAGTTCTTCTGGTGTCACCTCTGAAGCCTTGTTCAAGAGAATCTTGTTGCAGAATTCCACCTGTTGGATAATCAGGTTTTCGATATCGTCCTCGGCAATGTCGGCTTTCGTCAGGCTGTCGCCGCAGGCAAATTCACTCTGGAAACGCAGAGCATCGACTACGGTCACGATGCAGTCCAGACGGCAGATGCCGTATTTGCGGTAGGCTTCGCCGAATGTAGGGATAGAACATACGGTCTGTGCAATAGGTTCCGGCTCGCAGATACCGCTCGCCTCGATTACGATATAGTCGAACTTCTCCGACTTCATCAGTTCAAAAATCTGGTCAATCAGGTCAGTTTTCAGCGTGCAGCAGATACAGCCGTTCTGCAATGCCACCAGGCTGTCGTCCTTCTGGTCGACAACGCCGCCCTTCTGAATCAGAGAGGCGTCGATATTCACCTCACCCAAGTCGTTGACAATCACCGCAAAACGAATGCCTTTACGGTTTGTCAGAATATGGTTTACCAAAGTTGTCTTACCGCTTCCCAGATATCCTGTCAGAAGCAGTACGGGTACATCTTTCTTTTCCATAGCTATTTATGTTGTCTATAAACTGTAGTTCAAAAACGAACGGATAAAATTAGTGGGTTTCCGCCAAAATTCCAAACCTTTCTCCTTGTTTAGTGCGTACCAATCCAAAGGCACACCATGCCGAGCAGCACGAGCAGAAGGTCGAGGGCTTTCGCACGGAGATTCTTTTCGCGGAAGAGCATCGCGCCGAACAGGAAGGAAACAATGACACTGCCGCGACGCACCATCGACACAATCGAAATCATGGCGTCGGGATAGGACAAGGCGTAGAAATAGGCAAAATCGGCCAACGAAAGGAAAATGCTGATAAACACGATAGCCCATTTCCAGCGGAAAGACGTGGTAGTATGGCGTTTGGGATACCAGAGCAGAATGAGAATCACCGCCATAATCAGGCACTGGCAAACGTTATACCAACTCTGTACCACCATCTTGTTGATGCCGATGCCGCCGTTTTCGGCAGGTGCGACAAGAAATTTGTCGTAAAGTCCGCTGGCGGCTCCGAGCAAAGCGGCTCCGACAAGGAAAAATATCCAACGGTTATGGGAGAAGCGGATGCCTTCCTTCTTGCCGCTGCGGCTGAGCAGATAGAACGAGGCAATGGCAAGCAGCACACCCGCCCACTGCCACAAGTTGAGCTCTTCACCAAAAATAAGAAGTGCGCCGACGAGTGTCATCACCGGCCGCGTAGCATTGATTGGCCCGACAATGGTCAGCGGCAAATGCTTGATGGCAAAATAGCCCAATATCCACGACGACAACACGATAACCGCCTTGAGCATGATATAGCGGTGCTCGTGCCAGCCGCACGCCGGAACATAAAGTTGCGACGAGGAGTCAATCCACCCCGCAGCCGAACCGACAATAAACGGAAGAAATATCAAACTGCAAAAAACGGTGTTGAGAAAAAGCACCGGAATAACGGCATTGTCGCGCAACGACGTTTTTTTGCATACATCGTAGCAGCCCAGCAGCGCCGCCGAAAGAAAAGCAAGTACAATCCACATAAAACCTTACATCTTTTTACCCCCAATCAGCCGTTAGAGTTTAGACCGATTTGGGTTTTACCGGGTGCAAAGTTAGAAAAGATTTTCCGAACAGAAGCGATTTCGCCGTGCAGGAAACGCATCGCGGCTATTTCCAGCAGTCGCCTTTGCCACGAAGTTCGGGAATGTCGCCGTCACGGTACACGGGGTCCTTCACGCCGCTGCGCTTCTGACGGCGGTAGTTTTCGAGCAGCAGGAACGCCTGGCGCGACAACAAGGCAATCGCCACAAGGTTGCAGATAGTCATCAGCGCCATCGTCACGTCGGCAAATCCCCAGGCAAGATCGAGCGTCATCAGTGCGCCGCACATCACCATTGCCGCCACCAGCAGACGGTAGACAACGAGCACCGTGCGGCTTTTGGTCATAAACTGGATATTGGCTTCGCCATAATAGTAGTTACCGATAATGCTGCTGAAGGCAAAAAGCATAATGGCAACAGCCACAAACACGTTGCCCACGCGCCCCACTTCGCTCTCCAAAGCCGACTGCGTAAGCTGAATGCCGTTGGCGTTCGAAGCGATAGCCGTATCACTGAGCAGAATGATAAATGCCGTACAGGTACAGATTATCAGCGTATCGGTAAATACGCCGAGTGCCTGGATCAAACCTTGTTTCACAGGATGGCTCACATGTGCAGTAGCCGCCACGTTCGGAGCGGAACCCATACCGGCCTCGTTGCTGAACAGCCCGCGCTTCATGCCCTGTACCAATGCAGCTGCCACGCCCCCGCCAAACGCCTGTTCCCAGCCAAATGCGTTGCCCACGATGGTGGCAATCAACGAAGGAATATGCTGAATATTGGAAAGAACAACGAAAAGAGCCAACAGAATATAGCCAATTGCCATCACGGGCACAATCACGCCGCTGACATTGGCAATGCGGTGAACTCCGCCGAAAATAATGCAAAGCGTCACCACCGTCAGCCCCACACCCATCCAGAAGGGATCGATGCCGAAGGAATTTTCCCACGCGGCACAAATCGTGTTGCTCTGTACGGAATTGAATGCAAATCCGAAAGTAATGGAAATAAGCACGGCAAAGAGGATTCCCATCCAGCGTTTGCCCAACCCCTGCTGCATATAGTAGGCCGGTCCGCCGACAAACGACTTTTCGCCACGGGTCTTGTAGAGCTGCGCCAACGTCGATTCCACAAATGCGCTCGACGAGCCAAGCAGGGCAATGAGCCACATCCAGAACACCGCACCCGGACCTCCGATGGCAATGGCGGTCGCTACGCCGGCCAGATTGCCCGTACCGACACGGCTGGCAATCGACACCGCAAACGCCTGAAATGAAGAAATGTGCTTCTCGCCATTGTCCGACTTAGGCTTGCTGTCGCCCAACAGACGCACCATCTCCTTCACCATCCTAAACTGCAAAAACCGTCCTCTGAACGTAAACCACAAGGCACAGCCGATAAGCATTATCGTCAACACATACGACCACAGCACATCGTTGACCGAGGCTATTATACTGTTAATCCATTCCATTCCTTTTCGTCTTGAACCGATGCGACATTGCATCTTATGCAAAGATAGCGAAAGTCGAAGGCAGAAAACCAAACTTGTTTGAGTTTTCTGCTGAGACGCATCCTATCTTATGCAAAGATAGCGAAAGGTTAATATTAGACAGAAGAACAGAAGAACAAATTTTTCATGCTTGTCAATCCGTTTCCAATCCCACCTCAAGCAAAAGGAAAGTGAGCATTACCACACAACTTCGTAGGGACGTACCCCAGGTACGTCCGAATACCCACACATCACATTCACCTACAAGCCAGACATTTACAGAACAAACGCACTCAATAAATCCGCCTCAATAATTTGTTAAATTAACACCACATAGTTAAAATCATGTTATAAAACACATTTTTATAGCACAGACTATTGGAGTATATAATTTCTCATATTAAATTTGCAGTACAAAAGATTGGTTTAGTAAACGCTTTCATAGGTATTAATTTTAGGTTTTTAAGGTTTATAATTATGAAAAAGATTGTTTTGAAAGCTGTTAAGTGGTATTTTACCACCACAGCTGAGGCTTACAAGTAAGTCTCTTTTATTTCGAGGAATTGTAATGATTTTAAGTTGTTCCAAGTGATTGGAGCAACTTTTTTTATATGTCTGCTAATAAAAAATGCTGCCGCGGAATGGTCCGCAACAGCATTTCAGCAAAAATATAATGATTCTAAATTCCCTTTTCCCTACACTCAGAGAAAGATTATTTATTCAACGACCATTTCCAGTCGTCACCACTTTTAGCCAAATCCCAGTTGTCCGTTTCTTCACTTCCGTCATTGTAAGTGATTTTCACGCTTACCTTAGCCGTCATTCCGTCTTCCGAAATTTCTTCTTTTTCAATCACAGCGTCCTTGATGCCTCCCTTTTCTTCCAGTTTTTTCGACAGTTTGTCCTGTGCCATAGCCTTGAAACCGGTCTTGAATTCAGTCACTTCTTCAGCGGAAGTGCCTTCTTTGACATACATTTCGTCCATCAGCTTGTCGTAGTCGGAAGTTTTAATCATTTCCACATAGCTCAAAACAGCGTCACCCGGCGTTTTCGGAGAAGAAGAACAGCCAACAAACACAAACAACGCAAGTGCTGAAAACAGTGCAAAAAACAGTTTTTTCATAATGATTAAATTTTAAGTTATTAAAATGAATAAATTAACTCTACATCTTTCCGATTGTAAATGTCGGACGGCAAAATACACCGCTCGTCGCGCCCCGGAATAGGCACTTTCTTGATGACAGCCGGAACGAGGTCAAGCCCTGACTTTTTAAACACGAAGGCAATGAATTCCGTACAATACATTTTGGTCGTGTCCTCCAAGTCGTAGTTGTGGTCGAACAGCGTACGGCGGAGATACACTTCGCGAGCCGATTGCAACGTAGGCCGCAAGTCGACAGAATCGCATTTCAGCCTGACAACAGCACCCGCCGAAGCCCTTTCGGGAGAAAAGAAATCGCGTATCGATTCCATTTTCACGCGGTCGGGGTCGCCCTGATAGTCGGGTTCTCCGGGCACGGCATGAATGACATACCAGCCGCTCTTGTCGCGCACCACCAGTCCAATGTGGGAATAAATGCCTCCTTTGTCAAGAAACAACACCGTGCGGCTCACTACTCCCGGACCGCAACGGAACACGATGTCACCCTCTTTCAATTTTTCTTCCGGCACCTGATAGCAATAGGTTTCGGTCGAGCCGGAGCAGGCAAGAAATACCGGCAACAGCAACAGAAAAACGAGTTTAAAACAAATGGTTCTATGTATGTCTCTTGTGTGTTTCATTATTGCAAATATATGGTTAAATAGGATTAAAACCCTATCAATCCGTCAAAAACTACCTTCCAACGCTACAATTATGAGTGATTTACGCTGAAATTCCCCGTTTTTTCACATCCCGTTCGAATGCTGACGACGATACTCGGCAAAGGTCATCCCGAACTCTCTGACAAAGCAGCGGCGGAAAGTGGACAGTGAATTGAAACCGCACGACTCCGCGATTTCGGCCATTGTCGTCTTTTCGTCAAACGACTCCAACCGTGTCACCACTTTACGTATGCGGTAGGAATTGACATAGTCGTAGAAAGTCGTTTGCAGTTCATTATTTAAGTAGACGGAAAGATAGGTACGGTTTGTGCCGAGCAATGCCGAAAGGTCGGTCAGCGTCAGCCGCGAATTAAGGAACACCTCATCGGTCTCCATCGCCTTTTGCAGCAAAACGGGCAAATTGCTCTGCACGCCTACCGCATCACCATTCCCCTCACTTTCTTCACCGGCAGGCTCATCGGCTGCATCTTCTGCTGCATCGATAAGATTACGCCGGAACAGATGCTTCAGATTGATATTGCCATAGAGCGGCACAGATTCCTGCATTTCGCCGAAATAGAAGATAAAGGTCCAAAAGACAAGCGACGACAGCAGATAAATGACATCGGACAGGAAAGAATCGTAGACCACAGTCACCGACCACACCACAAGGCAGATGAAGAATATAACCGTCGTATATTTCAGCCACTTGATGTTTTTGCGTGTCGTATCGGAATAGTTGGCACGCAGAAAACTGTTATAGCGGCGCGCGGCAAAATATGTGATTACTACAAAAACTACGGAATAGACAATGGAATAGATAAGCATGACATCCACCCACACGGCATTGCCGCTGAACACATAGGCGAGCGTTATGGCGAGATTGGCAGACCAGAGCGCAGCGATGCGCCGCCATGTCAGCCATCCGGCGGACAACAGTTCGAACAGATAGAACGAGCACACCTGCACCGCCCACATGTCGACAAGCACGACCAGATTATAGACAAATCCGTCGCGCTCTACTGCCGGACTGTAGAGCACAAGATCCTTCAACTGCAAAAAGAGCCAGAACAGCAATGTGCCGGTCAGCACTTTCTGTGTGCGTTCCTTGTCCTTCTTCAGCAGCATTCGGATGCCGAAAATCAGAAAGAACATGCAGCATAGTCCGTGAGTGAAATAGTAGAATTTTTCTGCCATTATCCGTTTTTCATTTATTGATTAGGATGTTTTTCAATTGTGTTTCCGTTTTCAAAATTAAAATAAAGTGAGCAGTGTTTCCACATTTTTTGTTTATATTGCATCGTAAACGGCATTTTATCTATATTTGTCTATATCTATGGACCAACGGAAAATCATACATATCGACATGGACGCCTTTTTTGCGTCGGTGGAACAGCGCGACAATCCGGAACTGCGCGGCAAGCCCATTGCCGTAGGCCATGCGGAGGAACGGGGCGTTGTGGCGGCGGCAAGCTACGAGGCACGCCGCTACGGAGTGCGATCGGCCATGGCTTCGACCAAGGCAAAGCGGCTGTGTCCGGACTTGATTTTCGTTGAAGGGCGCATGGCCGTCTATAAGGAAGTGTCGCGCCAGATTCACAACATTTTCCACGATTATACGGACATCATCGAGCCGCTATCGCTCGACGAGGCGTTTCTCGACGTGACGGAAAACAAGCGGCATATGGAAATGGCGGTCGACATCGCCAAGGAAATCAAGCGGCGCATACGTGAAGAACTGGGGCTGGTGGCCTCGGCGGGAGTTTCCTACAACAAGTTTCTGGCAAAAGTGGCGTCCGACTACCGCAAACCCGACGGACTTTGCACCATCCACCCCTCGCAGGCACTCGACTTCATCGCCACTCTTCCCATCGAGGCATTTTGGGGCGTAGGACCGGTGACGGCCAGAAAAATGCGGAGCATGGGCATCACCAACGGCCTGCAACTGCGGGAACTGACATTGGAACAACTGACAGCGCATTTCGGAAAAATGGGGGCTGTATATTACGACTTTTCCCGTGGCATCGACCTGCGACCGGTAGAGCCGGAACGCATCCGTAAATCAGTGGGCTGCGAACACACGCTGGAAAAGGACCTTTCGCAGCGTTCACTAGTGGCGGTAAGCCTCTATCAGGTGGTACTGGAACTTGTCGGACGGCTACAACGCAGCGGCTTCAAGGGCAACACGCTGACACTGAAAGTGAAGTTTCACGACTTTACGCAAATCACGCGCAGCCGCACGGTCAGCGAAACGCTCACCACCAAGAAAAGCATCCTGCCGCTGGCAAAGGAAATGCTGGAAGGCATCGACTATGCCGAACGCCCTATCCGGCTGCTCGGACTGTCGGTGTCAAATCCGTATGCAGGGAAAAAATCATCCGACGGCGAACCGCTCGCCGTGCAGCTCTCGTTTGATTTCGACCTCAACGGGTAGCGTGGACATTGCGCCGCAAAATGCGCGGAAACTGATAGGCAAAGATAGCCGTACAGAGAACGGCGGCAAGAGCATCCGAAATGGCCTCAGCGGCAAACACGCCTTCAAGTCCAACAAGGCGCGAAAGCAGGAGCACAAGCGGTATCAGCAAAATGACTTTGCGCAACAATGCGATGAACACCGACACTTTTGCCTGACCAAGCGCAACGAACATGTTCTGACAGGCACGTTGCAGGCCGAAAATCGTCATTCCGGCAAGGAAAAGCGGCATATATTCGCCCACGGCAGCAATAAGCAGGGCATCGTCGGTAAACACGCCCGCCACCAGTTCGGGGAACAATATCATGAACAGTACCAGCGACAGATTGAAAAAGAACATCACCTTCACCACAATGCGGAAACACTCCTTCACGCGGCCGTTGTCGCCGTGGCCGTAGTTATAGCCCACCACCGGGACAAATCCCTGCGAGAATCCGACAAGCGGCACACTAACAAAGAGCATGGCGCTCTGCATGATGGCAAGCGCACTGACATAGAGGTCGCCGAAACGCACCAGCGAACTGTTGAGCACAAACCCGACAAGGCTTTCCGTGCTCGACATGATAAAGGGAGAGATTCCCAGCCCGAGAATGGCGAGCATCACACGGCTGTCCGGACGAACATTTTTCCAATGCAAGCGCAAAGTGGCCTTCTCCGACATGAGAAAACCCATCACCCACACGGCACAGACGGCCTGCGAAATGACTGTTGCCACGGCCGCACCTTTCACACCCATATCGAACGTGAAAATAAACAGAGGGTCAAGCGCAATGTTGAGCACCGCCCCAATCACGACGGATGCCATGGCAATGCGCGGCCGTCCCTGGGTGTTGATAAACGGGTTAAGTCCTACGGCAAGCAGCACGAAAACCGTACCCAAAAGATAGATGGAAAGATAGTCGACAGCGTAGCCGATGGTACGCTCCGAAGCACCAATCAGAAAGAGCAGCGGCTCCATAAACAGATAGACACCCACGGAAAACATCACGGAGAAAAACAAGAGCAGCGTAAAACCGTTGCCCAACAATTTTTCTGCCCGACCGCGATCGCCGCGCCCCAACGCAATAGCCGCCAGCGGAGCACCGCCACCGCCGACAAACGCCGAACAGGCCGTTATGAGCATGATAATCGACCCTGTCACGCCAATGCCGGCAAGGGCATCCGTTCCGTAACCGGGAATATGGCCGATATAGATGCGGTCCACGATATTGTAGAGCAGATTGACTATCTGTGCTGCGACAGCCGGCAGTGCCATGCGGAAAATCAACGGCAGCATTCGGTCAGTGCCCAGCCGTTCTTCATAACTGTTTGCCATTCGTATCCTTATTCGATGTAAATCATTTTTTTCGTCATGCCGCCGTCGATGGTAATGTTCTCACCGTTGATAAAGTCGTTTTCTTCCTGACAGAGGAAAACGCACATGCGGGCAATGTCCTCAGGTTTGCCGACACGCTGCGACGGATGCTGACGGTGGTCTTCTTCACGAAGACTGTCGTAGGCATAGTTTTCAATCCAGCCGGGAGAAATGCAGTCGACCGTGATATGCAAATCGGCCAACGAAAGCGCAAGCGCATGGGTAAGCGAATAGATGCCGCCTTTCGAAGCCGCATAGGCTTCCGTGCCGGGCTCGCTCATCAGATAGCGCGTGGAGCAGAGATTGATGATGCGGCCATAGGTATTTGCCACGGGCAGGGACTGGCGGTGGAGCGCCAACCGGCGGGAAGTGACAAACACAGGGCGCAGGTTCGTGGCAAGCACACTGTCGAAATCCTCAACGGTCATTTCCGTCAGCGGCTTGAAGCCGCCTACACCTACATTATTGACTATCACATCAATGTCACCCCAGGCTTTCAAAATTCTGTCCATACATGCCTCGAGGGCCTCCGCACTGCGCACATCTACCGGGAAAAACTGTGCACCGGTAGCTTCGGCGGTGCGCTGTCCGAGTTTCTCGTCAACATCGCAGAATGCCACCTGACAGCCGGCCTGACGGAACGCCTCAACGATAGCCCGTCCGATGCCTGCCGCACCTCCGGTGACAAACACACGCCGCCGCGGAAACCTCACCTGCAAATAGCCGGGCTTGGCACCTGCCAATGTCGACCTGCCCGATGATTTCTTTCCCGCAGCTTTCTGCGCCTGATATTCTTCGTATTTTCTTTCTAAATAATTGTCAGCCATACGTCTATGTCTTTTATCTTATTCCGCACACGCCCGCAGCCGAACGCGCACGAAAATCCAAGGCAAAATTACTGAAAATTCGCCCGACATAAACAAAACCCCTCTCAACAAAAGTTAAACGAGTTAGAGAATCACTACCTCAATCCTAAAACTACAAACCTTATATTGTTCTATTCAATCACAAACTTGCGAATTTCGGCGTTTTCCATTTTGGGGACGGTGCGGATTTGGTCGCGGCTTATGCCCTCGATATTGGCTTGAATCGAGCGGTTAATCATGCCGTGGGCAAGCACGAGCACGGTTTTACCTTCGTAATGTTTCCGCAAAAGGTCGAGCACCTGTCCGCCGCGGGCATAAAGGTGTTCCTTCGTTTCCACATCGGCAGGAAGTTGTGAGAAATCAATGTCCTTAATCGGCTTCCCGGTCAGACTGCCCCAATCTATTTCGCGCAGCAGCGGCGTGGCTTCCGTCGGAAGTTCGCGCCCGTCCAACGCTATCCGCAGCGTGTCGAGACAACGCTGAAGGTCGCTGCACAGCACAGCATCCAACGGCAGGGCGGCAAGCTGCGGTATCAGCCCACGCGCCTGTTCCTTGCCTTTTTCAGTCAACCGGCCCGGCAAATGTCCTTGCAATACGCCGGCAAGATTTTCTTCCGTCTGTCCGTGACGGACCAAATATATTGTCACCATAACGTTTCTGATTTTTTATTGTTCCGTATGTACTCCCCAACTGTTGTAATGCACATTCTCAGGCTTCCACTTGTCCTTCGGCACAGGAGTTTCCGCCGGATAGCCTACGGGAATTACACAAAGCGGCACGATATGCGACGGAATACCCAACACCGTACGCACCGCCTTGATACGTTCGGGATAGGGATGAACGCCCGTCCACACGGCACCCAACCCGAGACTGTGGGCCGCCAACAATATGTTTTCGGTAGCCGCCGACGTGTCCATTATCCACGAACTCGCCGACACTCCGGGCAACGATTTCTGCAAATTACCGCACACGACAATCGCCAACGGCGCTCCGGCCGTCATCTTCGCGTAAGGCAGACTGTCGGCAAGCGACTGGAGTAATGCACGGTCGCGCACCACCATAAAATCCCACGGCTGCTGATTTTTTGCCGTCGGTGCCGCCATTCCGGCACGCAAAAGGGTTTCCACTGTAGCGGCATCCACTGCCTTGTCGGTATAGCTGCGAATGCTTGTGCGGGTCATAATATTTTCGATAGCGGTCTGTCCGCCCTCACTTTCGGCAGACTCCCGATTATACAGGTTGACAGCCAGCACTCCCACCGCCACTGCCAACAGCACATTTAAAATTCCGGATATTTTCATCATTAAAAGCTACTTTATTTCATTCTACACCTGCCGGCAACTGCCCGGCAAAGCCCTATGCAAATTTAGGAAAATTCCCACAGACCTCCTTAACAACATCATTGTTTTCCGCCGGAAGTCAGTCAATGCATTTGTAGCGGGAACGGGCTTCAGCGCGGCTGCAATAGTTGAAATGCCACCATTCGGTAGGAAGCGGACGGAAACCGGCTTCGCGCATAATGCGGCGTAGCAACCGGCGGTTTTCGCGCTCCTCTTCGGTCAATTTTCCTGTACGCACCATTTCGTCTTCATAGGAAATATGCGACTCTTTTCCCATATGGTCGACCGGCACACCCATCGACAAGGGTACACCGTCGGCATCAAGAATACTGACATCCACCGCCAGCCCGTAATTATGCAGTCCGCCGCCATGAGCAGGATTGGAAACATAAATGTTTTTCGACGTGCCTTTCACCTTGTCCCACATGATTTTCTGCACCGACATCGGCCGAGCGGCATCGTAGACAATCAGCCGGTAGCCGGGATATTCGTCGCGAAGCAAACGCTGCGCTTCAAGCAGACACGCCATAGCATCGGGATGAAGGTACGCCTCCCGCAAGTCACCATAAAGTACCTGCCCCGTGAAATTGTCGGCACGGGCGTACATCAGGTCAACGGCAATTGTCGAATCCTGCTCCGCCACATTGAGATAGCCCAACGAGTCGAGATACAATGCCGTCCGGCTTTTAGCGGGCTTGACAGGGGCGACCACCGTATCTGTAACCACTACCGAATCGACAGCTGCCACACCCGTTTCCGTCTTTCCCTGCCGACATCCCGACAATAAAAACACCGACATAGCCGCCATCCATATAATACATTTCATACCAAGCAATTAAATAATCTGTTTCTGTACGAACAACGTGTAGGTAACAACTTCACCGTTAGCTTTCCGTACGGTGTATTTGGTTTCGCCCTTCAAATTCAAGCCTTTGCGTTGTTCCTCCCATGAGATTTCCTTCACTGGACGGTCGTTGATAGCAATAATCACATCACCGATTTCAATGCCGGCCTGCTCGGCAATGCCTCCTTTATACAAACCGTTGACAATCCAACCGTCGCATATATCAGTACGGTCGAACACAGCCATATGCGTTGTCGACGACTGGGAGTATGTGCCTTTCTTTCCGTTTCTTTTTACCCATACAGAAGAACTGACTGGATCCAACACCATATCATAGAGCGACCAAATATCGTTGCCAATTATTCCCAAGTAAGGTCTGCCCGACGATAATGCCCCTTTTTCGTTAAGAGAACAGTCAATGACGACATTCTCAAATGTATCTACCATGCAAAACCTTGCAGCCCTTATCTCCACATCTTCCGAGCCACCGCCCACACCTCCGGCCTGAGTCCGGAAATAAGCCTTCGGCATATCGTCAAGATGAAGAGACGAAGTCGCTTCATTCGTAAGCGAAACAGTAGAGCCGCTTCCCAAATCCAACCGGAACCAACCCTCTACAGCATTTGCGGAGTCGATTTGCAGCGAGGCTTTCACGTCTATGCGGTTATCCTCAAACCGGGCCTCCAGTTTGTGATAGTTTTCCAACGAGTCGACGGGGAAAGGCGCTTCCCACTGTTTCAAATATCCCTCACTGAAGCTAATCTCCAAAGGAGAACTCAAAAGATGGGTATTGCCCAACAAGCCGTCGATATATCTGCCCAAAATATCCCGCAAGCGGATAATGGGAGTAATCTTATTCCAATAATCCAACTCCCCACAACGGATTTCTACAGAATCGACAAAAATCTCAACACGCTGCGGCTCGCTATTGCCCGCTCCGCCCATTTTCGCAACACCCTTTCTTCCGAAAGCATTCTGAAGATTGTTCAGTTTGAGGTAATCTTCATCAAGATACAGAAAGTCGGCTCCTGTATCGTAGATAACCGTGACGGGAACCGTATCATTCAACGTTGCCTGAAGATACAAATGACTGTCAAAAATAAACGGAATCGCCCCTTCGGGTACAGCGGCGTGACTTTTCAAAGCAAACAGAGCCGCAAAGGTACAGATTAAGTACAATAGTTTTTTCATAAGCAAAACAAACTGCATTTCAACTTTCTCAAAGTTACACAATCTACTGGAAAGAATCAAAAATTCATTCAATTCCGCCATTTCTCCCGTTGTATTGAATATTCGGAAAATTTTCTGTAAGTTTGGGACACCAAAACCAGCATTTATGAAAATCACCGTCATTCAACACGATATCCAATGGAACGATGTGGCAGCCAATCTTGCCCACATCGGCCAACTCCTTTCCGACGCTCCGAAGTCGGATGTATATGTCCTCACAGAAATGTTTGCTACCGGATTCTGCATGAAGCCGGAAAAAATCGCCCAAAAGCCCGACGGCTCCATCGTAACAACGATGAAGGAATGGGCACAACGGCTGGATGCTGCCGTGTGCGGTAGCGTCGCCACGGAAGAAGACGGCAAATACTACAACCGACTGTATTTCGTCATGCCCGACGGGAAGGTGGAACACTACGACAAACGCCACCTGTTCACCTACAGTGGCGAACACGAACGTTATGCCGGCGGAAAGGAACGGAAGATAGTGGAATTTCGTGGTGTGCGGTTTCTGCTTCAAGTGTGCTACGACCTGCGTTTCCCCGTATGGTCGCGCAACCGTGGCGACTACGATGCAGCCATCTATGTGGCAAGCTGGCCTGTCAGCCGTATACAGGTGTGGGACTTGCTGTTGAAAGCCCGATCGCTGGAAAACCAATGCTATGTAGTGGGAGCCAACCGCGTGGGCTCTGACCCGCTCTGCGAATACAGCGGCAACAGCGTGATTGTCGACTCCTACGGACGTGTCATCGCCGAATCCGATACCGAAGGTGAAACCTACATTACTGCTGACCTCGACATGGAAAAACTCCAGTCGTTCCGCAGCAAATTCCCCGTACTTAACGACGCGGACGACTACGAAATCAAATTTTAACCAATGCTGACTTTCTTCGGCTGGTTGTCGGAAATCACCAACAACTTGTCGCCGGGATGCAGACGGAGGCTGCCGTTGGGCACGATAAACTCGTCATCGCGCTTTACAATCATTACCAGTGTGCCTGCCGGCAACTTCATGTCGGCAAGTCGGTCGCCATGCTCAAGCATGGCTGCGGTCACCTCTACATCATGGAGCGAAGAATCAATTTCGTCGGGAAGTTCCACGCCGAAGTCATTGCCCTGCCTTTCTTCCGGCAAATCGAGGTGCAGACGCTTTGCCAGCCAGGGAATAGTGGTGGCCTGCAATCCAAGTGAAAGCAGGGTGATGAAAAACACGATATTGAATATCTGCTGTGCGCCTTCCACGTTCTCAACAACGGGATAAGTGGCGAAAATGATGGGCACAGCCCCGCGCAAACCTACCCACGACACAAACAGCCGCGCACGTCCACTCAGATTTTTGAACGGCAACAGACAAAGGAACACGCTCGCAGGACGTGCCACAACGATCATAAACAGCCCGATAAGCAACGCCACAGGTGCCACATCCAGCATTTCGTGAGGATTGACCAACAGGCCGAGGGTAAGGAACATGACAATCTGGAAAAGCCATGTCAGACCGTCGAAGAAACGGAGTATGTCCCGACGGTTCACCACACGGACATTTCCCACAACAATTCCGGCAAGATACACCGCCAGATAGCCGTTGCCACGCACCAGGTCAGTCACCGTGAAGGTGAAAAACACGAGCGTCAGCAGCAGAATGGGATACAGCGAAGCGTTCTTCAAGTCAATGCGGTTCAGAATCCACACGGCCAGTTTTCCCATGCCGTAGCCAATCAGTCCGCCAAACACAAACTGTACGGCAAAATCCTTCAAAATCACGCCTACGCTCGCTTCCGCACTTCCGGCGAGCTGAATCAGCACGATGGTCAACATATACGCCATCGGGTCGTTACTTCCGCTTTCCAATTCCAACATCGGCCGAAGATTGTGCTTCAGATTCATGCGCTGCGAACGCAGAATGTTGAACACCGAAGCCGAATCGGTCGACGACATGGTGGCCGCCAACAGCATCGACACCGTGAGCGACATGTAGATATCCAGTCCGCTCCACCAGGAAATATAGAAAATGAACAGTCCAGTCAGCCCGGTGGTCACCAACACACCGACCGTCGAAAGCAGCACACCCTGCGCCATGACGGGACGTATTTCCTGTACTTTCGTGTCCATACCGCCGGAAAACAGGATGATGCTCAATGCCATCATGCCGATAAACTGCGCCTGCCCGGCATTTTCAAACTGCAATCCGAGTCCGTCGCTGCCAAACAGCATGCCCACCAACAGGAACAGCAGCAACGTAGGCACACCGAAGCGGTAGCTTGCCTTGCTCACCAGAATGCTGACAAAAATCAGCACCGAACCAATCAACAATATATTTTCTGCGTTAAAAATCATTCCGTTCTATCCGTTTTTTGTTTTTGTAAGTTTTGCATATACAATCAGTGCCAACGCCGAAACTACGCCAATAGCGGCAAACCAATACCAAATATAATGGGCGTTCGCGCTGGCCGTTTCCCACTCGGCTGTGGTCGCAAACAGCGACGGGTCGGGACAATAGTGCGACAGCAGGATACCCGAAAGCCCGAATCCGAGAATCGACGACAGGAACGAATGCAGGTGGCTGAAACCGAGATACAGCCCCTCTTCGCCTTTGGGTGCCTGAAGGGAAAAATATTCCAGATAGCGCGGCGAAATGAAGCACTCAGCCAATGCCTGCAAAGCAATACCACAAATCATCATCACCGTAATCGGATGGGCACCAAACAATTCGCCGTCAAACAGGTTGCCGCTCGCCATAACCAGAGCCGACAGCGGAATCAAGAACATTCCGACAGCAATCGAAGTCAGTGCCTTGCGCTTCGCCATCAACTGTGTCACAAAGTTCACGCAAACTACCACCACAAACGGGTTGACATTCGCCAACCAGCCCGGCTTGGCGGTTTCGCCCGCCATACGGATCACGTATTTCGGCATCGTGGCGTAGAGCTGCTGCTGAATCATCCAGAATCCGGTCACAATGAGTATCAGTACCAGCAGACGGCCGTTGGTAAACACCTTGCGCAAACCGAACAGCACTTCCTGTATGCTCTTTCCTTCGCCGGTCGTGTTCGTGGAATGGTAGAACAGAAAAACCGCCACCAACGCAACCACACACAACGATGCGGAAAAGAAATTAATATAGACATAAGCCTCATCGCCTACGAGCGAACGCAACGGATCAACGAAACATTTGCCCGTAAACGCACCGATATTCACCATCATATAGAATATCGAATAGCCTTTCGCACGCGTTTCCGAGGTGGTTTCACGCGCCACGGAAGCGGAGATAATCGATTTGATGAACGAACCGCCCACCATCAGTATCAGCAGAATCGGCACAATCAGATACCGCTCCCAACTTGCCCGCAAGCCGTGGAACGCCGTCTTTTCGCCATATTCCACCAAGCCGCCGCTTTCCAGCATCACGGGAAGCAGCCCTAAAAACAGATAGCCAATCGACAGCAACAAAAACGCCGTCAGGATGGATTTACGGTAACCGATTTTGTCGGCAAACGCACCGGTAAACAGCGGCAACAGATACAGACCGCCGGAAAACAATCCGGAAATGACACTCGCCTCAATGTCGGAAAAACCGAGAGTGTTCGACAGATAAAGAGTTATTACGATAAACACGGCATAATATGCCATTCTTTCAAAAAGTTCGGCAACATTGGCCGTCCAAAACGCTCGCGTATATTTCGCCATCGCTAAAAATGGGGATTAAATGGTTAAAATTCTAATTCAGACGCACGAAGATACGAAAAATCTGGGAGAAATCATAATCACGCCTGTCCGCAGAGCGGATTTACAAGCAGCACCCGGCTGTAATATTAATAAATATTAATACAGATTAAAAATATTAAATGGGGGGGGTGTTTGTAAGATTTATTATCTTTGCACACAGATAGGAGGCGACCCGGCATAAAACTCAAACAAGTTTGGTTTTCTGCTTTCGACTTTTTCTATCTTTGTAAAAACCATAACAAAAAAATACCTAACCGACACCTAACACAAAACAACACACATGAAATTCAACCACATCAAAAAATTCAGTATGGCATTATGCCTCGCTCTTCTGTCATTCAATTTGTATGCCTATGATATTACGGGACAAATTGTCGACCGTACAGACAATAGCGAACTGGCAGGAGCGTCCGTAGTGATTAAAACGGATTCCGTATCCATCGTAACGGCGGTGACTGCCGACGAAAAAGGAAGATTCCACGTTTCCGGCATAACTTCCCCCGATATTTGGGTCGACGTGCTGATGATGGGATACCAGGGACAGCGCACGGTTATATCCGGCAACGAAGGCGAAAACCTGAATTTGGATGTGATTGCCCTCACTCCTGTCCAGAATATGCTGGACGAAGTAACCGTGACCGGCTCCAGTGTCATCCAGAAGCCTGACCGGTATCTGATAATCCCGTCGCAGAAGGACATCGAACGGTCGGCAAGCTTGCTGAGTCTGCTCAGCACCCTGCAAATGAAAATGCCAGGCCTGTATGTAAACGAACAACTACAGAGAGCAACCATCGAAAACCGTACGCCGGTATTTCAAATCAACGGTAAAGAAGTGCCCTACTCCCGAATTCTTACCATCAACAACAATAATATCCTACGCATAGAATACCACGACACTCCCGACATCCGCTATGCCGACCGTGGTGCGCCCGGCATCATCAACTTTGTGATGCGTCCCGTACAGGAAGGCGGAAGCGTCATGGCAAGTGCAATGGGAGCAGTGACTACCGGTTTCCTCAACGCCAATGTTGGGGCAACCTACAACTACAAGAAATCGGAATGGGCATTCAACTATAGTTCAAGTTGGCGAAACTATGATGAATGGCAGTCAGAGGGTAGCGAAACTTTCATAGGTAAGGATGCCACGCTGACCAGAACCAGCGAAGCCATTCCAAGCAAAATGAGCTATTTGAACAATTCCCTGTCGCTGGGCTATACATATATGCACGACTTGAAAACGATGTTCGCCGCTACCGTACAGGCCAATATTTATGGCCATGCCACAAACGACAGATACAACAGAATTACCGAAACAAACGGAGAGAAATATCTTCGCCATAGCGTAAGCAACACTGAAAGTTGGCGTCCTTCAGGCGATATATACTTCCGCAAACAGTTTGACAAGAACAGCAAATTCGAGGTCAATGCCTTCGGCTCCATATCAAACGGTAACTACGACGGATTGCTAAACTACACCTACGATAACGGAAATCCGGAATACCATCAGACCAACCGGACAGAAAACACATCATGGCGTGCCGGTGCGGAAGCCTTGTACTCACGCAACTATTCAAGTCTTACGACCACCTATGGCGTGAAATACTACCGTAACTACGCTGAAAACCTGTATTCCGAAAACATGGAATCGGCAACACTCGACAAGCTCAATACCGACTATCTGTATGCCTACGGCTCCGTAGTGGGCCGCTGGAAGAAGTTAGGCTATTCTGCCGGCATTGGCGGTATTTATGCCCATACGAAAGAACAGGAAAGAGAAATGAATGCGTTCCGCCCGAAAGTGAACGTAACCCTCAATTATCAACTGCCGAAAAACTGGAGTCTGAACTATCTGTTCATATTTGACCCGACTCTGCCATCGCTGTCTCAACAGTCGGAAACGGTGCAGACAATCGACGACATTTCCGTCCGAATGGGAAACATGTCGCTGAAACCTTCGTCATGGTTCCGCAACCGTATCTACGTAAGATATACCTACAAAAAGTTTACAGGTACATTCTGGGCAAGCCACAGCCGTACAATCGACCCGATGTTCAACCGCTACACCTATATTTCGGATATGGGAAACCCGCTATACGGAAAATTTTTGCAACAGACAGTGAACGGCGAACGTGACGGCCGCATCAACTTGCAACTGAACGTAGGATTTCAGGAATTGCTGAACCACTTTTCCATCTATGGCATTGCCGGTTGGGACAGATACGACTTTACCGGTTTCGGCAACATTAACTGCGACAAGCGCTTCTATTCAAGCATCCAGGCGCAGGCCTATTTCGGCAACTGGACAATCGCAGCCAATTTCGAGATTACTCCGCAATACACACTTGGCGGAAACCAGTTGAGCCGTTCGGAACGCTGGAACACGATACAAGTGCAATACAAATGGAGGAACTGGTATTTCAGCTGCACACTAAGCAATCCGTTCACAAAAGACGGCGCATTATATGAATCCATTACGCTGTCTGATGTTCATCCGGAAACCAGAAGAACATTCATTCCCGACAACGCGAACATGGTTTCTCTCAGCGCCACCTATCGCTTGAATTTCGGTAAAGGTCTTAAAAAGTACAGCCGAACCATCAAGAACAGCGGTCTCGACACCGGTGTCAGCGGCTATTAACAGCACCGACCACACTACACTGAATGACCGGAGCAATGAAGTCCATTGTTCCGGTCATTCAGCTTTCAGCCTGGCAAAATCAAACCTGAAAACTCCGTTTTCATTTGCCTCTCCACTCACCTTTCACTACCTTTGTAGAAGATAGGAGGCGGCTCAGGATAAAAATAATTGAAACAAGTTTCATTATTTTATTCTCCACTCGCCTTTCACTATCTTTACCCTCAAATTTTGACTTATGTTCCATCATTTTGACACTGACATATCGGACATTGCCCTGCCTGAACTGTTCACCTATCCGTTCTGCTACCGTCCGCATCCGCTGACGGAAATGGCGGCTCGGCAGGTGCAGGCATATCTTGACCGACGGACAGACTGGAAGGAAGAAATCGGTGAAGGAAAGATGTTCGGAGTGATGGTAGTGAAAAACGAGGCGGGAGAAACAGGCTTCCTCGCGGCATTTTCGGGCAACATCGCCCACAGCAACCACCACGAGTATTTCGTTCCGCCCATCTACGACCTGTTGCAGCCTGACGGGTTTTTCCGTGTCGAAGAAAACAACATCAGCGAAATCAATCGGGAAATTGCCCAAACCGAGCAGTCGGCAGAACTGACATCCCTACAACGGCAACTTGCCGATGCCCGACAGCAGGCGGAACAGGAAATAGCCGATTTTACGGCACAGATGAAAGCCAACAAGCAACGCCGCGAAGCGGTAAGGGCATCAAACCCGACCGACGAAACGCTGGCACAGCTCGTTCGCGAAAGCCAGTTTGAAACAGCGGAACTGCGCCGCACGAAAATGCGGCTGAACGAAGGCATTGCCCGACTGCAACAACAAATCGACGGCATCCACAACCGGCTCCGCTCGTTGAAAACTGAACGGAAACAACGCTCGGCGGCACTGCAACGCCGGCTGTTTGACTGTTTTCAGGTTCTGAACGCGCACGGCGAGCAACGGGGCATTTGCAGCATCTTCGAGGAAACCCGCCACGAACTGCCACCGGCAGGAACCGGCGAATGTGCCGCTCCGAAACTCCTGCAATATGCCTATCTCCATCGGCTTACGCCTCTCGCCATGGCGGAATTCTGGTGGGGGAAATCACCGAAAACGGAAGTGCGCCGCCATCTGCACTACTACCCCGCCTGCCACAGCAAATGCGAACCGCTGCTGGGATTCATGCTGCAAGGCCTCAACGTGGAACCGAATCCGCTCGACAAGGTTTCTGAACGAACTCTAACCACCGTTTACGAAGACGACTGGCTGTGGGTAGTCAACAAGCCGGAAGGCATGCTCTCCGTTCCGGGAAAAGGCAACAGTATTTCCGTGGCCGACATTGCCCGACTCCGCTTTCCCGATACCGACAGCCCGCTGACGGTCCACCGGCTCGACATGCACACCTCCGGGCTGCTGCTGATTGCCAAGACAAAAGATGTACACGAGGCTCTGCAACGGCAGTTTCACCTCCGCACCGTCAGAAAACGCTACATCGCCCTGCTGGAAGGCAACGTAGCAAAGGATAAAGACACCATCACCCTGCCGCTCTGTCTGAATCCCGACCACCGGCCGCAGCAAATGGTCAGCTACGAGCACGGCAAACCTGCCGTAACCGACTATAAGGTGCTGAAACGGAATGCCGACGGCACAACACGCATCGCATTCTTCCCGCATACGGGCCGTACCCACCAGTTGCGCGTACACGCCGCCCATGCCGACGGACTAAACGCCCCTATCAAGGGCGACATGCTCTACGGGCATCCTGCCGACCGCCTGTATCTGCACGCCGACCAGATTACGTTCGTTCATCCCGTCAGCGGCAAGGAAATGACACTGACAGCCCCGGCTGACTTTTAAACAATTTACACGTCCCGTGCGTTATCATTAGACAGAAAATTTCTTTTACTATGAATTTTGACTATTCGGAAAAAACTTTATACCGTAACGAAATGTGTGACGTAGTCCACTTTCCGGAAAGAAACAAGGTAGAAACAACTATCGACGGCACGACTGCCTACGTGGAATACCGCATTGACGGCGACACATTCAACATCATCCACACTATCGTGCCCAAGGAATTGGGCGGAAGAGGTATGGCACGGATACTGGTAACCGTAGCGTTCACCATGGCGGAGGAAGAAGGGCTAAAACTGAAAGCCGACTGCTCCTATGCTAAAAAGTGGCTGGAAGAAAACCGCTAAATGAACCGCATTGACCACGAACGCCGGACGGTGGAAATGATGATCCGGCTTTACTGCCGGCACAAGGAGGGAAACGAAACGCTTTGCGACAACTGCCGCGAGCTGATGGAATATGCCCGCACCCGTCTGGGAAATTGCCGCTACGGTAACGACAAGCCCACCTGCCGCCTGTGCCCCATTCACTGCTATCGGAAGGATATGCGCGAACGCATCCGCGAAGTGATGCGCTATGCGGGCCCAAGGATGATGCTCTATCATCCCTGGGACGCTATTGTTCACCTGTATCACGAATGGACCAACAGGAAGCCTACAAAACCTCAGAAACGACCTTGACAAGATAGTCGCAGAACGGCACGACTGACGATTTCCGCATCAGCGTGCCTTCTTCGCTGTGCATATCGCCACCGACAGGCAGACACAGCGTAAAAATCGGAAGCAAATACTGCCGTTCGCCCAGAAATTTCAAATAGTCGGCCGCCTCGTCGGGTTCGGCATCGGGCCGCACGGCAAACGGAACACCCGAATTGCGTGCCGCGGCAATCAGATTATAGCCCGTAAGAATATCAAACAGCGCATCATTCTCAATGGAGAACGCCACCTCCGACTCCCAACCACCATTCGTCACATCCAACACCACAATGCTGCCCACGGGAACGCCCTTATCAACGATAAACTCCGTTACTTCCAGCGCTCCACGGCTGTCCAGTTCCTCATCGCCGGTAAAGGCGACAACCACATTCGCCGGCAGACGCTTGGTGAGCATCAACATTACCAAAGCAGCATTTGTGGCACTGTTGTCGAACGTACCCTTCCAATATTCGCCGTCATCCTTCACAAAGCAGTTTTCATAGACAGAATCAATGTGCGACGAAATCAGCACCGTACCATGCTCCAACTCCACATCCTTTCGCGCATAGACAAGCGACAGCGGCGTCTGCGAAACAAGTTCATAATCCGAACCGGAAAGCAATTGCATCAGCACATCATGACGGTCAACCACCGTAAACTCCACCCCATTGTCGCGGCTGACAACAGTAAGATAGCGGAGCAACTCTTCATACATCAGGTTATCGTTCTTCATAATCGACAAAGATAGCGAAAGGTGAGAGCAGAGGCAAATGAAAACACTGTTTTCAAATTTGGCTATGCCGAGCCGCCTCCTATCTTCTACAAAGATACGGAAAGGTGAGTGGAGAATAAAATATCGAAACTTGTTTCAGATATTTTTTATCCCGAACCGCCTCCTTTCTTATCAAAAAGATGGGAAAACTCCTATAATACGACAAATGCGGCAGCCGTCGGTGGACAGTTGCCGCATTTGTTATTAGGATTCAATTGTGAGATTAACGAACAATCAGTTTTGCAGTTTTAACGCTGCCTTCAGCTTTCACGGTCACTACATATACACCTGCTGACAGGTTTTCAGTAGCGATAGCCTCAACAGCCTTCTGGCTGCTTACGAGAGCACCGTTCAAGTTGTAGACTTCTACGTCGGCAGTTGTGCCAAGCTGTACCGGTGTTCCGGCTGCTACCGGGTTAGGATACAGTTTCATTGTACCGTTGTTTACCACTTCATTCACACCGCTCGGGTCAGTATAGAGGGCTGAATAAGCCGGTACCTGAATTTCGTAGGCAGTGCCCTTAGCCGATGTGCCAAGGTCGAAACGGAGTGTAGTGATAGTGATAGGATAGATAGCTACATCACTGAGGTCCCAAATGTCCTTGAATGACAGGCTGAATGTAGACAATTCATTCTTCGGAAGTTCCGTTTCCGTGAATGCCCATGAAGAAGCCAATTCGCCGAGGGCGTTCATTGCTGTTACGCTCACTTTCTTCACCGGAACTTCACCCGGATTTACGCTGATACGCAAGCCTTCCGGCAAACTCCAAACGTCTACACGGCGGTCAACCGAGATATAGGCACCGCGAGAAGAGCCATTACCCACATAGTTCAGTTTGAAACCTTCACCGAGTTGTGAAATAGCCAAATCCGTACCACCTACCTGACGGAAAGTCCAGTCTTCGGCTGTACCAAATTCACGGTAAACCGGCATTACATCGGCTTCCGGAATTTCAACTGATACATTCAGCGTTCCGGTAAAGTCGCCCACCTTACCCGTTACAACAGCGGCACCGTTGCTCACACCTTTCAGCAAACCTGTTCCAGCTTCTACGGTTGCCACAGCTTCATTGTCAGAGCTCCATGCCAAAGCAGAAGAGTTCATCGGCATTTCTGTTTCATTGACCAATGCGTTTACTTCTACCGTATATTCGCGTTTATTGTCGAGCAACACCTTTTCCAAACGGAATGCAACATTGTCGCTCGGAGCAACGGTTACAGGAATATCAGCAGTCAGACCGTTGTACTGAGCCTTCAACGCGCCGATACCGTCACCAGTACCGTAGAAAGTTGTGCCGTCGTTGATAACTTCACCGATTTTCGGGTCGCATGACAAGGTTACGCCCTGAACATCCGTATCAACCAACATACCATACTGGTTGTAGCCGTAGAATTTCGGTGTATAGATACCATATTTCGGGAAGTTCATTGCCCAATCCACGAAACGGATTTCAGCGATTTCCTTATCCTCCGGAGCATTGGCTACTGCGAAAATTGCGCTACCTACGGCACGTTCGTGGCCGTCGCTGGTTGCATTACGTACGCCCAACGGCAACGTGTAGAGTGTTGACGAACCGCCACCGTCAATATTGATGGCATCCGTAGCTTTTGCGTAGCGCATTACATCGGCAAGTTCGGAAGTACGAACACCGGAAGAAATGGCCGAACGTCCGTCGATAACCATCATGATAAGCGTGTCGGCATCTGCCGTGTAGCCGATACCGCTACGAGGGTGCAAAGCAGAAGCGTCGCCACGTTCGCCTTCGGTGTCAAGCGTTTCGCCGTTGCCGAGAATACGTGGGTTTCCGGATGTCAGCTGTTCCGGTATAAGTTGCTGTCCGTCGATAGAAACTACGGAATTGACAGTTACCACATCACCGACTTTCAAACCGTTTACAAAGTCCATAGCTGTACCGCGTGCCAGCAAAACATATTCGCCAGACGGAATTTCGCGGTCACCTGTAGAAGTCACCTCGCCTGTCACTTCAAATTTGGTTGTCTTACCGGCAGCCAGGAAGTCGCCTTCCACCAATTTTGCAGTTACTTCTGCACATTTTCCTGCCAAACTCGGTTGGTTGGCACGTCCGTAATAGCGCGGAGTATAAATACTCAAGGCATTGTCGGCAGCTGTATTGTTTACTACCTGGAAGGAAACAGACTTGTCGCCGCATTCAGCCGTACCGGCAGCAAACGAAGCAAGACCTACCACAGGTACTCCGTCGGCATCCATGGCAAACTGTTTCCATCTTTCTGATGTTCTGTAAATTTCACCGTCGACAACTGCCGCATTTGTCGGAGTTCCGACAATGGAGCCGCCGGTAGTGGATGTACCGCTTGTTGCAAAAAAGTCAGTATTGATACCGGCAAAATAGGAAACGCCCTCCTTGCTGTGGCTGGTAGCCATGCTTGAAGTTGTTGCACCGCCGGCAAGTTTGTCCTGTGCCACAACGGCACGGATATCCAACACCGGATTTTTCAAATCAACTGTCAAATAGAATACACGCAAGTTGCGGGACTCTGAAGAGAAATGCAATGATGTCTGGGTAGTTCCCGGGCCTACATTGGCATGAAACAATGTATCGACGTTATACTCGATGTCGCCGACTTTCCAAACATCAGAAGCTGCCATGGAAGCACATGCCGCCAAAGCAAATCCTGTTAAAAGTAAATTTTTCATAGTAAATGTTTTTATAGTTACCTTATTATCAATTTAGTTGTTGCAATTTTATCACCGTCAACGATTCTTACCACATAAATGCCGGCTGTGAGGCCTTCCGTTGCGATAGCGTCAACAGCCTTCTGGTTGCTTACCAATGCACCGTTCAGGTTGTAGACTTCCACGTCAGCAATCATACCAAGCTGTACCGGCACACCGGCGGCTACCGTGTTAGGATACAATTTCACTGTACCACTGCTCACCACCTCGTTCACACCGCTCGGGTCAGTGTAAACAGCTGCATAGGTCGGCACCTGAATTTCGTAGGCTGTGCCTTTAGACGATGTTCCCAAGTCGAAACGCAAGGTTGTGATGGTGATAGGATAAATAGCAACATCGTCTACATCCCAAATGTCCTTGAACGACAGGTTGAATGTGGAAACCTGATTCTTCGGAAGCTCTGTTTCTGTGAATGCCCATGAGGAGGCCAGTTCGCCGAGAGCATTCATAGCTGTTACGCTCACCTTCTTCATCGAAACTTCACCCGGGTTTACACTGATGCGCAAGCCTTCCGGCAAGCTCCATACGTCTACACGGCGGTCTACTGAAATATAGGCACCGCGAGAAGAACCATTACCCACATAGTTCAGTTTAAAACCTTCGCCGAGTTGGGAAACGGTCAAGTCTGTACCGCCCACCTGACGGAATGTCCAGTCTTCGGCTGTACCGAATTCACGGTAAACCGGCATTACATCGGCTTCCGGAATTTCAACCGACACATTCAGCGTTCCGGTAAAGTCGCCCACCTTACCTGTCACAACAGCGGCACCGTTACTAACACCTTTCAGCAAGCCTGTACCGGCTTCAACAGTTGCCACAGCCTCGTTGTCTGAGCTCCATGCCAAAGCTGACGGATTCATCGGCATTTCCGATTCGTTCACAAGAGCATTCACTTCCACCGTGTATTCACGTTTGTTGTCGAGCACTACGTTCGACAAACGGAGTTTCACGTTGTCGCTCGGTGCAACAGTCACAGGAATGTCAGCCGTCAGGCCATTGTATTCAGCCTTCAACGCGCCAATACCGTCACCAGTACCATAGAAAGTTGTGCCGTTGTTAATAACTTCGCCGATTTTCGGGTCACACGACAAGGTAACGCCCTGCACATCCGTATCAATCAGCATGCCGTATTGGTTATAGCCATAGAACTTCGGCGTATAGATACCATATTGCGGGAAATTCATCGCCCAATCCACGAAACGAATTTCTGCAATTTCATTGTCTTCCGGAGCTTCCAGCACTGCATAGATTCCATTAGAAACGGCTCTTTCTTTACCGTCGCTCGGCGTATTCACGATGCCCAAATTCTGGATATACATACCCGACGAACCACCGCCGTCAACATTCACAGCATCGAAACATCCGGCATAGCGCATGATAGATGCTCCCTGCGGGTAAGTGCTTCCGCTCGACTCGCTCGAACGGCCGTCAATCAACCCCCAAACCATTTTCGAACGATCCTCAGAATATCCCAGCATCGTACGCGGATTGAAGGCATCGCGGGAATTAATCCAACGGCCGGCTTCGTAAACAACCTCACCGCGTTGAAGGATAACTACGTCACCGCCACACACTTCCTTGATATTTGGAGGAGTCAGATTGTAATCGCCCAAACGCGTTTCAAAATATACGGTCAGCACTTCGCCATCCTTCAAGTCCAGGACATCAGCTTCACGGCTTCCAGAAGCCGACAAAACTGCTTCGTTGGGAATAATAGGCATATTTCCACCGGAAACGGCTTCGCCAACGACTTCTACCTTGAAAGGCTTGTTGATGCCCCACTCTTCACCTTCCACCAGACGGACACGACGCTCAACACCACCGGTCGTTTTCGTATAGTGACCGGTTTTGTCATTATACAGCACCAGTTCGTTGTCAAGACGGTCATAATTGACATGGCTGAGCGAAATCACGCTGTTGTCGGCTCTTGTCATTGTCCACTTCTGATAAATATGGTCGCACCACATGTTTTTGCTGTCGTCCATCACGAAGTGCCCGTATTTCGTAGCTTCGTCACGGTCGTACATGGCAATCTGCCCGTCGACGTAGCAGGCCATATTCGGGTTACCGATATAGGGGTCCCAAGTGATGTAGAAATCGCCGTTGACACCGGCAAAATAATAGTTGCCGGAAGTGGTTTTCCGCTTTGCCACGTCAGAAATACGCTCAACAGTCAGCAGCGTGTCGTTGCCCAATTCCATCTTGTATTTCACATTGTCGTGCCCTTTCATGTCCATTGTCAGAAAATGAACACGCATGTGGGTGGATGTCGACTGCGATTTCAGATAAAGACGCGTGTACATCGTGCCCGGTCCGACCTTCTCATGGCGGAGCGTATCGACGGTAAAGACTTCATCTTCTACCGTCCATTCAGTAGCGGCATTCATGCCAAAAGGCAACAGCATGAATGCCGCGATTATTGCTTTATTAAGTTTCATCACTACTACTTGATAATTAATTTACCGGTGTAGACATTTCCTTCTGTCCTGACTTTTGCCACATAAATGCCGGCAGAAAGACTTTCGGTTGCGATAGCCGCAACAGCCTTCTGGCTGCTTACCAATGCACCGTTCAAATTGTAGACTTCCACGTCAGCAGTCATGCCAAGCTGTACCGGCGTGCCGGCTGCGGCAGGATTCGGGAACAATTTAACCGAACCGCTATTTATTACCTCATTCACACCGCTCGGGTCTGTATAGAGGGCGGAATAAGCCGGTATTTGAATTTCGAACGGTGTACCCTTTGCCGATGCACCAAGGTCGAAACGCAAGGTGGTAAGGGTTATCGGATAGATGGCAACATCGTCAACATCCCAAATGTCCTTGAATGACAGGTTGAATGTAGAAACCTGATTCTTCGGAAGCTCTGTTTCCGTGAATGCCCATGAGGAAGCCAGTTCGCCAAGAGCGTTCATGGCTGTCACGCTCACCTTCTTCATCGAAACATCACCCGGATTTACGCTGATGCGCAAACCCTCCGGCAAGCTCCATACATCTACACGGCGGTCAACCGAGATATAGGCACCGCGAGAAGAACCGTTACCCACATAGTTCAACTTGAATCCTTCGCCAAGTTGTGAAACGGTCAAATCTGTACCACCTACCTGACGGAAGGTCCAGTCTTCTGCAGTTCCAAATTCACGGAAAACCGGCATTACATCAGCTTCCGGAATTTCAACTGATACGTTGAGATTGCCAACGAAATCACCTACCTTGCCCGTTACAACAGCAATACCGTTGCTAACACCTTTCAACAAACCTGTTCCGGCTTCAACAGTTGCCACGGCTTCATTGTCAGAACTCCATTCCAAAGCTGACGGATTCATCGGCATTTCCGATTCGTTCACAAGTGCATTCACTTCTACCGTATATTCACGCTTGTTGTCGAGCACGACATTCGACAGACGGAGTTTCACGTTGTCGCTTGCTGCTACCGTTACAGGAATGTCTGCTGTCAGGCCATTGTATTCAGCCTTCAAGGCACCGATACCGTCGCCTGTTCCATAGAAAGTTGTGCCGTCGTTGATAATTTCACCGATTTTCGGGTCACACGACAAGGTAACGCCCTGCACATCCGTATCAATCAACATGCCGTATTGGTTATAGCCGTAGAATTTCGGTGTATAGATACCGTATTTCGGGAAGTTCATCGCCCAATCCACGAAACGGATTTCTGTAATCTCGTTGTCTTGCGGAGCTTTCAATACGCAATAAACGCCATTGCCCACAGAGCGTTCCTTACCGTCGCTCGGAACATTCATTGTGCCCAGCGGTTGCAGGAAGAGTGAAGAAGAACCTCCACCGTCAATATTGATACCCCATGTACCGCCAACCCACTTCATCATGTCGGCAAGTTCCACATAAGTTGCGCCGGAAGAAATGGCCGAACGGCCGTCGACAACGGCAAAAATCATTTTCGACTTGTCGCTGTTGTAGCCCAACATTGTGCGCGGGTGACGGGAATAGTCGCCTTGCGGAACTGTTTCTCCGTTCATCAGGAAGATGGTGTTACCGCCCACCATTTGAGTGATATTGGGAGCAATGCCTCCGTATTGGTCCAAAGTCTGCGTAAATACCAATTCTATTTCGTCGCCTTCCTTCAAGGCAGTCAGTTCAGCCACACGGGAGCCCGATGCACTCAGCACAGCCTGTCCCTCGGCAATGACGCGGTTACCGGTAGTCGATACAGCACCCGTTACCTTTGCCTTGATCGGTGCATTCACCTTCCAGGTCTCACCCGGAAGCAGTTCCAATGCCACTTCTGTCGTACCGGCAGGAGTATGCGTAAACTTACCGTTCAGGCTGTTGAACACAATCAGCTCATTGTCGCCCAAACGTTCGTTGACACGGGTAAGCGCAACCGGAGCTGCACCATTCACGCTATAAGTATAGGAAGCGGTAATATTGGAAGTCCAAGGAGTAGTGGCACCTTCAAAAACAAAATGCGGACCACCCACGGCAACAGTTCCCACCATTCCATTCTGCACGGAACCGTTCACCGGCGCACCGACATCCACTTGAGTTTCAAAAAAGTCGCCGTTCACTGCGGCATAATAGATTTCCGAATCCGTTGTCTTACGGAGAGCATGAGCAGAAATATCCTCTGTACCGATAACGGAGTCACGTCCCAGTTCCGTACGGAATTCAAGGTTTTGCTGGGCTGTCGCAACTTCCAGATAGAAAGTGCGGAAAGTAAGCGAAGGTCCGGTAAACTTGATAGCCGTATAATAACTCTCCGGTCCTACTTTTGAGTGTTGAAGCGTATCAACCGAGTAGGTGTTTCCATCGATGACCGTAGTCGTCAAAGCATGGCTCATTGACACTGACAGCATCATGGTAGCGATTAAAAGTAATGGTTTTTTCATAGACAAAATGTATTAGGTTGTAAAAATAATCTTCCTCAAAATTAGCGATATAAATCAAACCGAGAAAGGAATATTATTGAATCTTTGTATTTAATAGTTAAACTATGCAAACACCTGCCGCTATTCTCCAACGGCCCGCCGCCATATGAATTATTCTGCTTACCTTCGCTCTATAAACTTTAACATAACCCATACAAACTTTCAAATCAGTTGTGATATGAGAAACATTATTACACCCTTATTTCTTTTATCGACAGCTCTGACTTTCAGCAGTTTTGCCACCACATGGCAAATCCGCGACACAGAGTACACGGTCGATACGCTGCAACATGTGAAGATAGGCCCGGGAACAACGGCCACACAGTTGAAACTGAACGGAGCCAAGAAGTTCCGCGTATTCTACACAACCACCAATCTGGACAATTCAAAGGTAGATGTACGCACTGTCAAAGCCAACAACAAGTACGCCAGCTGCGCTACCGTTCCGGCAATGGCACAGGCCGCCACCACAGCTTCCGGCGAGACCTACTTTGCCGGTGTCAACGCTGACTTCTTCGGCAACTCCGCCCCTATCGGCTATGCAGTAGTTGACGGCGATGTTTACCGTTCGCCGATGAGTGCCGGTTGGGCATCATTCGGTTTCGGAACCGAACGCAAACCCGTTATCGGCGCAAGTGTTGCCATCTCGGCTACGGCTACCATCAACGGCACTGTCACCACCATCAACGGTATCAACGTAACGCGCGGTGAAAACAACCTTATCCTATATTCTCCGCAGAACGAAAGCAGCAATACAGGCACAAACGAATACGGCACAGAAGTGCTGGTAGAACCGGTAGACGGCAAAATGGGAATCCTCGGCAGAACGACAAAAATGAAAGTAGTCGGTGCGCCGGTTTCCAATGAAGGCAAAATGAATATTCCGGCAAACGGCTATGTGCTCTCCGGCCACGGAACAGCAGCAACACTGCTGAACGGACTGACCGAAGGTACGGAAATCGAAATAAAAGCGTGGGCAAGCTATGACGGTGTCGACGTAATGGACATTACCCAAATGGCAGGCGGACAACCGGTCATCCTTAAGGACGGCGTTGTTCTCGACACAGAAGGCGCTATCGACCACCTCGTTGCCAACAACCCACGTACTGCCGTAGGCTACAACAACAAGAACGAACTTGTCATGCTGGTTGTAGACGGCCGTTCGGCAATTTCTGACGGATGTGTATCCAAAGAATTGGCCGACATCATGAAGAACGTAGGCTGCTCCGATGCTCTAAACTTCGACGGTGGCGGTTCTTCTACAATGTACTGCGGTCCGAAACTGGGCATTATCAACAACCCGAGCGACGGTAACCCGCGTTCAGTGACCAATGGTCTGTTCCTGGTAGCAACCGGCGACGAAACGAACAACGAAATTGCCGCTATTGAATTTAAAGATGCCGACAGCCGGCGCACTGTCAACCTACCGCAATACGGCATCTACACTCCGGAATTCTACGGCTTCAACAACGATGAAATCCTTGTGGACACCAAAGTGGAAGGCGTAACCCTTACTCTTGAAGGCGACAACGCTGCTTACGGAGAAGTGACAAACGACGGCAAGAGCCTGTATATCACTGCGGCAGAAGGCAATTTCGCACTGACAGCCAACTACAACGGAATCAAAAAATCCGTTCCGGTAGCCATCAAGCCGGGCGAAATTTCATTCCGACTTCCGAAAGTGCTTATAAGCAATCGTAAAGGCTACACAGTAGAAGCCATTTCTACGAATCTTGCAGGAAGCATGCCGCTTGACAACCGTGCCTTTACATGGACAACCAACGACGATGCAATCGCCACTATCGACAATACGGGCTTTGTAAAAGGCGTAGCCAACGGTACGACAACCGTTTCCGGAGAAGTCGACAGCAAGGCTTATACTTTGGAAGTGGTAGTCGAAAATCCTGAAAGCGACGTGATGCCGGTATACCGCGAATTCGGAACAGCCGAAGACTGGACCTTCCGTCAGGTGGGCGGTACAGACTTGACCGTTTCACAACTCGGCGACGGCTTTAAACTGAACTATGTGGGTAATGGTTCTTCTCGCGGTGCCTATATTTCGGTTGACCGCCGTGTTGACGTTTGGAGCTTGCCGGAAGGCTTGCGCATCAGCGTTAATCCGGGTGAAGTTTCAATGAAAAAAGTGAGCGTAACGGCTATCAATGCTCTCGGCGAACTGGCTTCCGCATGGGCATTCACAGAAACAGACCTTCCGAAAAATCAGGTTTCTACATTCAATCTGTCGTTCAAGGACGTATGGAACATTGATGACATTGCCATCTACCCTATCACCATCACCAACCTGCGTTTTGACCTTGGTGCATCAGCAAAGGGTACGCCGTTCGAAATTCAGGTGCCTACCTATGCAGCCGTTTACACTGACCCGAGTGGTGTAGAAAGCATTGAAAGCAACAACACAATAAAATTGTATCCTAACCCGGTAGCCGCCGGTGTGCCGGTACAGCTTGGCACAACTGCCGACGTGGAAGTCTACAACATGAACGGTGCAATGGTAAGCAGCCAGAAGGCTGTTGACACGATTGCTACCGAAGGACTTGCTGCCGGTATCTATGTAGTGAAAGTGAACGCCGAAGGCGATATCCGGACAGCCAAACTGATTATCCGATAAAAATTCTACAAATCATAAAAACAGGGCTGACTTCATTCGCGAGGTCAGCCCATTTTTATTACTCCCTATAGCAAAACAATTGACCGGCTAATACCCCTGTTTCCGAATATACAACGAACCAACTGTATTTTATCAAATTATCAAATTGGTATTACAGAAAACTTTATTGGTATCTGAACAATTTTGAGTGTTTCCGATATTTGCATCCACAAAAACACAACGCCAATGACCGTATGCATCAAATCCCTCATTAAGAACATGAACCTTGTGATAGGTTGCACCATTGGATGCAATTATTGCTATGCAAGAAATAACTGCAAACGGTTTCACATGACCGAGAACTTCGCCGTTCCTGAATATATGAGCCGGAAACTACATCTTATAGACAATCCTAAACCACATGTCTGGCTGCTCACAGGAATGAGCGACTTCTCTGATTGGCAACCTACCTGGAGGGAGGAAATATTTAACCGCATGAGCGTGAATCCTCAACATTCATACATTTTTCTGACGAAACGCCCCGAACGAATCGACTTCCAGACAGACGACGGAAACGTATGGATGGGAATTACGGTGACCCGAGCGTCTGAAAAGAAACGGTTAAGCGATTTGAAAAAACACATTCGCGCCCGACATTATCATGCCACCTTTGAACCTCTCTTCGAAGATATCGGCGAAATAAATCTGGAGGGATTCGAATGGATTGTCGTTGGAACGGAAACCGGCAAAAGAAAAGGGAAAGTGGATGCAAAACCCGAATGGGTGCTTCACATTGTGGAACAGGCAAAAAAGCATCACATACCGGTTTTTATGAAAGAAGACCTTCTACCCATCATGGGAGAAGAACGGATGATACAGGAATTACCGAAACAATTTACCGATAGAATATGGAACAGGAAATAATTAAAGACGTTTATGTGCAAAGCGTAATGACGAAATCTTCATTACCCGTTGGCGGCTATTCGGTAAATCCCTACGTGGGCTGTCCGCATGCTTGCAGATACTGCTACGCTTCGTTCATGAAACGCTTTACCGGACATGCAGAACCATGGGGTACGTTTCTCGATGTGAAGCATTGGAAGCCAATAGGCAATCCGCACAAGTTCGACGGGCAACGGATAGTTATCGGTTCGGTGACCGACGGATATAATCCGTATGAGGAAGAATTTCTCCGCACACGCAAGCTATTGGAAGAACTGAAAGGAACGACTGCTGAAATCATGATTTGCACAAAGTCCGACCTGGTGTTGCGCGACCTTGATTTGCTGAAAAGCTTTCCGAAAGTAACGGTTTCCTGGTCAGTCAACACGCTCGACGAACAGTTCAGACTCGACATGGACCGTGCCGTAAGCATAGAACGCAGACTCTACGCCATGAAGCAAGTCTACGATGCCGGCATACGCACCGTTTGTTTTATCTCTCCGATTTTTCCCGGCATTACAGATGTAAAAGCGATTATTAATCAAGTAAAAGATTTTACAGATTTAATATGGTTGGAAAATCTGAACCTTCGCGGACAATTTAAGGGTGACATCATGAACTACATACATGAAAAGCATCCGGAACTTGCTCCTCTGTATGATGAAATCTACAACAAGAAACGGATGGATTACTGGAAGACACTGGAACAGGAAATCTCCACGTTCGCCCGTGAAGAAGGCTATCCTTATAGAATAAACGATTTGCCTTACGGGCGATCTTTACATGGGAAACCCGTCATAGTCAATTATTTCTATCATGAAAAAATCAGACTGCGCAAATAGTCTCATCTGATTGACCTGACAAATTCACTAATCGTCTGTCCAGTCATCTGCTTGAAAAAGCGCATCAGATGATTAGGTTCGGAAAAGTGCAGGCGGTAGGCTATCTCCTTTACCGACAAGCCGGAAAACAGCAAATCGTTCTTTACCTCCTGCAACAGGCGCTGCTTCAGCAAATGTACGGCCGACAGTCCAAACTCCCGCATAACAGCCTTATTGAGCGTCACCCGGCTGATATTCATCAACTCTGCATAATCAGCCACATGCGTTTTCTCGGCAATATGCTTTTCAAGAAGTTCTTTATAATGATAGGCATAATTATTGAGAGGTGGAGTAAACGGCAGGTTAAAACGCCGGGCATAAAATCGGTTCAACTCCAACAGGAACTGATACAGATAAGCAACAATCATATGATAACTGTCGGCTACAGGCTCGCGCAATTCCTTTTTCATCTGCCGTAACAAGCCAAGAAAACACGACATTTCCGCCTCTTGCATGTCAAAACAGGTAGGATAGTCATGCTGATAACAATACAGCAGCCTATACATGAAATATTTATCCGACAAGAAATTGTTGATAAACTCTTCCTGAAAGACAAGGAAAGTATAATCCAGTTTGTCCAAATCCACATGCCACTCCTGCAACTGAAAAGGAGAAATGACAAGCACCATGTTGGGATGCAGTTCGATTCTTTTACCGCCCAGCAGCATATAGCCTTCTGCCCGACGGAAGAAATAGAATTCAAAAAAATCAGTCTTATACTGTTTGCTGAGGTCAAACCATCCCCTTTTTTCCGAACTGTCGGCAGTATTCAGCAAGAAATCCACCCCACAGGAACTTTTGGAATATTTCAGCAGGGATATATGCCTGGTTGAGCTGCCCGGATAAATACCATATGAATCTTTACGCGCCATATAAAAAAGCGGAACTACTCTTCGTCGTTCTTTTCAAGACGCTCTACCCGCACCAGCTCTATCTTCGTGGCACTCTGTTTCAGAACGGTGAACCGATAGCCGTCCAGTTCAAACGATTCGCCCTGCTGTGGCAGTTTTTCAAGGTTATACAGGATATAGCCCGCAAGTGTCTGATATTCATCGTTCTCCGGCAAATCCAGGTCGTAGAGTTCGTTCATGGTCTCCACCTCTATTCTTCCCGAGAATTCAAAGGTATTGTCATCCACCTTTTCCGACACAATGGTGCGACGGTCGTGTTCGTCCTCGAAATCGCCCAGAATCTCCTCTACAAGGTCCTCAAGGGTTACCAGTCCGCCTGTACCGCCAAACTCGTCCACAATGACGGCAATGCTCTTCTTTTCGGCAAGCATCTTACGCATCATGTTGCTGGCAAGCATTGACTCGGGCGCATATTCCACAGGCTTGATGCGCGTTTTCCAATCGGCCTCGCGATCGAACATCTCATTCACGTGAATATAGCCCACTACATTGTCGATGTCGCCCCGATAGACGATAATCTTCGAAAAGCCTGTCGCCGTAAAGCGTCGGCGAAGACGGACAGAATCGGTACGGTCGATGTCAACACCCACGATTTCATTTCGCGGAGTCATGCAGTCGCGCAAATAAGTTGTGGAAAAGTCAAGTGCGTTGCGGAATATCTTTACCTCATGGTCAATCTCCGCCGGCTCCTCTTCATGCTTCTTGTCGTCGATAGTCTGCTGAATATAGTCGTCGAGTTCTCCCACCGTCAGCAGTCCGGGCCGCGAAGAGTCGACACGCCCGCCCATCATGCGGATAATCAGTTTGGAAATGGCGGAAGAAAGCAGCGAAATAGGATAAAGCAACAGATAAATCAGGAACACCGGCAGGGCGAAATAGCGCATGGTGCCGTTGGGATTGATGCGGAATACGGTTTTCGGCAGAAATTCGCCGGTGACCAGAATAATGCAGGTGGAAATGAGCGTCTGCATTGTCAGGACAAAAGCACTGTTGTCGGAAACCAGTTCCAGCACAGGCTGCAACAGAACCGCCATGCCCATACCGTAGACTACAAGCATAATGTTGTTGCCCACCAGCATCGTGGAAATAAACATATCCTGATGGTTGTAGAAGATATTGATAAGCGAACTTGTCAGTCCTTTCTTCTGCACGTCCAAACCCACACGCACCCGATTGGAAGTGATGAAAGCAATCTCCATTCCGGAAAAGAATGCAGAAAACACCATTGACACAATGGTTACTATCAAAGCAGAATTAAAGTCCATAATACAAATATTGACTACGCGTCTGTTTATTGCGCCGAAGCGGCCCCTGCCCTTTCCTCTTCGACAGGGAATATGCCCGAAGGCTTGTTGATTTGATAAATTGTCATTCTTTCATTCGACTCGAAACCGTAGCCTTCAATGATACGGTCGTCCTTCTCGATGTGGATAAATGAATCGGAATAGACCTTGTGGTCCCTCTGCGACCAGAAAATCTGCTCCGTAAGGAACAGTTCCTTTTTCACGTTTCGGATTTCCACACTTCCGTCCAAGCGCCAAAGCTGCTTGTCCTTAAAGTAGGTGGCTGAATCCGAACGGATATAGGCCTCCACATTGAAAAGCGTGTCAAATTTTTCGATATACAGTTCGTATGGGAACTTCCAGTACGGGTCTTTCACCTCGTCGTAGACAAGCCATAGCTTGGAAGTGATGCGATAGCGTGTCATACCGGAGTCGCTGATCAGCGTCTTTACGTCGCGAGTCATCATCGTCGGCATCACCTTAGCGTCGACACCCGTTGCAACTGCGGTTTTTGCATCCTTTTTGCACGCCGGCAGCACCAGCGTCAGCAAAAGGAGCAGCAATAGTATGTTTCCGGCTTTTCTCATCCGTCAGCCTGTCGCTATGATTTGACTATCGAATCTTGTTCTGCCAGAACGCAAACTCGTTGAAATTCACGCCCAATGTGATGTTGAAATAGTTTTCTGTGATAAGGGCTGTCGGAGTTGTTGTTCTATGCTTGTATTCAAAACCAAGGTTAATGACGGTCTTCGTACCCAATGTCGGGAAACCGAAACCGCAAGCCAGGCCGTATTCACGCACATTGTTGGAACGCACCGTGATATAGTCGTTCGTATAATTTCCACCCAAGCGGTAGGACATGCGTTGGAAATAGTTGCCACGAGGATTTGGCGTGTACTGCATACCGAGAGCCACTTTCCAACGGTCGTCGAATTTTGTCGGTTCAAACACGTAGGAACCGTCCTCCGACTTCACGCCTTCAAAACTGGCCTTCGACCATTCCTGCCAAGAGAAATCGCCCATCACCGTGAAGCGGTCGTTATAGGTGTAGGCAAGACCCACGCCATAGGCATTAGGCTTGCTGTAGCCGCCCTTGAGGCTTGTATAGCCGATTGTATCGGGTTTGGAATCGGCATTGATGTCGTAATAAGTACCCCAGGTATGTCCGTGGAAATCCTTTTTGGGAGAATAAGTGGCACCGAGTGTCACTTTGTGCAACTGGCGGAACTCCATCGTATATTGTGCACCGATAAGCACATTCCAGTCGCGCACTTCCATCACCTGTTCGTAAAGCGCACTTGTCGTAGCATCCGAACTTGTCAGATAAGAGCTGTTGGTCACATTACCGAACTGATAGGCAACGTTTGCACCCACAGAAAAGCCCTTGAACGGACGGATACTCAAACCGACATACAGCTCGTTGATACCGCCGGCACCCAAGAAGCTGGAAGAACTGTTCACATTGCCTTCCGAATCCTTCACCTCGCCACCAAACGAATAACCGACAGAAGAATACGGCACCAAACCGATGCTACCGCCCATAATCTTGCCGATAGGGAACTGCAGCGTAAGGTTGTCGAGACCGCCGCCAAACGATTTTCCAGTCTGGCCGTTTTCCGTCGACCAAAGACGAGTAAGGTCAAGGCCTATGTCCCAAAGAAGGGTCAGGGAGTCGATAGCTGCATACGAAGCAGGGTTCATCACGTTAATCTGACGGCCGCCCTGCATGGCGATACCCACACCGCCCATGTTGCGCTGCATACTTGTAGCATAGTCACCCAGTTTGCCATATCCGAATTTTGAATAAGGCGACTGTTCTTTTTGTGCCGATACGACACCCGTAGAAACCAGAATCAAGGCCAGTGCCAAGACAATTTTGCTATATACTTTCATTATGTTCCAATATTCTGTTTAATCCAATTGTTACCAAATTTTCATTCACCTCCATTTCTTCGAGGTTCAACCGCTTTGCTATGATATTGCAATCGCCGCCGGTCAGCACCACCAGCAACCGCGGATAGTCGGCCTTCAGCTCGGCATACATTTGCTTCACCTGAGCCACCACGCCCATTACTACTCCGGACCGGATAGCCGTTGCCGTGTCGTAGCCCACCAATGGGATATCGCCTTCCGCGTCCAGCAATGGCAACCGTGCACAATGCCCCGACAACGAAGCGAAACGGGTTGCAATACCCGGGGCTATGTTTCCGCCGCGGAAACAACCGTCGGCAGTCACTAAATCCAGCGTTATGGCTGTACCGGAATCCACCACCAGCAAATCCCTGCCGGGATAGGCGGCCAATGCCCCCACTGCCACCGCCATCCGGTCGGCACCCAGCGTATGGGGCGTTGCATAATCGATGGACAAAGGCATCGGAAGACTTGAATTCAGCACCAGACACCGGTCGAATACACTTTCCAGCAATGCTATTTCTTCAGTGTCGTTTCCTGCCACCGACGAATAGATGACTCCGCCAATGTCGAACCGCTTTCCGTAGGCCGATACGACGTCAGCCGTCAGCCGTTCAAATCGCTCGGTCAGCACCACCTTGCCGCTCTCCAGCACCGAGAGCTTCACCGATGTGTTTCCTCGGTCTATCGCTAAATTGTATTCCATTTATTTGGCAAAAATACTAAATACTCACCAATTTGCTCACGTTTTCCGCTACGTTTTGCATATTAGCTTATTATTTAAGCTTTTTTATCGACAAGTCGACGGGTTTTTACTTCTTTTTTGCCGGCTTGTTTTCCGATTTTCCGGCAGCCAGGTCCTTCTTCATCTGATAGGGAATCATAAACGAAGTATAGATTTGGAGCACAGCGCCTGCCATCAGGAATGCCAACCAGTCGGAACGGTAAGGATAGGCAATCAGGAAATAGGCCGAAACCAGATAGCACAGTGCCGACCAGAACTCAATGTTCATCAGTCTGCGCACACGCAGTCCGAGACTTTTGTCCTTGCGGTGGAGCATACGCTGCAGAATACGGACCACTACAGCCAGAAATGCGCCGAAAGTATAGACATATTGAAAATAAATTTCATTGATATGCAGCAACGGCAGGAATGCCGTCACAAACATCAGCAGCATGGCCAATGCCAGAAGAAGATTCAGTTTTTTATCGTTCATAACGTATCATTAATTGTGCGCTATCTTTCTTTGACAATATACACATCCTCATGCGGACGCTTCATGTGATACTCCTCGCGGACAATCTTTTCCAACGCTTCGGGGTCGGTGTTGAGCGACTCCACACGCTGGCGGATTACGAGGAACGAATCTTCCGACTGCTTGATTTCCGCCTTCAGTTCGCGGATTTCGCGGTCGTACTTGAGCACCATCATGTAGTTATAGTCATGGAAAAATAACAAATAAACGGCAAAACCAACGAATGCTACAATATACAGGTTGATTTTGTTCATCCTTTTCAGTGTTTCTTTCAATTTCATACGCTTATTCCATTTTAGTCCAAATTTTTTCGTTATTCGTCCAGCAGTCCGGGACGCAGCAGCCGCGTGCGTTCCACTGCCTGTTCATGCTTCCATGCATCAATCTTTGCCTGATGTCCCGACAGCAGAATATCGGGCACTTTCCAGCCCTTGTAGTCGGCAGGACGGGTATAGATAGGCGGAGCCAGCAGGTCGTCCTGGAAAGAGTCGCTCAACGCCGACTGTTCGTCGCCGATAGCCCCGGGAATCAGCCGCACCACCGCGTCAGTCAGGATAATGGCAGGCAGTTCGCCGCCCGTCAGCACATAGTCGCCGATCGTGATTTCCTTCGTCACCAGATGTTCACGGATACGGTAGTCAATGCCCTTGTAATGTCCGCAAAGAATAATGAGGTTCTCCGACAGCGAAAGCGTGTTGGTCATACGCTGGGTGAGCTGTTCGCCGTCAGGTGTCATGAAAATGACATCATCATAGTCGCGCTGCGACTTCAGATGGCTGATACAGCGGTCAATCGGCTCTATCATCATCACCATTCCCGCTTCGCCTCCAAACGGATAGTCGTCCACCTTGCGGTGCTTGTCGAGGGTATAGTCGCGAAGATTGTGAACCACAATTTCGGCAAGCCCCTTGTTCTGGGCACGCTTGAGAATCGAGCAGTTGAGCGGAGACTCGAACATTTCGGGAAGCACTGTTATGATATCTATGCGCATGGTCAATTCATTTCAATTTATTGCAAAATTAGAAAAAACTTTTGGTCCGAAAAAACTGACGTGCACCTCAGTTTGATTTTTTAACCCAAATCAGCCATTAAGCTTTAGGCCGAAGCCTACCGGCGGACCACAAGCAGCAAAAAGGGGCTTCTGCCGTCACTCGTTCCGGCAAAAGCCCCTTTTCAGGATTGGCAGCCTCCCTTCCAGCCGCCGATAATTATCTATTTATACGACTCTGCATAGATTTTGATGATTTCCTGGTTGGTCAGTTGTCTGGGATCATAAACAAACAAGCCTCCCATTGTGTTCACCGCATTGTCGGCAAAGCGCGGGAAATCCTCCGGAGTAATGCCGTAATCGCTCAACTTAATGTCGTCGACACCGCATTCCTTCTGCAAAAATTCCAATGCATCCACGAAGTCCGACGGGCGCGCGCTCTTCTTTTCCGTCATCACCTCATACATCTTCATGTAGCGCTTCATACGGTCGTTCTTGAACGTCGTAAAATAAGCCTTTGAAATAGCGATAAGACCGGCTCCGTGAGGCAATTCAGGATAGTAGGCACTCATGGCGTGCTCCATTGAATGTTCCGAAGTGCAGGATGACGTGCTTTCCACCATACCTGCCAATGTTGACGCCCAAGCCACTTTGGCACGAGCCTTCAAGTTGCGGCCGTCCTTCACGGCAATCGGAAGATATTTGTAAAGCAAGCGCAATGCTTCCAGCGCATACAAGTCGCTGATTGGCGAAGCAATGGATGCAATGTAGCCTTCGGCAGCGTGGAAGAATGCATCAAATCCTTGATAAGCAGTAAACTTTGGAGGAACCGACAACATCATTTCCGGGTCAACAACCGACAATGCCGGGAATGTGGCCGTACAGCCGAAACCGATTTTTTCTTTCGTTTCCTCGTTGGTGATGACAGCCCACGGGTCCATTTCCGTACCCGTACCAGCCGTTGTCGGAATGGCAACAACGGGCAAAGCTTCCTTCACGGCCTTTCCCTTACCGGTACCGCCACTGATGTAATCCCAGAAATCTCCGTCGTTGACAGCCATCACGGCAATGCACTTGGCAGAATCAATCGTACTGCCGCCGCCCAAGCCGACAACGAAATCGCAGCCCTTTTCCTTACAGAGTGCCGCACCTTCCATCACATGGCTTTTCACCGGATTGGCGAGAATCTTGTCGTAGACCACGGTCTGCACCTCATTCTTGTGGAGCATTTCCAACACGCGGTCAAGATAGCCGTACTTGCGCATCGACGTACCCGCCGAAATCACTACAAGTGCTTTTTTACCGGGGAGCGGAGTTTCAGCCAGTTTTGCCACTTCCCCTGTTCCGAAAATCAATTTTGTCGGAATATATGCAGAAAAAATCATTTCACTCATAAGCATCAAATTTTACAGGTTAATATTGAGATTTAGTTGTATTTCAAAATAGGAACAAGTGAACGTAGCGTCAGACGAAAACACTGTTTTCAACGTTGGCTATATCAACCTCATTCTATTTTATCCAAAAATACGAATAAGAACTGAAAAATGCAAACTTCCGACGCTTATTTTGTGAAAATTTGAAAAGTTTAAAGACTTTAAAATTACAAAATGCCACAAAAACAAGATAATCGCAAATACATCAGACAGATACAAAAAGCCGCAGGCAAACAGCGGTTGCGCCATTTGCTGCGGCTATGCTTTTTCCAACAGAAATCAAATTATTTCTGAGCGGCCGGAGCCTGAGCAGGAGCCTGCTGTGCCGGTGCCTGTTGAGCTGCCGGTTGTTGTGCAGCCGGTGCTTCAGTCTGGAACGGAGCAGCCTGTTGTTCTTGCGGAGTAGCTTCTACGCGAGAGCCCGTTACCATTGACGGAGCGAAGAATGAAGACAAGATGCTCAACACACAGATAACGATTGCCAACACCCAAGTTGCCTTTTCTACGAAGTTAGTAGTTTTGCGCACACCCATGATTTGGTTGGAGCTCGCAAAGTTGGATGCAAGACCGCCGCCTTTTGATTTCTGAATCAATACGATGCCAATCATCAAGATTGAAGCAATCAATATCAAAATGATTATTCCTGTGAACATTTTTATTTATTGTTTTTTTGTTTATAATTTTCGTTGACTATCAGTTTCTTCAGGAAACGTATTTGGTCTGCAAAGTAAATACTTTTTTCCGGAAAATTCAAACTTAACGACTGAATTATTTCCAATGCCTTTTCATAACGGCGCTGTTTGATATAAATTTTCGCCAAACTTTCCGACAAAAGCGAGTCACCGGCCTGTTCTGCAACAGCTACAGGCTCCGGAGCGGCGACTACTTCCGCCGGAACTTCCTCGGCAGCCTCTTCGCCGGTCGGGAAACGTCCGCTCTGCTTTTTGCTGAGAGCGATGAAGCGGTTAATGCGCTGTTCGTTTTCGCTCAAGTTTTCGCCGTCGGTGTCAGGCATGCTGCTCTCTTCCTCCTTTGCCAGCAATTGGGCATAGCCGGGCACAGGATTGAATATCCGCTGTTCGAGCGCCTTGATTTCAGCCTCATCATCGCTGCCGAAAGCATCCAGAAAACGGTCGATGGTGTCGATAGTCGATGTGGTTGTACCCACATTCTCCTCCTGAGGATAAAAGCCCCTGAATTTTTCCGCATCGTCGCCCACCATGTCGTACAGCTCAGTACGGTCGGCCACGAAAGCCGTCAGACGGGCAATGCGTTTCCGCCGCTCGTCGGCAGAAAGCGAAGCGTCGCGCTGCAACTGAAGCACCGCAACCGGCAGGAAATAAGGATACTGCTCCAGCAGCTCGTCGGCCAACGCCGACGAAAATTCAGAACCGTCGGCAGCCATTGCCGCATCGAAAGCGCGGGCTCTTTCCGATTTTTCACTCATATCCGTCATCGTCGTCAGTTTCCTCCTTTACCAGTTACCAGCCGTAGCATTAAATATCAGCATCACGATTTCTTCCGAAATCTCATCACAAAGACTGTCCTGCACATCAGTAAGCATCAGCGTAGAGTCGAAGTCGCGGAAGGCCGAGAACGACTGGTCGATGCTGTTCGACGGGTTGCGGTTGTCGGTATATTTTACACGCACAGTGATTGTCAGACGCGTTTTTGAAGCCAGCGCGTCTTCCGTCACAGCCTGCGGCGTAAGGGCAAAACCTGTAATCTCGCCCTCGAGAATAAGATCGGCGTTCGAACTTTCCGTTATCTGCAGGCGGGTCTGCTTCGTGAAGGAGTCCATCAGCTTGTTTTCAAACATCGGCTGCAAAGGAGCATAGACCATGGCCGCACGAATCGGGAAACTCATGATATTGATGGTCTTGTAGACATTGTAGTCCAATGCCGCGCCGTTGAACTTATAGCTGATTGTGCATGCCTGAAGCGTCACCATCAGCATAACGATTGATAATATCTTTTTCCACATAGTGTCAATCCTTGTTTTCGAGTCCGTATTCCTTTATTTTCCGATAGAGCGTACGTTCGGAAATCTGCAGTTCTTCCGCCGTTTTCTTGCGGTTGCCCACGTTGCGCTCCAACGAACGGCGTATGGTTTCCCGCTCCGTATCCTCAAGGGTCATGGCCGTAGCCGGTTCGGGGTCGGTATTTTCCACCACAGCCACTGCAGTGTTCGGCTCATGATGACGCGGCAAGAGCGGCTGCTGTCCGCCGTCGCGTTTCCAACCCTGCAACGGATTTGCCACAGTTTCCGCCGGCTTGACACCCGAGAGCGAGGCGACGGTCTCCTTCAAATCGTTGATATCCTTTCGCATCTCGAAAAGAATCTTGAACAGGCCTTCGCGTTCCTGATCATAGGAATACATCTGTGGTCCCGATGCAACAGCCGGCGAATATTCACTGCCGGCATCCGGGAAATAAGAGGCCACTTCCTCAGCCGACACCTTTTTTCCGGCGTCGAACAGGGAAATCTGCTCTATCACGTTTTTCAACTGACGCACGTTACCCGGCCAGCGATAAGCAAGAATTGCCTTTTTTGCATCATCGTCGAACTCCACCAACGGCATACGGTACTTTTCGGCAAAATCACTGCTGAATTTCCGCGTCAGCAACAGGATATCATTACCGCGGTCACGCAATGGCGGCACGGCAATACGCACCGTCGACAGACGGTAATACAAATCCTCACGGAAACGTCCTTCGGCTATGGCTTTCTGCATATTGACATTCGTAGCCGCTACGACACGGATATTGGTCTTCTGCACTGTCGACGAACCGACCTTGATAAACTCTCCGTTTTCGAGCACGCGCAGCAAACGGGCCTGAGTGGTCAACGGAAGTTCCGCTACCTCATCCAGGAAAATCGTACCGCCGTCAGCTTCCTCAAAATATCCCTTCCGCGCACCGGCAGCACCCGTATAGGCACCCTTTTCGTGACCGAACAGCTCGGAATCAATGGTCCCTTCCGGAATAGCTCCACAGTTGACAGCTATATAGTTCTTGTGCTTACGCGGACTGAAAGCGTGGATTACCTTTGGGAAAAACTCCTTTCCCGCACCACTTTCTCCGTTAATGAGCACAGAAAAATCAGTAGGCGCAACCTGCAAGGCACGCCCTATCGCCGCCAACAATGCAGGTGAATTGCCCACAATGCCGAACCTCAATTTCGCTTGCTGTACTTCAGGTGATATATCTATTGGCATAATGCTTCTTTTCTCGTTATTAACCAAACAATCAGTGACAGCCAGGAGCAAAACCACAAGCTGCCAACTACAAAGGTACAGATTTTTCCACACATTCAACATTTCTCCCACCGACAGAAACATTATTTCACATTTACAACGGGACAAATTCCCTACTGCCGATGTATATGCAAACAAAAAGAGAGCGGCCCGTGGGTCGCTCTCTTCACTTATTTCAGAATTATCTTACTATTAAAGAATAACTTTCTTTACAACCGGAGCACCGTTTACAACAGCTTTCACTACGTATACGCCGTTAGCCGGAGCAGCTACTTCAGAAGCATTGTGAACTTCTGCAACCTTTTGACCAGCTACGTTGTAAACTTCGATTGATTCAGCAACTTCGCTAACTGCGATAACGTCACCGTTAACACGGATAGTAGCATTTGCAACTACGTTGTCAGCTACGCTTGCATTAGGATCGTAACCTTCTTCAGCGATGCGGTAAACGCCAAGACCGTTCATACATTTGAATGTAACCAAAAGCATAGCGTTCTTACCGTTAGCATCCGGTTCGAGAGCAATTGTGCTCAAACCATGAACACGTGTACCTGTATCTGAAGTTTGTCCGAGACCGTCAGCAGGAACCAACCACATTTGTTCCATTGAAGACATTGCGAATGATTCGTCAACCATTGTTATAACAGCCTGGCAAGAATGAGAACCGTCGTATTGACCTTCTGAGAAAGTAAAGAAGTTCTGACCGCCTACGTGACCTTCAGCAACACCGTTAGTACCAGAAGCAGGAGCAACTACACCCGGAACAAGAACTTCACCAGTTTCAGGATCTTTTTGTTCAACTGCAACATCAGCAAATGATTCGACCATTGCACCTTCGCTGCTGTAAGTAGCCGGAAGAGTTGTGAAACCATCAATATAGTACATGAACATTTCACCGCTTGCAGAACCGTCCTTAACTTGTTTCAAAACTGAACCATAGCTGAAACCAGTTTGGTCAGCAGGATAAGTAGAAGTCATAGCCTGATAAGGAAGAGTTGTTGGCCATGCACCACCCCATTCAGTTTCACCTTGGCCACGAGTCCAAGCAAATACGTTCAAGTTGTCTTGTGCAGAAGCAACAGCCATAACAGTTGCACCAGCATTAACACCTGTCAAGTCACCTACAACGTCGCAGTAGTCAACACGACCGAGACCACCCAAAAACAACAGGTCACCAACAGAAGTCAATTCACCAGTTTCAAGGTTACAAGTGTAAAGGAACAAACCAGAAGCACCGTCAGCATTTGGAGCATAAGAAGCTACATAGAAGTTTCCGTATTCATCAAAACCTACTTGGTTAGCAGCCAAAGTACCGGCATAAGCTTCACCATTCAATTTCAAAGCCAATGAACCAAGATATTCACCGGTAGCCACAGAATATTTTTCAATTGTTGCTGTTTCACCAGACAAACCAACATAGATAGTTTCACCATCAGTTGTTGCTGTACGAGCAGATGTACTTGCAATCGGACTAGCCAAATATGCGTCAGTAGCATGGAATTGGTCGAGCACCCAAAGGTTTTCGCAAGTATAGCCATTCTTTGGTTCATAAGTCTGGCCATCAGTTGCTGCGAAAGCTGTAGAAGCGAGCATCAAAACTGATGCAGAAAGTAAAAATTTCTTCATAGTCAAAATAGTTTTAAGTTAATTATTTGTTTGGGACATTTTTCATATCCACCGCTAAGTTACGGAGTTTTTATTCCCACGCAAAATTTTCATGTAAAAATTTTGTTTAAAACATCAAAAATATGTTTTCAGCGATAAATATCTGCTATACAGCATAATTTATAGGCAGATTCCATTCTTTTTTAGCAAATCATACCGCTATAAAGACATTGCAGACTGAAGAATCGGGAATTAAATGCCACCCAAAAAATTCTTCAGTCTGCAATGAATCATGAATGCCTAATCGGCAAATATCAATATGTCATTTTCAAAGTTTTTATAGAACCGTCGGCAAGGCGGACTGAAACCAGATAGACACCCGTATTCAAATCTGAGAATTTGAATTCCCCGGCTGCATCTGTCACGGAAGACAAGAGCAGTTTTCCATCCAATGAATACAGCCACACTTCCAGACCTGCCTGACCGGCTACCAAAGTCGGAACCTCACCGCTGCGAATATACACCGCATCGGCTGCAACATCTGCAACACCGGCCTCGGCACTATAGACAAACGACGATACCGTCCAATCGGAAGTCTCGGTCTTTCCTTCTTCATTAATATAGGAGACATTGGCACGCACATAGTAGGTTGTACCGTCTTTCATATAGGAAGAACCAACCTTCAAACCGGACAATTCAGCCGTTTCAAACTGGAAGTCAGAGAAAGACCCCGCATACGAAGTACGCGCAGGGAAGGTGTTGGAAGCACTGATCCATACCGTACACAATGTCACACCCGGCTGCGGTTTCACCTGTATCTTCGAATTGCTGTAAAGCGTAACGCCTTCAGAAGCCGGACTGACAAATTCCGGAGCTACACCCGGCATCACTTTCACACTGAATTCCACAATTGAGCTGTTGAAAGAAATACCGTCAACTTCGGCTGACACTTGCAGATAATAGGTAGTACCACCAGCCAATGTATATTGAGGAATCTGGAGGGAAGAGGCAGTGGTTTCCGCCTCATAAACCACATCCGACATATCGACCATGGAAGAAATATGGACATGGTATGTCACATCGCCCATTGCCGTCCATTCCACAGTCAGATTGTCGTCACAACCGGTAGCCCCGTTTTCCGGAGAAATCACACGGAAAGCATCTACCGAGAATGAATTCACATCCGATGCCACATCGGCCGCATTGTTCTGACGGGCTACCACCTTCCAATAGTAAGTTTTGTCGGCTTCAAACGCATACACATCTACCGAAGGAATGAAATTGGCTTCCACTTCTTTTCGAGCCAACACATTTTTCATTTCAGCATCATCGGAAACAATGATTTCATATACCGACGACGAGCCGTCCCAACGGAAATTGAACACGCCCGGGGCTTTTTCGCCCTGAACAGGGAATGTCGGTGTCGGCTTCACGGCTGTTTCCACCGACTGACCTACGAAAAACGCACTGTATTCGTTTCCGTAGCGGTCGAGAATGGCAACGGCATAGTTGTAGTTGTCCAAATCGGCTTCTGCAATGCCAAAGCCCGGATAATCGGCAACAACATCAGGAATTTCATACGTTTTTTCGTAGCTTACGATATGCAGATATTCCGCTTCCTTGCGGAAAGTCTTGGTATCAACTGACTTTGGAACAAAATAAACGGCATAACGCACATTTTCCGGACCGTCCCACGACAATGTTCTGCCGTTACGCTGCAAATTGCTGACAGCCCCCGGACATTCTGCCGGCATCCAAGAGACTGCCGGTGTCAACGAGTTCGACGAGAAAGCATAGTAACGCAGATAGTTCATCATATACATCATCTTATACTGCCCCGGAGTAGACAAATCATAACCACGGCGCGACTTCAAAGTCTTCCACGGGAAATATACCGTACCCGGCGCACCCATTGTATCGGAAGTACGGGTCAAATCAATCTGGTCGAGGAACTCAGTAAACAAAGCCTGCGAACTAGCCGTATTGGAAAGGTCCTGGCTGATATAGCAGTGACGGTTGTATTTCGCGGCCACTTCGTACCACCACGGAGTAATCAATCCGAAATCGGCATTCGAGTTACCGATAAGCCAATATACCTGCGGAGAAATGAAATCGATCGAACCTTCGCTAATCCACGCCATTGGGTCGGAGCAGATTCCGTTATACTGCCAGTCACTGCCCGGACAAGGACGGACACCATACTTAGCTGCAACATCGGCATTACTGCAAGCCACACCGGCAGGACTGATACCGAAACGAACCCAAGGCTTTGTAGACTTGATATAGTTGTTCACCTTGCGCACCATATCGTTGACATGGTCGCGGCGCCAGTCGAGTTGGCTCAAAGTTCCGCCCTGTTCCTTATAAGCTGCGTAGTCTTCCGCATCGTACGACTCCGGCAGACCGTTCTGATAGAAATAGTCGTCGAACACGATACCGTCCACATCATACTTGTCCATGATGTCGGCAATGACATCCACGATACGCTGTTTCACTTCCGGAAGTGCCGGATTGAGAATCGTCCATGTACGTTCGGAAGTTTTCCACTTAATCAACCATTCCGGATGGCTGTTTTCATAGTTCTTGTCACCGCCGTTCTGTCCCCAGCCTTCATTGTAGGCAGAGTTCTGATAGCGATAAGGGTTCAGCCACGCATAAACCTCAATACCACGTTTGTGGGCTTCTTCCATCAGAAAGGCAAACGGGTCGAAAGCCGGCGCAACACCGCGTGTTCCCGAAACATAGCTCGACCACGGCTCGTACTTGGAATCGTACATGGCATCGCACATGGCACGAACATGATAATAGATTGTAGTGAAATTGTTGCGTTGCAATGAATCAAGATTGTTGCGGCAAATCTGTTTCATGGCATCGGCATTCCCAGATGTAATGGCACCCGAAGGCCAGTCGGCAACATAGGCTGACATCCACACGGCACGGTGCTCACGCTTTTGGGCAAATGCCTGCGACACGCAGCAGAACGCCAGCAACGCAATAATTGAAAGTTGGAATATTTTTTTCATAATTTCATTTGAAAAAAGACAATAGCTGTCCCCATCTGCACGAACAAATAAGGAACAGCTATTGAGTTTAACAATTATCTTCTATCTAAGCGTCACGTTTAGAAAAGTTTAGATTTTGCGTCATTGATTGTAACACCCAAAATCTTGTCAACGCAGTTGTCAACATTAACAACTGTCTTAGAAGTCGGATCGTAGTACTTCAAACCAGTCTGATAAGAAGAAGAATCCTTAGCATCCTTGTTGAAACCGAAGTATACATAACCAGTTTCTTGATCAACTGCCATCTGTGTTACATAAACACCTTCCGCATCAGTTGCATTGATTGGGTCGGCATCCATCTTGATTTGTTTTGTAAAGGCAGTACCTGAAAGAGCTACACCGTCAGCCGGCAGCGGATATTCATAGAAACCACCGTCTGTCTTCGTACGCCATACATAAAGGGCATTGCGTGATTCATCAAGCGTAAATGCTTTCAAGTTTACAGCATTCAGCACGATTTCGTTAGGAATACCCAGAGCATCTTTGTATGAAGGATAGATGTCTGACGATTTGAAACGGAAGATACCGTTACCATTGTAGCACTTGCCCCACCAGTAAGTACCCTTAGAATCCTTAAGAATCGTTGTGCTGATTGCACCGTAAGCGATACCCTTGTTGTAATAACCCAAGTTTTCGTTCTTCACAACATAGTCGCTCTTTTCAGTTGCACCACGAGTTGTCAACGCCATTTTGCGGACACCTGTGTTACGGTCAGTGTAAATCAGGTTGTCACCGTCAACAGCACCGAAGAATGGGTCGTTGAACGCAGCCTGGCCAACGTTTGTAACAAAGAGGTTGGTTGACTTACCGTCAGCGCTCATCACGTTGATCTTACCGTCACCGTTTACACCGTTTTCGTCGTTGATGTAAGTGTACTGCTTACCGGCATCAAGAATATAGATCCAACCTTCTTTCACCCCATCTGTATTAGGAATGGATGCAAAAGCCAAAGTAAAAGGCATTGTACCGCTCTTAACGCCCATATCGAAAGGCAAGTTCTTTGTTCCTTCCGGAAGTTGAGCCGGGTCAACAAGTTTCAAAGCCTTGATATTGCCGTCCAATGCTGCATAGTAAAGAGTCTTGCATTCATGGTTAGCACCTACTTGAACATTTACATAAGAGTCTTCCAACTGACGGTTTTCGCCTTCAGTGTCAAACCAAGTCTGAAGAGTGATACGTTGAGAACCGATGTTGCGGAATTTCAATTTGCCCGGATATTCAACATTTCCGTTTTCATCAGCATAACCGACAAATTCAGTCATTTCGTCACCGGCTTCGTTAGTAGTTCCTTCCGGAAATGTCCAAATGTATTTCACTTTCAAGTTTTCAGGGTTCGGCAGGAAGATGTTGAAATCAACAGTTACATCATTGATTGTCACAATATCCGCACTTTGAGATTTAACCGACAATACCGGAGCAATGTCGTAAATCATGATAGGATAAGAGCATGAGCCAACACCGTCAACTGTCAGTTTCACCTGATAAGTACCGGCTTTAGCATACTTGTGAATCGGATTGGCTTCGTTTGAAGTTGTTCCGTCACCAAAGTCCCAAGTCACATTGCCAGTCTTGGCAGATGTGTTGGTAAACTGAATTTCAGAAACGACATAATAGTCGAGAATGTATTCATCTCCTGCAACAGCATAAATGAAGTCAACATCTTTCGATGGAAAATCCGTATATTCCGGTTCACTTTCCACGCAAGAAGAAACCATCAGCAACAATGCCGCAATAAATCCAATATTTTTTATGAGTTTCATTGGTTAATCCATTATTAATTAAGTGTAATTTCCATCTTGTCAGTCGTATAGCCTACATTACCGACAGTATCAAAAACTTTAAATGTCACGCCCATCGTGTAGTACTTGCTGTAATTGACGTTATAAACCTTGTCGGACGAATTATAGATCCAATCGGCAAATGGAATCAACGAAATCAAATCCTTGAACAATGGCATATATTCGGAACGTACAACAGTTACCGGACCGCCAACATTGTCGTCATAACGACAGAACACCCAAGGAGAAGATTCATAGACATTATAAAGGGTTACGCCCTCTGGTCCTTGTTCGTCCAAACCAATTTCATGATAAACAGTCACGCCGTTTTCAAGCATCGTGTAATACCTACCTACCACATTTTCCTCTGTTGTAGGCTTACCAGATGCATCTGTCTTATATACTTTTGTATACCAAACATCACTCTTGACCTCAACATCATCACTTGCCAGCTGGTTAAGTTTACCATCAGCATTCAACTGAGGATACTTCGCAATCACACTGTTGATTTGCTCTACTGTGAAATCGTAATTCACATAAACATGACGAAGGTCATTGTAGTAAAGACTATCCTTTGTCAAATATTCAACCACCTTTCCTGTAAATTCCTCCTGGAAACCCTTCGGATAATAAAGGTCAAATTTCTCTTGGTCCCAAGTCTTGATATTTGCCCAGGCCAAAGACTTTAAAGTTTGAGAAGTCGGAAACTTAGCATTCAATTCAAATTCATAACCATTGAACACGGCTTGTGAATGAGGATAAACAGCATAAACCTGCGAAGGGCGCACGGTATCCACTGCCGCCACCGTCTGAGTATAGGCAAGCGAAGTTGTCAATGCCAAAGTTGCCGAAGCCGATTCCGACTGAGCGATAGCTGCCCACACTTCCGCACGTTCAGGAGTGTGTTCCTTGTCTGTATAATATTTTCCCTTGAAGGAAACGCTGTCACCAGCATTAGCAACCGTACTTCCTAATTCCCATGAAACTGTCGGAACAGCCTGACCGGGAGTCATTATTTCGCCATAAGGGTCATGCATTTCACAAGACGAGACAGCGAACAGTGCCAGAACGGCAGCACCTAATTTATATAATAACTTCATAATTTTTCTTTGTTTTAAATTATTCTTGTGTCAAAGATGTACGTACACCAGCATCCTCACCCCAAATCATCGGCTTGCGCAACCATTCAAAGTTCTTATAAGCACCAAGTCGTTCCAATTCTGAACGATTGTATTTTTCTTCCGTTTCAGGGTCGTAGTTGATACGTTGAATCCAAGTATTTTCCTTTTGAGCATCAGTCAAACCATCAACCCAATAAGGAGCATACAAGTTGTACGGACGACGGAGACCTGGATAGATGATTTCTTGATTAGCGCCGATACCGTAGTTGTTGCGATTGTTACTGTAGTGGTAACGACGCATGTCAGTCCACTGTTCCGGCTGCATGTACATTGCTACATATTTCTGCATCATCAAATCGCTCAACGTATATTCAGATTCATTGAAGAACCAATGTTGGTTACCCGGAGTCGAGGGGTCAGTTACACCCTTAACCGGCAATACCTTTTCATTTTCCTGATCCTTATTGTCAACGAATGCGTCTACAATAGCATTCCAACGAGCCTCTGAATAAGTAAATACGCCTTCCTGAGTGTCACGAGTATCAAGTTTCTGATATTTTCCATCAGCAAGCACATTACCCGGGTACATGATTTCAGGATATTTCTTCTGAAAAGCTTCCAGGTGACGTTGGATATTGGCACGTGTAGCCTCTTTTGCCAAACGGCAAGCTTCTGACTTGTTGCCCATCCAATATTGTGCTTCTGCCTGAATGAAGTAAAGTTCTTCCATTGTAAACAAAGGCACATAAGCGTCGACAGAACCGGCATAAGCACCAGCATACATATCAGGATAGTCAGAAGTCTTGTAGGAAGTACCGGCACCGATATTGTTTTCCAACCAACGCAACTTCACAACAATAGAAGGATTAGTCGCTGATGCCGGACCTGTTCTCGGCTTGAATAGCAGACTGATTCGTGGGTCATCACCAAAACCACGGAAATTCACGTAGCTTCCTGATGTCATTTCATTATTTTTGTTAAACACACCCAAACAATTGTCCATCAAGAATTTTGAAGGAACCGCATCTGTCAACAAATTAGCACGAGATTCCCAACCATTGATAACCGGTTGTGCATCGCTCCAAGGAGCATTCTGCTGCATTGTTCCACCATCGAAATTGTAACGCGGTTCGCTGCCAAAGAATGTTCCGTACATCGGGTCAGCCTGCCAGATTTCAATTGCCTTACCTGCAGCATCGTAGATAGCCTTACAAGTTTCTGATGAAGTGTTCACGTTAGGAATATTACGGAGAAGGATACGAGCCTTCACTGCATAAACCAAACCTTTCCACTTATTCAAGTCACCGGCATACACACGGTCTTGCTTGATAGTGATTTTCTGGTTACCCGGAGCTTCTGTCAAATCCGTATTTTCAAAATCCTTAATTAAAAGATCAGCTTCTTCAAGCATCCATTTGTATATACTCGCCTGAGTGTCGTATGTCGGTGAGTTTGACAAATAGGCATTTGAACGAGGCATATCACCAAACGCATCAGTTGTCAGCTGTGTCGACATCAAACGTATAACACGAGCTATCAACTTATAATTTGGAGAGTCAACCTTATCTGCATTTTCAATCAAACCATTGATATTAACACCAAGATCATAAAAATGGCGACGCCACTGTGGGTGACGATTCATTGTCAAAAACTCCCAGCCACTCTTGTAACCATAAGCTCCTGTCTGAGACTTACCTGTAGTGGTAAGACATTGTGACAAATAAATATTGTACTCCGCATGGTCATAATTCGACTGTGCGGCATAATAAATCACGACAGGCAACCCTGCTTCAGCCGTAATGCTGGCGGCCTTGTCGGGATTCTCATTATCATCAAGCATATCAACGCAACTGGTTCCAGTGACACCCAGCAGCAATGACATCGCTATTAATTTCAATTTGTTCATACGTTTTCCAATTTTTAGAATGTAGCACTAAGTGAGAAGTTAAAGCTGCGGGTAGTCGGTACGCTGTAATTATCAATGCCAGCAGCACCTGTACCACCACCTGTACCGGCAAGAATTTGCGGATCAGAACCGGTGTACTTAGTCAACAGGAATAAGTTACGTCCTGTAGCAGAAAATTTTAGTCCCTTAACCGGACATTTCTTAGGAAGCAGACGAGTAAAATCGTAACCTACGGTAACATAGCTCAAACGAATATAAGATCCGTCCTCAATAAAATTGGTTGACACAGCATTAAAGTAGTTTGTAATGAAATTCTGATCGACAATCACCGGAGTAGTATTTGGCACATAAGTTCCGTCTGGCTGAGCAACTACACCCTTAATTACTACTTCGTGGTTACGATATTTAGTCAACAGATTCTCCATACCATTACCATTCATGCCACGACGCGTTACATTGACAACATCACCACCTTTGCGACCATCAAACAAGAAAGCAACGGAAAGATCTTTCCAAGTAAAATTAGAACCCAAACCGAGCAACCAATCCGGCTCACGATTACCAATCAAATTGCTCTTCACAGGACTGATAAGAGGATATCCATTCTCATCAACAATAATTTGACCGTCAGGAGTGCGTTCATAAACTTTACCTGCAATAGCAGTTGTAGAACCGTGCAAGTAAGCAGTTGGGTAAATGTCGGCATATCCTGGTCCTTGGATTTCAGTCAACTGGTCAGGAAGGTCACGTACACGACCACGATTAAATGAGTAGTTGGCTGTAACGCTCCAATTGAAATCCTTTGTTCGCAAGATGTCCTGGCTCAATGTCAATTCAAGACCCTTGTTTTCAATAGATCCCTCATTACGAGTTTGAAGAATCGAACCAGCAGCAGGCGAAACGCGTACTGTCACAATCTGGTTGTCAACTGTTGTTGAATACCAAGCAACGTCCAAACGAGTGCGAGAGTCGAAGAAACGCAAGTCAGCACCAATTTCCCAAGAGCTTGTCATTTCCGGTTCTAGTTCATTAGCTGTAGCATTTGTAGCATCTACACCCCATCCGCCATCTGGAAACATTTCCCAGTTCTTATATGCCGTTTCAAAACGGTAAACCGGAGCATCCTTACCTACCTTCGCCCAGTTACCACGGAGTTTACCATAAGAGAACCAGTCATTCTGAAGATTGAACAATTCAGAGAAAATCACACCGGCAGTTACAGACGGATAGAAATATGTACAGTCAACCTGTCTCAATGTAGAAGAACCATCATAACGACCAGTTACAGACAATTGAGCCATGCCTTTATAGTCCAAACGCAACTCACCAAAATAACCAAACTTATTTCTTCTCGTATGTCCCAACGACAACCGATAGTCAGAGCTAGAACTTGTTGTAAAGTTATCTGTATTAGTATTCATGAAACTATAGAAATCCCCTTCCAGTAAAAAATACTGTCCACCCAAGCTAGCTTCAACACCTGTATTTTCTTTATATTCAGCACCTGCAAGAATATTAAGGCCAAAATCATCAATAATATCAACATTGTATGTACCTACAATTTGAGCAGTAAACTGTTCACTGCTGGACGGTTGGAACGAATAGGCTCCAAAACGATACTGATAATTGGCAAATGCGCTACTTTCGGGATCTTCGAAATCATTCTTAACAAAGCGTGATACAGAATAAGAATCATAAGTAGAAAAGCCCTTATCATAACCAATTTTACCTGTAAAGACCAAATTTTGAACAGGTTCATAACTTACTTGACCATTGATAATGGTTCGCGTAGCATCTGTTTCACTCTTGTCCATATAACGGTCAAAGAACGGAGATGCGACGGCACCTATCTTTTCGGCATCAGTCAAAATATCCCAATTGTCATAACGGTTACTCCAATTCGGACGCCCCTCAGATGTCACATAATCGGACATATCACGGTTAATCGACCAGCCATAAATTGTAGACATTGCATTACCAAAGCCTCGACTCTTGCTGTTAACAAAGTTAGTTGACAATTGGATTGTCACATACTTCGACGGCTTAAATTCACCCTTCAAGAAGATGTTCAAACGATTCTTGTAATCATTTGGAACCACACCTTCATTATTTAAATAACTAGCAGATGCATAAGCATTGAACTTTTCATTACCACCCGAAATGGACACATCATACTTCTGCATAAAACCAGTTCCGAGAAAACTGCCAACGTTATCATACACCCGATCGGAAGAAGATAAATATGGTCCCCAACCGCCTACTGCATTTTCTTTATACATACCTTGAGAACCTGCCACGAACTGATCCTGAATATTTGGCACACGCATACAGTTGGAAAGTTCCCAGCTACCTTGAGCCGTTACTTTCAACTGACCTTCCTTACCCTTCTTGGTTGTAATCATGATTACACCGTTGGCAGCTTCCTGACCATAAAGGGCAGATGCAGCAGCACCCTTCAACACGCTCATGTTTTCGATATCATTCGGGTTCAAATCACCAAGAGTAGAGCCACCGCTTCCTCGAATAGGCATACCATCGACAATCACCAACGGTTCGTTGTTTTGTGAAGTGTTGATAGAAGAAATGGCACGAATCACCACCTGAGTAGATGAGTTAGGAGAACTACCGCCTGTTGAAACCTGCAAGCCGGCTACCTTACCCTGCAAAGAGTTGGCGAAGTTGGCAGACTGACCGGCAGTCACATCATCGGCATCCAACGACTGAACGGCGAAGTTCAGTTTCTTCTTTTCTTGAGTCTGGCCCATGGCTGTTACCACAACCTCTTCAAGAACCTGAGAATTTTCTTTTAACACTACATTAATTACGCTCTGATTACCGACTTTCACCTTCTCGGTATTCATACCCACGTAACTAAAAACCAGGACGTCAGAGTCCTTTGCATCAATTGTAAATTTTCCATCAAAATCGGTAGCTGTACCGGTGGTCGTTCCGTCAATCATAACCGTTGCACCGATAACCGGCAACTGGTCGGATTGAGCAGTAACTACACCCGTAACAGTGCGGGCATAACCCACAACCGCCATAAGGGAAAATAACAGAAGCAATAACTGTTTTCTCATAATTACTTTTTGTTTGTTTTTATTGTATGGTTTCTCTAATGTCAAGTTTGTAATAGCACATTTGGTTAAATACACGCGAATTTTAACAATTTAAGGCGTACCGCACAACAAAAAAGCAAAAGTTAGGCAACGAATCTGTTAAAAAGCGCTTCTTTTATCTGCAACTATGCTACTCAGTTTTAAATAGTTTGTATATGATTTGACTACAAATCTACAATCTTTTTTTGATTATCATTCATTATTTCAGAACTAAAATAAGGCAATCAAGCATATTTTATGTTTTATATACAGATTTTCACGTTCATTGACTCACATTTGCAGATTTTTAGCTCTGTGTGACAGTATAAAGCCATCCGACTGTTTTTAGTAAAATTTACAAAAAACCAAACGCAGAAGGCATAATCTTTTAAGCGACAAGCCATTAAAGGCACCCAACTTTTTTCCTGTCGACAAAATTGACAAATTCAAAGTAAAAATTGCCACAGAAAATTTGCCAATTCAAAAAATGTCCTTACCTTTGCAACACATTTGCGCATGTGGCGTAATTGGTAGCCGCGCTAGACTTAGGATCTAGTGTCGTGAGACGTGGGGGTTCGAGTCCCTTCATGCGCACAAAAGGAGTAAGCCGACAGGTTTGCTCCTTTTTTATTTCTCCAAAACACCTTATTTTATAAAGATTTTTCAGTCCAACTGCTCCAAAATTCCTAAAAAATAGTACTTTTGTCTGCAAAGCGGAACATTTGTCCTCGTTTCGCCGGAATTTAAACATAAAAGCAGATGACCGAAATTCTGACACCGCTCACAGAACTTGACACCGACGCGCTGCTTGCCGTCAACGGCTGGAAGCACGTCTGGGCCGACCAATTCATGTATGCCTATAGCGGCAAATGGGTATGGGTACCGTTCTACGCCTCCATTCTTTATGTGCTGTTTAAGAACTATCACTGGAAATATGTAATAGGATGCCTGTTTGCCATCGGACTGACAATAGCGTTTGCCGACCAGATTGGGGCATCTGTCATCCGTCCGCTGGTCGAAAGACTGCGCCCGTCGAACCCGGCAAATCCCATATCTCATATGGTGGAAGTGGTGAACGGCTACCGGGGCGGACGCTACGGTTTCCCTTCCTGCCATGCGGCCAACACCGCCGGCCTTGCATTCTTCCTGCTGTTTTTGTGGAAAAACCGCTTCATCGGCATTTTCATTTCAGCCTGGGCTTTGCTCACCTGCTACTCGCGTTCATATCTGGGCGTCCACTATCCGGGCGACCTCCTTGCCGGCATCCTGCTCGGCTTCATTTCGGCCGCCATTTTCTACACCTTATTTAAAAGGGTATTCCACCACGACCGCAACAAGGAAGTAAAAATGGGCTATCTCATCCCGGCAACCGGCTTAGCTACGATTTTAGGCATAAGCGTTTATGCCACCATCGTATTCTAAAGAAGTTTAGCGAGCGTATACCCCAAATACAAAAGGGCAAAACCGCCCAGCACGCTCAACGAAAGATAGCCGAACATGCAAACCACATTGTCGTGCCTCAACAAATGAAAATTTTCGTTGACAAAAGTAGAAAACGTGGTAAAACCTCCACAGATACCCACCGTCAGGAACAGACGAAGATGAGGGTTCAGCAGTTGCCCCCGCTCAAAAAGCCCGTAGAAAAAGCCAATCAGCAGACAACCGACAAGATTGACAGCCAAAGTCGCGTACGGAAACCCGTGTCCGGTAAACGCCGGAAGCCAACGTCCGACAACATAACGCAACGAACCGCCCACAAAACTTCCCAAACCTACAAACAAAATAGACTTCAACATTCTCGCTTATATTTTAATTTGTTCTTTATTTTACAGATTGCAGACAGGCGAACCAATAGGAATAGGTTTTCACCGTACCGTCGTCGAGACGGATGTCATAGCTTCTTTCTTCAGGCTCACCCAATGAAAACGCCACAGGAGAACGGAAAATCGGACCGTCGAAACAAAACGTATGGTACTCACCCTGCTCTCCGTTAAGGTCAACACCGGCAGGCAAAGACGCTACAAATCCACGGTCAACGAGTTGCCCGACATACTGCCGTCCCAATTCGGCCATTGTCGTCACGACCACCGTCTGAAGTCCCGTAGCCAGAAATTCTTCCATAACCTGCTCTGTCGACATATCCCACAACGGCTCAACCACTTCTATCCCACAAGGAGAAAGCTGCGCCTCACGGTAGCTACGCACATCATGCAGATAGATGTCGCCGAAAATAAAATGCGTCACTCCCTGCTCTTTGAAATGATCAACGGCAGCAGTCATCGCCATTCCGTAATCCTCCATATTACCATTCGGAGTCAAATCGACGGCATAAAGAGAAATACCGATGCTTTCCGCCTGCGCTGCAAGCAGACTGAAAGGAATGTCGTGCATTGTCGAGCGTCGCGTATCACGATTAAGCGTCGTAAGCAATGCCACTATCTCATATTCCCCCGACTGCATCACCCTGTAAAGTGCATGGGCGGAATCCTTTCCCCCACTCCAATTGAACACCGCTTTTATTTTTTCCATTCGATTTCCTTTTGATTATGAAACAGGCAACCGACCAGTACCAGATAAGCCGGCACAAAACCGTCATCGCCCCACACCATCGGCACACCCAGCACTTCTTCACTTGTCTGCGCCACATTGAATCCGCACGCTTCCAACGAAGGCCGCACCAATTCCGGATGACGGCACGGTTCACCCGAAGGTCGCGTACAGGTTCCCTCCGGACAGAACGAGCAAACGCCCGTAAAGCCGAACATCCAGCCACCGCTCTCCTTTTCCAGTTCCAGCAGGCGACGCTCCAACCGCTTCCGCTCGGGCAAGAGCAACGCTCCCGCCTCCTTGAGAGGAATCCGTTCGTCGGGTTTTATTTTGACAGCGACAAAGAATGCCGACTCATAGCCGGCAATTGTTCCGTCGACATCATAGTCATAAGGCGGACACGCCCAGCTCTTTCCAAAATTGCGGCACTGACGACAACATTCAAGAAAGCGGGGCACATCACGAAAACGCGCCATATAGTCGGCCACCGGAAGTGAAGCCGTAAAATATTCAGCCGTGTAAGGATAAGTTTTTTCCATACGGCAAAAGTAATGCTTTTTCTCCACACCCATTTCCCGCAACACGACAAAAAAACCGCACCTCGGAAAAGAGATGCGGTTTCTGTGATATAATCAATGTTTAGATTATTCAGCCTTACCTTCGCTACCAAGAACGTATTTGATCTTGTGGATGTAAAGTTTCTTCATGTTGTCGCGAGCCGGACCGAGGTACTTACGTGGGTCGAATTCAGCCGGTTTTTCAGCGAACACTTGACGGATAGCAGCAGTCATTGCAAGACGGCTGTCAGAGTCGATGTTGATTTTGCAAACTGCAGAAGTAGCAGCCTTGCGCAACCATTCTTCCGGAATACCGATAGCAGCCTTCAAAGCACCGCCGTATTTGTTGATAGTTTCAACTTCGTCTTGAGGAACTGAAGAAGATCCGTGAAGAACGATAGGGAATCCAGGAAGTTTTTCCATAACTGCATCCAAAACGTCGAATGCCAATGGAGGAGGAACCATGCGACCAGTTTGCGGGTCGATTGTGCACTGTTCCGGAGTAAACTTGTAAGCACCGTGAGAAGTACCGATTGAGATAGCCAAAGAGTCGCAACCTGTACGAGTAGCGAAGTCGATTACTTCTTCAGGGTTAGTATAGGTGTGGTGGTCAGAAGAAACTTCGTCTTCAACGCCAGCCAATACACCAAGTTCACCTTCTACAGTTACGTCGAACTGGTGAGCATATTCTACAACTTTCTTAGTCAAAGCAACGTTTTCTTCGTAAGGAAGGTGTGAACCGTCGATCATTACAGAAGAGAAACCGTGGTCGATACAAGACTTGCAAGTTTCGAAAGTATCACCGTGGTCGAGGTGAAGAACGATTTGCGGGTGTTCCCAGCCAAGTTCTTTTGCATATTCTACAGCGCCTTCTGCCATGTAACGGAGCAATGTACCGTTTGCATATTGACGTGCACCTTTAGAAACTTGAAGGATAACCGGAGATTTTGTTTCGGCAGCAGCTTGTACGATAGCCTGAAGCTGTTCCATATTGTTGAAGTTGAATGCAGGGATTGCATAACCTCCTTTGATTGCCTTTGCAAACATCTCGCGAGTGTTTACAAGACCAAGATCTTTATAACTTACCATAGCTATAGTTATTAAAATGTGAACAAATAGTTTCTAATAGAAATTTTCTGCAAAATTAATGCAAGTTGATTGAAAACAAAATAGTTTGCCTATTTTTTTTATTTTCCCCGCCGGACGACATCCGACAGAAACGCATAAAAAATCCGGCACGACTGAACATCACAGGCGTCTGCAATGTTGAAAATATATTAACAGGCGAATGCCGCCCAAAACAAGTTGAACGCCCGCCAACACCGGGCACAAAACAAAACGACAGACAATGACAACAGACTCCAACCTCTTACTGGCTTTTGGCCTGACCCTGATTGCCGGACTTTCCACCGGCATAGGCAGCCTGATTGCCTTTCTTGCAAAAAAGACAAACACCCGATTTCTGTCGGCGGCTCTCGGCCTGTCGGCGGGTGTGATGATTTATGTTTCGTTCATGGAACTCATGCCGGAATCCGTAGCCCATCTGCAAACGCTTTATTCCGAAAAGACAGCAACGGCATTCATGCTGACGGCGTTTTTCCTGGGCATCGGATTCATTGCCCTTATCGACAAGCTCGTGCCGGAGGACGAGAACCCGCACGAAATGCACAGTTCGCAGGACGCCCATCCGCAACGGCTGAAACGCACCGGAGTGATGATGGCACTTGCCATCGGCATTCACAATTTTCCGGAAGGGCTTGCCACTTTCACTTCGGCTCTTGCCAACATTGAGGTGGCACTTCCGATTGTTTTCGCCATCGCCATCCACAACATTCCGGAAGGGATTGCCGTATCCGTTCCAATCTACCACGCTACCAACAGTCGGGAAAAGGCTTTTGCCTATTCTTTCCTGTCAGGCATGGCCGAACCTGTCGGAGCATTGCTCGGCTTCCTGTTCCTCGCCCCGTTCTGGAGCGACACGCTCAATGCCTATCTACTGGTCTTCGTGTCGGGTATCATGGTCTACATCTCGTTTGACGAGCTGCTGCCGGGCACGGAAAAATACGGGCACCACCACTGGGGCATCGGCGGCGTAATTGCGGGAATGGCTGTTATGGCCGGAAGCCTGCTGCTTTTATAAGCGACACTGCCGTTTGATTTTTGCATTGCGGTTGCATTCTCGTTTCCCTATCTTTGCAAAAGAATTTTTGCAACAATATGGCACACCATCATCACCATCACGAACATCACCACATTGCACCGCAGTCGCTGAACGGCATTTTCATCTGGTGCATCGCCCTCAACCTCGCCTTTGTGTTCATCGAGGCCGGGGTGGGATTCTACTATAATTCGCTGGGACTGCTGTCCGATGCCGGACACAACCTGAGCGACGTATTCTCGCTGTTGCTTGCCATGCTGGCATTCAGCATGGCAAAAATCCACAGCAACCGCCACTTCACCTACGGATTCAAGAAAAGCACTATTCTTGTGTCGCTGATAAATTCCGTGATACTGCTGGTAGCCGTGGGAGCCATCGTAATAGAAAGCATCAACAAGTTCCGCCATCCGGCAGAAGTATCGGGCGCAGCCGTATCGTGGACGGCAGGCGCGGGCATCGTAGTCAACGGAGTCACAGCTTGGTTGTTGATGCGACAGCAGAAAAACGACCTGAACGTGCGCGGAGCTTTCCTGCACATGGCCATGGATACGCTGGTTTCGGTGGGCGTTGTAATTTCCGGCATTGCCATCAGCCTGACCGGCTGGAACGCCATCGACAATTTCATCAGCCTGCTCATTGCCGCCATCATTCTGGTATCTACCATCAACCTGCTGAAAGAAAGTCTTTTCCTTTCGCTGGATGCCGTACCGTCGTCGGTCGACATTGACGAGGTAGAGAAAGCCATCAGCGGGATTCCGGGTATAGAAAGCTGGCACCACCTTCATGTGTGGGCGGTGAGCACCACCGAAAATGCCGCCACACTCCACGCTGTCATCTCCAACCTCTCCCAACTGGAAGCAACCAAACGCGCCATCAAACACGCCTTGCGCGAAAAAGGCATCCAGCACAGCACCGTAGAAATCGAACTTTCCGGTTGCGAATGCTGCGACCACCACTGCGGATAAATGTTGGAAAAATGGCAGAATTACCGTAATTTTGTACGATTAATTTTAACAGATACACTATGTCAAGAAGCGACAACGAACTACAGGGCGTTACCCTTTTGGGCAACACCGCTACGAAATATCCCGACAAGTATGCGCCGGAAGTTTTGGAAACATTCAAGAACAAGCACCCGGAAAACGAATATCTTGTCACTTTCACCTGTCCCGAATTCACAAGTCTCTGCCCGAAAACCGGACAACCGGACTTCGCCAAAATTGTCATCAACTACATCCCGCGCGAGGACATGGTGGAAAGCAAGAGCCTGAAGCTCTACCTTTTCAGTTTCCGTAACCACGGAGATTTTCATGAAGACTGCGTGAACATCATCATGAAGGACCTCGTGCGCCTGATGAACCCCCGCTATCTGGAAGTAAGAGGCATTTTCACTCCGCGCGGAGGAATCGCCATTCTTCCGTTTGCCAACTACGGCGACGACGAACATCAGGACATGGTACGCCAACGCCTGCTGGCCAATTTCACCAACAACTTCTAAACGGCTATGGAAAAGGACGCAATCATCGTACTGTCGGGCGGTATGGACTCTGTCACTCTGCTTTATGAATACAAGGACTGCATTGCACTGGCTGTGACATTCGACTACGGTTCAAACCACAACCGCCGCGAAGCGGAATATGCCCGCATGCACTGTGAACGGCTGGGCATCAAGCATCTGCTCATACCGCTGTCGTTCATGGGACAATACTTCAAAAGCTCGCTTCTCGAAGGTGCTGACGCCATTCCAGAAGGCAACTACGACGACGAAAACATGAAGTCGACCGTCGTGCCGTTCCGCAACGGCATCATGCTTGCCGTGGCCTGCGGTCTGGCCGAAAGCTACGGACTGAAACGCGTAATGCTGGCCAACCATTTCGGCGACCACGCCATCTATCCCGACTGCCGCAAGGCATTTGTCGATGCCATGTCGGAAGCCATGCGTGCCGGAACCTACGACGGCATCACCGTTTTCGCTCCCTACACGGGTATCACGAAAACCGACATTGCCCGCCACGGCAAAGAACTCGGTTTGAACTACGCCGAAACCTACTCCTGCTATAAAGGCGGAGAAAAGCACTGCGGAAAGTGCGGCACCTGCCGCGAACGCATCGAGGCACTCCGCGATGCCGGCATTCCCGACCCGACGGAATACGAAGAATAGGTAACGATATAAAAATAACGGCCTGCTTTTGGCGAGCCGTTATTTTTTATCTGCATCCTTTCGGAAAATTATTTCAAAAGTGTTTCCGGGTCGAGGTTCTTTGACTCGATATCCATGAAGTAGCGGTAAGTACCTACTTTCAATTCCATTGTAGCAGCTTCGTCGGCAACGATGATAGCTTTCGGGTGAGTCTGCAATGCAGTGATAGTCCACATTTGAGAAACAGCACCTTCAACACCCTGCTGCAAAGCGCGTGCCTTGTTGTAGCCGTTAACGATGATAAGTACGCTCTTGGCATCCATCACTGTGCCCACACCTACTGTCAAAGCAGTTTCAGGAACTTGGTTGATGTCACCGCCAAAGAAACGGGAGTTGGCAATCTTAGTGTCGAGTGTCAATGTTTTCATTCTTGTACGAGAAGCCAAAGAAGAGCCCGGTTCGTTGAAAGCAATGTGTCCGTCAGGACCTACACCGCCCAAGAACAAGTCGATACCGCCGTAAGAAGCGATTTTTTCTTCATAGCGTTTGCATTCTGCAACAGGATCTTCAGCGTTACCGTTCAGGATGTTCACATTTTCCTTTTTGATATTAATGTGGCTGAAGAAGTTGTTCCACATGAAAGAGTGGTAGCTTTCCGGGTGTTCTTCCGGCAGACCGCAATACTCGTCCATATTGAACGTTACAACATTTTCAAAAGAAACTTTACCGGCTTTGTTCAATTCAATAAGTTTCTTGTACATTCCAAGTGGAGAACTTCCGGTAGGACAGCCCAATACAAATGGTTTTTCAGCTGTCGGTTTAGCCTCATTGATGCGTGATGCCACATAGTTGGCAGCCCATTGAGACACTTTGTCATAGTCAGGTTCGATAATTAAACGCATAGTCGTAAAATATGTAAGGTTGTATTTTTGCACAAAAGTACCACATTTTTTTGGATAACATAGAAATAATTACTACTTTTGACACAGAAAATAATCGCAGTGTTTAAATTTTAGATATTAAAGATTAATTTTCGTTAATTGCTTTCGCAAGACGAAATATACCATTACCTTTGCACTATCTGAAAAGATAAACAAAATGAAAACAAACCTAAGCTCTCAAATCAAATTAGACCGCATTCCGAAAAAATACTATGCTCCGGAAAGCGAAATCGAATCCGCAGCACTCTGCCGCGAGGAAAAAGTCTATACTCAAATACTTGAAACAAGCGAAGAAGGTGCACGCTACATCGCTAACGAAGTAGCTGAAACCATCAACAAGACAGTAACCAAGAAAGGTTCTTGCGTCATCACACTGGGTGCCGGCAACAGCGTAGTTCCGGTTTACACAGAGCTTGTCAAGCTTTACAATGAAAAGAAAGTTGACTTTGCCAACGTAATCGTGTTCAACTTCTCTGAATTCTGCTCGACTGAAGAAGGCGCACCAAGCACTCTTGCTCGCTTGAAAGACCTGTTGCTCGACCATGTAAACATCAAAGCCGAAAACATCCACTCTTTCAACGGCGAAACCGCCAAAGAAGACGCTTACGAAACTTGCCGTGCCTACGAAGCTGAAATCGACGCTTGCGGAGGTCTTGACTTGGCAATGTGCGAAGTGGGTGAAGTTGGCAATCTGGCATACAACGAACCGGGCTCGCAAGCCACTTCAGTTTGCCGCCTGATGCTTCTTGGAAGCCAGACACGCCGTGCCGCAGCCGCTATCTACGGTACAGATACAGTTCCGACAACTGCCCTTACACTGGGTATTTCAAATATTTTGAATGCGAAGAAAGTAATCTGCATGGCATGGGGCGAAAACCGTGCGAAAATCGTACGCGCCGCCGTTGAAGGTCCGACTACGGAAACAGTTCCGGCATCATTCCTTCAAATGCACCGCAACGCTGAAATCGTTGTTGACCTTTCAGCAGCAGAATCACTGACTCGTATCAGCCATCCATGGCTTGTAACTTCCTGCGAATGGAATGACAAGCTTATCCGCCGTGCCATTGCCTGGTTGTGCAACAAGACAGGCAAACCTATCTTGAAACTCACAAACAAGGATTTCAACGACAACGGCTTGGACGAACTCGTAGCCCTCTACGGTTCAGCTTACAACGTAAACATTAAGATTTTCAACGACATACAACACACAATCACAGGATGGCCGGGTGGCAAGCCTAACGCTGACGACACAAACCGTCCGGAACGCGCCAACCCATATCCAAAACGCGTGATTGTATTCAGCCCGCACCCTGATGACGACGTTATCTCAATGGGCGGTACGCTGAAACGCCTTGTTGACCAGAAACACGATGTACACGTGGCTTACGAAACTTCAGGCAACATTGCCGTAGGCGACGAAGACATGTTCCGCTACATCATGGTTATGGACTTGATTGAAAAGGAATTCGGCTTGGATTCTGAAACTTACAAACAGAAGAGCAAGGAAATCAAGGAATTCTTGGCAACCAAGAAACCGGGCGACATCGACACTCTCGACATTCGCTTCTTGAAAGGACGCATCCGCCGCGCCGAAGCTAAGACAGCTTGCAACCATATCGGCGTGAAACCGGAAAACGTTCACCATCTTGACCTTCCGTTCTACGAAACAGGAGCCATCAAGAAAGGCGATTTGACAGAAAAAGACGTGAAAATCATCAAGGACCTCCTTACTTCAGTGAAGCCTCACCAAATCTTTGTGGCAGGCGACCTCGCTGACCCTCACGGAACTCACCGCGTATGTACAGACGCCGTTTTCGCAGCAATCGACGAATTGCTCGACGAAGACTGGATGAAGGACTGTCGCATTTGGATGTACCGTGGCGCATGGGCAGAATGGGAAATCGACCACATCGAAATGGCAGTGCCTATCAGCCCGGAAGAATTGAGATTCAAACGCAATTCTATCCTCAAGCACCAGTCACAAATGGAAAATGCACCGTTCCTCGGCGACGACGACCGTTTGTTCTGGCAGCGTGCTGAAGACCGCAACCGTGCAACAGCACAACTTTACAACAGCCTTGGTTTGGCATCCTATGAAGCAATGGAAGCATTTGTTGAATATCATCCAATACGATAATATATAAAAATAGAAAGCAACAACAACAAATAAGTGAATCATAGGTTAAGGAATCCGACGGATCGTGAGATTAGTCGGATTTATTTTTTATAGTCGCTTTCAAAAAAACTGCTGCATTTTTTTAGTCTACAGTAAGCGGAAAAATCCATTTTTTTGTAAATTTGCAAAATATTCAAACAGCACTATGGAGAAGGTAGTAATCGACGACAAGACGTTTGTGCCATATATCACAAACGAAACCATTCAAAAAAGAATAAAAGAAGTTGCCCAACAGATCAAAGCCGACTGCGGAGACAAGTATCCTTTGTTTGTATGCGTACTCAAAGGTGCATTCATATTTGCCGCCGACCTCTACAGAGCAATTGATTTTGAAGCCGAAATAGCATTTATACGCTTCAAATCGTACTGCGGCACTGAGACATCGGGCAAAGTCAACCAGCTCATGGGACTCGACTGCGACATCACTGGCAGAACCGTAGTCATCATCGAAGACATCGTCGACACCGGCTATACAGCCGTAAAAATGATGGATGAACTCCGAAAAATGAATCCGGCCGACATCAAGTTTGCTACGCTCCTCCAGAAACCCGACTCACTGAAAGTGGACGTGAAAGTGGACTACTGCTGTTTCAACATTCCTTCAAAATTCATTCTCGGCTACGGACTTGACCTCGACGAGAAGGCTCGCAACTTGAAGGACATCTATATCCTCGAAGAAAACAAATAAACTAAATAAGCCCGCCATTCTGAGGAATGGACTAATCTACAATTTAAGGTATAAAGATATGTTTAACATCGTAATTTTTGGCGCTCCGGGTTCTGGAAAAGGAACTCAAAGCGAAAACTTGATTGCAAACTACGGTTTGTTTCACATCTCAACCGGCGAAGTGCTTCGCTCACACATCGCTCGTGGAACTGAACTCGGCAAAACTGCCGAAACATACATTTCGGAAGGCAAGCTTATTCCGGACGAACTGATGATCAGCATCCTTGCCGACATCCTCGACAACACACCGGAAGCAAAGAAAGGCGTAATTTTCGACGGTTTCCCACGTACTATCAACCAGGCAAAAGCATTGAAAACCATGCTTGCTGAACGTGGCGCACAAGTTGACGCAGTAGTAGGCCTTGAAGTGGAAGATGCAGAATTGGTTGAACGCCTGCTCAAACGCGGACAGGAATCAGGCCGCAGCGACGACAACCTGGAAACAATCCAGAAACGTCTGGAAGTTTACCACAGCCAAACTCAGCCACTCCACGACTTCTACGTTGAAGAAGGCAACTACCTCGCAATCAAAGGTACAGGCTCAATCGAAGAAATCTTCGACAACATCAAAGCCGCCATCAAAGCAAAATGCGGAAAGTAATTTTATTTACTTCAACAAATACAAAACGGGCTGTTCTCGACATTGAGAACAGCCCGTTTTTCTTTAAAAAGCTATTACACAGCTGCCGCAATTTCAAAAATCGAAGCAGGTATCGGCTCTCTCATTTTCCAATTAATAGTCATCGGACATTCCCCTTTGGCATCTATAAAATCAATAAAGCCCAAACAATAATATGGATTGGTAAAACCATAGCTATTGCTTTTTGTGTCACGTACAAAAAGCAAGAAACGCCATCCATTTTGTGACTGCTCAGTATAAAGCCTACCAGCATCTGAATCGGCACGGGTACTATTCTGTGATTGCCAATGAAAGGTCGTTGGATTAATTGCATAATCCTCATACATAGTCTCTGCAGAATATTCCTTATCACTCTTGTTTATTGTACAAAATAACATTTGTATTTTATACTTTCTAATATCATATTTACCAGCCATATATGAACCCCTTGCAATATTTCCATCCGCAATAATATTAATTTCATCACGGGAATATAGCCCATATAAATTAAAATCCAATTCATCACATAATGGTTTCATTATGCGATTTATCTTATGCTCGATATAATCCAATATTTCCAACAATTCTTGTTTCAATGAATCCATGCCTGCCAATGCACATATAGCATCTATCTCCGTCGTGAACTTCTCCTGCGTATCTTCATTTAATTTTTGAAGTTTCTTAAAAAATAAATTGTAATATATCATCTTGATATAATGACTGGGAAGTTCATTTATTACAGCATTACTGAAATCACTTTGAACAACTCTTCTTATTGCCTTAATAAAAGCACTGTCATTAATATGTAAGAACTGATATAAATACTTTTCTGCTTCAAGTTGCAATACAGATGGAGTATCCTTTAGTAACCCGACGGACCGTTTCAACGCGCTCCAACCTTTATCACTTTTATTATATAGTGCATAAGCATCCAAATCATAATAGTTCAAGAAATTGGATATTGTCAATTGCTTTCCTGTATTATATTCAAAATTACGAATCTCCGACCGGATACGTTTTAGATTGAACACACAATTCCGAACCGTTTCAAGAATCCGCTCACGAGCGACCTTTTCCATTTCAATACTACATCCTCTCGGCATAAAAGTAAAACCATTTTTAATACCGTCCTCGGTTGTCTTTCTATCGCTACCCGTCAAAGCTCGAAAACGACTTTCATAGTCATACAATTTATTAGCTTGAGCAATAAAATCGAGAACGGTCAGTTCGGTCTTACCATCTGCGATACGCAAACCACGTCCTAATTGCTGTAGAAAAATAGTTAAACTTTCTGTAGGACGAAGAAACAGAACTGTATCAATTTCCGGTATGTCGTAGCCTTCATTCATAATATCCACAACACACAAATAGTTGATTTCGCCACGACAAAACTTCGCTAAAATATCCTTATGACTACTTTTATTCTCGGATGTCATAGCTACAGCTTTATATTTCTGCCCCAACATCTCTGCCATAAAATTAGCGTGTTTAATTGTAACACAAAAACAAACAGCCTTCACCTCATTGGGTTCTGTCAAATATTTGTTTAAAGCCCTGTCTATTGTTTCTATTCGTGCTTTATTCATCAAGGCAGCACTTAGCTCCGAAGTATCATATACGCCACCTCTAAAAGTTATGTTTGAAAGATCTACGTATTCATCTGTCACGCAGAAATATTGAAACGGGCACAGTAATTGTTGGTTTAACGCATCATACAACCGAATTTCAGCAGCAAACCTATCATTAAAGTCCGGAGCAATCAACTTGCCATCCATACGTTCAGGCGTGGCCGTTAGACCAATCAATATTTCAGGAGAAAAAATTTCAAACACTTTTCGATAAGTATCTGCTGTTGCATGATGCACTTCATCAATGACTATATAATCATAATATTTTTCTCCAAGACGTTTAAAATCTTCAAGTCGAGAAGAAAACGTTTGTACTGTAACAAACAGATGTTCCAGACTACCTTCATCAGAAGGGCGAATGTTTCCAGTCCATATTTCCCCAAAATTTCCATCTGCCATTACTGAACGGAAAGTTGCACGAGCTTGTTTCAAAATTTGCTCACGATGAACAACAAACAATAAACGAGCATTACGTTTATGCAACTTTCGGAACTCTTTATTATAATCTTTAAAATCAAATGCACTTATCGCCGTTTTTCCTGTTCCAGTCGCCGCGATAATAAGATTTCGATAACTACCAATAACTTCACGTTCATATTGTAATTGCTCCAGCACCTTAATTTGATGAGTTTTACGTTCAAATCGCACCACTATATCTGAGCAATCGCCATAGTCTCCTACATGTTTATGCCGCTCTTGAGAGATTGCGTTCTCAAATTTTCGCAAATCTTCTTCGTTCTCAATTGCTTCAAAATTTTCATTATTCCAATATGAATCAAATGATGCCTGAGCTTTTTCTATAATATGTTTATTTTCAATAGAAGTAACTCGCATATTCCACTCCAAACCTTTTGTAAACGCAGATTTTGAAAGATTCGATGAGCCAATATAAGCAGTATTCAAACCATTCTTTCTATTAAACAAATAGGCTTTTGCATGCAAACGTTCCTGAGTGGCAGTATAGGAAACTTTTATTTCAACATCTCCGAGTTCTTTTAATTCAAGTAGACGTTTCAAAGCCTTCGGGTCACTGTTCCCCATATATGTTGTTGTAATTACCCGTAAACGTCCACCCTTTTTCACAAATTTCTCAAGTTCTTCAATTATTAGACGAAGCCCTGTAAACAAAATAAAAGAGACCATCAAATCTATATTATCTGAAGTCAATATATCACGGCGCATCTCTTCATCAATAGAAAGATCTCTATTTGAACCTGTAAACAAATTACTCACCCTATACCCCGAAGACGGATGAATGGAAGCTCTTTTCTCAACCTCTTCTTTAGTCAAACCAACTGTAGTATATATACCACGCAAAAATTCTTTTTCAACAGACAACATATCAGCAGACAAATCCACTTCCCATTTGTCTTGAATAAATTGAAATATTTCATTAATTCTTTTTATCTGTTCTGAGATCGTTTCATTAGAATTATTGCGTTTGATATCTTTCAAGATATTAGAAACGATTCCTGCCAAGTAATTAGCAAAGAATGTATTTGAATCTGCTGAATCTATCTTCTCTTTAGCAATATGATAACCTTTAGCAGATTTATCAATCAACCGTTCTTGAATCGCCTCACTAATTAGTGTTTCATATACCCCTGGTACCAGTTCCATAATAAATTATATTATTATCATTTTTGTTTCTCCTACACAAAAATAATTAAACACGCCGAAACAAAAAAAACTATCGTCAACCTTACACAAAAAAGGGTGGAACCGACGGACGGCCCCACCCGGGAACAAAAACAACTGTTCGCTAAAAGAGACTCCATGAAACGGTGAGACCTGCCATGACGATGGCCACCATGCTCATGAGTTTAATGAGGATGTTAAGGCTCGGGCCGGAAGTGTCCTTGAACGGGTCGCCCACGGTGTCGCCGACAACGGTTGCCTTATGCACATCGCTGCCTTTTCCGCCGAAGTTGCCTTCTTCCACATATTTCTTGGCGTTGTCCCAAGCACCGCCGGAGTTGGCCATAAACACTGCCAACACGAAACCGGCTGCCAAGCCGCCAACAAGCAGACCAATCACACCGGCTACGCCGAAAATCAAGCCCGTCACAATCGGTGCGGCAATGGCAAGCAACGACGGGAACACCATTTCGCGCTGTGCGCCACGAGTAGAAATCTGAACGCAACGTGCATAGTCGGGTTCTGCCTTTCCTTCGAGAATACCCTTGATTTCACGGAACTGACGGCGCACTTCCTCTACCATGTGGGCTGCGGCACGACCTACGGCATTCATTGTCAAACCGCAGAACAGGAAGGCCATCATACTGCCGATAAACATACCGGAAAGCACTTTCGGGTTCATCAGCGTAACGTCGTAGTAGGTCATAAAGTCAGTAAACGAAGCGTCGTGCAACGCCACTTCCTGTCCGCCGGGCATTTGCAGCACGGTGGTACCGAGGCGTTGGAGACCGATACGGATTTCCTCAACAAACGAAGCCAACAGAGCCAAACCCGTCAAGGCAGCCGAACCGATGGCAAATCCCTTGCCGGTTGCAGCCGTAGTGTTGCCAAGCGAGTCGAGAGCGTCGGTACGCTTGCGCACTTCCGCACCCAGTCCGCTCATTTCTGCGTTACCGCCGGCATTGTCGGCAATCGGACCGTAGGCATCGGTAGCCAACGTGATGCCCAATGTAGAGAGCATACCCACGGCAGCGATACTGATACCGTAAAGTCCCATGCTGACATTTGTCAAGTCGAATCCCGAAGCCAGCCAATAAGAAAGAATAATACCGGCCACTACGGAGATAACGGGAATAGTAGTGGAAATCATACCCAGACCGATACCCGAAATAATCACCGTTGCCGGGCCGGTCTTTCCGCTTTCCGACAGCTTTTGCGTCGGGCGATAGGACTGTGAAGTATAATATTCCGTTGAACGGCCGATGACAATGCCCACCAACAAACCGACAACAACAGCAAACGAAAGGTTCAGCCAGTTGGTAATGTCGAGCGCCCAAAGGATAAGGAACGTAGCCACGGTAATCAGCACGGAACTGATGTTCGTACCTTTTGAAAGCGAGCTCAGCAACTGTTTTACGCCGGCATTCTCATCAGTGCGCACCATAAAGATACCGATAATCGACAGGATAATGCCCACGGCGGCAATCAGCATCGGAGCAATGACAGCCTTATACTGCATCACCACGTCGCCACTACCCATAAAGGCAGCCGCGCCCAATGCGGCAGTTGCGAGAATAGAACCACAGTAGGATTCATAGAGGTCGGCCCCCATACCTGCCACGTCGCCCACGTTGTCACCCACGTTGTCGGCAATTGTAGCCGGGTTACGCGGGTCGTCTTCCGGGATTCCGGCTTCCACCTTACCCACGAGGTCGGCGCCCACGTCGGCAGCTTTCGTATAGATACCGCCACCCACACGGGCAAACAACGCCTGCGTAGAAGCACCCATACCGAAGGTCAGCATCGTGGTGGTTATCACGCAGAGTTTCGCAGTCGGGTTAAGCGTATCGGCATCAATGAAATAATCAAGCAACAGATACCAGAAAGAAATGTCGAACAGGCCAAGACCGACAACGACAAGTCCCATCACGGCACCACTTCGGAACGCCACGCGCAAGCCCTTGTTGAGCGACGTGCGTGCCGCGTTGGCCGTACGTGCCGAAGCAAAGGTAGCGGTCTTCATTCCCAAAAATCCGGCAAGACCGGAGAAGAAACCGCCGGTAAGAAATGCCACCGGTACCCAGTGATTCTGGAGATTGAAGCCATAGGCCATAATCGAGAACAGAATAACCAATCCGACAAACACCATCGTCACTACCTTATATTGCTGTTTCAAGTAGGACATGGCGCCCTGACGGACATACAGTGCGATTTTCTTCATCGTCGGAGTTCCTTCGTCCTCCTTCTTCATCTGATGATAGAAAAACCACGCCAAAGCTAATGCCACAATCGAGGATAGCGGCACTATCCAAAACAAGTGTGTTTCCATAAATACGAGTACTTTTTGTTTGTTTGTGATTATGTTAGATTTCTGACTATAAATTTAAGAAAGAACTTTTTAATTATGAAATTTCGCGCTACACAAAAAACGGGAAACTGCTGTAAAACAGCATATCTGCAACACTGAAGCAATAAAAACAAAGCACCTCGGCAATGATTCGCCCATAAATGTGTACTTTATAGTAGATAATATTTAGAATGCAACCGAGGATAAAACTTAAACAAGTTTGGTTCTCTGCATTCGACTTTCGCTATCTTGGACAGAAGGACAAAAGAACAGACTTAAAATTGACAGGCATGAAAAATTTGTCCTTTTGTTCTTTTGTCCAATATCGACCTTTTATTATCTTTGAAGAAGATAGGAGACGGTTCGGGATAAAAAATATCTGAAACATGTTTCAATATTTTATTCTCCTCTCACCTTTCGCTATCTTTGAAAAAGACAAAAGAACAGACTTAAAATTGACAGGCATGAAAAATTTGTCCTTTTGTTCTTCTGTCCAATATTGACCTTTTATGACGAAAACTCTATGAAGCGAAAAATATGTATTGTGACAGGCACGCGTGCCGACTGGGGGCTGCTGAGCGGAATTGCCCGCGAGCTGAACAGCCGTGAGGATGTATGCCTGCAAATTGTGGCCACCAACATGCACCTGTCGGAAAAATACGGAAACACCTATCAGGAAATCGAACGCGACGGACTGACCATTGACCGCCGTGTGCCGATGACGGTCGACACGGATACGCCCGCCGGAACGGTAACCGCCATGAGCGAATGTATGGCAGGCATGGCAAAAGCCTTTGAAGAGCTGCGCCCCGACCTGCTGCTGATTCTCGGCGACCGCTACGAAATGCTTGCCGTGGCAAGTGCTGCGCTGATTTTCCGCATTCCCATCGCCCATATCGCCGGCGGTGCTGTCAGTCAGGGCGCATACGACGAAAGTATACGGCATGCGATTACGAAAATGAGCCATATCCATCTGACGGAAACGGAAGAATACCGCCGTCGTGTCATCCAGTTGGGCGAGAATCCGGAACGGGTGTTCAACACGGGCGCCATCGGCATCTACAACATCCTGCACACCGACTACATGAGCCGCGAGGAGCTGGAAGAAAGTTTGGGTACGCCGATTCCCGAAAAATCACTGCTCATCACGTTCCATCCTGCCACGCTTGACCGCATTCCGCCGCGCCAGCAATGCGAAAACCTGCTGGCAGCTCTTGACGAGCATCCCGACTACAAGGTGATTTTCACCTATCCGAACAACGATACGAACGGAAAAATCATCATCGAACTGATTGAGGACTACGCCCGCCGTCATCCGGAACGCTGCGCCGTCTACCCGTCGCTCGGCATGCGCCGCTATCTTTCTGCCCTGCGCTGCGTGGCTGCCGTGGCCGGTAACTCATCAAGCGGCATCGTTGAAGTGCCGTCGATGGGCATTCCTACCCTCAACATCGGCATCCGCCAGGACGGCCGCCTTGCTGCCGACTCGGTGGTAAACTGTGGTGTCAGCAAAGAGGAAATCAGTGCCGGACTCGACAATGTGCTCTCCGAAGCCACCCGCGCCAAAGCGCGCACTACGGTGAACCCCTACGCTCAGCCTGACACGCTGCAAAAAATCGTTGATGCCGTATGCAACACGCCGCTCGACAACATTATCATCAAACCATTTTACGACCTACCGCAATGAAAACTCTCTATGTCATACCTGCCCGGGGAGGCAGCAAGGGAATTCCCCACAAAAACATCCGACCGCTTGCGGGTCTTCCGCTCATCGGCTATTCCATCCAAGTAGCACGCGCGCTGGCCGACGACGCCGACATCTGCGTGTCGACCGACGATCCGGAAATTGCCACCGTGGCCGAAGGAATGGGGCTGCACGTGCCTTTCCTCCGCCCTGCCGAACTTGCCACGGACAAAAGCGGCACCTACGAAGTGCTGCTCCATGCACTCGATTTCTACAAGGAGCAAGGCCGTGACTACGACGTGCTCGTTCTGCTCCAACCTACATCTCCGTTCCGACGCGCCGACGATGTGAAACGCGCTTTGGAACTATACACACCCGACATCGACATGGTAGTGACCGTTAAGGAAGCCGCCAGCAACCCCTACTACAACTGCTACGAAGTGGACCCCGACGGCTATCTGCACATTTCGAAAGGCGACGGCACTTTCACGCGACGGCAGGATGCGCCGAAGGTATGGGAATACAACGGTGCCGTTTATGTCATCAACGTGGCCTCGTTGCGCCAAATGCCGCTCGGAGCATTCCGCCGCCGCGTGATGTGCGAAATGGATGCGGCACGCTCTGTGGACCTCGACACGGAAATCGACTGGCTGATTGCAGAAAAAATGATTGAATCGGGAATACTAAAATAAACTCCATAAAAACTCTCTACAAAATGAACAAGACACTTGCCGCGATTGCCCTGCTGACAGCATTTTCAGCCGGGGCACAGAACGACACCGTACGCGTATGGAAAACACAGGTACCGCTATTGATTGAGCGCACCGACAATCCGGTGTACTACCTGAAAATCGACGCTCAGACAGGCGACAAAATGAACGAAATCACGATGGAATGGAGCGACACGAAAGCGCTTCCATACGTCGAAAGTTTGAAACTCTACTACGGCGGCACACGCCGTACGGCCTCTATCGGCAAAAACGTGATGAAGCCGCTGGAATATCTGTCGTCCACCACCAAAGGCGAAACGCTCTCCGCCGTGCCGGGCTATTCGCTGCTGAAAGCCGAAGACCGCAACGGGAAAAAGAAAGTGACGTTCCGATTGAACCAAGACCTGACGGAAGGTACGCATTTCTACTGGGTCAGCCTTGAAATGAAACCGACGACTCCGCTCGGCACTACCCTGCACCTGAACTGCACAAGTGCGACCGTCAACGGACAGAATGCCGTGCTCCACTACGTTTCGGGAAAAGGAGTAACCCAACGCACCGCCGTGGGCGTGCGCAAAGCAGGCGACGACAATGTGGCGGCCTACCGTATTCCGGGAATCGTCACCACCGACCGCGGCACTCTGCTCGCCACCTACGATGTGCGCTACAACAACAGTGCCGACCTTCAGGAACACATCGACGTGGGACTGAGCCGAAGCACCGACGGCGGGAAAACATGGGAAAAGATGCGCATACCGCTTGCTTTCGGCAACTACGGCGGACTGCCAGCCGCACAGAACGGCGTGGGCGACCCCTGCATTCTGTTTGACCCGACAACACGCACCACATGGATAGCAGCCGCATGGACACACGGAATGGCCGGACAACGGGCATGGAACGCCTCGAAACCAGGAATGGACATCGAACAGACAGCACAGCTCGTGCTGACAAAAAGCACGGACGACGGCAAGACCTGGTCGGAACCCATCAACATCACCTCACAGGTAAAACAACCTGAATGGCATTTCCTGCTGCAAGGTCCGGGACGCGGCATCACAATGGAAAACGGCACACTCGTCTTCCCTATCCAGTTCATCGGCAAGGACCGCATACCGTGTGCCGGCATCATGTACAGCACTGACAAGGGAGAAACGTGGACCATCCACCGGCCGGCACGCACCAACACAACGGAAGCACAAGTAGCGGAAATCGAACCGGGAGTGCTGATGCTCAACATGCGCGACAACCGTGGCGGAAGCCGTGCCGTGTCGACCACCACAAACTTGGGAAAAACATGGGTGCAGCATTCATCCTCGCGCAACGCGCTGCAAGAGCCCGTATGCATGGCGAGTCTGCTCCATGTGAAGGCTGACGACAACACACTGAAGCGCGACATCCTGCTGTTTTCCAATCCGAATACTACGGCAAAACGCCATCACATTACCATCAAGGCAAGTCTTGACGGAGGCAAGACCTGGCACGAATCCAACCAGTTGCTTCTCGACGAAGCCATCGGCTGGGGCTACTCCTGCCTGACGATGATTGACCGCAAAACCGTAGGTATTCTCTACGAAAGCAGTTCCGCCAACATCACCTTCCAGGCCATTCCTCTGAAAGACATCGTAAAGGATTTGAAATAACACCAAGCCCGCCAACGACATCCAACGTCAAGGCGGGCTTTTATATTCTTGACCTAACGGTACAAATTCTTCAGAAAAAGCACTCCCGTTACAGGAATTTTCCGTAACTTTATAATCTATAATCCTCACAATTGACTCAAGCTTTTTATGACTGATTTTGATGAATACATCCGACAAGGCGAACCTCACAAACGAGAGAAAGGATTGGCATGGCAGACGGCAATCGGCCTTCAGGCCGTTGACGGCTTACAACCATCCGATTATCTTATCGAAACCGCCCGTAAAGACATTGAAGGAGAAATTAATATTGATGAAGTAGAACAGCTTATAAAAAGCTACTATCAGTCAAAAGGTGTCCGCACTGAACAAGATCTGAAAAACAGAGAAGCCGACACTGCTTCTACAAATATCAGAAGAATCCTCACTGAAAAAACATTTGCATTTTCGCTTGTCGGCCTGACATCTATCCATCAGCGTATTTTCACCGGCATATATAAATTTGCCGGTAAAATCAGAGATTATAACATTACAAAAAAAGAATGGGTATTGCGTGGAGACACGGTACTATATGTTTCTGCACCCGATATTCATAAAGCTATTGAATACGATTTGGAACAAGAGAAACGGTTTGACTACTCAACAGTGGACAGAACCGGATTTGTCAACCATATAGCAAATTTTGTTTCCGGACTTTGGCAAATTCATCCTTTTGGAGAAGGAAACACACGAACAACAGCCGTGTTCACCATAATGTATTTACGCTCGTTGGGGTTTAACGTAGAAAACGATATGTTCTATAAGCATTCCTGGTATTTCCGCAACGCACTTGTCCGTGCCAATTACCAGAATGTAAAGAACGGCATTATGCGCAACACTGAATACTTGGAGTTGTTTTTCCGCAATCTGCTGTTAGGCGAGACCAACGAATTAAAAAACCGGTACATGCTCATTAATGCTCCCGACAATTGGGAAGACAAAGAAACCCGACAAGCACCCGACAAGTACCCGACAAGTACCCGACAAGTACCCGACAAGTTCACCTTAGAGAATGAAAACATCTCGCTGATTGTCAGAACAATGGGAAATCTCGAGTGGAAAATAAAAGATCTCATGGCCGAATTTGGATTGAAAGACCGAGAAAACTTCATGAAGCTTTATATTACTCCGGTTGTCAATGAAGGCTATGTACGCATGCTTTATCCGGAATCTCCCCGACATCCACGTCAAAAATACCTGCTGACAGCCAAAGGTCTTGCAGCCTACAACGAGATAAAAGAATAACAGACAGCACATCTGTATTCTTTTCTTAATAAAGCCAATGCAGCCAGTTCTTTTTGCGTTTTGGTGTGGCCAGTAACATAGTGTCACCGTCGCCCCGATAGTAAAGAATCGGAAGTAGTTCTACCGGTATTTCTTCGTGTACCATACAAAAGTTACATCCCGAAGCAATCATTTTATCGGCCTCCGTCATGTTGTCCGACGTGACAGGTGAGCGACGGAAAATATAATTCTGATAAGTACGACCGTCGCAAGAGTCATAGATGTCAAAAGTCGGATACGACTCATACAACTCCCCTATATAGACATCCTTGTATGTATTCGCATCTTTCGGTACGTAGCAATCGACACCACGACCGTTACAGTATCCGGCAATACACCTGTGGCCGGAAATGTCTTTCAATCCTTTGAATTTGCGTCCTAAAATTGTCACTGTGTCATTAATGCCGTAACACTGAATATCATAGTCCGCAAGTTTCCCCGTTTTTTCCCACCAAATGCGTAATTCGTCCAACGCCTTTTGGTCTGCATTCAAATCCGGAGCTTCACGGAGCAGCCGTTCCATAAGCGAGTCCAGCCCGTACTGACGCAAATGGTCACGATAGCACACGTTATACTCCACAGTATCTATCAAATCGTAGTATTTAAATCCTGAACGCTGCTTCTTGAGCGTTACAACTGCCTCCTCAAGCGAGGAGAACCGATACGGTGCCCTGTTCGGAACATAGATTTTTGTCTTCATGATGTTTCCCTTCTATTAACTGTTCATCTAAACTTCACCTCCAAATTTAATACATAATTCGACACAATCCTACTCGAGACAGCAATATTAACAACAGAAAACCCCGGCTGCCATGCGGACAACCGGGGGAACAGGATATATAAAAAAATCATGAGGTCAGAACATCAGTTTTGCTCCTGCGAAATAGCTGCGGGGCAACGACGGACCGTAAACGTAGCCACTGTCGCGATTCCAGCCGGTGTCGAAGTCTTTTTGATAGGCATTGAAAATGTTTTTCACACCGGCATGCACCTGCAGCGTCATCACCTCGCAGAGGGGAATATCGTAAGCCAAACGCAGACCGAGGTCAAAGAAGTCCGGAGTCTTAACAGCAATATCGTTTTCCACGCCCGAACCAGCCACATGCTGAACAAGCATCGAGCCGGTATAGGTTCCGTTCAGCGAAGCCGTAAGCCGCTTAATCGGGCTATAGTTCAACGTTACGTAACCGTAAAAATCCGGCGTGCGGAACATACGTTTTTCCGATGCTGCCGTTTCGCTCCATTCCACGGCCTCCTTATGTTCGCTCTTCTGGTAGGTCCATCCCGTCTGCAATTGCAAATCAGGCGTAAAGGCGATACGGCCTTCGAGCGTCGCTCCGTAAACACGCGCTCCGGACGCATTGTAGCGTTCCCACACCACGTTGCTGAATTCGTCCTGCTCGCTCTTCTTGCGCAAGTCGAACACGTTGTTCAATTCCGTATAGAAACCTTCAATAAGGAAGTTTGTCATTACTGATCCAAAGTTCTGATAAATGTCGGCCGAAAGGCTGAAGCTGTTGGAACGTTCTTCACGCAAATCATCAGCCAACACAATCACGTTGCGCTCGCCGGAAGCAATCGTAATGTGCAAGTCTTCATCGAATGCCTGCGGCGCACGGAAACCGCTGCCGTAGCTCAAACGCAAGTTGATGTTTTCCGTCGGATTATAGCGCAGGTTGGCACGCGGACTGAAAATCACGTTTTTCACCAGATTGTGCTTGTCGACACGTGCGCCAATCAGGAAACTCCATTGCTTGTTTTTCCATTCATTCTGGAAGAAACCGCTATAATTCTGCACAATCTGGTGCGTTCTCAACTTCAAGCCAAGCGAACGGTCGTCAAGATTGTCATAGTTGAATTCCGCTCCAACCATCAAATCGGCCGGCATGAACAACAGTTTGTCGAACGCATAGGAATAGTGTCCGCCCGCCGTCACTACGAGGTCGGTCGTCGTTCCATAGGCTTTCTCTGCTGTTGCAAGGCTTTCTTCCGACTCGTCGCCCGAACCGCCGTAATAGCTGTCGCGGTCCGTATTCTGGAACGATGAGTAGATTTTCAGTCGTTGGCGCAGGTCGTCGGTATACCAGTCATAGCTCAAGCCTCCGCCGTTGATATAGTGTTCCGTCATTTCTGTGATGTTTGCCAAATGCGGCAGGTCACCCAGGCGATTACCGCCACGGCGTTCTTCATGGATACCATGGTATTCCAACGTAAATTTTGAATTGTCGTTCACGCGCAGGAACGAGCGGAGTCCCACCGTCTGGCTCTTGATTAACGGTATTTCCGTATATCCGTCGCCGTTGTGGTCATACCCTTCACGGTTGCGGTTCTGCCCGAAAACATAGGCTCCCGCCTTATTGTTGCCGCTAACGAGCGAAGCATTCAGCATCGTCACATTTTCAAAGCTGTTCGTACCGCCAATCGACATCAGCGAGTGGGAAACATCGGCCGTATTGCGCACCGGTGTCTTGGTGATAATGTTCACCGTTCCTCCGATGGCCGAAGCGCCGAAAAGAGCCGAGCCGCCACCGCGAACCACCTCTACCCGCTCAATCATGTTGGCAGGAATCTGTTCCAAACCGTAAACACCCGTAAGTGAAGAGAAAATCGGACGCGAGTCCACAAGAATCTGCGAATAATGGCCGTCAAGACCGTTGATACGCACCTGCATGAAACCGCAGTTCTGACAGTTGTCCTCCACGCGTACGCCCGGCTGCAACGAAAGTCCGTCAGCAAGACAGGCCGATCCCGAAAGCTCAAAAGCCTTTGCATCCACCACATTCACCAATGACGGTGCAAGGCGGCGGTTGGTTTCGTTCTTGTTGGCCGAAACCACCACTTCATTCAGCATCAGGTTGTCGGGTTTCAAATTAAAATTCACTTCCTGTGAACTGCCTTTTTTCACCTCGACAGTCACTTCCTCGGTCTGATAACCGACATAGCGCACTACAAGTACAGTCTTACCCTCTTTCAAGTTTTTCAAGAAATAGTGGCCGGTGACATCGGTTGTCGTTCCTACCGACGAACCTTTTACCATAATTGTGACAAATGGAATGTGCTCACCGGTTTCATCGTCTACAATGTGACCGAAAACGTGGGCATCCGTGTTGGCAAATGCTGAACCCGTCAACAGGCAGAGCATTGCAAAGAGTAGAAATAATCGCTTCATTATGAGTTCTTTTGGTTTAACAATTCGCATGCGAAGTTACACCCGCGAACCCGCTTCCACAATCACCATTTATTGGTATTTTCCATTAATAATACCCTCAAAAATAAACAATTTAGGTATTTCCATCAGCTTGACAGCAGCGCAAATCCACCACAGCATTTAATGACCGATTCGGGTAAAACAGAAAGCGCGGAAGAAAATCACTTTTCCTCCGCGCCGTTAATGGTTTTATATTAGCTTGAAAAAAATCTATTTTTTATTGAATACGAAGTTGTAGATTCGCTCGGTTGCTCCCAGATTGCCTTCGATGTAACGTCCGGCAATCTTGCCGCATTTTGCAAGATAAGGACGATCGTCGAGCATCCGTGTCATAATCTGCGCGTAATCCTCACCGCTGTTGACCGAGAATGCTCCGCCAAGGGCTATCAAGTCGCGAGCTTCCTTGAACTTGTCATATTTCGGACCGAAAACAACCGGTATGCCATACACAGCCGCCTCATTGATATTGTGAATTCCTACACCGAAACCGCCACCCACATACGCCACCGTAGCATAGCGGTAGCTTTTCGACAACAGTCCGAAGCAGTCAATAATCAGGCAGTCGGCATCGGCAGCTTCCTCAACGGTCGCCTTGCTGTAGCGCACAGCCGGACGTTTCAGCTTCGACAAAATACCTTCCACACGCGCTTCCGACAGTTCGTGAGGTGCAAGCACCAGCTTCATCGAAGGCGTACGGTTGAAAAACGAAATGAGAAACTCTTCGTCAGGTTCCCATGAGCTGCCGGCAATCACCGTAAACGAACCGCGGGCGAAAGTTTCCACAATCGGAAGGTCCACCTTGTTGTCGAGAATATCGGACACGCGGTCGAAACGCGTATCACCGAACACCTCCACATTCGTCACCCCGATAGTGGCAAGCAAATCCTTCGAATCCTTGTCCTGTACGAACAGATGCGTATAGCATTTCAGCATCTTTCGGAACATGCCTCCATAGCCCTTGAAAAAGGCCTGAGTCGGTCGGAAAATCGCAGAAATGATATAGGTCGGGATATTGCGACGGCGAAGCTCCTGCAGATAGTTGCCCCAAAATTCATATTTGACGAAAATCGCGGTTTCCACATCGACAGCATCCAAGAAACGGCGCACATTCGACGGACAGTCAAACGGAAGATAGCAGATGACATCGGCCAACTGATAATTCTTGCACACCTCATAGCCCGAAGGCGAGAAAAAGGTAAGCAGAATCTTCTTTTCCGGATGACGGCGTTTCAGCATTTCAATCAGCGGACGCCCCTGTTCGAATTCGCCCAACGACGAGACGTGAATCCAAACATATTTCGCATTGCGGTCGATATGTTTCCCCAATATATCGAACGTACAAGCCTGTCCCGCAACCATCAGTTTCGCCTTCCTGTTGCGCACGGACGCCACACGTACAGCCGTTGCATAGAGTGCTATCGCAGCATTATAGATGATGTTCATTTCGCGATAATTGAATTAATATAAAAAAGCCTTGTGCAACGCTCTTTCAGGTTGCACAAGGATATATTTCAATGTATGAATCAGCAAGCCTTGATGTTCTCGATTCCGGCTTTGACACGACGGATGGTTTCTTCCTTACCGAGCAGTTCTGTAATGTCGAACATGTGAGGACCCTTACATTCGCCGACAACAGTCAGACGGAAAGCGTTCATCACATTACCCATGTGATAGCCCTTGTCGGTAATCCAGCCCAACACAACAGGTTCTGCAGCTGCCGATGAAAAATCTTCAATACCTTCAAGCACACCGATAAGTTCTGTCATCAGTTCCGGCATGCCTTCTTTCCAGCGCTTGCGCACATCCTTTTCCGCATATTCCACCGGAGCTTCGAAGAAGAAGCGTGACTGCTCCCAAAGGTCGCGCACAAAGTTGATACGTCCCTTCACCAGTGACACGATACGGGTAACGGCAGCCTTGTCGGCATCGGCATGGCCGTGTTCGGCAAGAATAGGCATGAACATTTCTGCCAGTTTCTCGTCGGCCATTTCCTGCAAATATTTATGGTTGAACCATTTGCCTTTTTCGAAATCGAATTTTGCGCCGCTCTTCGAGCAGTGTTCGAAAGAGAAGAGCTGAATGAGTTCGTCCATCGACATGATTTCCTGGTCGTTACCCGGATTCCATCCGAGAAGGGCAAGGAAGTTGATGACAGCTTCAGGCAGATAGCCGGATTCACGGTAGCCTGACGAAATTTCGCCGCTCTTCGGGTCGTGCCATTCCAACGGGAATACAGGGAAACCGAGACGGTCGCCGTCGCGCTTGCTCAGTTTGCCTTTTCCGTCCGGCTTGAGCAGCAACGGAAGATGAACGAAAGCCGGCATTGTGTCCGCCCAACCGAATGCTTCGTAAAGCAGCACGTGAAGCGGAGCTGAAGGCAACCATTCCTCACCGCGGATCACGTGGGTGATTTCCATCAAATGGTCGTCGACGATGTTAGCCAAGTGATATGTAGGAAGGTCGTCGGCCGATTTATAGAGCACCTTATCGTCGAGAATAGACGAATTGATGACAACTTCGCCGCGAACAAGGTCGTTGACCACTACATCGCGGTTCGGTTCCACCAAGAAACGAACTACATACTTTTCACCGTTGTCAATCAATGCCTTCACTTCGTCGGCACTCATTGTCAACGAGTTGCGCATTCCGCCACGAGTTTTTGCATCGTATTGGAAATTAGCTATTTCAGAACGTTTTGCTTCCAGTTCTTCCGGAGTGTCGAAAGCGATGTAAGCCTTGCCGCTGTCGAGCAACTGCTTCACATAAGTGCGATAGATGTCGCGGCGTTCCGACTGGCGGTAAGGACCAAAGTTTCCGCCTTCGCGTACACCTTCGTCAAATTTGATGCCCAACCAGGCGAATGCTTCGTTGATATAGTCTTCAGCTCCAGGCACAAAGCGGTTGGAGTCGGTATCTTCAATACGGAGAATGATTTCGCCGCCATGACGGCGTGCAAACAAGTAGTTGAACAAAGCTGTGCGCACCCCACCAATGTGCAGAGGACCAGTAGGCGACGGTGCAAAGCGTACTCTAACTTTTCTTTCCATCTTTTCGATTTATTAACATATAGCACGCAAAGGTAGCAATTATTTTTTAATTTTCTTCACTATTCCCAAGAAACTGCTTCCTAACTCCTCCATTTGCAACGATTTCTATAAAAAACGCCGGCAAACTGAAAAAATAACAGTTTGCCGGCGGCTCTATTTTCTATGTTCTTTTCACTCAAAGAGTACCAACAAGTCAAGCGGTCCGCTAAAGTCACGGTCAGGAACAGACGGCACAATCGAGATGTAGCCTTGCGAAAGCCAATACAGGTCAGTGTCCGTGCTGAACGGCTCACTGTTGACATACGTACCCGTCAGCATATAGAACATCCGCCCGAACGGGTCTTTATAGGGAGCGTATTCTTCCGTCCAGCGGCCCTTGCAGGCACGTGCCCGTTTCATTCCCTTAATGATGCCTCCCGAAGGCATATTCACATTCAGGCAAACGCCTTCCGGCAATCCTTCGCGCAACACTTTTCCCGTCAGTTCGCGCATGAAAGGCAGGCAGGCTTCGAAATCCTCCGGACGGGGAGTGTGCGACACCAGCGAATAGCCGATAGCCGGAACACCCTGCATACAGGCTTCGAGCGTGGCTCCCATCGTACCTGAATAGACAATGCTGTTGCCCGTATTCGCGCCATGATTGATGCCCGAAAGAACAAGCGACGGACGGCGGGGAACAAGAGCATTCAACGCCAGTTTCACACAGTCAACCGGTGTACCGTTCAATGCCGTCATCTGGGCACCGTTGTAGTCTTCACGCTGTTTCGGGCGCAAAATCGTTTCGCAGGTAATGGATGCCGAGCCGCCGGAACGCGGACCGTCGGGCGCAACGACCATGATGTCACCCATACCGGCAACGCTGTCCACCAGATAGCGGATACCTGCCGATGTGATGCCGTCGTCGTTGGTTATCAATATCAAAGGTTTTTCGTTTTCTGCCATAGTCGGATATGTTTTTATAGTTTGGAAAGCTGCTTGTGCTTGATAATTTCCTGTGCGTGACGGAAATCGTCGGGCGAACCGATGTCAAGCCAAGTGCCGTTGATAGGATGATAGACCACTTTCTTACCTTCGTTGACGAGCAGTTCAATCAAGTCGGTGGCATCGAAAACGGTGTCAGCCGGAATCCTGTCGAGATGCTCACGGCGGATTATGTAGATGCCCGCATTGGCGTAATAGTTGTAAGTCGGTTTTTCCTCCAATCCCAGCACGCGTGCTCCGTCGCAACGGAAAATGGCAAACGGCACGGACACCATATAAGGAATGGCGGCAATAGTCATGTCGGCATCCTGTTCAAGATGATACATGAACATGTCTTCGTAGCTGATAGTGGTAAGCAAGTCGGAATTCATCACCAGTACGTTGTCGGACACAAGACCGTCGACAAGTTTCACAGAGCCAATCGTTCCGAGCTTCTTCGGTTCACGCACACAACGTACGCTGACACCGCCCACCGGCTGTGCGAAATGTTCTTCCAACTGTTCGGCCAGATAGTTGACCGTCACCGCAATATTGTCAATTCCGTTTCGGGCAAGTTCCTCCACGTTGTAGTCGATAATGCTTTTGTCGCCGATTTTCAGCAAAGGTTTCGGCGTAGTCAGTGTCAGCGGACGCAAACGCTCGCCCCTGCCCCCTGCCATAAGCACGGCATCAAGCGGAAGAATGGAATGACACTCCGAGAAGTTGAACACCTGACGGATTTTCCCGCAACTGTCAAGACAGGGCACCAGTGTGATTTCCTGACGGCGCAGCTCGCGAACTTTCGCCAAATCAATGCTCTCCGCATCAAGGAAACGGAACGCACGGTGCATGATATCGCCCACCGCCACATCAAGACGACTGTCGCGAATCAAAAACCGCCTTACATCGCCGTCGGTCAGCGTACCGGTCATTTTTCCCTCGGCATCAACGGCAAAAAGCACCATCGTCTGCCCCGACAAGCCGTTGAGCTGCCTCAACGCGTCGACAAGCGAAGCCTTCTCGCTGATTATATGTTTTGCATAGTCATACATCTTCTGTTCGCAATTTGTTTCTGTGTGTAAAGATAGTGCAAGGTGAGCGGAGAAACAAACGAAAACCTGTTTTCAAGTTTGGCTATCCCGAACCGCAGCCTATCTTATACAAAGATAGTGCAAGTTGTCAAAAGCAGCAAACAGACAGCGGCAAATTACCTGCATCCTGAGAATGCGACAACAATTATTCACGATTGCCGGCAAAGGCTTCTGCCGTTTTTTTCCTACTTTTGTATACTTATCATAAAACCATACGCTATGAAAACGATTTCCCTTAAATGCGGCTTGATGCTTGCCGGACTGGCTCTGCCTGTCATGGCCTACGCCAACCGCCCGACAAACTTTGTTGTCATACTGATGGACGACATGGGACTGGGCGACATCGAAGCCAACGGAGCCATTGGATACTCCACTCCCAACATCAACCGCCTTCAAAGCCAGTCACTGACATTCACACGCTACTACGCCCCACAAGCTGTCAGCGGCGCATCAAGAGCCGGCCTGCTCACAGGCTGCTATCCCAATCGTATAGGAATGCACGGTGCTCCCGGACCGAACAGCGAAAGAGGCATTTCGGCAGAAGAAATGACAATTGCAGAAGTACTGAAACAAAAAGACTATCAATGTGCAGCCTTCGGGAAATGGCATCTGGGCGACCACCGTTCGTTCCTGCCGCTTCAGCACGGATTTGACGAATTCTACGGCATTCCCTACTCCAACGACATGTGGCCGAACCACCCTACGGTAAAATTCCCCGACCTGCCGCTGATTGAAGGAAACGACATCGTGGAATACAATCCCGACCAGACACAATTCACAAAAAATTTCACACAACGTGCCGTGAATTTCATAAAAACAAACCGAAACCGTCCGTTCTTTGTCTATCTTGCCCACCCAATGCCACATGTCCCGCTGTTCGTGTCCGACGATTTTAAAGGAAAAAGCGAACAAGGTCTGTACGGCGATGTCATGATGGAAATTGACTGGAGTATCGGCACCATTTTTGACACACTGAAAGAGCTGAAACTCGATGACAACACCGTAATTGTCGTAACATCGGACAACGGTCCGTGGCTCAACTATGGAAACCATGCCGGCAATACCGCCGGACTTCGTGAAGGCAAGGGAGTCAGTTTCGAGGGTGGACAACGTGTACCCTGCATCGTCTACTGGAAAGGACATACACCGGAAGGCGGCATTTGCCACCAGATGGTATCGGGCATCGACCTCCTTGCCACATTTGCCGACATTGCCGACGCACCGATGCCTCCGTTGAAAACCGACGGTGTCAGTCTGGTTCCCTATCTGAACGGTGACTATTCGAAGAACCTGCGGACACACTTTGCCTACTACTATCGTGCCAATGATCTTGAGGCCGTCACCGACGGACATTATAAGCTCATCTACCCACACAAACACCGTACCTACGAAGGATTTGAGCCTGGAAACGACGGCAAACCGGGGAAAGTGGACGAATGGCACCAGCTCACGGACACACTACTCTACGATCTGCGCCGTGACCCGGGAGAACGCTATAACATCATCCGCCAATACCCGGAAGTGGTAAAACGCCTCAACCAATATGCCGACAGTGTTAAAGCCGACCTCGGCGACAATCTCAGCAGGACTGCAGGAAAAGGCTGCCGACAACCGGGACAAAGACCACAGAAATAAACAACCCTTCACAACTACTGTAAAAACAAGACGAGCCGCATCAATCGATGCGGCTCGCTTGTTAATGAGTGAAAATTCTATATTCACACTATTCCCAACCTGGGTTTTGTCCAAGATTCTTATTCAAATTAATCTGGCCACTTGGAATAGGATACCAATAGTGTTTATATTCATAAGTACGTGTACGGCCCATATAACCGTCAATATATCCATCCTTCACAGTAATGTCAGGATTTGAAGCAGCTTCTGGGTCATTAGCAACATTCGCACCGAAAGTGATGTCCTTGTTGACAGAAGAGTCCAACTTGTCAAGTTGATGCCAACGAATCAAGTCCCAATAACGGAAATCATTGTCAAACATCAATTCACAACGACGTTCACGACGGATTTCGAAAATCAACGGGGAAACGTTCATATCATTGTCGCCCATATCCTCAACAGTAGTTTTGATAATCGGTAGACCTGCACGTTGTTTCAGCTTGTTGATGGAATTGTTCAAATCTTCATCCGTAATCGAACCTTGACCCATATCTGCCAATTCGGCTTTAGCTTCGGCAAAGTTCAAATAGATGACAGACAGCCAATACAACGGAGCAGAAGTATAGTTCTTTCCACCTGTTACACGATAAGTTGACTCAATGTTCACATTATCATATTTCGATACAGTGTAACCTGAAGAAGAAACCATTGCACTACCACCGTTCAAACGAGGCCATTCACGTTTTGAGTAACAAACAATACTATCAATAGTAGCAGCCAAACGTTTGTCGCGAACATCCAACAACGCCTTAATGTTCAAATGTTCCTTCATATCAGTTGTTGAAACTTTCAACACACCTGCATCAGAATTGTCATAAGTAGTGTTTGCCTTTGTTTTTCCATCAAGGAACAGATAAGAATCAAACGCATCTTTTGTCATACCGCTAATCGGTGTTGACATACAAGTGAAGTTAATCAATGAGTGTCCGAACAAGTCTTTCTTATACTCCTTATAGAAGATCACTTCTGGGTTGCCGGCAAGTGTTTCTGAATTATAGATTGACTGATAGGAATCACACAATGAATAATCAGGCATAATTTGTTCACAGGCTTTTACACACAAGTCAAGGAAACGTTTTGCACCGTCTAAGTCAGCTGCTTTCTGATGATCGGCTTCAGAACGATATTTACGATATGTTCCTTCCCACAAGGCTATATGAGATGTCATGGCATATGCCAAATCACGCGACCATGTTGTCTGAGATTTTTCATCCAACACATTATTGCAGGCAAATTCCAGATCTTCGTAAACATAGTCCATAATCTCATCACGATCTGTTCTTTCAGCATAAAGAACCGGGTCGTCAATATCAGGTACATGATCCAACCATGGGCAATCACCAAATTTCCTAACAAGGTCCCAATATTGCCAAGCACGCATTAAACGGGCAACTCCCAACCAATGTTTTTTAGTAGTTTCTTCCATAGTTGTGGAAGGAGAATTAAGGGCCTCAATCATCGCATTGGCACGACGGATTTCATCCCATGTGTCAGCCCAGTCAGCACTTTCAGCCGGAACATTCACAAATTTCCAGTTTTGATAACTTGCACCAATCTGGTCGTCTGACAAATATTTGAAATAATAGTCTCCAGAGCCACCGCCATTTCCATAACCCGTAAACAGATTGTAGAATGAAGCGGCATAACCTTCCACACTTGATGGATTGTTCCAGAACAACGGATTGTTGGTAAATTTATCCAAAGGCTCTTTTTCCAGCATATCCGTACAGCTTATAAAAGATGTAGAGCCAAGGAGTAGCAAACTATATAATAATGTTTTCTTTTTCATAGCAATAAATTTTTAGAAAGATACTTGCAAACCACAAGAAATAGTACGCATCATCGGAGCAACACGACCCCAAGTTCCATTTGAATGACCGCTTACTTCACTGTCGTCAATTTCAGGGTCAACCGGAACATAACTGTTGTTAATCAATTCACAAAGGTTTTCAGCTGTGAAATAAACACGCAGTTTTTGGATATACCATTTCTTTGTCAAATTCTGAGGCAATGTATAGCCGACAGTCAAGTTCTTGAAACGCAAGTATGAACGGTCAATCAAATATTTAGACTGCGGATAGAAGTTGTTCGCCCCGTCAGCAATACCGGAAACTGTACCACCTGAGATATTACCCGGGAACACTCTCGGATAGAAAGCATCTGTATTATCTTCACTCCAATAATCCAACTGATGAGCATAAATACCGTCAGCACCCCGAGAGAAAGGAATAGCAAATGCACCTGTTGACCACTGATCCCATTTGCCTACGCCTTGGAAATACATGTCAAGGTCAAAACCTTTCCAAGCACCACCTAAACGGAAACCGTATTGGAAACGTGGAGTCGAGTTACCGATAACCTTCAAGTCACCCATATCGTCCTTTGTACCTTGACCGCCGCTAATAACGCCGTCGCCGTTCAAATCCTTATATTTCACGTCGCCAGGACCATAAATAAAGTTACCGCTACCGACAAGTTTGTCCTGATTGGCTACACCTTCCGCATACCCCGTACGATTGCCTTCTGCATCGTAAACGAAGTCATCTTTTGTAAAGAATCTGTCTGTTTCGAAACCGTAGATATCACCGTAAACCTTACCAGTGAAATATTCGCTCAAAATATTTTTCGGGTTATTCCATTTTGTTACGACAGTCTTGAAATCACTTACATTACCGTTTACATATACTTCTACATCACCAAAACGATGATTCCAGCCAAGATTCAATTCCCAACCGCGAGTGCGGAGAGAACCGGCATTTGTATAAGGTTCTGTTGTACCCAATACATCAGGAAGGACCTGACCAGGAGCCAACATGTCAAGAGTATTACGCTGATACCAGTCAAAACCGATATTCACTTCATTGTTGAACAAACCAAGATCAAGACCAATGTCAAGCGTACGGATACGTTCCCAAGTCAAAGTACTTGAAACAAGTTTTGGAGTATCATACATTGTCATCTTGTCACCGTTAGCAGTCAGCCAATAAACATAATCGGAATCCAACATATCAATTGTAGACACAAACATATCATCACCGACAGCTTCATTACCAATTTCACCGAATGAAGCACGCAACTTACCGTTGCTGATAACATCGGTCAACGGTTCGAAGTATTTTTCCTGACTGAAACGATAACCAAGTGAAGCTGATGGGAAGAATCCCCAACGGCTGTGTGACGGGAAACGGGAAGAACCGTCCAAACGACCGTTCAATTCAAGCAACCAGATTTCATTCCAGTTATAGTTGATACGTCCGAAATAGCCTGCACTTGCATTGTGGTTATGGCTACCTTCTACATAATATTGTCCGTTAGCCAAATTGAATTCAGGAAGATCCGGATTCAACAAATTTTTACGCTGTGACAAATGAGAAAGATTTTCTTCGCCTTCAGCATTACCACCTAACATGAAATTAAAATTATGCTTCTGATTGATAGAAAGTTCATAGTTAGCATAAACGTTCAATGCATATGAAGTTTTCTTTGTACTTTGTTGAATCAAATATGAATCAGATGCAATATACATAGGTTCGGCGATTGAACCCCAAGAGTTGTATGCATAAACCGGCAGACCTGCTCTGTCTTGCAAACGGTTTCTAACGTTATATGTGTAGTCAGCATTCAAAGTCAGACCCTTTGTCAAATTTGCTTTGATAAAACCGGTTAAGCGAACAAAATTCGTACTTGTCTCATTGTCACCCGCCTGTTTCAAATAGCTGACAGTATTTCTTAAGTCAGTTCCATTAATCGTACCAAGAGGTTCAAAGAAGCTACCCCAACGCCACAGATACTGATACGGAGTTCTGCGAGTTTCAGGTTGTGTATATGTTCTATCAGAGAACGAAAAACGTCCGCCAACTTGCAACCAATCAGTAACATTCGAAGAAATGTTTGCGCTGACATTGTAGCGTTTCAGCTTATCGGTATTGAATTCAAATACACCTTCTTTGCTGGCATATCCGACAGACAAATAATATGTTGTTCGACCGCTTGTACCATTGATATTCACATTATGAGTTTGTGAAGGTGCCCAACCCTGGAACAAAATGTCCTCCACATCCCAGTCAGCATAATACAATGTTTTACCGGTAGCTGCATCATATAGGTAGTCACCGACATTGTTATCATCAACATACGGACGCATCTCACGATAACCGGCCTTTTTACCTCCATTCTGTTGCTGCCATTTCTGTGCATAAGGCAACAATTCCTTTAAGTTCATACCGAACAGTACCGGTAATTCCTTATTTCGGTCAAAGGCATCAATCAAAGCTTCAATCTGAGAAGGAGCATCGGAATATTCAGGCAAAATTGTTGGAGTACTCCATGCGAAATTGTTCGTATAGTTTACTGCAATCTTTTCTGTTTTAGAACCGCCCTTTGTTGTAATCAAAATCACACCGAAAGCAGCCCGAGAACCGTAAATAGATGTAGATGCAGCATCTTTCAGAACTGAAACAGAAGCGATATCCTGCGGATTGACCATTGAGAGGTCATCAATAGGTACACCATCGACTATAATCAACGGGTCACTCTTTTCGCTATTACTCAATGTTCCGACACCACGAATTGAAATGGACGGCTGGGCATCAATTCCACCCTGAGTATTCAGAATTGTCAAACCAGGAACAACTCCCTGCAAAGCCTTGGCGACATCCATCTCCGGTCTTCCTTCCAAAGCCTTGTCCACATCTACGACAGACACAGCACCTGTCAAATTCGCTTTTTTCTGTTGACCGTAACCTACAACGACTACTTCATCAAGAAGGGCATTGTCTTCCTTCAATACCACATCCATACTTGAAGTTGCCTTCAGCGTTTGTGTACCATATCCAAGATATGAAACAACAATTGTCGCACCAGGAGCAACTTTCAAAGTGAATTTACCGTCAAGGTCCGTTACGATACCACGAGTGGTACCTTTCTCCATCACGTTAGCGCCAATAATCGGATTACCGTTGGCATCCTTCACAACACCCGAAATAGTGTTGGTGGCCTTTGACGCTGCTACTACTTGCGGAACCGGAGCTGCCTGAGAACTGAAGCCGCCCGCGCCGCACAACATACACATCGCAACTGATGCAGTCGCAATTAATCTACGATTCTTCGTAAATTTTCGTCCAGCAAATTTGTCCATATTAAATTTAAGATTAAAACCTCCGCTTTTATGTTAAGGTTTGTTTTAATATTTGTTTCACTACGAAATTAATCAAATATCTTTATTGAATCATTAAAAAAATCTTCCGACGGCACATTTACAAACATCTTTTAACACAAAAAACTTCAAGTATAGCAAACACATGATATACAACATAATTATGCGACACACAACAAAAAAGAAGGTTCACAGGTAACCCCATGAACCTTCTTTCCTCTACAATGATTCGTATCTTTTATTTCTTCACTACGCGGCCTGTGAGCACTTCGCCGTCGGCAAATGTCACACGATAGAGATAGAAGCCTGCCGGAAGAGCAGCTACGCTGACATTATCGGCTTCAACCGATTCAGCCACTTTTGCTCCGCTTGCTGCATACACTTCGAAACGGGCCACTTCTTCAGTCGCATTGACACGAAGTACGTCGGCAACCGGATTCGGATAAACAACGGCTTCCACATCGGAAACGACATTGCTTACACCTGCATAATCGCCGGTCACGTCAACAACAGTATATTTGCCGTTTTCCAAAGCGCCGAGCGTAAAGAAACGAGTGCCATAAACATTTTCAATATCTACTGTCTGCTGCGCACCATCATTGAAAATAATGTTCAACTCTGTATATTGTGCCGGAGCATGCCATACATACCATGTCTTGCCGCCTACTTCTTCCGTTTCAGTCATTTTCGTTCCCGGCCAATTGCCCAGCAATTCGCCGTTGTCATCCCATGAATAGAAATTGACAGTCGACCATCCCGGATTTTCGAAATAAACCACTACCGGCAATTTCTGTGTAGTGTAGGTAGCGGTCTTCACTACAGAAACAATCGTTCCTGCAACGGCAACAACAGCCTTAACGGTAGTTCTTTCGTTGATTTGCAAAGTAGCTCCCGAATTTACCTGTGTTCCGTTGGTCAACGACGGTGTTGTTCCATCAGTAGTATAAATAATAGTGGCATCTGCCGGATTTTCTACATTCTCAGCCGTGAACGTTACAGTCACACCACCTTCGTAGTGTCCGCCTTCCGGCGACATTCCCACTTGCGGACGGAGCGTATCGAGGTCTTTCACCGGAACTTTTGTCCATACAGTGTAAACACTGTTGTAAGCCACACGGTCGTCATTTGTATAACCGCTTGGAGTATAAGAACCGCGGCCAACTTTGATAACAAGTTCACCGTTTGTACCGGTCACCTTAGCAGCATAGTAATTTTTCGTAGCGTTCAGCACTTCTACTGTCGACTGGTTGGTCAAACCTACAGACTTACGGATAGCGATAAGTTTCTTGATGGCATCCTTTTGTGCCAGCCAATGTGCGAGAAGCACACAAGGCGTACCCGGATGACAAAGCAGGAACGCATTACCAGCAGCCACGTCACCGCTGAACTTCGTATCTTCGCGATAGGTATCGTGGTTGTCGACAAATGTCACAGCATAACGCTGATAAGTGTCCATGTGGATAAGTCCAGCCGGCTGGTCCAAAGAACCGTTGCGTTTCCACATCAATTTAGAGAAGTCCATTGTCGAGAACGCGTCGTTCAAGGCAAACTTGAACGGGAAGTCGAAAGCGGCAGATGTGCGGCCTGTTCCTTCAATCCAGTTGACGATATTGTCATAGCCGTCCCAATATTCACCGACAGAGAACTGAGTCTTTACCGATTCGTTGTATGTCTTGATGTAGCTTGCACCGAAACCTTTCACCATATCATAACGCCAGCCCACATAGCCGAGGTCGTTGTGAAGGAAATCGAGATAAGCCTTGATGTGGCGTTGCACTTCAGGATTTGTGTGGTCCAAGTCGCGGCAACCGTCGAAGTTGTCACCGGTGTCGTAGTTGCCGGTCGGCTTTGGCTGTCCTTCCGCACTTGCCATTTCATCGTTGCAGCAAATAGCGTCCAGACCGAGCTGATAAATCTCACCCTTATATTCTTCGGCTGGGAAATCGTACCAGTTGGTAGCACCGTTACGGTGGTTGACTACTACGTCTTCAATCACACCCGTACCGAAATTGTTGAACGTGCGAATCATGTCGCGCAATTCCTGCTCTGTTCCGAATGAAGAGTTGTGGTTGGTGAACCAGTAAACCGGATTGTATCCCATACTTGGGTCAGAACCTGAGCGACCGCTGTTAGGCACCCAAATCAAATCGAAATAATCGGCAAGTTCACCGGCTTGTGAAGCAAGATTGCTCCAGTTTGAATCGTCATAGGAATCCCAATAGAAGCCCTGCAACATTACGCCACCGTAATTTGCCGGCCAAGCATACTCGCCTTCAGCCTTAGCCTGAGGCGTCATCAACAACAAAACAGCCGCCAAGGAAAGCAGCCATTGACAAAATGTAAATTTTCTCATAATAAAAGATTGTTTTAGTAAATCATTAGGTATTAAATCTCAAACCTATGGGCTTCGATTCATAAATATGCCCCGGAGTCCGTATTCGCAAAGGTAACATATTATTTGGCATTTAAAAAATTTTTCTGACTGACTGAAAAATATTTTTTTGTCCCAAATGGAGAAAAACGACTCCTATCCGACCTATCACTCACCGTTTCACAAAAAAAATATTCACTATTCGACAGAAAATTCATAATTTTGGCGGCAAAACAAAACATTCTGTTCTATGAAAAAAGTATTATTGACTGTTGTCGTGCTCGTTGCCTCCACTTTAGCAACAACAGCCCAGACATTGGAGAAAATCAAATACGGTGATTTTCAACAATGGATTACACGCAACATTTCTGAATCGTCAATCATCGGCGGAGCCGACAAGACTCTCTACGAAATCGGACCAACACAAACCATCAATGGAAATAAGGCATACAACAACCTGGGCGGCTCGCCGTGGGCCACTTCCAACGTATATGCAAAAGTGATGGGCATATCGAAAGGCAGTAATGCCGTGTTCCCCGACAATCGGGCAGGCGGAAACAAATGCGCCAAACTGACAACCATCATGGAGCAGGTCAAAGCGCTCGGCGTTGTCGACCTCGATGTACTGGTTTCGGGCAGTATCTATCTCGGGAAAATGTGTGAACCGGTAAAAAATACCAGCAACCCCTATTCAAAACTGGAAATGGGCGTACCTTTCAACAAACGCCCGAAGAATCTGGTATATGACTACCGCACCATCATTCCGGCCGGACAACCCATGATTTACTCCAGCGGCTTCGGCAGCAAAAAGGTATTGAAGGGACGCCAGAATGCCTGCGAGGTGTTTGTACTTCTCCAACGCCGTTGGGAAGACAAGAACGGCAACCTCTACGCCAAACGTGTGGCTACAGGACGCGAACGCTTCGTGAAAAGCACCAGCGGCTGGGTGAACGGACACCGCCTTGCCATCCACTACGGCGACATCACCAAGCAATCGTTCTACAAATCATATATGGGCCTGATTCCGAAAGACCGCCCTTACTATGCACGCAACAGCAAGGGCAAGATGGTTCCGGTGCAGGAAGTGGGATGGGATTCCCCGAATGCAGTGCCGACACACATGATTATGATGTTCTCGGCAGGTTGCGGAACAGCCTACGAAGGTACCATCGGACAAACTCTCTGGGTTGACAACGTAGCATTGGAATACTAACCGACCCAACAACATAAAAAGCACGCAAGGCTCCGACTGACGGAACCTTGCGTGTTTCTTTTTTATATTATACCTCGTTGCCTGATTTTTCCAAGCCTGCCGCCGACAGAAGATGCCGCACAAAGGCACGGGCCGAATTCTTGCGATAGCTTCCTTGTGGCCAGAACAGGAACGCCGGAGAAGTCAGGCGGTCGGCATAGAGAATCGGAATCGGCACCAGTTCCGCCTCATCGCGGATGGCGGCTTCGGTCAGAATCGTAGCCCACAGTCCGCTTCGCAACGCATGGACTATCGTATGCACATCGTTCACTTCCACTCCAATGTTCAGCCGCAACTGGTGCTTCTCGCATATCTCCTCTATTTTCTTTCGGGTAGCGAAACCTTTGTCGGGCAAAATCAATGGAGTCTGGGCAATCCGTTTCAATGAAACCGACGACAGTTCTGCCAAAGGATGCGACCGATGGACTACAAAACAGAGCCGGGAGGTGAAGAGCGGAACAGTGTCGAAACTTTCATACATGCCATGGGGACGGAACGAAAGTACGAAATCCAGCCGGCTGCCGTCCAGCTGTTCCATCAGTTCCTCGGAAGTGGCAAACGTGATGTCCACCTTTATTTTCGGATATGCCTGCGAAAAGGAAGTCAATGCGGCTATCAGCAGCGGGCTGAGACTGTAAGTGGCACCGATATGCAGTGTTCCGGTTTCTATCCCCTTCAAATCGCGTATAATCTGCTTGCCGCTGTCAGCATCCTGTATGGCCTTGACGGCATAGGGAAGGAAAGCGATTCCCGCCTCTGTCGGCACAACGCGCTTGCCAATCCGGTCGAACAGCAGCACGTCCAATTCGTCTTCCAATTGCTTGATTTGCTGGGAAAGGGTACTTTGGGAAATATGCAATGCCCTTGCCGCTTCCGAAAAATTTTGCAGCTCGCAGGCCTCTTTAAAGTATTTCAGTTGCCGTAATTCCATTAGTTATCGGTTTTATCAATATGGATTATCGAAAAATCAGGAAACACAAATATACAAATTTGATTTGATACCGCATATATTTGCAATATATTTATATAATTTACACGTAACTACCACTGACAAAATAAGAATGAAAGCCACTGTTCTCTATTATAGCCATAAGGGGAAAACTGCTTTTTACGCACGCGAAATAGCCATGTATTTATGGTCAAAGGGTCTGGATGTCAGTTTAAGTGCAATCACCGACTTCGACACAAAGAAGCTCGAGCAAACCGACTTGCTGATTTCAGGCTGCTGGACATGCGGATGGTTTGTCGTAGGCCAGCATCCCCACAAAAAGTGGGTAGAGGCAAGCAAAGCCTTATCGCGTTGCCTTCCTCCGGAAAAGACAATGTTTTTCACCACCTACAAGATACGCACCGGTCTGCTTTTCCGCAGAATGAAACGGGCGATGTCGATTCCCGCATCGTCGAAGGTTTCCTGCCTGAAATCGAAAACAGGCAGACTGACGGACGACGACCGTGCAGCGTTAGACCGTTTCATCGGACGATAAGATTTTTAACCCTCAAATATTTTTATGTATGGAAACAAAAAAACTGACAAGTGCTTCAGGAGCACCCGTAGCCGACAATCAGAATGTGGCTACTGCCGGCCGCAGAGGCCCGATGCTGTTACAAGACGTATGGTTTCTTGAAAAACTGGCACATTTCGACAGAGAAGTCATCCCTGAACGCCGCATGCACGCCAAAGGTTCGGGCGCATTCGGCACGTTTACGGTAACACACGACATTACAAAATACACCAAAGCTGCCATCTTCTCCGAAATCGGTAAAAAGACGGAACTTTTTGTACGCTTTTCTACCGTTGCAGGCGAACGCGGCGCGGCCGATGCCGAACGCGACATCCGCGGCTTTGCCATCAAATTCTACACAGAAGAGGGCAACTGGGACCTCGTGGGCAACAACACTCCGGTGTTCTTCCTGCGCGACCCGCTGAAATTCCCCGACCTCAACCATGCCGTGAAGCGTGACCCGCGCACCAACATGAGAAGTGCGCGCAACAATTGGGATTTCTGGACCCTGCTGCCGGAAGCCTTGCACCAGGTTACCATCACCATGAGTGACCGAGGCATCCCCTACTCCTATCGCCACATGCACGGATACGGCAGCCACACGTTCTCGCTCATCAACGCCGAAGGCAAGCGCACGTGGGTGAAATTCCACCTCCACACCCAGCAGGGAATCAAGAACCTGACTGACGAGGAAGCGGAAGCCATCATCGGCAAGGACCGCGAAAGCCACCAGCGCGACCTCTACGAAAGCATCGAAAAGGGCGATTTCCCGAAATGGACAATGTTCATCCAGGTAATGACCGAAGAACAGGCCGCACAATGTCCGTTCAACCCGTTTGACCTGACAAAAGTATGGTCGCAGAAAGAATATCCGCTTATCGAGGTGGGCGTCATGGAGCTTAACCGTAATCCGGAAAACTATTTTGCCGACGTAGAGCAGGCTGCATTCAATCCGGCCAACGTAGTGCCGGGCATCAGCTTCTCGCCCGACCGTATGTTGCAGGGACGCTTGTTCTCCTACGGCGACGCACAACGCTACCGTTTGGGTGTGAACCACTACCAGATACCCGTGAACCGCAGCCGTTGCCCGTTCCTCAACATGTACCACCGCGACGGACAGATGCGCGTTGACGGCAACCACGGTTCTACCATCGGATATGAACCGAACAGCTACGGCGAATGGCAGAACCAGACGGAATACAAGGAACCGCCGTTGGAACTCGACGGTGCCGCCTATCAATGGGACTACCGCGAAGACGACACGGACTACTATTCACAGCCAAGGGCTCTGTTCCGCCTGATGAAGCCGGAGCAACAGCAGGTACTGTTTGAAAACACCGCCCGTGCCATGGGCGACATCCCAATGGAAATCAAACTCCGCCACATCCGCAACTGCGCGAAAGCCGACATCGAATACGGCAAAGGCGTAGCCAAGGCTTTGGGCATCTCCTGGGATGAAATAGGCGAATAACACCCTGAAAACGGGTCACAATAGTAAAGAGGCATACCCGACGGAACACTCCGTCACGGTATGCCTCTTTCCATTTCTATATTTTTCCGTTTACATCACAGCAACTTTCTTACCATTCACAATATAGATACCTCGGCTGAAACTGCCCAGACATGTAACGCCTGCCGACACTGTCCGACTGAAACTGCGGCCGTCGACAGAAACGACCTGCACGGTACACGGACGGTCGCTAACGGCATAAATGGCTTCGCCTTGCGCATAAACGCGGAATGCGTCGGACGACAAAGCGTCGACACTTGAAGTGCCGGGAGCGATTACCCGCTGCAAACCGCCGACGGTATAGTAGCCTCCGTTCTTAAATTCCAGGTCGGAAGTCTGCGGGCTGGACGTGTTGTTGAAAATGATGCCGGTCGGCATATTGGCAGTATCCATTGTTCCGCTGTAAGTCCATTTCCAAATCTTATTGCCGCCTTCAGCCGTCACACCCATCAGTTGTGCAGGCTGACCGGGCCATGTGCCGCCGGTAAAATTCGTAGCGTCGTTCCAACACCATACGGATACGTTGGAATAGCTGCCGTCGGACGGAGCCTCAAAAAATGCCACCATTTCGCCTTCCGCAAATTCCGGCGTATAGACATCCAGCTCGTCGCCGGGGTCAGTGCCCGAACCGCCTGTTCCGCCTTCCTCCGTAGTTTCTTCCTGAGTTCCGTCGTATTCCGGACGGTCGGCCACAACAGGAGAGGTCGTATAAAGATATGCACCGTCGTCACCCACCTTGCCGGGAGCCGGAGTCTTGTCGGTATTGAGCACATAGACACGCATATTGCCTCGTCCGGAACAAGTGGCGGTAAGTTTGCCGTCGGTTACGGTCTTCACATCGCCGGTAACGGCATCGACATACGTTCCGTTTTCAACGCCGGTAAAAGTAGCGTTGCCGGAAATCGTCACCAATGCGTAGCTGTCCACCTTGTCGTCGGTATAGCGGCGCTTGAAGGCATAGCTTCCGGCACAGCCTTCGGTGCTGTACTGGCCTTTACGCAATGCAGGTACCGCCATGCGGATGCGGTTGAGCCGCTGAATGTGGAGAGCCAGCTTGTATTTCAGCGTAGCTTCCATATTTCCGGTAGCGTTGCTCCAGTCGGCAAAGTCGTTCACGTCCACATCGCCTTTGATATATCCGCCGAAATAGGCACGTCCCGATTCTTTCAGTGCAATGTTCGGCCCCTTGTCAATCGGACAGCCTTTCTTGAATTCAATCTCACTGCCGTAATACAGACACGGAATACCACGGAAAGTGAACATAAGCGAAAGGTTTTCCGCCCAGGCATCCGTTCCCTGCGCGAAACGCTGGTCTTCGGGCGCACCGTTCGGAGCATAGTCGTGGGAATCGACATAAACCACATTGAAAGACGCGTCGTTATAGTAGCGGTCGCCGCTCATGGCAATCCCCCATGCACCGCCTATATCCTTGAAATTATGGTGCATCGGAAAGTCGATAACGCTCAGTCCGGAATAACGGCTGTAGTCCGGCTGATGATAGGTATTGCCGTCAAGAAACACATTGTCGGACACGGGCTGTTGCGCCTGCGTACCGTTTCCATTGTCGGCATACTGTTGCAGGCACGACAACTGGTTGGTATGCGTAAACGGAGTTCCTTCAAAAATCTCCAGTCCTTCCCAAGAAGCAGGGTCGTCGTCCCAGGCATAGTCCTTCGACTCTTTCCATGTATAGAACGGAACGGACAACGCCGGAATCTCGCGATACCAAATCTGCGTATAGCGGGCACACACCTCGGTGAACATAAAGAAAGCACCACCGTTGCGGGCTGCCTTGTATTTCTCGGCAGCGGCATTGAAAGCGGGGTTGAACACCTTGTTGAACACCAGACGGCTGATATGTCCGCCGGTATCGATACGGAAGCCGTCCACTCCCATTTTTATAAAGTTGGTGTAGCAGTCAATCAGATAGTTGTAAGTTGCCGGATTTTCCGTATTCAGGTCCACGCAGTCGCCGGCAATTTGAGCCCACCAGCGTGTTTCGTTGTCCCAGTTGAAGTTTCCGAAATGGTGCCACAGGTTGTTCACATCATGGTTCTGTCCGTCGGTGTTTTTCATTTCCCGAAGCCGCGCTCCATACTGCTCGCCTGAAGGCAGCGACAGATAGTTGTCGGGAAGTTTTCCGCCGTCTTTCTGCGTATAAGGCACCATACAGTCGTCAATGACACTCTGGTCGGTATCCCAGTCGCGCGTAAAGAGCTTGCACAGGTTCTCCTCACCGAAATTGCCCGTATGGTTCAGCACGATGTCAAGAATGACTTTCATGCCCCGATTGTGCGCTTCATCGATAAGTGTCTGAAAGCTGACATCTTCCGATTCATAGCGTTTGTCAACCTTGCTCATATTGGACGCATGATAGCCGTGATAGTCATAGCCGGAAGCGTTTTCCACCACCGGTGTAATCCAAATGGCCGTAAATCCCAACGCCTTGATATAGTCGAGCTTTTCAATAAGCCCCTTGAAATCGCCGCGCCATGCAGGGTCGCCCTGATTGTACGCTTGTCCGTCCCAACACTGCGTATTGTTGGTTCCGTCGCCGTCATAAAAGCGCGTCGTCATCACAAAGTAAATGGATTCGTCTCTGAAATCAGTGCGGTCGCCCACGAACGATGCAGCCGCAACAGGGGCAGCCATGGCCAGCAAAACCCCGAAAACGGACAAAAGTCTTGTCCACAACATAAGCTTCTTTTTCATAGGTATAAATTGGTTTTTAAGTGCTTTCAATTTTAAGGTGTCCGATAACCCTGCCTTAACCGCACAGCAAAAGTGTCGGATATTCAGCAGAAAAGCGATACTACATCGCAAAAATAAAAACTTTTCAGGAATTTTCCTCTTCTTTTGCAGAATTATTTTCCTTCTGCATTTCCGCCGCTTTCTCCAGAACAGAATCGCGGAATTCGTCGGTGTTGTTCAGTCGCATGTAAGCCATCTTGGCGGCTTCCTGATGCGATTCTTTCTTCGTGTATCCCATACCGCTGCCCGATTCAATGCCGGCAAGACGGACCACGGAATAAAAACGGGGATTCTTGTCCTCGTCATAAGTCGTTTCAACCAGGTCGAACACAATCTCAACGCGGAACTTCTGACTCCATTCAATGAGCTTCGACTTGTAGTTGACTTCTTTCTTCACAAGCTCCTTCACATCAAGGTGAGGCTTAATCAAACGTTTAATCACGTATTTGCGGCACGCTTCATAGCCGCGGTCAAGATAGATGGCTCCAATCAGTGCTTCCAGCGCATTTCCCCCCATACAGCAGTTGTGGGAATGAACCGGATGGGAATACATCAGCATTTTCGTCAGGCCGATTTTGTCGGCAAGCACGTTCAGCGTTTCGCGCTGCACGATTTTGGAACGCGTATTTGTCAGGAAACCTTCGCGGCCCCGACGGTAACGGCGATAGAGCATATCCGCAACAACAGTGTTGAGAACGGCATCGCCAAGAAATTCCAGACGCTCGTTATTGATAAACTCACCGTTCTTCGACCGCTGTGTCTGCGAGCGGTGGCGGCATGCCTGCTTGTAGAGCGACAGGTCATGCGGACAATAGCCGAGGATACCGTAAAAAAAAGAATAAAGCTCCCTCTCTTTTGAAAAAAGGAGCTTTATTCCGATTCGAATTTTATCGTAAAACGCCACAGCGTAACAATTTTTAGCCTTTATATTTCTTCAGAATGATGCAGGCGTTATGTCCACCGAAACCGAATGTGTTCGACAGAGCTGCATTTACTGTACGTTTCTGGGCCTTGTTAAAGGTAAAGTTCAGCGTGTAGTCGATTTCCGGATCGTCATCACCTTCTTCGTGGTTGATTGTCGGAGGTACGATGTCCTCAACAACTGACTTCACGCAGAAGAGAGCTTCCAACGCACCTGTTGCACCCAACAAGTGACCAGTCATAGACTTCGTTGAACTGATGTTCAACTTGTATGCCTGTTCGCCGAACACTTCCTTAATTGCCTTTACTTCCGATATATCACCAACAGGAGTTGAAGTACCATGAACATTGATATAATCGATGTCTTCAGGTTTCATTCCTGCATCTTCAAGGGCATTGTTCATTACCAGTTTTGCGCCCAATCCTTCCGGATGAGAAGCGGTCAAGTGGTAAGCGTCAGCCGACATTCCGCCGCCACCTACTTCAGCATAGATGTGAGCTCCACGAGCCAATGCATGTTCCAATTCTTCGAAAACAAGACATGCAGCACCTTCACCCATTACGAAACCATCGCGCGAGCCGCTGAACGGACGAGAAGCGTGTTGTGGATCGTCGTTGCGAGTAGAAAGAGCGTGCATAGAATTGAAACCGCCTACACCTGCCGGATAGATAGCTGCTTCAGCACCACCGGTGATGATTGCGTCAGCCTTGCCAAGACGAATCAAGTTGAATGCGTCGATCAAGGCGTGAGTAGATGAAGCACATGCAGATACAGTAGCGTAGTTAGGACCACGATAGCCGTAAAGCATTGAAATATGACCGGCAGCCATGTCTGCAATCATCTTAGGGATGAAGAACGGATTGTATTTCGGTCCGTTTGCAGCATTCATGGCATAGTAGCCTGCTTCTTCTTCAAATGTATGCAATCCACCGATACCTGCTGTTACGAGCACACCCACGCGGTCGCGGTTCAATGCTGCATACTCTTCCAGACCTGAGTCCTTCACAGCTTCTTTGGCAGCAACCACACCGAACTGTGCGTAGAGGTCGTATTTGCGCAGTTCCTTACGGTCGAAATGATCAGCAGAGTTGTAGCCCTTAACTTCACACGCAAATTGAGTTTTGAAGAGTGAAGCGTCAAAACGAGTAATAGGACCGGCACCACTAACACCGTTCAGCGCGTTGTTCCATGTTGTCGGAGCATCGTTACCGATTGGAGTCAGGGCTCCCAAACCTGTTACTACAACTCTCTTTAGTTCCATTTAGAGTAAATTATTATTACTTGTTAGCTTCGATATAAGCGATAGCGTCACCTACAGTCTTGATGCCTTCTGCTTTGTCATCTGGAATTGTGATACCGAATTCTTTTTCGAATTCCATGATCAATTCTACAGTGTCAAGAGAGTCTGCACCGAGGTCCTGTGCGAATGTAGCTTCCGGAGTTACTTCTGTTTCGTTAACACCAAGTTTCTCAACAATTATAGCCTTTACTCTTTCTGAAATTTCAGACATAACTTTAAAATTTTAGATTAATAAATAGTTTGATTCTTCTTTTGACCTGCAAAGTAAACAATTAATCTCATAATTTTAAAATTTTTGAGCACAAATCAGCACTTTTCTGCACACAAAAATATACTTTGTGCAACTTTTTTCGCACAAAAAAGACTTTTCGACCAAAATCTAACCTATTACCGCAGCCGTTTTTCGCGAAGTCCGGCCACCCAACGGGTAAAAAAACGATGCATCTCGGGGTAAGTTTTAGTCATTCTTTCGGGATGAAACTGAACGGCGACCACCCTTCCGTCGAAACTTTCAAGCGCCTCAACCACACCGTCGGAAGAGACACCGGCAAGCCTCAACCCCTGCCCCAACTCCTTCACACACTGATGATGAAAGGAATTGGCGGAAAGATGTTCCGTACCAAACAGACGGGCAACGGCAGAATCCGGCTCCAACGTTACAGGATGAGCCGGCTTGTCGCCGGAAAACGTCTGGTCGTGCACGGCAAAGGCTCCCCCCAACTGGGATGGCATATCCTGCACAAGCGTGCCTCCGCAGGCCACATTCACCAGCTGAAGGCCGCGACAGATTGCCGCCACAGGCAAATGAAGCCGCCCGGCAGCCTCATATAGAGCCAGTTCGTAGACATCGCGCTGGAGGGAAATACGCCCTATGGCAGGATGCGGTTCTTCGCCAAAATAGGAAGGATGCATGTCCGGTCCGCCGGAAAACACCACACCCGAAGCCCCAACGGCGCGAAGCCATTCCTCCAAATCGTCGGCCGACGTAAACGGAGGAACAATCACGACAACGGCACCCGCTTCCGCAAACGGCTCAACATAATCCTGCCGCAGACGGATGCGCAAATCCTCGTCCAAATCACATGAGAGCGCCACAATCGGCTTGTCAGTCATCAGCATATTCGCTACACATTATTATATATATAATACCTTCACAGCCCGGCTCACCGAACAAAGCAGCCCGTCCTTAAAAATCCCAATACGGCAGCAAAGGAACCGGCTCAGCCATTCGGAAGCAAAACATGGGCGCGAATATAATAAAAATGGAGGAAGCCTGAAAAGACTTCCCCCATTTATGAGGATATTGTAGTTAAAAGTTAGTTCTTTTAATACATTCCGATTAGAGCTTCGGACCAGCAGCAACCAATGCCTTACCAGCTTCGTTGCCAGTGAACTTAGCGAAGTTCTTGATGAAGCGAGCAGCCAAATCCTTAGCTTTTTCTTCCCATTCGCAAGCGCACTTGTAAGTGTCACGCGGGTCAAGGATGTTAGGATCAACGCCCGGCAATTCAGTAGGAACTACGAAATCGAAGTAAGGGATAGTTTTTGTCGGAGCCTTGTCGATTGAACCGTCGAGGATAGCGTCGATGATACCACGAGTATCTTTGATAGAGATACGTTTGCCTGTACCGTTCCAGCCAGTGTTAACCAAGTAAGCCTTAGCACCAACTTTTTCCATTCTCTTAACCAATTCTTCAGCATATTTAGTCGGGTGCAAAGAAAGGAATGCAGCACCGAAGCAAGCTGAGAATGTCGGAGTCGGTTCAGTGATACCACGTTCTGTACCAGCCAACTTAGCAGTAAAGCCTGACAAGAAGTAGTATTTAGTTTGTTCTGCGTTCAAGATAGATACCGGAGGAAGAACACCGAATGCGTCAGCAGACAAGAAGATTACCTGGTGAGCGTGCGGGCCTTTAGAAACCGGCTTAACGATGTTGTTGATGTGGTGGATCGGGTAAGAAACACGAGTGTTTTCTGTTACGCTCTTGTCAGCGAAATCGATCTTACCGTTAGCGTCAACTGTAACGTTTTCAAGAAGAGCATCACGACGGATAGCGTTGTAGATATCCGGTTCGCTTTCTTTGTCAAGGTTGATAACCTTAGCGTAGCAACCGCCTTCGTAGTTGAACACACCTTCATCGTCCCATCCGTGTTCGTCGTCACCGATAAGAAGACGTTTCGGGTCAGTTGACAAAGTTGTCTTACCTGTACCTGACAAACCGAAGAATACTGCTGAGTCTGTACCTTCTTTGTTTGTGTTGGCAGAGCAGTGCATAGAAGCGATGCCGCGGAGCGGGTTCAAGTAGTTCATGATTGAGAACATACCTTTCTTCATTTCACCACCGTACCAAGTATTGATGATAACTTGTTCGCGAGAAGTCAAGTTGAATACAACAGCTGTTTCAGAGTTCAAGCCGAGTTCTTTGTAGTTTTCAACTTTAGCCTTAGATGCGTTGTAAACAACGAAGTCAGGTTCACCGTAGTTAGCAAGTTCTTCAGCTGTCGGGCGGATGAACATGTTAGTTACGAAGTGTGCCTGCCAAGCTACTTCAACGATGAAACGTACTTTCAAACGAGTTGCAGCGTTAGCACCGCAGAAAGTATCAACTACATAAAGTTTCTTGTTAGAAAGTTCCTTAACAGCAAGGTCCTTCAACACTTTCCAAGTGTTTTCAGAAACTGGCTTGTTGTCGTTTTTATATTCTTCTGAAGTCCACCAGATTGTATCCTTGCTGGTTTCGTCCATTACAAAGAATTTGTCTTTAGGAGAACGACCAGTGTAAACACCTGTCATTACGTTTACTGCGCCAAGCTCAGTCAATTGGCCTTTTTCGTAGCCTTCGAGAGCCGGATTTGTTTCATCTTGGAACAATTGTTCGTAGGACGGATTGTGTACTACTTCTGTAGCACCGTTGATTCCATACTTAGTTAAATCAAGTGTACTCATTTTGTTGTTGATTTATAATAGTGAATATTAATTTTCCAATCAGGTTTTACCACCTAAAAAACCGCCACAAAATTACTACATTTTTTTTATTCGGCAATATCATTAGTGAAATTTTTCCGTATTTTTCAATCTTTAAGATTAGAAAACGATGATTTGTTATAAATCACACACTTAACGGATTTTAAACCTGTAGAAAAACAACGCCTCCGGCCCCGATTTTGTTCATTCGGGCAACCGTTTTTCCCGGTTGCCGCCACACCGCATCCGCCGCCCGGCACATTTCATGCCATAAGGGCGTCAAACTGCGACCTGCGGAAACCCGAAACGGGCTCTCTTCAAATGGTAATTTCGCCGCAAAGCGAGCAGGCGAGATATTTCTTCACCTGTTCCGAACGAAGCCCCATGCCGAACAGATACATCATCTTGGTCAGCGCAGCTTCGGTAGTCATGTCGTAGCCGCTGACCACACCTGCTGCCGACAGAGCATTGCCCGTCAGATAGCGTTCGGTATGCACACCGCCGTTGACACACTGTGTGATGTTCATCACCACCACACCCCGCTTGACCGTTTCGCGCATCAGGTCGACAAACCATTTTTCCGTCGGGGCATTGCCGGCACCGTAAGTTTTCAGCACGATGCCTTTGATATGGGGAGCCGTCATCTGATGGCGGAGCGTTTCTTCCGTAATGCCCGGGAAAAGATGCACGCACATCACATTACAGTCCATCTTATACTGCACCTTCAGCGGCCGGCGTGCCTGCACCCGCCACAAAGCCTCTTCGTGGAACTGGATGCCCAGACCGATTTTAGCCAGGTATGGGTAGTTGTTGCTCTTGAAAGCATTGAAATAGTCGGCACTCATCTTCGTACTGCGGTTTCCACGCCACAGATAATCCTCGAAAAGAATCGCCACTTCCTGCACCATCGGCGAACCGTTTTTGTCAACAGCCGCCGCAATCTGCAACGCCGTGATAAGGTTTTCTTCACCGTCGGTACGCACTTCGCCAATCGGGAGCTGCGAACCGGTGATGATGACCGGCTTGTGGAGATTTTCCAACATAAAGCTCAATGCCGAAGCCGTATATGCCATCGTGTCCGTACCGTGAAGCACCACAAAGCCGTCATAGTTGGCATAGTTGTCCTCAATGCTGGTTGCGATTTCCACCCAGCGGTCGGGCATCATGTTCGAAGAGTCGATAGGAGGATGAAACTGTATGTTGTTGATTTCATAATCAAGCTTCTCAATCTTCGGTACGTTGTCGATAAGATGTGTAAAGTCGAAAGGCTGCAACGAACCCGTCGTGGGATTTTGAATCATCCCTATCGTGCCGCCTGTATAGATGATGAGTATTTTAGGTCGTGCCATTCTTTTGACGTTATTTTTATAAACCAAAAACAATCTGCGATTCAGATCCGACACAAAGATAATAATAAAACTTGGCAATTTGACACAGCAGGAGCGACAGCCGCCGACAAGGCAACGACACAATCTGTCATTTTGCCACAATTAGCCGACAGCCAATCCCATAAAAGTCGTCGGGCGTATCAAATTCTTACAATTGACACGCCCGACGGCACTTATTGGCTACGACAAATTATTTGGTTAAAAAAACGTAACAATACGTTTTGGATTCGAGTTGAAATAGTCGCTGAAGAAAAAGAGATGGTCGCGGAGCGAACGTTTCCAGTAATCCCAATTGTGGTTGCCGGGACGAGAAGTGAATTCGTGCGGAATCTTCAACTTTGCAAGTTCTTCATGCAGTTTGCAGTTCACTTCATAAAAAAAGTCTTCCGTACCGCAGTCAAAAATCAGTTGCAGATTGTTGCCCTTCAGCAAATGGAGCTGGGCCATGACCGTATTCTTGTTCCAATTTTCAGGATATTCTTCAAGGGTTCCCAACCGCTTCTTGATGTCCCACTTCTCCGGGAACGGACGAAAATCCACGCCGCCGCTCATCGAACCGGCTGCTCCGAAAACATCCTGATGGCGCATCGCCAGATACAGCGCACCGTGTCCGCCCATGCTCAGCCCCATGATGGCACGGCCAGACCAACTGGCGCGTGTAGGATAATGCCCGTCGACATAGCTGACAAGTTCCTTGGAAACAAACGTTTCGTAACGGTAAGTCGAATCAATCGGACTGTCGAAATACCAGCTCGTATCACCGTCGGGCATCACTACGATAAGTCCCAAGCGGTCGGCAAATTCACGCACATCCGTACGACTGATATAGTCCAAATGGTTGCCGCCATAACCGTGAAGCAGATAGACCACCGGCAACCGCTGTCCTTCCTTCACATTGTCGGGGACCACTACCGTTACGTCCACTTTCTTGTTCATCGCCTTACTCTCAACGGCAAGCGTGTCGACGGTGCTTGCCTTCACAACTGCCACCGACACCAACGTCAGCAACAGCGTCATACAAATTCTGCCTATACTTTTCATATTTCTATACAATGATTTCATGTAAAGATTTTTCGGGTAGTAAAAATACAAAATTCCCGCCTTTCCGGGTAACAAGAACCGACAAAACGAAACTTTTTTAATATTTTTTTCGCAGAACTATTGCACAATCGAAAAAATCGCCCTATCTTTGCACTCGCTAACTGAAACAAGCAACTATCAATGGTGCGGTAGTTCAGCTGGTTAGAATACATGCCTGTCACGCATGGGGTCGCGGGTTCGAGTCCCGTCCGCACCGCGAAAAGCTTCGGAAAACTTCCGAAGCTTTTTTTGTTTTTATCTACCGCCACTCAACGGCGAACATAAGTGTAGTAAAGATAATTTTTTGTCAGTTCTCTCAAAACCAACCCATACCTTCCGATTCTAATTTCTATTCGACAATCTGCCAATAACCTTGTTTTCTACCGCCCACACGCTTCAATAGTCCAAGTTCCTGAAGACGAGCCAAATTGTGAATAACACCACCCAATGTCGCATTAGGTATCCGCTCGCATAATTCTTTTCGAGTAGCATTCGGATGCTCACTCAAATATGCCAAAATACTGCCCTGCTGTTTTGTAAGCTTTTGTATGTTCTTTTGTATAGCCTTTTGTATGGTATTTGGAACAGCTGCCCTCTCTGGATATTCAAAATTGAATATCGTCCAAATGCCCGAAGCGTCATAACGGAATTCCGGAGTTGAAAAGCCATCGTTTTTGCAAGCCATTATAATACGTTCAATACCACGTCCCCATGCTTCAATCTCCCCCGAACGAAAGAATGCGTTGGCTATATCCGGATTGTAAGGGAAACTGCGATGCGAAGAAAGTAAAGTTTCCACAGTCCACCCATCTGGCAGAACACCGCCATTCACAATTTCCAATTTATTTTCATATACGCGGATTTGTATAGGAGAAGGCTCGGCATAATCTTTATTGATACAAGCATTCAACAACGCTTCACGTAATGCCTCCTTTGGCACTGGCAATGTTTCTACACGTTGAAGGCCCTCATAAGTTATGATAGCTTTCATATATTTGGTACACAACAAATCCATCAACTTCGCAATTTGCTGAAACAAATTACCATGGACTTCGTCCTGATAAACCAAGTCCATACCATCACGAAAGAAACCTATTTTCACAAAAGCTCCAGCCACATACCGCTCAGGGTCAGGATGAAACAACAAAGCTGCCGCACGCTTCAAATAATGGCCTTCAAAAAGCCGAAGTTTTTCCAAAAGTCCATGATTATCATCCACCAAGTCCACCTCATCCATACGTCCACTTCGTTTAGCATATTTACGAAACAAATCAAACGTAGCATTATCCAAATCCTCCTCTTTCAAATATGGCACAGGCACCCCATCCCAGCTCTTTCCTTGTTTGCGCAACATGAAGCGGTCGAGCGCGACTCCTTTCAATTCTTGATTAGTCGCACCACTTCGCAAATAATACTTACCACGAAAATTTATCGGATAGGGATATGCCTCCGTTACAATTTCTAAATACCGTTTATTATCTTCCGCTTTTAAGTTAACATCAACCAAAATACCAAGCATATCACGAACTTTGTTGGGGATATCCTCCATTAGCTTTTTTGCATCTTGCACACCGCATACCTCACCATTATCTTTTATACCTACATAAAGTTTTCCACCCCGTGCATTTGCAAAACCGCATATCCATTTCAGATATTCTTCTCGCCAATTTTCTTTGAATTCAATGTTTTGTGACTCGGTACTCATGTTTAATCTTCTAATGTATAAGTTTCGTCATAAATATCTCTTAAATTCTTTCCTTCATACGTCCAATATCCAGTTGGTTGAATAGCATGAGATAGATTTAATAATTTCTTTGTAATACCGGTCAACGAATATGTTTCACCTTTATACATAATTTTTTTCTCATCAATTATAGAAACTTCTATTTCAGGATCTTTTGTAAAAGTCAGGATATCCCCCTTCTTCATACCCATATCAAAATAATTTAGAGGAGGCCGACGAGAAGAATTGATTTTTTCTGTTGCAGACTTGTCTTCTGATGTTAAATCATTATCTATCTCTTCTGTAATTTCCTGTGTAACATCTTCGCGATTAAACAATTCCAGAATTGCCATTGCTTGTTCAGGCTTGATTTGAAAAAATTCACGATTTGCATTAATACGATTTGGAGCAAAAGCTGCATGTAGAGCTTTCTCAATTTTAGCACAGTCAGATGACTTTACCTTACAAGCATATTTACATTCAAAAGGAACAGGGACTCCGGTTCCATAGAGTTCTTTCATCCTTGCATCCAAATTATCCCTTGTAGTCATACCAATTTTTACCAATCCCGGCATTACCGGATTAGTAAGCACATACACTATTCCTGAATTATTCTGCTTTTTAGACATATTACACTATATTTAACCGGATTTCCGACGTTTTACCAACTAAGCACGCCACATAATTGGTGTACTTTACAAAAGTACAGAATTCTACATGGAAAAACTCCATTTCGTTTGAATATTTTTCCAGAATCCTATAACCGACGATGTGTAATATCTTAAAATCAGAAAACATGGAGCACTCATCCAAGCCTCAATCTATTTCCATGTGCGCACGGCAAATAAGTGCTTGATTTCTTGCCGCTATCGTAAAATATATATACTTTTGAGAAACAAACCTCTAAATTAAGACTAAAATGGAAAAAGGTTACTCATTCTTTAAAAAAGCCGGACTGGCCGCTTTTGCCATCATGGCATTCACATTCTCCGGCACGGCTGCCCAACTGGAAGTAACAACAACAGAACCCGGAACTCTGGCAAGCCTCATCTCAGAAAACGACAAATGGAACACAACGGAGCTGAAAGTATCCGGCCCTATTAACGCCATCGACATCCGAACCCTTCGGGAAATGGCAGGGTCCGACTATTATGGCGAACCGACAGAAGGCAAATTGCAAAAACTGGACATGACCGATGTTGAAATCATCGGCTACGATGAAAGTACCCCATCGGTGGACCAGTCATATTTCTGCGATACGATGCAAGGTTTTGTCTATTTAATTGCCGAGGACAACAAATTCTACGGCTTCTTTTTCACAGAATGCGACGCCCTTAAAGAGCTGACACTGCCCGTCCGTGCATTTTACGAAGGCAACAGAGAGTGGCCGGAAATGCTGGAAAAGATTTCCGTGCCCGAAGAGAACCCCTATCTGACAGTTCTCGACAATATTCTCTATTCAAAGGACCTCAAAACACTCTACTATTGTCCTTCTGGAAGTCCGCAAACAACAATCCGTACTCCGGACGCCACAGAGATCATTTACAAATATGCTTTCTACTCCAACCAGTATGTACAATCCGTTGAAATGCCGAACGTAAAGGAAATCAAAAGTCCAGCATTCACCTATTGCGCCGCCCTGCAACAATTATCGTTCGGCAATCAGCTGACTACATTGGAAGAAATGTCCATCTTTGGCAATTTCCAATTAAGCAGCGTAACAGTAGCCGCCGACAACCCCCACTTCAAAAACACAGGAAATTTTCTGACCGACACTTCCGGTAAAAATCTATACATTTTTGCAGCAGACAACACCGTGGAAACATGCGACGTGCCCGATGGTGTAGAAACCGTTTGTACCGGTGCCATCTTTTCCAACTATATACACACCGTCAACTTCCCGAACAGTGTCACAACCCTGCAACGATACGCCATATCCAACTGTCTGAAGTTGGAAACCATCAATATGGGGTCAGGAATCACCAATCTCGAACAGTTTTACACCTTCAACCTCACAGCGCTTCAGGAATACAACATGGACAGCGCAAACCCGAACTACTCTTCCTACGGAGGCGCCCTCTATTCCAAAGACGGACTTACTTTGGTGGTTATTCCCGAAGGCAGGACGGAGTTCAGCGTTAAGGAAGGCACCGAACGACTTGGCACATACAGCCTTGGAGTCTACAGCAATTCAATAGAGAAACTGACGCTGCCTGCGTCTCTCAAAACGTTGACCAGCCTGACACTCTCCTGCAACAACCTGAAAGAAATCTACTGTAAAGCAACCGTTCCGCCCACGTCCAACGACTATTTGCCTTTCTACCCGTTCATGAGCGAAAATATCGACCTGTTCGTCCCGACAGGATGCGCAAACGCCTACAAGACGGCCTCTTGCTGGAAAGACTTCAAGAGCGTCAACGAGTTTGACTTTTCCAGTATCGAAAGTGTGACAGCGGGCGAGAAACCGTACGAGGTGGCACGCTACGGCATTGACGGCAAGCTGCTGCCAGCCGAAACTCCGGGTCTGAACCTCATCAAGATGTCAGACGGCACAGTACAGAAAGTATGGGTTCCCGGCAACCGATAAAAAGCAATCTCACCCGACATACAAGCGGCAGACGGAAGCGATTTCCGCCTGCCGCTTGCCGTTCAACGATATTTTCATACAAAGTTTTGCCCACATCAAATATTTAAGGTAATTTCGCCCGAAATACATAATAAAGAATCATACAACTATGGCAGATTCATTGAAAATCAACAAAGTGATGATTCGCAACCTCCAAATGGAGGATTACGAGCAACTCTCCCAATCGTTTACACGCGTCTACAACGACGGCAGCGATGTGTTCTGGACACGCGAACAAATCAAAAAACTTATCGACATTTTCCCTGAAGGACAGATTGTAACGGTAGTCGACAACCAGATTGTGGGCTGCGCCCTGTCGCTCATCGTGGACTACAACCTGGTGAAAAACGACCACACCTACGCACAGGTGACAGGCAACGAAACCTTCAGCACCCATAACCCAAAAGGCAATATTCTCTACGGAATCGAGGTTTTCATCCATCCGAAATACCGCGGTCTCCGACTTGCACGACGCATGTACGAATACCGCAAGGACCTCTGCGAGAAACTCAATCTGAAATCCATCATGTTCGGCGGCCGCATCCCGAACTATCACAAATACGCCGACAAGCTCCGCCCACGCGAATATATCAACAAAGTGCGGCAAAAGGAAATTTTCGACCCAGTACTCACGTTCCAGCTGTCGAACGACTTCCACGTACGCAAGGTGATGCGCAACTACCTTCCGAACGACGAGGAATCGAAGCACTTCGCCTGCCTGCTGCAATGGGACAACATCTACTACCAGCCGCCTACACAGGACTTCATCACAAAGAAATCCACTGTCCGCGTCGGACTCGTACAATGGCAGATGCGCCCCTACCGCACTCTTGACGACCTGTTCGAGCAGGTGGAATATTTCGTTGATGCCGTTTCCGACTACCAGAGCGACTTCATTCTTTTCCCGGAATACTTCAACGCTCCGCTGATGGCCCGCTTCAACGATGAAGGCGAATCGGACGCCATTCGCGGACTGGCACAATACACCAACGAAATACGCGAACGGTTCATCAAACTTGCCATCAGCTACAACATCAACATCATCACCGGCAGTATGCCGCTCGTCAAGGAAGACGGACGCCTCTACAACGTGGGCTTCCTCTGCCGCCGCGACGGTTCCTATGAGATGTATGAAAAAATCCATGTCACTCCCGACGAAATCAAAAGTTGGGGTCTCAGCGGCGGACGCCGCATACAGACATTCGACACCGACTGCGCAAAAATCGGCGTGCTCATCTGCTACGATGTGGAATTCCCGGAACTGTCCCGCCTGATGGCCAACGACGGTATGCAGATACTTTTCGTTCCGTTCCTCACCGATACGCAGAACGCCTATTCCCGCGTTCGTGTCTGCGCCCATGCCCGCGCCATCGAGAACGAGTGCTTCGTTGCCATCGCCGGAAGCGTCGGCAACCTGCCCCGTGTCCACAATATGGACATCCAGTATGCACAATCGGGCGTGTTCACCCCTTGCGACTTCGCGTTCCCCACCGACGGAACAAGAGCCGAAGCTACGCCTAACACGGAAATGATTCTGGTGTCGGACGTCGACCTCGACCTGCTTACGCAGCTTCACACCTACGGTAGCGTCAAGAACCTGAAAGACCGCCGCAACGACCTTTACGAACTACGGCTGAAACGCTAACCGGAATCAGCATAAAAACAACGCACCGCCCTTCTGAAACCATCAAAAGGGCGGTGCCTGTTTTTTATTGTGCGTACTGCTATCTGTCGTAAAGCGGTTGCGTAGTCAGTTCCACAAACAGCGTGGCAAGCCCATCGGCAACGGCGGCGGCATAGCGCGCACCCTTTTCAGCAGTGGATTTGCGCGGATCGCCGATTCCGGTGTCATCCGACGACTTGTCCCAACGGCGCGGAGTCCATGCCACCTTGCGGTTCAGCGAATCGACCGCAAAAGGATGCGACATGCCGCTACCGGCCATCGACAGATCGACAAGTTCCGGATGATAGTGCATCATGACAGAGGTTTCCTGTTCGCCGGCATGGTCGTCTATACATTCGTCAAAATAGCCGGCAGTCGGAATAATGGCAAACCAGTCGGAACAGGTTATCAGAAAATCCGGATAGTCGAATGCCAAATCACGAATCATGCCCTTGAAATTGTTTCCGCCGTGCCCGTTGACGATGGCCAGACGACGGATGCCCTGCACATAAAGCGACGATACGATGTCGCGCAAAATAGCCTCCTGTGTCGTCAGACGCGTGTGCACGCAAAACGGCAGCCGCTTCTGTCCGGGATTCTGTGCTCCGAAAGGCACCGGAGCCATTACCATACAGCGCACACCCGCACGCTCATACGCCAACCGTGCGGCATCGACAGCCACATCGTGCGACAGTATGCAGTCCGTCATGTAGGGAAGATGATAGTTGTGGGGTTCAGTCGCTCCCCAGGGGAGCACAGCCAAATCGTAGGCCTGCTTTTTCACCGTGCCGAAATTGGTGGCAATCAAGTCCAAAGCCGGAGTTTCTGTTTTTTCCATTTTCTTATTTAGATTTAGATTATTCCTGCGCTTGCGTTCTGCTGCTTTTCCACACTGACACTGCCGGAATACACCACAGAACAGCCTATAAAAACAACCCCGGCGAATCCTTAATAAAGGTTCTGCCGGGATTATCCTCTCTCCAATGTGGTCCCACTTGGGCTTGAACCAAGGACCCCCTGATTATGAGTCAGATGCTCTAACCAACTGAGCTATAGGACCGTCATTTCTTTCAAAATGAGCTTTTCGTTCCAAAAAGCGATTGCAAAGATAAACGATTCCAACGAAAAAAGCAAATTGTCGCCCGTTTTTTCGTCTTTTTATTTTCCATTTTCACCGCCCGTCCGCAAACTTCTGCTAAAAATTGGAGCGAACAGCCACTCCGTCAACGGGCTAAACAAACCACGCATTGCTTCTGCCCCTTTTCGCAGCGGCCGGTATCCCCGGGAATGTATTTTTGCGAAAAAACGAATGCCATGAAACAAAATGCCTGCAACTTGAACATCCAGACCTATTCGCTCGAGGAAATGCTCGAAGAGTGGAAAACCCGCAAAATGCTACTGCCGGGACGGCACGACTGCACGATGGAACGCGACGACGGCATTGACCTCGACACCGTACTCGTCCGCGAAATAGAAGCCGCCTACGACCGACTACTGCGCGAAGCTCCGACGGAATGGCTGCCGGTAAACGATATTGCCGAGAACTGCCCTATCGAAATTGCCGACGACCTGACAGCGGTCATGCATCTTCCCGCCAACTGCTATCGAGTTGTGGAAGTGAAACTTCCCAGCTGGAAACATGCCGTCAGCCGTATGGAAAACCCCGACAGCGAAACTGCACGTAGGCAGCAGAACGAATGGCTCCGGGGAGGCATCAACGCTCCTGTCTGTGTGGCCGGAAACCGACGGCTCTACCTGTATTCAGCCGGCAACCATGAAGAGATTCGCGCAGAGCGTGTACTTGCCGTCGAGCCTCCCGAAAAAGGCTGGTTTGCCTTCGCCGATGCCGCATGGGACTTCCTGCTTTCAGAAACAACCTCCACAAAAACAACCTATTGACAACAAAAAAGGAAATTTGCACTACAATTCATTAAAAAAGGCAAAATCGGTTAAATTATGTTCCGTTTGACAAGGACAACCATTGATGTTATAAATAATGTAGTATATTTGCTTTCGATTCACATTTAATATGTTAATATGGACCAAATCGCATCGAAAGACATACCACGTTTCTCAATCGACAAACTAATATCCATTTTTCAGCTAATCGAGGGTGATGCCTATATGCCGGGATGCCTGATAGCCGAAAGAACATCGGATGTCGAGTTGAAGAAAATGCCTATCGACTCCCCTTTCAGCCTGAACGCGTTTGTCATGTTCATGTGTGAAGAGGGAGAAGTGACTCTTTCCACCAACCTGAAAAGTTTTGTTACCGAGAAGAACCACATTTTCATCAACTTCCCGGGACAAATCATGCATGTGAAAGAGCTCGGCAGCTACAAACTGCACATCATCGTGCTTGACATGGAATTCATTCAGAAAATGAACCTCGACATCAAGCCTATCGCGCAGAAAATTGTCGATTTGAAAAACAACCAGTGTCTTGAAGTCACGAGCGAAGGCCTGCAGGAAATGATTAACATCACCAACTCCATCAAAGCGGAGCTGAGCAACAACGAGCAGGACGAAGTGAAGGACGACATCCTTCGATGCCTTTTCGCGGCACTATTCTTCAAGGTAAGCCGTGCCGCCAACAACAACCTCTCGCACACGGAAGAGAGTCCCGTCAACAAAGAATTCTTCGACAAAAGCGCCGGCTATTTCAAGAAGTTCATGATAATGCTGAGCGAGCACTACAAGCAGGAACGCTCCGTCAGCTTCTACGCCGAAAAGCTCCACTTGTCGCCGAAATATTTCACCACGCTCATCAAAAAGACCAGCGGCCAGACGGCAGCGGAATGGATCAACCAATACGTTATCCTGGAAGCGAAAAACCTGCTGAAATACTCAACGATGAACGTGCAGGAAATTGCCTATCACCTCAACTTCCCCAACCAGTCATTTTTTGGGAAATATTTCAAACACCATACGGGCATGACCCCGAGCGAATACAAGAAAAGCAAGTAGGCCGCAAGCCCACTTGCTTTTTTTTATCTCAAAGAGATTTATATCTATTAAAATTATCCGGCATCAGTTCCCTTGTGCTTGCTTTTTTGCAGCATTGAACTTGTAACGGATACTTTTCCTATTCATAAATTATTGCATCAAGCCACCCTCAATGAAGAAAACGACTTCATTCAACCGTTGTTTATTCTTTTCAGCATCTTTAAAAACAGCCGGAATATGCAGCACTTTATCTTGAATCAGATTATCCATTAAATACCACATGACTTCATGATACAAAATAACCATTGCTGTTTTTTCATCATGTATATCATATTGAGTTGCGACATTGCTACAATTGTTTTTGAGTTCTAAAGAAATGGAATCTACCAGGTTATCAACAATTTGATGAAAATTATCTTGTTGCTTTTTTATTATAGGGAATTGAATATCTCCGTTGTTGTCCGTTAATCCATAGGTGGTTAATTTAGAAATAAGTTGCGGATTTTTGATTTTTCCATATTTGGATATTTCATCTGCACTATCATCCATCGTCTTACTGCTTGGCGAGACTTCGCTGTCGAGATAGGTTAATATCAAATTCATATCACCGAAACCGTTTGTTCCAAATTTAAGGTCTTTACGTGGTTCATACAGAACCCAGTAGCAACCGCTCCAACCCGCATGGTTGTTTATGTCTTCAAACAAGACCAACTTAGTCCACATTCTACCGTCCAAAAGATATGAAAAAACCAATGAAAGGGCATTATTTTCGAATCCCATCTCTTTGATTGCATTCACAAGAGAAACAAAATCACCCTTAGTTTTTGAATACATGGATTTCGCAATCTCTTTACTCTCATTTCTTAAAGAAGCCGTCTGTTCTTTATCGAGAATAGGGATTGTGCATTTCCATTTTCCTTTTGTTTTGCTAATCAGTCCTCCTACTTCCAGCAATAATAATTGACTGTCAGAACACTTTATACCCATATCAAGAAGTTCACTTTGGGTATGTGGCGTACGCAAATTATACATTATTTCCCAATTATTATCTGTAAGAACATAGTCTTCGGGCTGATGTCCGCTTACTGCAACGAATTGAGTTGCTTCCCATTCTTTATACGGCCGAACATTTGTCTGAGCTTTAATAGTCGACAATGCACATGACAAAAGAAAGAGGAGAAGAATAGACTGTGGCAATTTTTTAATCATAAGAACATTCATTTATAAGTTTGTAACGACATATTATTTCAAGTTGTTTTCGCCAATCAATTTTCCGCTTACGACCCGGGCAAACGTGCTCACAGGCAACAAGATGCCCATAAGTACTAATAATGCTCTAATAAAGTTCATTGTGTACTACGCTTATTGTTTTCTCGATTATATATGTTTATAAGACAAAATTAACACATCCATACAATTATAATATCAAGAATGTGCAAAAAACTTTTCCGGGCAATTTAAAAAAAAGACTGGTCCTAAACAACCATTACAGTCATTTAGGACCAGTCATGCTTATATACAATATTTTTCTATATCAGCAGTAATATCAACAGCTGTGCGATTATTACCCGCAGGAACATTCCCAACGGATAAACCGTAGCGTAGGACACTGCCGGCGAATCGTCGTGCATCGTATCGTTGGCATAGTTGAGCGCCATCGGGTTGGCCATACTTCCGCAAAGCAATCCGCAGGTTTCTCCGAAATTGAACTTGAACAGACGCAATGAAAGTATTCCGACAATCACTACCGGCAAATAGGTAATGACAAATCCCAGACTGATCCACGCCAAACCTTGCGGCCCTACGAGGGTATCAAAGAAATTCTTTCCGGCATCCAGCCCCAGACAGGCAAGATACATCGACAATCCGATGCCGCGAAGCATCAGGTTGGCACTGCGCGTGGTGTAAGTGACCATGTGCAGGCGCGGACCGAAACGGCCCATCAGAAGACCGGCAAGAATAGGACCGCCGGCAAGACCCAACTTCACGGGAACAGAACTACCGGGGAAGGAAATAGGAATCGTACCGAGGGCGAGGCCAAGGAAAATGCCGACAAATATCACGGCAAGATTCGGCTCGTTGAGCGAACCTACGCGGTTGCCAATCACCTTCTCCGCATTCTCAATGTCGGCAGCATTGCCCACGGCTGTCAGGCGGTCGCCCAACTGCAATACAAGGTCAGGCGTAGCCAGCAGCTTCACGCCGCTGCGCATCACGCGCGAAACGGTAATGCCGAACGTATTCCGCAAGCGGAGCGAACCCAGCTTCTTACCGTTGATTTCCGGACGCGACACGATGATGTGGCGCGACACGAACTGACGGTCGAGCTTGTTCCAGTTCACATTATGGTTCCAGTCAATATTTTCTTTTTCACCAAAGAACACAGAAAGTGCCTCCACGTCCTTTTCCGTGGCAATGACCAGAATACGGTCGTCCTGCTTCAGCACCGTGTCGGATGTAGGACGAAGCAATTCCTTTCCATGCCACAGGCGGGAAATGATGAAACGCGCCGGACTGACGTGCTGCACCTCGTCGATAGTATGTCCGAAAATTCCCGGATTCTTGATTCGGAAAGTGGCAATATACGTCTGTTCGGAACTGTCCTCCGCACGTTTCTCCATATCTTGAGGACGGACTAAGAATTTGCGCAGGGTAATCATGGCGAGTATCACTCCTACCACACCCAACGGATAGGTCACAGCACATCCCAACGCTGCCGCATCGGCCGATATGCCCATCTGCTTCAGGGTCTGCTGCGCCGCTGCCAGTGCAGGCGTGTTTGTCGTCGCACCGCAAAGCACTCCCGTCATTTCATCAATGCCGTAGCCAAAGCCTACAGTCATACCCACGGTCAGCAATGTGCCCAACAGAATAAGCACAAGTCCGACTACGTTCATGCGCATGCCGCCTTTCCGGAAAGAGCTGAAGAAACCGGGACCGACCTGAAGTCCCAAAGCGTAAACAAAAAGCACCAAACCGAAACTTTCGGCATAGTTCAGCATCTGCGGGTCAATCGAAAGCCCGAGATAGCCTGCCAAAATTCCGGTAAAGAATACGAAGGTAACGCCTAATGAAATTCCCGCCACCCGTATTCTACCCAGCGCCAATCCGGCGGAAATGATAATGGCCATCACCACCACCGCCTGAAGCGCCGAATGCTCCAGCAAGAAACTGTTTATCCAATCCATATCACAAAGGTACAACTTTTTATAGCAATTACACAATACCTGAATCCCAAGTGTCTAAAAAAGGGGAGAGCAGAACCTTGGTTCTGCTCTCCGACAGTAGCTAATCCATAGCCACCGTTTTGTCGTTTTACATCCATTCGATATTCACATACTTCTTTTCTGTCAACGACGTAGGGAAATTTAGACTAAATGATTAAGGTTGAAGTGTAAAATATCTTTGATTTGTTAATCGTCAATATTCGTTTCGAAAAACCTCCAAAGCCTTCGCTTTTTCTGTTCTTCACTGCAAAGTTATGCGATATTTTTATAACTGCAAATTTTTTAGAACTTTTTTATTGCGTTTTTTCAAAACTTAAATCTACAAAGCATAAAATAACAAGCGGCCACCATATCGACAAAATTCGAACCTATTTAGCCAAATTTTTCATAAATTCGGCATCTATTTTCATTCAGAAAATATTTCGACACAGGCCTCCCACGCGTATAAACAAAAGCCGAAGATGAATATAAATCCACCTCCGGCTCTCTTATTTGCATTGTTATATAAATATTATTTTTTCAGCGACCATTCGAAACCGTCCTTCGTGTCTTTCACGACGAAACCAAGAGCGGCAATCTTGTCACGAATAAGGTCGGAAGTAGCCCAATCTTTCTTCGCTTTTGCCTCCTTACGGATTTCGAGCAGCAAGTCGACAGCCTTTTCAAACGGTTCGAGCGTGCCGGCTTCTTCGGAAGCCACCAGTTCAGTGCGTACACCCAGCACATCAACAAGGAACACCTGGAACAAATCCTTCAGTTCGTCGATGTCGGCCTGTGTCAGCGTAGCCTTTCCGTCGTTCACCTGATTGATGACGCGGCAAGCGTCAAACAATGTGGCAATCACCATTGCCGTGTTCAGGTCGTCGTTCATCGCCTCGTAGCAACGCGGACGGAATTCCTTCACGTCGACACTGGATGTTTCCGATGCCTTCAAGTCCTGCAAGCGGCGCCAGCCGTCCACCATGCGGTCGTATGCCTTTTCGGCAGCCTGCAACGCTTCGTTCGAGAAGTCGACCGTACCGCGGTAGTGAGCCTGAAGGATAAAGAAACGGATAGTCATCGGCGTATAGGCCTGTGTCAGCAGCTTGTGCGAGCCGGTAAAGAACTCGTCGAGCGTAATGAAGTTGCCCAACGACTTGCCCATCTTCTGGCCGTTGATGGTAATCATATTGTTGTGCATCCAATAGTGAACAGTTTCATGACCGTTGTGAGCCACCGACTGTGCAATTTCACATTCATGGTGCGGGAACATCAGGTCCATGCCGCCCCCGTGGATGTCGAACACCTCACCGAGGTATTTTTCGCCCATCGTAGAGCATTCAAGGTGCCAGCCCGGGAAACCGTCACTCCACGGCGAAGGCCAGCGCATGATGTGTTCCGGAGCCGCCTTTTTCCAGAGCGCAAAGTCAATCGGATTGTGCTTTTCGCTCTGTCCGTCGAGTTCGCGGGTGGTGTTGAGCAGTTCTTCGATGTTTCTGCCCGACAGCTTTCCGTAGTTGTAATCCCTATTGTATTTCTCCACATCAAAATAGATGGAGCCCTGGCTTTCGTAAGCGTAGCCTGCTTCCAGAATCTTCTTGATGTATTCGATTTGCTCGATAATGTGTCCGGATGCATGCGGCTCGATGCTTGGAGGAAGCACGTTGAGCGCCTCCATCGCCTTATGGTAGCGGTTCAGATAGAACTGCACCACTTCCATCGGCTCCAGCTGTTCCAACCGGGCCTTTTTTGCAACCTTGTCCTCACCGTCGTCGGCATCGTGCTCAAGGTGTCCCACATCGGTAATGTTGCGCACATAGCGCACCTTATAGCCGAGGTGCATCAGATAGCGGTAGAGCACGTCGAAAGTGATGGCAGGACGGGTATGTCCGAGATGGGCGTCGCCATATACTGTCGGACCACACACATACATGCCTACCCTGCCTTCGTTGACAGGTTTGAAAAGTTCCTTACGGCGGCTGAGTGTGTTGTAAAGATATAGTTTGTTGTCCATAGCCCTTTTTTATGAAATTAAAACAGTGTCCAAAACATTATGCCTGTCCGCCCATCGGCATGAACGGAGGATTGTTCTGGTTGTTGGAATTGTTCACCAATCCCTTCGGAGTGATAACACCGAAATTGGCTTCATACTTGCTGATGTTGTCCTGAAGGGCCATCAACAGAGTCTTGGCGTTTTCCGGAGTCATGATGATGCGGCTTTGAACGCGTGCCTGCGGTGCATTCGGCACTACATTTACAAAGTCCATGAAAAATTCGTTGACAGAGTGTGACAAAATTGCAAGGTTAGCATATTTGCCGCTTGCTACATCCGGTGTCAACTCAATTTTTATCTCTCTTTTTTCGTTGTTATTATTTTCCATTTCCGTATATGTTTTATGTTTATAATTTGTTTTTAGTAAATTCATAATAAGTGTCACCAGTCGGATCGTTCACCTTCACGCGCAGCACGCGGAATGTTTCGCGGTTCCACACATTGGCAATGTCAAACGAGGCATACGCCTTGCGCTCGAATGTCGGGGTCTCGCCCAGCACGTCGTAGATGATTTCCGCCTCAACGGTATCGCTGTCGAGCGTGGCCTTGTCGACCACCAGCATCATCAGAAACCGCTTGCCGGTAAACGGCACCCAGGAATTGAGGTTCAGATAAGTTCCGCTACGCCAAAGACTTGTAACGTCGATTTCTGTCGACGTGTAGCCCTGTATTTGGTCGGCAGTTGCCGAACGCACCACGTCGGAGATGATTTCCGTATAGCCGTCGAGCCTTATTTTCCGCCGGTATTCCCCGCCGTCGCTTCCCAAATCCGTGTAGCGGATGAACAGGCGTTCGCCTTTGTCCACATCGAGCGAAGCAACGTTTTCGGCGGTCAGTGTCAGCAGCGGACTGTCGTTATGACGGCAATAGCTGAACGTGGCATACCCCTGCTCTGCCCCTTCATAAGTGGCAAACACCTCGCAAAAGTCGCCGTAGTCGAACTCCGGTTCGTCACTGCATCCGGTCGTCACCCACAATAATGCTACAAATATAATGCCAAGAATCCGTCTAATCATCGTCATTCGTCAATTTTCTCCTTTTTCATGTCGGAAACGATAACGCCGTCGCGCATTGTCAGCACGCGGTCGCACATCATCGCCAGCGACTCGTCGTGTGTCACAATGACAAAAGTCTGGCTGAACTCGCGGCGAAGGTCGAAAAACAACCGGTGCAGTTCTTCCTTGTTGCGGCTGTCAAGACTTCCCGATGGCTCGTCGGCAAAAATCACCGACGGACGGTTCATCAGCGCGCGTGCTACGGCTATGCGCTGCTTTTCGCCGCCCGACAAGGCCGCAGGCTTGTGGTCGGCACGTCCGGAGAGTCCCATATAGTCAATCAGTTCGGCGGCACGCTTGTAGGCATCGGCAGCACGGTCGCCCTTAATCAGCGCCGGAATGGCCACATTTTCCAATGCCGTAAACTCCGGCAGAAGCTGATGGAACTGGAATACGAAGCCGATATGGCTGTTACGGAACGCCGACAACTTCTTTTCCGACAGCGAAAGCACGTCGACACCGTCGTAAATCACCCGTCCGCTGTCGGGAGTGTCGAGCGTACCGGCAATCTGCAAAAGCGTAGTCTTTCCCGCTCCGCTCGGACCGACAATCGACACAATCTCGCCGTTGCCGATAGTGGCATTGACATCGCGCAACACCTGCAACGAGCCGTAACTCTTGTTGATACCTTTTATTTCTATCATTTTTGCGACAGTTTTCTGATTACATGAGCACCCAGCATACAGCCGAACACGGCGGGCAGATAGACCACCGTCCCATAGCTCGACTTCTTGTTGGCAATTTCGTCGGTAAGCATCACCGACTCGCGCACGGGAGGCTCCTCGCTCCACACCACACGCAACTTGCGGCGCACGCCGTGGGCCTTCAGCCGCGAGCGCACCGCCTTGGCCAGGCCGTCGTTGTAGGTTTCCCACAAGTCGGCATAGCGCACTTTCGTAGGATCGAGCCGTCCGCCGGCACCCATCGAAGATATTATCGAAATTTTGTTGAAAAGGCAATGTTCAATCAACGCCACTTTCGGAGCAACGGCATCGATAGCGTCAATCACAAAATCATAGTTCGCGCCGTCGAACAGCGAAGCGGCATCGTCGGCAGTAATGAATTTCGGCAATGCAACGACCTGCGCTTCCGGATGAATGTCGCGTATGCGTTCCGCCATCACGTCCACCTTCGGCTTGCCGAGCGTGGAATGAAGCGCCGGCAACTGGCGGTTGAGGTTGGTCACGCCCACCTCGTCACCGTCGACGAGCGTTATACGCCCTACTCCTGCACGCGCAATCATTTCTACGGCATACGCGCCCACACCGCCTGTTCCCACCACAAGCACGTGGCTGGAAGCAAGCCTGTCGACGCCCTCTGCGCCAAGCAGCAATTCCGTCCGTTGGTTCCATTTTTCCATTTGTTCCGGCATATCAACGAGCGAAATTACAAAAAAATCCCTAAAACCCAATATCCTGCACGGTTTTAACCCCATTTTAGGTTAAAACTAAAAGCGAGACAGGAACATGAACAGTACCCACAGACATGCCACCACCATCAAATCTATCACACACTAACCCATATTTTAAGTTTACACACATTAATATTCTGTTTATTCAACATTCACAATAACGAAAGAGCATAAATGCCGGTGTGGCGTTTATGCTCTTTCGTTATTGTGAATGATATTCTATTTTTTCTTGGCGGTGCGGCGGGCGGGCTTTTTCGGAGCGTTTGCGGCATCTTCAATGATGGCCTTGCAGGCTTCGAGTGTCAGTCCGTCGATGTCAGTGCCTTTCGGAATCTTGTAGTTCTTCTTTTTATAGGCAATGTAGACACCGTAAGGGCCGTTGAGAATTTCCAGTTCCGGTTCTTCGTCGAACTTCTTGACCAATTTTTTCTTTTCGGCATCCGCCTTGCTCTTGATAAGCTCGATGGCTTCTTCCAGAGTGATGCTGTAAGGAGTTTGGTCTTTCGGAATGGAAACAAACTTGCCGTCATGCTTCACATAAGGACCGAAGCGGCCGATTGCCACTGTCACATCCTTGCCTTCGTAGTCGCCCAATGTACGCGGAAGGTCGAAAAGCTTCAGGGCTTCTTCCAGCGTAATGTCGTTCACCGACTGTCCTTTCAACAACGATGCGAACTGCGGCTTTTCGTCGCTGTCCGTGCTGCCCAACTGAACGAGCGGACCAAAGCGACCGATTTTCACCGAAACTTCCTTGCCCGTTTTCGGGTCAATGCCGAGTACACGTTCGCCTACCTTGTGCTCCAGACGAAGGTTGGAAATCTTTTCCACTTCCGGATGGAATATCTTGTAGAACTGCTCAATTTCGTCGTTCCATTTTGTCAAGCCTTCTGCAATATGGTCAAACTTCTCTTCCACATTGGCCGTGAAATTATAGTCCATAATGTCGGGGAAATATTCCTGAAGGAAGTCGTTTACCACCATACCGACATCCGTAGGAATGAGCTTGCCTTTCTCGCTGCCTACGGTTTCGGTTTTCACCGTTTCCTTTATGTTGCCATTCTTGAGTGTCAATATGCATGTTTCGCGCTTTTCGCCTTCCTTTTCGCCTTTTTCCACATAGTCGCGGTTCTGAATAGTGGAGATAGTCGGGGCGTAGGTTGACGGACGGCCGATGCCCAGTTCTTCCAGCTTGCGCACGAGCATGGCTTCCGAATAGCGCGGCGGATGCTGCGTGAAACGCTGAAGGGCGTTGCTTTCAGCCAAATCAAGCTGCATGCCGGCTTTGAGCGGCGGCAGCATGGATTCCTGTGCGTCGTTGTCGCTTTCGTCGTCGGTCGATTCCATATACACTTTCAGGAAACCGTCGAACTTGATAACCTCGCCGGTAGCGATGAAAGATTCCGAACGGTTGCCGACGGAGATTTCCACCGTTGTCTTTTCCAATTGTGCGTCGGCCATCTGCGAAGCGATGGTGCGTTTCCAAATCAGGTCGTAGAGGCGTTTCTCCTGCATCGTTCCGTCGATAGTGTGATTGGAGATGTAGGTCGGACGGATAGCCTCGTGAGCTTCCTGTGCGCCTTTCGACGAAGTGTGATAGTTGCGGCGTTTGTAATACTTCTCGCCCATTTCCGACTTGATTTCAGCGGCAATAGTGCCGAGAGCCAGTTCCGAAAGGTTGACAGAGTCGGTACGCATGTAGGTGATGAATCCCGATTCGTACAGACGCTGTGCCACCATCATTGTCTGCGAAACCGAGAATCCCAGTTTGCGCGAAGCCTCCTGCTGGAGAGTGGAAGTGGTGAACGGTGCAGCCGGAGTCTTGGTAAGCGGCTTGACGGTCAGGTCGGTGATTTTGAACGAAGCGTTCTTGCATTCTTCAAGGAATGCCACCGCTTCTTCCTTGCTTGCCAGACGGCGGTTGAGTTCCGCACGGATCGGCTGCGAAGCCGGATGTGTGTGGAACACTGCCACCACACGATAATATTCTTCAGAAACGAAATTCTTGATTTCCTTCTCGCGTTCCACAATCAGACGCACTGCCACACTCTGCACACGGCCTGCCGAAAGAGCCGGTTTGATTTTTTTCCAGAGCACAGGCGACAGCTCAAAGCCCACAATGCGGTCGAGCACACGGCGTGCCTGCTGTGCGTCCACGCGGTTCAAGTCGATGTCGCGCGGATTCTCGATAGCATGGAGGATGGCGTCTTTCGTGATTTCGTGGAATACGATTCGTTTGGTTTTGTCGGGTGTCAGTCCCAACACTTCATACAAGTGCCATGCAATGGCTTCTCCCTCGCGGTCCTCATCGGAAGCGAGCCAGACCATGTCTGCCTTTTTTGCCTCTGCCTTGAGTTCCTTTACCAGTTCCTTCTTGTCGGAGGGAATTTCATATATAGGTTGATAGCCGTGGTCGATGTCGATACTGAAATCCTTTTTCTGCAAGTCGCGGATATGACCGTAGCTTGACAATACTTTGTAGTCCTTTCCCAAAAACTTTTCGATGGTTTTCGCTTTAGCGGGGGACTCAACAATAACTAAATTTTTCGGCATACACTTTAATTATTTAAGACTTGGGCGCAAAATTAGACAAAAAAACGCAGATAAAAGCATTCTCGACAGCGAAATGTGGGAAATATGACAGCTTTTAAACTCCTTATTGGCTGAAATATTGGTAGAAAAGTCGGTCAATGCCATTTGACTGCCAATAAAAAACTTCACCGCGACGAGGGGTGAAGTTTGTGTTGTTCGCTATCGGAACTATGCCTTTTCCTTTATGACGGAATGAAGATACGAAGGCAGCTTTTCCTGATACTGCTGCGTGGTTCCCTGCGGTACCCATATCGACAGACCTTTAGCCAATGGCAGAGAATTGCTTCCGAACACCGGCGGCTGTTTTCCCAAGAATGTCAGGGAGTTGACGCCGTGATTCGTTTTCAAACCGCTGTCGCCCACTTCCCGCAAATTTTCGCCCAGCGTGATGCTTGCCAATGACGGACATTCAACAAAAGTCCATCCTTCGAGCTTGGCAACGCTATGCGGCAGTTCCACTTCCTTCAGGCGGTCGCACTGGCTGAACGCGCCAACACCCACAATACCGTTGCTGTTTTTCGCTTCGCCGAACGTCGAAACAGTCTGCAACGCAGGACAATAGGCAAACGCCATGTATCCGATTCCCTTTATGCCGGAAGGGAGGTCGGCACGAACAAGTCCGCTCTCGCGAAACGCTTCCTCTTCGATGGTCTGTAGCTTTTCCGGGAACCGGCATTCCGCCATGTCTTTCACGCCAAGAAACGCCTGATAGCCGATTGTCTCCACCGATGCCGTAAGAAGTACCGATTTAAGCCCGCTTTCGCGAAAAGCCTGAGCCGATACGGTTTTCAACTTGGTTGCCGACAAATCGGCGACAAAAAGCGAATGGCAGTCCTCGAAAGCATTTTCTCCCAATTGTTCCAACGAAGACGGGAATGTAATCTCCGACACCTTGCTGTTGCGGAAAGCAGCCTTTCCGATTGACAGCAGTCCTTCGTTGAGAACGACAGTTTCCAACGCTGACTCGGCAAACGCCTCATCGGCAATGCCTTTGATGTTTTCAGGGAAGACAAGGCGGGTTATTTCCTTGTTTTTAAGTCCGATTGCAATATTGTCTTTTACTATAAGGTTGTCCGTTTCCGACGGAGCCGGATTTTTCTGCTCGACAACGATTTTGAAAGCCTGGTTCTTGCCGAGGGTTATTGTTCCGCCTTCGCTCCACCATCTGAAATTGTCCTTGTCGAGAATCTCAGCCACGACAAAATACAGTTCCACCGTCTTGCCGGTTTTGAACCATTGTGCCTGCTGCAATTCAAACGTGGCGATTCCTTTGTCGTTGGTAGCGACACCCAAAAGGGCAGCCGTGGTCGGATCTTTCTTAAATACTTCGAACGATGCCGGGTCATACATCCGGACAAGCGTATTCTTCAGTACCTCACCTTTATTGTTACTGACCATCACCCTTACGATAGAAACATTTGCCGGAGTGTCCTTCGACTTGCGGCAGGATGTAAAAATTACAATTCCTAATAAAATAAATGCGAATAATCTCAATTTGCTCATACAATCAATCTTTATTTTCTTCAGTTGTCATTTTCGTGGGTGCAAAATTACGGAACAATACGGAAACATCCATACACATAAGATGTACAAATACGCAGCGCAGATTACTATAAATCAGCCAAATAGCAAAACAGCCCAATGTACATCCGATAAAAACCGGCGCTTCCGACAACAAAAAAGGCTCCACTTTTTGCGTGGAGCCTCATCGTTTGCCGCCATTGCTTATGGCAATATCTGTTTTCCGTACGGAGTGAGCAACGGAAGCATTTCATCGGCCTTGACCGTCACTTCAATTACCCCTTCGGAGTAAGGACCTATTTCATAAGGATTATAAACGAACGTAAGACCATCTTCATCCATGCGGATATTGTTGCTGGCCTCAAAATTTTCCAAGAACAGGCGTTCGCCAAGCATCTCCAATGATTCGCAGCCATACCGCCGCATCAGCTTCTTCAGAATCAGATTTTTCACTCCCGACTCGTCACCAATGATGTCGTCGAAAACAATCTCCTTGTCAGCCTGAAGGTCGTAGCAAATATAAAGCACACCATGGTTTCCGTGTGCACCTCCGGAATATATGTAGTTCTGCTGCCGAAATACGGCAATCCGCTGATTGACATATTCCACCTGCAGGGAACTCTGATCCTCCATAAAGGCAGATCCCACATTCTCGGGTACTTCTTTCACGGGAATAAGACGATAGTCTTCGTTGAGCACGGATGTCCTCATCGAACGGCGGAGCACTTCCCGAATATCGGTCAATGCCGCCGAATCATTTTCAAGAATTGTCCGTTGCAAATTGACGGGAGTCTTGCCTTTGTAGCTCACCGGCCATTGCCATGACACTTTCGACATCTGATAGTATGTCCGGTCGTCGAAACGGTCCTGTTCCGGAATGTCGACACGATAGTTTTCCGTCATGTCGATTTGTTCAAAAAGCAATCCGTCAGAAGTTTGTGCCTGCACTGCTACGGCCATGCCGGCAAGTGTCAGAAAAGTTGGCAGAAAAAATTTTTTCATTCTGATGAATGTTAGGTTCTAAAATGGTTATAACAATTCAGCCTCGGCTGACTATATCAAAAGTAAGAATTAAATGCCGGTCAAACAAGCGAACCATGGCTAAAAATCATTAAAGTAGATGGATATCGGAAATATGCGCAAGAGCATTAAATTACTAAATTTGTTTAAAATCACGGGCTTTCCGTCACACGGCAATTGCATTTATATCTACGATACCTTAAATTTGCAAGCTATGTCTCCGATTTTGAGGAGTTATGGAGGATAATAAAAACCTAAAAACTACTGTTAGATGAACGTGAAAAAAATGTTGGGCAAACTGGCTCTGCTGGCAATGATTCTGTTGGCGACGCCTGCAATTTTTGCCGAAATACCGAGCGGATATTACAACGGTATTAACGGATTGAAGGACCGTTATCTGAAAACACGGTTGCATGAAATCATCAAGAACCACTCCACAAACAGCTATTCCGGGCTGTTTGCACAATGCTTCAAATATACGGATGTGCGCGACGACGGCACCTGGTGGGATATGTATTCCGACATCCAACGCTATGTTTCCGACGGCTGGAACGGCATGAACCGCGAACACAGCCTGCCTAAAAGCTGGTGGGGAGGCGACGAAAATCCGGCCTATACCGACCTCAACCACCTTTATCCTTCCGACGGACCGGCCAACATGAAAAAGAGCAACTACCCGCTGGGCGAAGTGGGTACGGCTACCTACGACAATGGCGTGACGAAAGTCGGCTATCCCATTGCCGGACAGGGCGGTGGCAGCAGCCGGGTTTTCGAGCCTGATGACGAATACAAAGGCGATTTTGCACGTACCTATTTCTATATGGCAACCTGCTATCAGGACTTTTCCTGGAAATATACCTACATGATGCTTAACGGAGAATATCCGTCCATGGCGCAATGGGCCATCGACATGCTGCTGAAATGGCATCGGGAGGACCCTGTTTCAAAAAAGGAGCTGGACAGAAACGACGAGGTGTACCGCATACAGCACAACCGCAATCCGTTTATCGACATGCCCGACCTGGTGGAATTCATCTGGGGCGACAAAGTGGGCGTACCTTATGAAGCCGGCGACCTGCCACCGGTGGGTGACGGCACCCTCGTGCTGCCGGAACACAATTCTACCGTCGATTTCGGCGAGGTCATCTGCGGCAAGGATGTAACGGTAGATGTAGATATACGCGGCTCGCTCAGCGAAAACCTCACATTGAAGATATACGGCTACGACGCACTGAACTTTTCCATTCCTACGGCATCCGTTTCATGGGTGGATGTCAATAGCGGCGGCTACACGCTGAAAGTGACCTTCACGCCAAAAGAAGCCCGCGACTATGAGGCAAAACTCCTGCTGTATGACGGCGGACTGGTAGGTATTACCAGCTACGTAGTCAACTTGAAGGGAAAAGGCGTGGATATGCCGGTGTTCGACCGCGTTGAGGCTGTGGAAGCATCAAATGTCAGCTCGGCAGGTTTCCGTGCCAACTGGCTTCGTCCGTCAAATCCAGAAGTGGTGGACTACTATACTGTCACCATCAAGGAATATGTCAACGGAACGCTGGAGAACGTATATAGGGAAGATACGGATGCCGACGACCTGTTCTACGACTTCACCAACGGAAAAAGCGGAGCCGACTACTACTATTCCGTGCAGTCGGTGCGCTACGGCGAAAAATCGCCGGAGTCCAACGAGGTGCACGTCAGCCTGACAAGCGGAGTCGGAGGCATTGAGAACGACAATCCGCTGGTGGCCATGAACATTGCCAACGGCCTGCGCTTCCTGGTGGCAGAACCGCACACGAACGTGCGCATCGTCGACATGGTCGGCCGTGTCATCAAAGTGCTGCCAAGCGTGGAAAAAGGCGACTGCATACTGCTTCCTTACGGAGCATTCGTACTCTACAGCGACCAGTCGGCACGCCCGTTGAAAGTCTTGGTTAAATAAGTTTACGGTTTACTGTTTACAGTTTACGGTTGACAATATATAGTTTACGGGGTTTAAAATTTGCTTGGCAAATTTTAAACCCCGTAAATCGTAATCTTTCAGTCAGGAACTACTGTAATCCGTAAACAGTAAACCTCTATTATTTCAAACCATGTTTCGCAAAATAGAAGTCGAGCACTTCGCGAGCTGCCACAAATGAGCTTTGACGGCAGTCGAGCACGTTGTTTTCTTTCAGTTTCAACATGGCTTCGATTTCCTCATCGCGGTAGAAGTTTGCCTTCAGTTGTTCATCGATGGTTTCATACATCCAGTATTTTTCCTGTGCCATACGGCGCTGTTCGAAGAACCCGTTGCCTTTCACGTAAGCAAAATAGCGGTCAATCATCTCCCACACTTCCTTAATGCCCAGTTCGTAGTATCCGGAGTATGTGAGTACTTCCGGCATCCAGCCCGATGTTGTAGGTGGGAACAGGTGGAGCGCGCTCTGGAACTGTGCCTTGGCAAGCATGGCGCGGTCAATGTTGTCGCCGTCGGCCTTGTTGATGACGATACCGTCAGCCATTTCCATAATGCCTCGCTTGATGCCCTGCAATTCGTCGCCCGTTCCGGCCAACTGAATGAGCAGGAAGAAGTCGACCATCGAATGTACGGCCGTTTCGCTCTGCCCTACACCTACGGTTTCCACAAATATGTTGTTGTAGCCTGCCGCTTCACAGAGCACGATGGTTTCACGTGTCTTGCGTGCCACACCGCCCAAAGAACCCGCTGATGGGCTGGGACGGATAAAGGCATTCGGATGAATCGACAGTTTTTCCATACGGGTCTTGTCGCCAAGGATACTGCCCTTCGTGCGTTCGCTACTCGGGTCAATGGCAAGCACGGCCAGTTTTCCGCCGTCGCGAAGCACGTGCAGACCGAACACGTCGATTGACGTACTCTTGCCCGCTCCCGGAACACCGGTGATGCCGATACGGCGTGAATTTCCGGCATGGGGCAGACATTTTTCAATTACTTCCTGAGCGATGGCCTGATGTTCCGGCACCTGGCTTTCCACCAAAGTCACTGCACGGCTCAGCACCGTAATGTCGCCCTTCAGGATGCCTTCCACAAACTCGCCTGAAGTCATCATGCGCTTGCGTTTCTGCAGTTTCAGGTAGGGGTTGACTTGTGGCGGCTGTTCCACGCCACTGTTCACGGTCAGTCCCGTGTACTGTTCGTTATTTTCAGGGTGTTCCATATTGTTATTCTTTATATCCCACCACCCTCACTTTTACGGTTGGTGCGGCAGGGTCGTTGGTAAATAATATTATTTCCGTATTTAAAACATTTTCGTTCACAAATTCGGGATTGCAGCTCACTTTCAGCGTTGCCGATTCGCCCGGTTCGATTTTCCGGGGACACCGCTCCACGGTCAGAGCCTCGCTGAGCACGGAGGCTTTCTTTATGAGCAGCGTCGTTTTCCCGTTGTTCTTTAGAGTGAACGTATCTTTGGGGCGTTTTGTTTTGGTCAGATTGCCGAAATTTATCCGGTCGGTTGAAACGGCTACCGAAGGCGCATCCTCATTGCTGCGTTCGGGAGCGGCAACAGTAGCTGTCAGCGTGACGGGCAGGCTGTTTCCGTTTCCGTCCTCCAGTGTCATCGGAACTTCCGTGATGCCGTAGTCGAGCGAATCAACAGCCGTAAATCGCAAAAACACGGAGAAACGCTCGTTCGGCTCAACCGCTGTCGGACGGCATTCCGCCGTGACAAATGACGGATTACCCGCTATTTGAGGATGCATGACGCTGTCGCCGGCATTGAATCCCGCAACATAGACAGTCGCCGATGAATTCCGCGTCACTTTTCCCGCCATGAGCTGCCGGTTGTTGACGCGCAAGCTGCCGCTTTTTTCCGGAAAAAACAGGTTGAGCGTTCCTTCTGTCGGGACAACCTTTCCCTTTACCGTCAGCCGGTAGTTGCCGTCGGTAGTGCATACGGTAACCTGTTTGCTGAATCTGCCGGGACGGTTGGAAGGCGTAAACATCGCCGTCAGGCTCATCACCTCACCCGGAGCGACAGTCGAATCGTTGAAATTGGCCGTAGTGCATCCGCACGACGAAACAATGCGAAGAATGGAAACGGCCGACTTCGACGTATTTGTTGCCTCGAACGTATGCGTCGCTACCCCATTTTCCTCATAAATGGTTCCGAAGTCATGGGAAGTCGCGTTCCATGTCAGTTGCGCCGGGAGGGCCAGCGGCAAAAGAACGGCCAACAACAGAAGCAGACGTTTCATTTCTACTGTTTCTCCTCCTGCTTTTTCGGAACGACAACTCCTTTGACGACAAGATGCTTGACACCGATATTCGTCTTGACGGTAACTCCTTTCGTAAAGGTTCCCGGTCTGCCCTTAGGCACGTATGTCACCTTGATTGTACTCTTTCCGCCTGGAACAATCGGGCGTTTTGAAAATTCCGGACGGGTACATCCGCAATTGGCGCGGGCGGATATAATCATGAGCGGCTTGTCGCCGGTGTTGGTGAACTCAAATTCATAGCTCACATTACCTCCGTATTCGTCAATATATCCGAAATCGTGTGAAGTCACTTTAAATTCCATTTCAGGCTTGCCGGCAGCCAACGACGTAAAGGCAAACAGAAAAGTTGCCACAATGGTGAATAAAAGCTTTTTCATAAACCAAATGTTTTAAAAATTATAGCCGAGCGAAACACTCCAACTGCTGTTGCGCAGACGGTGGTTTTCAGAGCCCTCGCGGTTTTTTGCGTTGTTCTTTATACTGTATTTAAAATAAGTTCCGATGAAATAGTGCTTGAAGAACGTAAGTCCGATGCCAGTCTGCAATCCGAGGTCCGAGCGTTTGACGGCAAGGAAGTCCTTCGGGTCGGCTTCGAAATAGTTGGTGTCAGTGATGGTCTGGTCGAAAATCAACTGTTCCTCCTCCGCACCGAAAGCGATGTAGGAATGCATGTGCTTGTTGCCCAGCACCCCATAGGAATAATAAGTACCGATGTCGAAATGCAGGTTGGCGTCTTTCAGCAAACAAAGCCGGAAAGACAACAACGTCGGAATGGTAATGTAGTTATAGCGGTTGTTGACAAACGTGCTGCCCATATAGTCCTCCGCCGTGTTGGCCGCCATCATCGAGCAGTCGTAGCCGCGGTTTTCCCACGACAGCCCCACTTCAATGGCGAGGAAATTGCGGATATGCAGGTCGGCAATGGCGCCGAAGTGTCCGCCCATGCGCCAATAGTAGTTGCTCTGGATAAGGTCGGGCTGTGTGGCAAGATAGTTGGTTGTCACACCCGAAGAGTTCAACCCGGCACGCAGACCGAAAGTCAGCACCTTGTCGGGACGAGAATTGTCGATATACGGATAGCTTTGCGCTGTCACCGGAAGGGCGGCGAATGCAATGGCGGTTGTCAGTATGAAAAGAAATCGCTTCATGTCAGAGTGGTTGCGGTTTATAATTGCGAAGTTACGAAATATAGTTGTTTATGCTGTTGAAAACAATGTGAAAAATGGCGAAGTTTTAAGTTTTCCGTTGTTTCAAGAAAAGAGATGACGTTTCGGGCGGATGTTTCGCTCAGCAGCGCATCCTTTTTGGGGCCGGAGAGATAGAGTGCCGGAGGTGCGGAATAGGCATACTTGTCGAGGGAGCTGAACGTACAGTCGATAACGTTGGTCCATTCTTCGGGAAACCGGTTGAGGGTACTTTCCCAAAGCTGTCGGTCGTCGCCCACATACACGGTCAGCACCGTCAGCCGACGGTTGGCCACCGCTTCCCTGACAACCGCCGAGCGGCTGAGGCTGTCGGTCACGGCATGGCACATGTCGCAGTCCGGGTCCTGAAAATACAGCAGCGTGAGCGGCGTGCGGATGCTGTCGAGCGAAAAGGCGTTCCCGTCAGCGGTCTGCATGTCGAAATCGCGGACCTGGGCGAAGGCGGCGATACTGACAGAAAACAGCAGTACGGCAGTCAAAAATCTAAGCATGTCAATACAGTTTTTTTTGAGATTTCCTCAAAGATAGTCCAACCTTCCCAAATAGAAAACCTTTCGCGTAAAAAACACCGAAATATATCCGTATCAGGACAATAATCGGCCTCTTCCCGCTCCGATGTTTCACTGTCTTCACAATGTTTCACGAATGTTAAGTGTTTCTGATTGTGGAGGCTATGCCGTGGAACAATTCGGAGTTATTAACAAAAAGGGTGACTTATCAACAATTCGGGCGTTTTTTGGAAAAATCATTTTGAGGTTGCGCAGAAATGTAATTCCTTTGCATAAAACACAGAAAGAAATGGGTAAAATTATAGCTATTGCAAATCAAAAAGGAGGAGTGGGAAAGACTACGACATCCATCAACCTTGCGGCATCGCTCGCCTCGCTGGGCAAGAAGGTGCTGATTATCGACGCTGACCCGCAGGCCAATGCTACATCCGGTCTGGGCGTGGACCCGAAAAAGATGTCGTCGTCCATCTATGAATGTCTGGTAGACGACTATCCTTTGAGAGGAGCGGAAAACAAAACTTGCGTAGAAAACCTGGAATTGATTGGCTCCCGTATCGACTTGGTGGGAGCGGAACTGGAACTTATCAACAAACCCAACCGTGAACGCGTGCTGCGCCGGCTGCTTTCGGAAATCAAGGACAATTACGACTATGTGCTCATCGACTGCTCTCCGTCGCTGGGACTGATTACGGTGAACGCCCTTACGGCTGCCGACTCGGTCATCATCCCGGTACAGGCCGAATATTTTGCGCTGGAAGGTATCAGCAAGCTGCTCAACACTATCCGTATCATCAAATCGAAGCTGAACACGTCGCTTGAAATCGAGGGCTTCCTGCTGACCATGTACGACGCTCGTCTGCGCCTTGCCAACCAGATTTACGACGAACTGAAAGGCCACTTCGGCGAAATGGTGTTCGACACGGTCATTCCGCGCAACATCCGTTTGAGCGAAGCTCCGAGCCACGGACTTCCCGCCATTCTCTACGATGCTGAGAGCAAGGGGGCAACCAGCCATCTGCAACTCGCTAAAGAACTGATGGCAAGAAATTAATGAATTTTACAAACCGTAATAACGACTATAGATTATGTCATCATTAAAACGAAGTGCCTTGGGGCGCGGGCTTGACTCGTTGATTTCGATGGACGACATCCAGACCGGCGGCTCTTCGGCAATCAATGAAATAGAACTGTCGCAAATTCTTCCCAACCCCGAACAGCCGCGTACGTGGTTCGACGAGGAATCGCTGGAAGAACTGGCGTCATCCATCCGCGAACTGGGCATCATCCAGCCGCTCACTCTCCGCAAGGTGGGAGCGGAACAGTATCAGATTATTTCGGGCGAACGCCGTTTCCGTGCCGCCAAGCTGGCAGGACTTTCAAGTGTTCCGGCATATATCCGTACGGCGAACGACAGCGAGCTGACCGAAATGGCGCTCATCGAAAATATCCAGCGTGAGGACCTGAACGCCATCGAAGTGGCACTGACTTTCAAAAAACTTATCGACCAGTACGAACTGACACAGGAAAAGCTCAGCCTCCGCATCGGAAAGAAGCGTGCCACGATTGCCAACTTCCTGCGCCTGCTGAAACTGCCGGCCGAAGTACAGTTGGGCTTGCGCGACCGCCGCGTGGACATGGGACACGCCCGCGCGCTGCTGGCTGTGGAAAATCCGAAACATCAGCTGAAACTCTACAACGAAATCCTGAAAAAAGGGCTTTCGGTACGTCAGGTGGAAGAACTTGCCAAGCTCTACAACGAGCAGGAACACGGCGAAACTCCGGCAAAACCGGCTTCGTCGGGCAGCATCTCGAAAGAGTATGAGATTCTGAAAAACCATCTGTCGCAGTCGTTCCGCACGCCGGTTCAATTCAGTTGCGACAAGCAGGGAAAAGGAAAAATTACATTTCCTTTCAAAAACGAGGAAGAACTTGAACGATTAATTACTATCTTTGACCGTTTGAAAGGGAATATGGACAGCTAATCTGTCTGTGTTTCTTGATTCTCAGGATATTTTTATATCTTTGTAGAAAATAGGATGCGGTTCGGCATAGTCAAATTTGAAAACTGCGTTTTCATTTGCCTCTCCGCTCACCTTTCACTATCTTTGTAATCTGTTATAATGCAGTTGCAAACGAAAAAAAACGGTTTTAAACGAGTGATACATTTTGGCACGACCTTGGTATGAAATAGACAAGAAGCTGAAAAATGGTATAGTTACATTGCTATGCTGCATTTTGGCGTTTTCTTTTAAGGCGTATGCCGACGAGCCTGAAGCGGCCGGTACGGAAACGGCCGACGACGAATTGGAACAGGTGATTGTTCCCGAACGTCCGTCGCGGACCGAACGTCCCGTAATGCCTGCCGACACACTGGCCTCCGACAGCATTGTAGGCAAATCGCTGGAGATTGCCATGGCTGAGGACAGCTTGTCGCTTGCCGTCGACACGGTTCCTCAGGAATTCGAAAAGCGGATATTTTTCAAGCCCGACCCTACTCGTGCCGTTTGGCTTTCTGCACTCTGTCCCGGATTGGGGCAAATCTACAACCGCCGCTATTGGAAGCTCCCGATAGTTGTTGGCGGTTATGTCGGTTTGATATATGCCACATCGTGGAACAGCCGCATGCTGTCCGACTATACGCAGGCGTATATCGACGTTATGGACAACGACCCGAACACGAAAAGCTATATGGAATTCTATCCCCCGACAACCAAGGAGGAGGATTTGGACATCGAATGGCTGAAAAAGTCGTTCAAGTCAAAAAAGGATTTCTACAGGCGTAACCGCGACTTGTGTATCATCAGTATGGTAGGCCTCTATCTGGTCTGTATGATTGATGCCTATGTGGATGCTTCCCTGTCGCAGTTCGACATTTCGCCCAACTTGTCGATGCAGTGGTCGCCGGCGGTATTCGATGCCTCCGACCGAACGCGGACAATCGGTGTGCAGTGTGCGTTTAGCTTTTAGGTAAAGCGAATTTTGAACTTAAACAGTAGATATCTATGAAAAAAAGAATATTGGCGTTGGCTCTTGCGGCAGGTTTCTCGGTTGTCGCATTTGCACGTCCTACGGTATTGTCGATCAAGGAGTCGATACAGGATAGCACCATAGTCTATCCGGAAAGTTTTGAAACAGATACGCAGGAACTGATGAAGAACTGGTATCTGCAAAATTATGCAGTGCTTTCGGGCGACAGCGAAACTAAGGACGACGTGCCGACAAGCGTCGAAGACTACCTGCAGCGACTGAAGGCTCTGCCCACCGTTATTGAAATGCCTTACAACCAGGTGGTGCGCAGCTACATCGACATGTACACTCAACGCCGCCGTACGTTGGTTGAAGAAATGCTCGGTCTGAGCCTCTACTATATGCCGATTTTCGAACAGGCACTCGAACAGGAAGGACTTCCGCTGGAACTGAAATATCTGCCGGTCATCGAATCTGCACTGAACCCCGACGCCGTTTCGCGCGTGGGAGCAACAGGTCTTTGGCAGTTCATGCTGTCGACAGCCAAAGGATTGGGATTGGAAGTAAACTCGCTCGTCGACGAACGCCGCGACCCTATCCGCTCTTCGGAACTTGCCGCCAAATACTTGAAACAACTTTATGAAATCTACGGCGACTGGTCGCTGGCCATCGCTTCCTACAACTGCGGTCCGGGCAACGTAAACAAGGCTTTGCGCCGTGCCGGTGGCGGAAAACAGGATTTCTGGGACATCTACTACTATCTGCCGAAGGAAACCCGCGGCTATGTTCCCGCCTTTATTGCCGCCAACTACGTGATGACCTATCACAATGACCACAATATCGGCAACGCACTGGCCAAACGTCCGGTGCTGACCGACACTATCCACATTACACAGCGCGTGCACTTCGACCAGATTTCGGAAGTGCTCGGCATTCCGGTGGAAGAGTTGCGCGTGCTGAATCCGCAGTACCGCCGCGACGAAATTCCGGGCGACATCCGCCCCTATGCCCTCACCCTGCCATCAAAACAGGTCTACAGCTACATCGTGAGCGAGGACAGCATCGTGAATCACAACAGCGCAAAGTATGCCCGCCGCACGACAGCCGTTCCGGGCGGAGAAATTTCAGACAGCGAAACGCAGCTTGTGGTGAAATACCACAAAGTGAAACGTGGCGAAACGCTGTCAATCATCGCGCGCCGCTATGGCGTGTCGGTTTCGACCTTGAAGAAATGGAACGGTTTGCGCAGCAGCCGCCTGAAAACCGGACAACGTCTCCGCATCAACACCTACCAGCGCGTAGCCAAGAAAGAAGAACCGGAAACCGTTCAGGAGGAATTGGCTGAAAACAAGGTAGAACAACCGGTAGAAAAGCCGAACACCACCGTACAGCAGTCGGTAGATGTCGACACGAAATACCACACGGTTCGCCGCGGTGAAACGCTCGGACTGATTGCCGAACGCTACGGTGTCACTGTCAGCCGTCTGAAAGACTGGAACGACCTCCGTTCGAACAAGATATTCGTAGGCCAGCGCCTGAAAGTGGTATCAATGGTCGACAAGGGCGAAATTGAAGTGGAAGGCGATGCAGATGTACAGGAAAATGCCACAACTCACAAAGTACGCCGTGGAGAATCGCTGTTCAGCATTGCCGAGGACTATGGCGTGACTATCGACAATCTGAAGGAGTGGAACAACCTCAGCAGCTCGTCGATTGATGCCGGACAAACGCTGATTGTCAACGCTTCGGCTGCAAAAACATCGAAAAAGTCATCGGGTTCTTCTGAAAAGAAAGCAGCAACGACCAAACACAAAGTGCGCCGCGGTGAAACACTGGGAGCCATCGCTTCCCGCTACGGTGTAACAGTCAATAACCTGAAAGACTGGAACAACCTTTCTTCTTCACGCATTGATGTCGGACAAACGCTGATTGTGAAAGGCAGCAAGTCGACTTCCTCATTGCGCTCCAGCAAATCGAGTTACACCACCCACACCGTCCGCAACGGTGAAACACTGGGCGGCATTGCCGAACGCTACGGAACAACGGCATCAGCCATCCGCAAGGCTAACGGTATCAAAGGCTCCATGATTCGCAAAGGACAGAAACTGAAGATTCCGAAAAAATAAATCGGAAATCCCTCATAACAAACAGCTCCGGATATTGGCCCACCGCCAGCATCCGGAGCTGTTTTCATATCTTCGTTGGAGAAATTAAGACAATCTTATTTTTTTGACACAAGAACATAAGAACATAATTTCCTCTATTCGCCACGAAAAACCTGCCGACAACCCTAACCTATAGCACCAAAACATGTTCTTTTGTCCGAAACACAAATATAAGATAATCACTGCGTTAGCCTGTGCTCCCCTAAGATAGGGGAGCCGTCGCTTGCGACTGAGGGGTATAAACACCAACTGTGAGGTATGGGGGTATGAACGTCACTAAAAGTTTTCAGGCGTTAATTCCTTCGACGACGTTCATACTCCTCCGGGCTTCGACCACCTCCTCTATCTTAGAGGAGGATATCCTTTGATAGCGCCTTCAAAATTCTGTCTTTTTGTTCTTCTGTCTGAGAACTTATTGACATAAGAACACAAGAACATAATTTTCCCTTGTTTGTCAAGAGAAATCCACCGACAACTCTACCCCATCACCTATAACTTCTACCCCCTCACTGTAAACCATTGCACTGTTCCCTAAAGCAAAGAGGGCAACCCATTAACTGGATTGCCCTCTTTCGTATTGAAACAATTTGTTTTATTTACTTAGTCTGACCTGCCAAGTAGTTAGCACGTTCGATATATTTGTCAATGTTTACGCGGTATGCTATCAAATATTTCGGATATTTTTCCTTGATAGCTGTGTAGATTTCTGCAGCTTCAGCATATTTCTGCTGTGCATTGAGCACTGTAGCTTTCTTCATCATGAACAACGGAGTGTAGAGTGCGTTGTTGTTTGAAGTGCTGATAGCCTTGTCGAAGCTTGAAATGGCTTCGTCATACTTTTTGAGGTTTACCAGACAGTCGCCTTTCAAAGAAGCGGCAGCAGCGCCTACAAGTTCGTCATTGACGTCGTAGTTGTCAACACTCTTGATAGCTTCTTCATATTTGCCCTGTTGGTAGAGAAGGATTGCGGCGTTGAGGTTAGCGCGGTTGGCAATGCTGTTGCTGTATTCGTCGGCAACCTGCAAATATTGCTGCAATGCTACAGAGTCGTTGCCTTGTGCCAAAGCAATGTCAGCCTGACCAATCATTTCAGTTGCATTGTCGATACCATTTCTGTGGATACCATAATAGTAACCCAGTCCCAAGCCGATTACAACAAGCAGACCTACAACATACCAAACAATTTTACGTTCATTCTGCTCTACACGTTGCTCCAGAGTAGAGAGCGATTCGTTCAATTCGTCGATTGAAGTGCGTGTAGCTTCTTTTTTTGTTTCTTTTGCCATTTTTATTTCGTTTTTCTAATTTTTCAGTTTATCTCACGAACTGCAAAATTAATAGATAAATATTATTTACGAAAAAAATGAGGGAGTATTTTTCAAATATCAGAACTTTATTTTCCTTTGTTTGTTGATTTTAGAGTGAAAAGCTGTTTTACAGCAACATTCAAGAATACAGAAAACCGAAAAGACGATGCTGACATTACTATCCTGTGCGAAGACAATGAGCGAAAAAGCTTCGGCCGAAGTGCCTTTCACGACCGTCCCGCAGTTCCGCGAAACGGCTCGCGACAATGCGTTGCAACTGGCACAGCTTACGCCCGAAGAACTTGCGAAAATGCTTGGAACCAATGCAAAAATTGCCGTTGAAAACAAGATGCGCTATCTGGATTTTGTCGTCGAGGGCAAGACGGGAACGGCGGCGCTGCTGGCTTATACGGGTATTGTGTTCAAGCGGCTGAACCCGTCGGATTTCAGCGACGGCGATTTTCGCTATGCGCAGGATCACTTGAGGCTCACATCGTTTCTCTATGGCTATCTGCGTCCGCTGGACGAAATTCTGCCTTACAGGTTGGAAGGCAGTGTTCGCCTGCCGGAATATGGCGGATTGACGATGTTTGAATTTTGGCGTGAGCGGTTGACCGACCTTTTTATCTCTGACATCAAGGCGGCAGGAGGCGTGCTTTACAATCTGGCGAGCGATGAAATGCGCGGATTGTTCGACTGGAAACGCGTGGAACGAGAAGTGGAGGTGGTGACACCGGAATTTCGCGTATGGAAGGGCGGCAAGTTGAAAACCATTGTTGTTTATACGAAAATGATGCGTGGCGAAATGACGCGCTACATTTTGAAAAACCGCATCGAGAATGTGGCCGACTTGGCTGCTTTCCAAAGCGATGAAGGATTTGCCTACGCTCCCGAACTTTCCTCTCAATCAAAGCCGGTGTTTACAGTGTAAGAGTTTACGGTTTACAGTTTACGGTTTACAGAATTTCAGAACCGATTAATTTTTTGACAGAAGAACAGAAAGACATATTTAGGGTTATGGTTTAGAGGTTATCGGTTAGGGTTGTCGGCAGGTTTTTTGTGACAAATAGAGGGAATTATGTTCTTATGTCAAGAATAAAATCCGTCAAGGGCTTAGCTTTTTGAGGACACGTTCAAGGGATGTCCTCCTCTAAGATAGAGGAGGTGGGCGAAGCCCGGAGGAGTATGAGCGCTGTCGAAAGATTTACAGAACCCCTCTCTGCTAACCCTTTGCTGACGCTCATACCCCAGTCTGTATTCATACCCTTCAGTCGCAAGCGACGGCTCCCTCCTCTAAGATGGGCACAGGCTAACGCAGTGATTATCTTATGTCTGTGTTCTTATGTCAAAAACAAATTCTGTCAGGAACGCCAACATAGGGGTTAGCAGTTCGCGGAGCTCTGTAAACCGTAAACTGTAAACCAACCTATTTGATATATTAAAGGAAAATTCTAAATTTGTAGTACAGTGTCACAAAACCATTATCCAACCTCATAACTATGAAAAAACTATTATATTTTGCTTTGTTGCTTGTGTTGTGTGTTGCAGGATGTTCGCGGAAGACTGACAGCCGTTTGGCGTTGGCCGACAGCCTGATAGAAATCCGGCCCGACAGTGCCTATGCCATTCTGCGTTCCGTCAATCCCAACAGCCTTGCCGGCGAAGGGAACCGAGCGCTCTATGGTCTGCTGATGACACAGGCTGAATTCAAGGTTTTACACAAAGTTAAAAACGATACTTTAATAAATATGGCTGTTGATTATTATAGTTCAGGCAAAGAATCGGAAAAACAAACAAGGGCATATCTTTATAAAGCATCTACTTTGCTTTCAAAAAATGACAAATTAGGTGCCCTTGACTGGCTTAAGCGAGCAGAAGCAGTAGCAGACACTTCTGACTATGATTTAATTGCAAGGATAAACAATTGGATGGCTGCTATCTACAAAACAAGTTATATTCAAAACTCTGAATATATAAACAAAGGGAAAAAGGCACTAAGCAATTATTTAAAAACAAATAATTTCGATATGCAAATCCGTACAAGCCTTGCTGTTGGTGCTAATTACAAGAAATTAAATCAAGATAGTGCAAAAAAATACATTAATATAGCGCTTAATATAGCAAAGACTCACAAAGATAGTGCCGCATATTTTGAAATAATGGAAACTATTGCCAGAGGTTTTGAAATGGATTCCTCGTTTGTCAAAGAAAAAAATTTGGCAACAATGATTATCAAACAAGGACAAAATTTCATACGACAAAATTTTGTCTATTATGATGCTGCATATGCATATGCAAACTTAGGGCAAGCCGATTCCGCCCGATATTTTTTTAATTTAGCTAAGGACAAGCCTTTAAGTGATTTAGAAACATTATGCAAACTTAGAGCAGTCATGACATTAGCATTACTTGAAAAAGATTATCTGAAATCGTACACGACATTATATAAATTAAAACAGTTTTCAGATTCGCTACTTGTATCCTCACACCAAAACGAGCTTTATACTATAGAAAAACAGTTCGACAAGAAGCAAGTAGAGCTTCAGAATCTTCAGTTGAAGCAGGAACGCACCTTTTGGACGGCCTTGTTTTTCTGTGTCACTACGGTATGTATCGTTTTGATTGTGCTGTTTGTTCGCCGCCGTAATCGTTTGCGCGACTATCGTCTGCTGATGGAACAGATGCAGAATGAAAACCTCTCGATGAAAAACAGCCTAATGGAAAAGCTGGAAGCTCCCGACCCGATGCGCTCCGGCGACTTTGAAGCCTTGCGTGCCGCCTTTCAGGAGCGTGTCGACGTTATCCGCCATCTGGTAGATTTCAGCTATTCGCGGAAACCGGAGGATTTTATCCGGGAATTCAACAAATGTGTCACTGTCAATAATCCGGGCAAAACCTTCTGGCGCGACCTCCGTTGTTTTGTGGACTACAATTTCAATTCGCTGATCACGAAAATAGCCGATGAGTACCCCCAGCTTTCAGACACGGAACTGAATTTCATCTGTCTGATGTGCTGCAATTTCTCGAATGTGGAAATAATGGTGTGCATGAGCTACAAAAACGAACGCTCCGTATGCAACAAGCGACTGATAATAGCCCGAAAGATGGGAATCAATATGCCGCTCGAACGCTTCCTGCGGTCAAAAATCGACAGCGAAAACACCCCGAAATCACCCATGTGAGCAGATGTGACAAAATAAAATCTCAACATATTAAATATCAGTTAATTATCAAACGGCTTGTGAACTGCTAATGAACGGCATTTCACAAGCTTTTTTATAGATTTGCAATAGTTAAAACTACAAAAAAAATGAAAGTATTAGTTTCTATTGCACTTCTATTGTTTTCTTTTCATTTAGCATATGGAGAAAAACAAGTTATCAGTTTTCAAGAATCAGATTTTCATATAGATTATTCTGGTGGTATAATTCCCGAAGGGATCTATAATGACAAAAGCCAAACCTTAACCATCCAGTTGACTTCTTCTGATGGATATTTTGTGCTTATAACGGATTCGGCTGGAGATATGATCCTTCGTGAACCTCTAAAAACAGATGGAAGTCGTAATTCAATTAGTCTAACATCATTAGACAATGGCCTTTATTTTGTGTTTTTAGAAAGCACAACAAACCGTTTTATTGGAAAAATTTTTATTGATTAAATATCATGTTTACAATTTTGACGATGATATCTAAGTCTAAAAAGTAAACACACAATTATTAATCTTAAATTAAATTTATTATGAAAAAATTATTTTTTGTAGCATTAGCATGTATTGCTTTAGGGCTAACGGCAACAGCCCAGGATAAAACCATCACAAAAGAATACACATTCTATGGAAGAAAAGCCGGTAAAGGACCTCATAATCCATGTGATGGGTTGACGACAAGGATATGTGGTGTAAAAATCGAGAAAGTTTCCGGGCTTCAAGATGTCGTGAGTAGTGGAGGAATAACATTTGTAATATCCAAAGAATTGGACGATGCTGGAAATGTTGTTTCAACACGCACATACAAAACAATAAAGACAGTGGATGAAACGATTTTTGATCTTGATATGCTGTATCTTCAGAATGGTGCGGTAATAACTTCCGAAACGATTGAATAATGGCATCTTCAATGTTTAGATGTTAAAATATTTAAAACTACAACTTAAGTCAAGCTGTTAATATTATCTTTATATAATTATTTTCAGCTTGACTTAACCTAAAACACAAAATATATTATGAAAAGACTAACCTTATTGCTATTATTCTTAGCGGCGTTCTGCTACAGTTCTGCCGAGTTGTTCAGTACAGCTGAAATAAATTACAGTATCGACGAAATGCTGAACGTCTACCCGATGCAAATGCGGCAAAAGCCGGGTACGGAAGAACTGCTGAAAGATTATCTGAGCGAAATCAATGCCCCGAACGACACACTCTTTGCCCTGCTCTATAGTCCAATGGCATGCCCGCGTTGCGAAGGATTGTTTACCGGATTCTTTGAATCGTTCAAGAAATTGGTACCCCAATATTCCACCATACTGATTTCAGTTGGCATGCCGGAGAAAAGTGCCAAAGCCTACAACGAACGCAACCGTTTCGTTGCCGACTATTATATCTACGATACGGAAGAACGCTATAAAAACATATTCAGTTTCAATACTTTCGGACAGGTAGCTCCTGTACTGTTGAAAGTATGCAAGACCACAGGGCGTACCATCGTTTGCGGCGACTACCATTACATTAGCGACGACTACGTGTATGAACTGGTAAACTTTAAAGACCCCATTCCAATGTTGGACTACGAACTAAGTCATTCGCCACTGCAACTGGAACTGCCGGATGCCGAGCCGAAAGGCTTTTCCGACCGGATGCTTGCCGGAGACTTTAATATATCGGTAGCCGACTCTCCATTGGAATACGATGGTGACTATTTCTTTTTCAATGACCGTCTTGCCGAAGGCGTTGCGCTCTACAAGGCCGACGGCAATAAACAACTACGCTTTGTAACGCTGTTTCAGGCCGACAGCACGGAACGTCGCCGCTTTGTGGAGGTGGACGACAAAACGTATGAACACGGCATGGAGTCGGGTATGTTCCGCTTTATGGCGCTTACGCCCAAGTTGATAGGAAACGGCGAAATGGGTATTTCCTATTCGCTTCCCCACTTGTGGGATGTCAACGAGATAAGAGTTGGCTATCGCAATGAGCCGGTAATACTGACACGCAATCTCCAGACACTGCAACCCGGCAACATGGTTGTATTCTCTTCCGACTTTATTACAAGCGAATTTTTCTACAAGCATTTCACGTTTGGCATCACCGACGACAAAGTGTTGTTGGCATGTGAGAAAATTACTTGGCCAATGGAAGTTGAACCGTCGGAATATCGCGGCAACGCTTATCTGGACCCATTCGACGACCGTTTCTACGATACTCCCAATCCCTACATGGCGATATTCGACCGCAAGACTGGCAATTTGGTAACCCGTTTCGGGAAACTGTCGGAATGCCACCGAAAAAGCCTGACCGGATATAGTTTCGTTGTTCCTGAATACGTTGTATTGGGGAGGGAAGTAGCCTACACCGACGGCTTTTCAGGCGAAATCCATATCTGCAACATTGACGAGCCGGAGAAAACCACGGCGGATTTTTCAGCGTTCCGCATCGACTGTTCGCAATTTCCTGAACCTGACACCTCCTTGTTTAGCAATTATGAATATGTAAAACCCTATCAAAAGTTCTTCAACCGACAGATCATACAACTGAAACTGACTGAAAAATCGGTAGGATGCATTATCAAGCATTCGGCAAGAACGGAATCAGCATCGCCCGACGACCGCTATACGTTTGTGGTGTTCGACCGCAAGACCGGCAAGAAAACGGAAATGCTCCTCCCCGTGTACGACGACTTGACGATTCTCGGCAGAGGTCTGAAAAACGAAAACGGCACCGTAAAGCCGTTTGTGCTTCTCCGCGACAAGGACGACAACTGCTTCGTAAGAATGTTTAAATAAAGGGCTAACTGCTTACCGAAAATTCTGGTAGTAAGTTCAAACAATTTGATTGAAATTTAAAGAGAAGTTGAAAAAATTAGCGGCAAGAGTAATTGGGAAATTGCTCTTGCCGCTGATTCTATGTCCTCCTTTCGGAGAAATTTATTTTGACAAAAGGACAAAAAGCTAATAATAATGTCCTCAAAATTATGTCCTTATGTTCTTATGTCCGATTTTTTGACAAAAGAGTTTACTGTTTTTTTAGAGGGGAAGCATGGGGGTGTGCTCCCCTAAGATGAACTGCACCCAAAAAGTTGGAGAGTTAAACACGGTTACAACTTTGGGATTGAG